>Ga0265338_10008403_pt1 | contig 12540 bp, 6 predicted proteins | sample 42126metaG_FD_193579 | JGI IMG/M metagenome (GOLD analysis project Ga0265338, IMG submission 193579) | Rhizosphere microbial communities from Carex aquatilis grown in University of Washington, Seatle, WA, United States - 4-21-26 metaG | ecosystem: Host-associated > Plants > Roots > Rhizosphere >... | reverse complement strand
CTTCGCCTTGAAGGAGTTCGGCAACATCTACACCCGCATCATGAACCCCACCACGGACGTGTTCGAGAAGCGCATCGCGGCGCTGGAAGGCGGCGTGGCGGCACTGGCCACCGCCAGCGGCCAGGCCGCGCAGTTCCTGGCCATCACCACCCTGGCCCAGGCCGGCGACAACATCGTCACCTCGAGCTCGCTCTACGGCGGCACCTACAACCAGTTCAAGGTGACGCTACCGCGCCTGGGGATAGGCGTGAAGTTCGTGGACGGCGACGACCCGGAGAACTTCCGCCGCGCCATCGACGCCAAGACCAAGGCGCTGTACGTGGAGAGCATCGGCAACCCGGGCTTCAACGTGCCGGACCTGGAGCGCATCGCGGCCGTGGCCCACGCAGCGGGGATACCGCTGATCGTGGACAACACCTTCGGCGCGGCGGGCTTCCTGGTGCGCCCCATAGAACACGGTGCCGACATCGTGGTGGCCTCCGCCACCAAGTGGATCGGCGGCCACGGCACTTCCATCGGCGGCGTGATCGTGGACTCTGGCAAGTTCGACTGGCGCAACGGTAAGTTCCCGTTGTTCACGGACCCGGCACCGGGTTACCACGGGCTGAACTTCGCCGAGACTTTCGGCCCGGAAGGCCCCTTCGGCAACATCGCCTTCATCATCCGGGCGCGGGTGGAGGGCCTCAGGGACATCGGCGCTTCCTTGAGCCCCTTCAATGCCTTCCTGCTGCTGCAAGGACTGGAGACGCTGTCGTTGCGCGTGCAACGTCACGTGGATAACGCCCTGGAACTGGCCAAGTGGCTGGAGCAACAGCCGGACGTGGCCTGGGTGAACTATCCGGGGTTATCCAAGCATCCGCATCACGCGCTGGCGAAGCGGTACCTCAAACACGGCTTCGGCGCGGTCTTGAGCTTCGGCATCCGTGGCGGCGAAGCGGCGGGCCGGGGTTTCATCGACGGCGTGGAACTGGCGAGTCACCTCGCCAACGTGGGCGACGCCAAGACCCTGGTGATCCACCCCACCTCCACCACCCACCAGCAGCTGAGCGCCGAGGAACAGATCTCCGCGGGCGTGACACCGGACCTGGTGCGGGTGTCGGTGGGCATCGAGCATATCGAGGACATCAAGGCCGACTTCGCCCGGGCCTTCGCCAAGCTCAGGACCAAAGCAGCTGCATGAACGCACGCCCGGTGATGGAGGACGGCACGAGCTTCCTGACGCTGCCGTACCCCGTGCTCCTCGAGTCCGGGACCGAGCTGCCCCAGGTGACGGTGGCTTACCGCACCTGGGGCAGGCTCGACGCCGACGGCGGCAACGCGGTGCTGGTGTGCCATGCCCTCACGGGTTCCGCGGACGCGGAGCAGTGGTGGGCGGGGCTCATCGGTCCCGGCAAGGCGCTGGACCCGGCGCGGGATTTCATCGTGTGCAGCAACGTGCTGGGCAGTTGCTACGGCACCACGGGGCCGGGCAGCCTCTCGCCCTTCACCGGCGCGCGTTATGGCGCAGGCTTCCCGATCACGACGGTGCGCGACATGGTCGGGGTGCAGGCGCAGCTGCTGGACATGCTCGGCGTGGAAGCGCTCTCCCTGGTGCTGGGCGGCTCCCTCGGCGGCATGCAGGCGCTGGAGTGGGCCGCGCTGCATCCTAAGCGCGTGCGTTCCCTCGCAGCATTCTCCGTGGGTGCGCGACAGTCGGCCTGGTGCATCGCTCTATCGGAAGCCCAGCGCCAGGCCATCTACTCGGATGCCCGCTGGCGTGGTGGCGGCTACGACCCGCTGGATCCGCCGACCGGCGGCCTCGCGGCGGCCCGCATGATGGCCATGTGCAGCTACCGGCACTGGGGGGAGTTCGCGGCGCGCTTCGGCCGCGAGAGCGACGGCAGCGGCCGCTTCCAGGTGCAGAACTACCTGCGCCACCAGGGCGAGAAGTTCGTGGGCCGCTTCGATGCGGCGAGCTATGTGACGCTCACCCGCGTCATGGACAGCCACGACCTGGGGCGCGGACGCGGCGGTGTGGAAGCGGCGCTCGCGGCGCTCGAGATGCCCGCGCTCATCCTGGGCAGCGTGAGCGACGTGCTCTACGTGCCCGAGGAGCAGCGGGAACTCGCCGCGCACCTGCCCCGGGCGGAACTGGCGTGGCTGGACTCGCCGCACGGCCATGACGCCTTCCTCATAGACACCGACGAAGTAGACACGCTGTTGCGGAGATTCCGGCAGCGCAACCGATACCGCTACGGCTACCCGGCTCATATCTCCGCCTTCTGAGCGAGACCGACGGCGTAACCCAAGGAGACTGCGATCATGTCAAGCGTGAACCCCTTATCCAGCACCGGCGTAGTGCCGGTGCCGCGACCCGCCGCCGCGCTGCGCCGAGTGAGCTTGCTGCTGGCGGGCCACACCGGCCGCGTGGGCAGCAAGTTGGTGCAACTCATCGCCGCGGAGCGCGCGCGGCTGGCGGCGGAGTCGCACCTGGAACTGCACGTGCGTTGCGCCGTGAACCGCGGCCTCGCGGTATGGCATGACCCGGTCAGCCCCTGGCGCGAGGAACGCATACCGCGCACGGCGGGAGACTGGCCCGCACTGCTACGCCGCTTCGCGGCGGCGCCGGGGCCCAAGCTCTTCGTGGACTGCACCGCTTCGTCCGAGGTGGCGGCGCATTACCTGGGATGCTTCGAGGCGGGGCTGGGCGTCGTCACCGCCAACAAGATCGCCAACAGCGGCAGCGGAGCGCACTACCGCGCGCTGCAGTCCGTCGCTGCCCACGCACGACTGGCCTATCGATATGAGACCACCGCTGGTGCCGCGCTGCCGCTCCTGGCAGCCTGCGCCGACCTGCGCGCCAGCGGCGACCAGGTGCAGCGGGTCGAAGCCGTGCTCTCGGGTACCCTCTCCTTCGTGTTCCAGCGCATGAACCAAGGCACGGCGTTCTCGGCGGCGGTGCGCGAAGCGCGGGACCAGGGCTACGCGGAACCGCATCCGGCGGAGGACCTGAAGGCCCAGGACAGTGCCCGCAAGCTGGTGATCCTGTTGCGGGAGGCCGGCATCGCGCTGGAACCGGAACAGGTGCGGGTGCACGGCCTCTCGCCGCCGGCCCTGGATGGCGAGACCGACCCTGAGCGTTACCTGGACGGGCTCGCCGCCTGCGACCCCTATTGGGCGGAGCGGCTGGAAGCCTGCCAGCGCCAGGACACCCGGCTCGTATGCCTGGCCCAATACGACGGGCGCGCGGCGCGCATCGGCGTGACCTCTGTACCCGCCTTGGATGCCTTCGCCCGCTTAGGCGCGGGCGAGAACCTGGTGCGGGTCTGGACCCGCCGTTACCACACGGTGCCCTTGTCCATCGCCGGCCCCGGCGCCGGCACCGAGGTCACCGCGGGCGGCCTGCTCACGGACATCCTCAAGGCGGCGACGCTTAGCCAGAGGAATTAAGGCAGCAGTTTCAGGTAGCCTTAGCGGATGGGATTCCTGCCGCAAGTCGCCGTGTTCCTGATCGCCGCGTGCCTCGCCGTACCGCTGTCGCGCCGCTCCGGCTTCGGCTCGGTGCTGGGCTACCTGGTGGCCGGCGTGATCATCGGCCCCTGGTCGCTGGGGCTCATCAGCGACGTGCCCACCATCCTGCAGTTCTCCGAGATCGGCGTGGTGTTGCTGCTGTTCATCATCGGCCTGGAACTGCAGCCCTCGCGCCTGTGGGTGATGCGCCAGTACGTGTTCGGCATGGGAAGCCTGCAGGTGGGTGCCACCACCCTACTATTGGCTTTCGGGGCGCACCTCTTAGGCTTGGGTCTGGTGCCGTCGCTGGTGGCGGGCTTCGGCCTTTCCCTCTCCTCCACCGCCTTCGTCTTGCAGATGCTGGGCGAGAAGCAGCAGCTCACCACGCCCCACGGCCGCGCCGCCTTCGGCATCCTGCTGTTCCAGGACGTGGCGGCCATCCCTGTATTGGCGCTGCTGGGTGTGTTCTACGGCGAGGGCAGCAACCAGCCGGGTCACATCGGCATGAAGCTGCTCATCATCGTGGTGGTGCTCGCCATCCTGGCCTTGGGCAACCGCGTGGTGCTGCGTTTCCTGTTCCGCCTGGTCACCCAGTTCGGCAACCCGGAGATCTTCACCGCCTCGGCGCTGCTCATCGTCATCGGCGCGGGCCTGGCCGCCAGCTCCATCGGTCTCTCCATGGGCCTGGGCGCCTTCCTGGCGGGCGTGCTGCTGGCCGACTCCAGCTACCGCCACGAGTTCGAGGCCAACATCGAGCCCTTCAAGGGCCTGCTCCTGGGCCTGTTCTTCATGGCCGTGGGCATGTCCGTGAACGTCGGCCTCGTGTACGAAGCGCCGCTCACGGTGTTCGGCGTGCTCTTGGGGCTTCTGGCGCTGAAGATGGGCGCGCTCTATGGGTTGGGCAAGCTGTTCCGGTTGCCGGATGGCGCCGCGCGCAACCTGGCCTTCGTGTTGCCGGCGGGCGGCGAATTCGCCTTCGTGCTGTTCGACGCAGCCTCGGACTACAAGGTGTTCGACCAGCGCCTCACGGACGTGCTGAACCTGGCGGTGACGCTCTCCATGGCCGCCACGCCCTTCCTGGTGCTGTTCAACGAGCGCGTGATCCAGCATTTCCTGGAGGAGCGCAAGGAACCGGAGTACGACCCCATCGACGAGCCCGCCAACCCGGTGATCGTGGCGGGCATGGGCCGCTTCGGCCAGGTGGTGGGCCGCCTCTTGCGCATGCAGGAGATCCCTTTCACGGCGCTGGAATCCGATTCCACCCAGATCGAGACCCTGCGCCGCTTCGGCAGCAAGGTGTACTACGGCGACGCCTCGCGCCTGGAACTGCTCACCGCCGCCAAGGCCAGCCAATCCAAGTTCCTGGTGCTGGCCATCGACAACATCGAGGCCTCGGTACGGGCCGCGGAGATGGCGCGCAAGCACTTCCCCAACCTGACGGTGCTGGCCCGCGCCCGCAACCGCCACCACGTCCACCTGTTGCGGGAGCAGGGCGTGAAGATCATCGTGCGCGAGACCTACTATTCCAGCCTGTGGCTCGCCGAAGAGTTGTTGGAGAAGCTGGGTATGGAACGCCCCGCCGTCGACCATCTGGTGGACATCTTCAAGAAGCACGACAAGGCGCTGCTGGACCGGCAGTTCGCGGTGTTCCGCGACGACGAGAAGCTGGTGCAGACCTCCAAGGAAGCTGCCGAAGAACTGCAACTGCTTCTTGAAGAAGACCGGCAGCAGACCGAGACCTAGTCATGATCCCGGATTCGCCCTGGGTCTACTCGCTGCTGCTCATCCCGCTGCTGATCCTCGGCTACCTCTTCTATAGGCTCTACCTCCTGCAATACGAACCGGGATCGCGGCTCCGGCGCGGCGAGGAAGAACTCAAGAGACTCGATCACCGCATACTGATCCATTTCGGCGTGCCGATCCTACTACTGTTCGTCGTCGCCCTGATCTTTCACCACTTCGTCGAGGAAGGGCATTTCCCGCCCCTGCTGCAGGACCTAGATGCGGCTCTCCTGGTCACCGCAGGAGTGCTGGTGGTGGCCTGGCACGTGGCGGGGCGGCGGGTGCGATACTACCGGGATGAAGCCCGCAAACGTGCCGGGCAGCAAAGCAAGAAACCGCCTGCTTGAAGGCCGTGCCCCATTTCGCCTTAAATACTCCACGAAAAGCGTCGCAAGCCGAAGCAGAACGAGGCGCGCGAGGCGAGCAGGAGGGAGTGCACTCTTCTGTGCATGACCGACTGCGAGTCCGAAGTGCAACAAAGTTATGCGAGGCGCAGCAGCTTTTCGGCTATGCTCCTGTAACACTGCCCAGGGAAGGGGCCAGGCAGCGTGGGGCTTTTAGCGTGCGAAAGAACATCCTGATCTCGCTGGTATTCGGGGCCCTTGCCGGCCTCGTGATCACGCCTGCGCGCGCGCTGGAACCCGGCAAGTCCTTCCACGACTACGCCGCCGACAACTGGTCCGTGGAACAGGGCCTGCCGCAGATCACCGTGCTTTCCATCGCCCAGGATGCCCAGGGCTACATGTGGTTCGGCACCCAGGACGGCCTGGCGCGCTTCGACGGCGCGAGCTTCAAGCAATACCTGCCCGCGCACTGGATCCAGTCCCTGGCGGTGGAGCAGGACGGCACCCTCTGGTACGCCATGAACAAGGGCGCGGGTTACTTCGCCAACGGCGACGTGCACGCCCTCGGCCGCGCCAAGGGCGAGAAGAAGGACGTGAACCCGGAATCGGATATGCGCGCGCTCCTGTTCGTGGATGGGCGCCTCCTGGCCGCCACCGACTCAGGGCTGATGCATCTCGACCGCGACGGCATCCATCGCGAGCGCTCGCTGCCGGCGGTGCCGCTCTACTCGCTGCTGCAGTGGCACGGCGCGTTGTGGGCCGGCGGCATCGGCAAGGTGTACCGCATCACCAGCACCGGCACCGAGACGCTGGACGCGCCGGAAGGCGCCGGCACCCAGGTGACGCATCTCGTGGTGCACGACGACGCGCTGTGGGCCGGCACCAGCCGCGGCCTGTTCCGCTTCACGGGCGACGGCAAGTGGCAGCGCGCCAGCCACGATCCGGCGGACCTGCACCTGGCCATCAACACGCTCTATAACGATTCCGACGGCAACTTCTGGGTGGCTACCAACGCGGGCCTGGCGCGCCTCTCGGGCGATGCCATGCAGCAATACTTCGCCAGCCGCGACTTCGAGGACGTGGCGCAGTTGGAATCCATCTACGAGGACCGTGAGCACGACCTGTGGCTGGGCTCCCACGCCCACGGCGTGACGCGCCTGTGGAACGGCTACACCCGCCGCTACAGCGCCGGCCAGGGCCTGGGCGAGCCGCTGGTGTGGGCGGTGACGCCGGCCCGCCTATCGAATGGAGGGGGCGGGCTCTGGGCCGGCACTGCCAACGGCGTGTACCTGCTGAAGGATGGCAGCGCCAGGCTGGCGATCCCCGGCTCTGCCCTGCCGGAACCCACGGGCTACGTGCTCATGGACGATGGCCAGAAGCTCTGGATCGGCACCCACAGCGGCCTCACCCAGTTCGCCGATGGCCATGTGAGCCGCCCCGCGGCACTGGCGCCGCTGGATGGCATCTTCATCTCGGGTCTCTTGCAGGACAAGAGCGGCACGGTGTGGATCGCCACCCTGGACGGCGTGTTCCGCTACGCCGGAGGCAACCTCACCCGCTACGGCATGGAATCCGGTTTCAAGGACGTGCGCTCGCGCCTGGTGTTCGAGACCCACGACGGCAAGATCCTCATCGGCACCCTGGCGGGGCTCTACCAGTTCGACGGCACGCGCTTCCAGCCGCTGGGCGGCGACGCGGGCCTGGTGGACTTCGTCACCGCCGTCGCCGAGCCCAAGCCCGGCATGCTGGTGGTGGGCGTGTTCGATCCGGATCTGCTCTACGTCTATGAGAACGGCCACTGGCACACGCTGCACAGCGGCCAGGGCCTGCCCTTGAACGTACCCACCTACATGACCCGCGACAGCAGCGGCGACTGGTTGTGGGTGGGTGGCCTGCAGGGCATCTACCGGGTGCGCCTCGACGAACTCTCCGCCATCGCCTCAGGCTCGCAGGACCACATCTCGTCGCAGCCGATCCTGAGCGAACAGGGCCGCTGGCAGGGCAGCGAGAAGGGGCTGTGCTGCAACGGTGCCGGCAACTCCCGCGGCTGGTTCGATGGCGTGAACCTCTGGCTCCCCACCCGCGGCGGCGTGGTGAGCGTGGACACCACCCGCGTGCACTTCAACAACGTGGTGCCCAATGCCGTGGTGGAGGCCGTGCACTACGGCGGCCAATGGCACGACGACACCGGCGGCGCCATGAAGGTGCCGGTCCGCACCCGCGACCTGGCCTTCCGCTTCTCGGTGCTGAGCTTCCAGAACCCCAACAGCGTGCAGCTGGCTTACCGCTTGCAGGGTTATGAGGACGAATGGCAGGCCGTGGACGACCCCACGCGGCGCAACGTCAACTACACCAACCTCTCGCCGGGCGATTACACCTTCCAGGTGCGCGGCAGCAACAACGCCGGAGTGTGGGCCTCGGACATGGCCAGCGTGGCGGTACGCATCGAACCCTTCTTCTATGAGACCTGGTGGTTCCGCATCCTCGCAGTGGTGCTGCTGGTGCTGCTGGTGTTCCTGGGCTACCGGCTGCAGGTGCGCAACCTGCGCAAGCAGCGGGAATACCTGGAGCGCATGGTGGCGGAGCGCACCGAGGCCCTGCGCCAGTTGAACCGCCAGCTGGAGGATGCCAGCACCACGGACCCCCTCACCGGCCTCAAGAACCGCCGCTACCTCGGCCAGCAGCTGCCCTCAGACCTGGCGCACTTCCGGCGCGAGCGGGAGAAGCCCGAGAACTCAGACCAGGTGATCGCCTTCGCCATCGCCGACGTAGATCATTTCAAGATAATCAATGATAGGTCCGGGCACTTCGCCGGCGACAGCTTATTGAAGCAGCTGGGCGACCGGTTGGTGGCCAGCGTGCGTACGGGGCACTACGTGGTGCGCTGGGGCGGCGAGGAGTTCCTCATCGTGTTCCGCCCCATGGCGCGGGACGAGACCACCCACGTGATCGACCGCATCCACAAGGCCATCAGCGAGAAACCCTTCATCCTGCCGGGCGGAGAGAAGCTCACCGTCACCTGCTCCATCGGCTTCACGGAATACCCTTTCCTGGCGGGCGCACCGGACCGGGTGGACTGGGAGCTGTTGGTGAACCTGGCGGACCATGCCCTCTACGCTGCCAAGGAAGCGGGCCGCGACAAATGGCTGGGGCTGCGCCCCGGACCGCGCTTCGACGCCGCGCTGGTGCGCGACGACCTGCAGCGGGGCTTGGCTCACGCCATCAAGACCAAGAAGTTGGTGCTGGTGGATACCCTGGAGCCGGAAGATGCCAACCGGCGCGCGAAGGCCAAGAGCCGTAGTTGAAGAACGCGTCTCTACTGTACTGGCCTACCTGCACGAACTGGGACTTGTGGCCTAATACGTGCTTCAACCTCGGTGTATATAGGAATGGCCAAACCTTCTGCCACTTCAAGCGTAACTGCTAGACCATAAGGAATAGCTTCCGCTAAAGGTCCAGCGTCAGGCATACAACTCACATTTATTTCGATATTTTCGTTGTCGCCATAAGCTGACGGGCTATCCCCAACATAAATTTCATGCTGAACTGTGCCGCGTTGTACTGCTTGCCAATCGCACTCATTCCTAGATACGCCTAATTTAGCCATCGCCGGGTTCGCACCGGGAAATTTTGTCCACAATTGGGCCCTTCTATATTTTTGGTTATTTGGATTCGTGGGGCTTAGCCAAGACAAAGTGACCGTGAGTCTCCTTCTTATAGCCAACCCACTCAAACTTGGCGGCAGAGGCAGCAAGAACTTTTGTCCCGCATCGCCTTCCAAAGCCCCCCAACCCAATACAGTTACGCGCTGATCAGTAGATGTTACGGCTCGGGAAAAATCGGGCTCACCAAAACCAAGGAACCTGGAGACGTAATCTTTAAATCTGAGCGTATTTCTATCATTCCTCAAAACTGCTTCTAACAAAGTAAAGCGATCTCCCCAGGATGCACAATGAACTAATAACGCCTTAATAAGTTGGACTTCATGCGCTCTAGACATGCCATGTTCATGGTTCGTCCGCCGTACTACATCAGCGATTACAGAATCGTAAATATGGCCGGCGGCTTTAGTGGCGAGGGCAGCTGAGTTACTAGTGCCTCTCGTGTAGATATATGAAGTTAAGTTAGCTCTATCCGGTGCGGCAACGATTTGGCCTGGCGGGCCGACAAAATTTACTGGCTCCAACGTCGCATTTGGATGCAAATTACCTAACTTCTCACGATACATAACTCTTCCGCCGGCAACGAGAATTTCCGGCTTAACAGAGTGCCGATGACCTAAGGTTATTGGATTAATTGGACTTGGTAGCGCCATACCTCCATAGACATCAATCAACTGGCGGTTTTGGGGAATAACGCTGTTATCGGCATGAATAGATCCAACCGTGATTGGATTAATGCCTTCAGCTGGAGACAATAGGCGGCGATTGCGGCTATCGCGATCCAAACTTGAAATTACATGGCGCCTTAATGCATCAACACTCAATCCGGCCAGATTTGCTCTCGGTATGTCTAGTTCGATAGATCGATTGTGGTTGCCCGCGCTAACTATGAACAAAACCTTATACTTCCAAGAAAGCCAGTCGAGAAGCCTAGCCCACGGACTAATCGTCCTAAAAAATAATTGACAAGGATCTCCTACAGAAAAATTAATAATTCTAACTTCTGGTGCAATAGGCTCACGACCATTGACACCCTCAAACATTCGTACAACAGCACGATGAATCAAATCTATTGGTAAAGTATCTTTCGGAATCCTTTCGTAACCATTTGGATGCTGCAAATCTGGCTTCAAAACGGGTCGTACATAGATAGGTCTTTGTTTACGGGCTGCAATTGGTTTCACATCTCCATGCAAAAGCAACGAAGCCATCGCAGTTCCATGCCGACGAAGTGTGGCGGGACATTCAGCAGCCCACCCATCTGGATCATCAATTAATAGTTGATCTTCTAGCCATCGATGCCCTTCTAATGGCATTCCATCTAAGAGTGCAATCACAGGGGTGTTGTTTTCTGGCCCCGTTTGCCGCGGAATCGGGACCTCATCCGTAATCGGCTCTTCATGCCCAGGAACACTGGCGATCTGACCAAGTGGTCTGAAATACATGACGTCATCACAACGAAGCAGCTGAATATTTTCTCTGTCTGCTTCGACGAAACGACGAATCTCAGCAATTGGTAGTTCAGCCAATAATGAGTGATACCGAATATCTTCAATGACACATCGCTGAACAACTGCCCCACCGGCAGCCGCAATTTGAGCTGCTACCTGAGCTTCTACAGTTACTCTTTTTGTGTTCGAATCGCGAAACCAAAGTTCGATTTCGAAAGTAACTGTTTGTCCACCAAATCCTAGTTCTTCGACCCAATAGTCGGTTACACCGGTGTCCAATAGACGATCACGGATATCCCAAAAACGGATATCTTTTAGCTGCGAGAAAACATGCTTCCACTTCGCAAAGCCTCGCGGCATACCAGCGTCAGGGTCCCGCCTCCATCTGTTCCACAAGCCTAAGAGCTGCTGCAACGCAGCGCCATCGGTCATTGTTAGAAACAGACGGCCGGAGAGCGGATCTTCGCGGTGATCTGGATTAAAGAAATCTTCATCTGCAGGGATTAGATCGTTAATCCATTCCCCAATCCATTCAATGTTGGCATGCCGAACGGCGGACACGAAATTATCTACAGAACCTATGATCTCCAGAACAAGCACTTTCTCAGGAATGATCCCATCTGCATTTTCCTGTAGAACTACTCTGTGATTCTCAAAAGCTTGCTGAAGCCGCGTGAACTGAGGGCTTAGCCTCTCACGCTGCCTAGCAGGAGTGGGTTTGTGAACAGTACTAGTTCCACCACTACGCGCATCACGTCTTTCCAGCGCCTGTGGCGCGGGAAACATTAATAGTGGTTTCAGCGGCATAGCACATCCTATGTACGAGCCAACGCTAGAACGTTAAGTTGGTTTATATCTCGCTTGATACTCAATGAGTCTGTTTAATACGATCTTCTTCAAATCCCCGTTCGGAGTTTCCAATACATAGCGGCGGCGTATATCGAGTGCAAATTCTTCGAGCTCAGCGAAACTCAATCCTTTTAATTTGTCAGCCACAGCCTCCACAGAAAGATCCAACGGACTATCAAATTCAGCCTGTAGTCGACGCAACCATTCAGCTGTAGATGCTTTATTAGGCAAAGGCAATTCCAGCCTTAGTTGAAAACGGCGCCACACAGCGCGATCCAAGAGTTCCGGATGGTTGCTCGCGGTAACAACAACAACGTGACTTGGCAAAGAATCCATTTGCAAAAGAAGTGAGCTCACAACACGCTTTATTTCTCCCGTTTCATGAACATCTCCCCTCTCCTTGCCAATGGTGTCAAATTCATCGAAAAATAGAACGCAACGCCGCTCTCTAACATAGTCGAATAATCGTTTAAGCTTTTGAGCAGTCTCGCCTAGATAGCTTCCTATCACTCCTTCATATCTCACAACTAAAAACGGAACCATCAGCGAATTGGCAATAGCTTCTGCCAGAGTTGTTTTTCCATTCCCAGGTGCCCCTGCTAACAGAACTCTGTGTCTAGGTTCCAAATTGTAAGAGCGAAGTAACTCAACACGGTGCTGCTCTTCTATCAACTCCTCACAAGCGTGGCGAACAATTCCTGGAAGAATCAAATCAGATATAGGCTTACTTGGAACAAGCTCAATCAACATGGACTGTAAGCTTGAATCCCACCCTTGAGCAGTAGTTATCTTAGATTCACTGCCATTACTTGCTCTTAAATACTCAGCAAGTCTTTCGGCCAAAACATTGTGCTTTTTTTCCCGCTCTTCAACTATGAGCGCTTCCAATGACCGTCTAAAAGCAACTTTGTCTCCTTTGCTTTCGGCCTTCACCAGATTTACTAGCAAGTCGGCTCTGGACAT
>Ga0265338_10008402_pt1 | contig 12542 bp, 10 predicted proteins | sample 42126metaG_FD_193579 | JGI IMG/M metagenome (GOLD analysis project Ga0265338, IMG submission 193579) | Rhizosphere microbial communities from Carex aquatilis grown in University of Washington, Seatle, WA, United States - 4-21-26 metaG | ecosystem: Host-associated > Plants > Roots > Rhizosphere... | reverse complement strand
CGGCCGTTCCGGCCATAGGAATCGGACTCTACCGTCCGAATGCAGCGCCTACTTGAAGTCGCCTTGTCCCCGCGATCCGCGGTCGGCGCCGGCAAATTCAGTCGCGTCGGGGCGGGCGTGTGGTAAGCTGCCCGGCGATGATGCGGATCGGTTCGCTCAATCTGAAGTCCAACTTGTTTCTCTCGCCGCTGGCGGGTTACACCAACCTGCCTTTCCGCCTGACGCTGCGGGAGTTGGGCGGTTTGGACCTCGCGACGACCGACCTCGTCAACGCCCGGTCCCTCCTCGAACAGAACCCCAAAGCCCTCAAGCTGATCGAGACCCGTCCGGCGGACCGGCCGCTGGCGGTGCAACTTTTCGGGTCGGTCCCGGAAGAGATGCGCGACGCCGCGGCGTATCTGGAGTCGGTGGGCGTCTCGTCGGTCGATATCAACATGGGCTGTCCCGTCCGCAAGGTTTGCCGCGTGGGCGGCGGCTCGGCGATGATGACGGAACTGTCGAAAACCGCGCAGTTGGTCAAGGGCATGGTGGACGCGGTCAAGATTCCGATCACCGCCAAGATGCGCCTGGGTTGGGACGAGCAAAATCTGACGGCGCCCGATTTATCGGCGGCCCTCGAGGACGCCGGGATCAAGGCGATCTTCGTCCACGGCCGGACCCGCGAGCAGGGCTTTGGCGGCACGGTCAACCTGGCGGGCATCCGCGCGGTGGTGGCGGCGGTGAAGTCGATCCCCGTGATCGGCAACGGCGACGTCCTGACGCCCGAGGCGGCCAAGAGGATGTTCGACGACACCGGGTGCGCCGGGGTCAGCATCGGGCGCGGGGCGTTTTACAATCCGTGGATTTTTCTGCACTCGCGCCGCTATCTGGACACCGGCGAACCGCCCGCCGAGCCGCGCTTTCAAGAGCGCGTGCGCGTCATGTGCCGGCATCTGGAATTGATGGTCGAAGTCTTCGGCGAAACTCACGGCTGCCGGATGTTCCGCAAGGTCGCGCCGTGGTACGCCAAGCGCTTCGGCCCCGCCAACGAATTCAACAAGCGGGTCGTGACCATCACGAGCGCCGCCGAGTTTCACGATATTCTCGAGCATTATCTCCGCTGGCGGGAACAATTCCTGGACGAGACCGGCGAACTCAAGGCGAACTATCGCCCGCCGCCGATGGTGGCGAGCTTCATGCAGGAACCGGGCGTCGCGCAACGCCAGCAGATCCCGGTGCCTAAAGGCCCGGTCGAAGTCTGGTAATCCGCGGTCGGGTTCCAGGCGGGCGCCGCGGGAACCCTGCGTGTCCGCCCTGTCCCACGCGCTGATCGCGCGTCGCGGTCGCTTCGTTCCGCCCGCTCGGACGCGGGCGGTGACCTCGCAGCTCGAGGTCCCTACCCAGGAGCCGCTACGCCTTGACGGAAATCTTGGACCAATGCATCCCGTGTTTCGCCGCGTACTGCGCAAAGACGCGCTCGTGTTCCATCAGCACCGCGCGCACGACGCTGGAGTCATCGGCGTGGCCGTACTCGACGATCGGGTCGGGGATCAGGTCGAACTGGCGATGGGCGTAAACGAGAGCGAAAACCGCGCCGGCCAGCGCCCCGTAGGGAATGTCAGTGTCGGCGTTCTCGGCGAAATCCTCGACGACGTTGGCCAGGAACTCCAATTGATCGACGAGGTGGGGAAACTTGGGCGCGTTGATCTGCGCAAACTCGAGCTTGAGAAACGGCAGTTTCTTATGCACTCCGGCCAGGACTTTCGGGGTGATCGTCCCCGCGCCGTGGCGCACGAATTTTGCAATTTCAGCCATGCCCGCAGATTGCGCGAAAGCCCGGGCCAAGACAAGCCCCGGTTTGGCGGGCGCGTCAGTCCAAACGTCCGGTTTGCTTTAGCCAAAGCAACAGCGCCTTCGCGTTACCCGCTTGTTGGGACCGTGCCGCGACGCGATGGGCATTCTGCCAGGCGCTCGCGTCAGAAAGGTCTATCTCGTACTGACGGCAAAATAAGATGGAGCGTAGCGATTCGGGCTGTTCCACCCAGAGGGCATATTCCTGGTTCGTGAAGCCGAGGAATTCCGCCAAGCCTACGGTCGCCTTGCTTTCATGCCATTGCTGAACGAAGTCGTCGATTTCAGTGTCGAGGACGACGCCGGCGAGTACTTTCTCGATGAACTTCATTGCTAGACTTTACTTTAGGTCGATTTTCCGGCCCCGGATCGCTTGTTTGATAAACTGACCGTCAACCGCATCGACGGCCCCCCAAGTGATGCCCACGCGCATTGAACACCTCAATCTCCCCATGGAGGGCGTCCCAAACATAAAGGCGCGAACCGTCGCGATTTCGCCAAACCTTTTGGCCGTTTATGGTCCTCCATACCTCAAAACCGTCGAGGTAGCAAGGATCAGGACGTGGCTTGCCTGCCATAGCCGAGAAATCCGACCGACCCGCCTCGACTTGTCAATTCACCGGGCAAATATAACACAAAAGAACGCATACAACAGGAGGCATTTCCGGCGCAACCAGGAAATCCAACGCGACGCGCTTTACAACCGGCGTTGACAGCGCCGGGTCGTCGCTGCGAAAATCACCGCGGACGCTGAATCATGGAATACGAAGCTGTCATCGGGTTGGAAACGCATGTCCAACTCAAAACGAAATCGAAAATGTGGTGCGGGTGCGCGAACGAATTCGGCGCGCCGCCCAATACGAACGTCTGCCCGGTCTGCCTTGGCCTGCCGGGCGTGCTGCCCGTGCCCAACGAGGAGGCGCTGCGGCTGACGGCGCTGACCGGCATGTTGTTGAATTGCTCGATCCCCCGGCGGGCGAAGTTCGACCGGAAGAATTATTTTTACCCGGACGCGCCCAAGAATTATCAGATCACGCAGTATGACCAGCCCTCGACCGTCGGCGGCTTTGTCGATTTCGAGTTCGGCGGCGCGTTGGCCCGGGTGCGGATCACGCGGGCGCATCTCGAGGAAGACGTCGGCAAGAATTTTCACTTCGAGCGGAACAGCGGTGTGGATTTCAACCGCGCCGGGGTGCCGTTGCTCGAAATCGTCTCCGAACCCGACCTGACCGGGCCTGAAATGGCTTACGCCTATCTCAACGCGCTAAAGGACATTCTCATCTATGGCGGGATCAGCGATTGCGACATGGAAAAAGGGATGGTGCGCTGCGATGTCAACGTGAGCGTCCGACCCAAAGGCGAAACCAAACTTGGCGCCAAGATCGAGATCAAAAACATGAACAGCTTCAGCGGCGTGCGGAAGGCGCTGGAGTACGAAATCCCGCGGCAGATCGCGATCGTCACGAACGGCGGCCACCTTTCCCAGGAAACCCGCCGGTGGGATGACGTGGGCGGCATCACGGAAAGCATGCGCCAAAAAGAACAGGCGCACGATTACCGCTATTTTCCCGAGCCGGACTTGATGCCGCTGGCCCCGACCGATGAGTGGCTCGCGGAGGTTCGCGCGCGCGTGGTGGAATTGCCGCTCGCCAAGAAGCGGCGGTTCATGACGCAATACCAGCTGCCGGCGACCGACGCGGAGACCTTTGTGAACGACGTTCCGTTGGGGCATTACTTCGAAACCGTGGCCGAACGTTGCCCGGCGCCGAAGGCGGTCGCCAATTGGGTCATCAACAACCTGCGCTCGAAATTGACCGAATCGCGCGCGACGCTGGCCGACTTGAAGTTCAAGCCGGCGGACTTATTGGACCTGATCGGCTTGGTGGACGGCGGCAAGATCAGCGGCAAAATCGCGCAGGACGTTTTCGGCGAGATGTTCGCCTCGGGGGAAGCGCCGGCGGCCATCGTCGAGCGGAAGGGTTTGACGCAGGTGAGTGACTCCGGCGCCTTGGAACAGTTTTGCGCCGAGGTGATCGCCGCGAACCCGAAAAGCGCCGCTGATTACCGTGCCGGGAAAGGGGCGGCGCTGAACTTTTTGAAAGGCCAGGTCATGAAATTGAGCCGCGGCAAGGCCAACCCGAATCTGGTCGGTGAGATTCTGGAGCGGAAGCTCAAGGATTAGAGTAACCGCGCGGCCCGCGGGGATCGCGAACGGACTCGCCAAGCGGGGTCCCTGGCAAAAAAGATTGAATTGATTTGACCGGTTTACGTCCGAGTTCTAGCATAAATGTATTGACCGGCGGTCTCTGGCGGTGAGCGCCGCCGCCCGGTCAGACGAAAAGCTAACGGCATAGGGCGCCCCAGGGTGAAGTGACGTTAAGTGTATGGTAGCGAGAGTCTTAGATCGACGCGGCGGACTTCACGGCGCTTAAATTATTTTTCTTTTCTTTTGGTGTGCAATAGTTTATGATTTTTGCTTGTTCCAGGCGGTATGTCCGAAAACCCTGATCATCCTAGCGGAATACATCTAGCCAAGCTCGGAGAGGCGGCGCTTGCCAAAATCGCCACCTTTCAGCGAAGCCGGGGCTTGGACGTGATCACGGTATGCATTACCGGGATCGTTGATTATGTCCCGGAGGATCCGGATGAATTCGTGCAGCACCAGGAGCTGATCCAGGAGCTGCTGAACGATTTCAAGCAAGCCCAGGAAATCGCCACCAATCACGGCTCGAGTCTGCTCTTGTTCGTCAGACCGGTGGACGCGGTGCGTTTCGCGCTGACGATGCAGACCAAGATTCGGACGCTAAAACACGGCGACCCGAATGAATCTCTGCCCGGCCACCGAATTCCCGTCCGCATCGGCATTCACTGCGGCAACGTTCCGCTGCCAAAGCCGGACGAGAACGCCCCTCCCGGCCCCGCCAAGCCGGACGGGCTAGCGGAGGAATATCAGCGGCACGTCGATACTTGCGGTCGGTTGATGCGCATCAGCGCCAATGACCACGTCATGCTCACCCGGCTCGCGTTTGACCTGGCGCGAACCACCATCAAAAAGCCCGAAGCCAAGGCGTTGGACCCGTTGATGTGGGTCAATCACGGGCCTTATCTGGTTTCCGGCCTGACTGAACCGCTGGAAATTTGCGAGGTCGGACAAACCAAGGAGAAAACGCTCCCGGCCCCGGCCAGCACTCCGATCCTTGAGCAACAGTCGGCGCCGATGGATTTAGGCATCTGGGGCTGGCGTCCCGCGGTGGGCGTGCTGGTGCCGAACACCAAGTTCATCATGGAGGAAAAGATCGCTGAAAACGAATTCAGCGAAAACTGGCGGGCGGGAGTCGAGGGAACCAAAGACACCTTCATGTTCCGGTTCTGCATCGGGAAGGATTGGCTGGAGTCGCTGCAAGCGGAAGAGAAGCAATTGGCGGTCATCAAGCAGAAGATCGGCGTCCATCGGAACGTCGTCGGCCTCATGGGGATGTCATTGGAGAATGCGCCCTACTACCTGATGATGGATTTCTATGAAGGAACCGACCTGGAAACCTGGTGCAAAGACGTGGGCGGGCTCCAGAATACCGCGCTGATCGCGCGGGTGGAATTGATCGCCCAGGTGGCCGACGGCCTGAACGTCGCGCATGAGGGGAAGATCGTTCATGGCCGGATCAAACCGAAGAATATATTGGTCAAGGGTGACGGCCGTGGCACGCAGGATTTGCAGGCGCGCCTGATCAACTTCCTTGATTGCCTCGCGGGGCCGGTTTACACGCCCAAAGCGGCGGTGGAACAGCCGGACCCGATGAAGGATTTCTCGGTCGCCGGGATTTTTGACGAGCCGGAAGCGGCGGCTCCCGCGCCAGCCGCTGGCGCCCCGGCGACGGGCGGCGCCCCGGCTGCCGCTCCCGCCAAGGCGGCCGCAGCGCCGGCGGAAGAGGTCGATGAGTGGGCCGCGATGATGAGCGAACCGTTGCCGGAGGAGGCCGCGCCGGCCGCCGCGGCCGCCGGCTCCAGCGGGACCCCGGCGACGCCCGGCGCTCCCGCCGCCGCGCCCGGGACTCCCGGCGCGCCTGCCCCCGCGGTGGCGCCGACCGGACCGCTGATGTACTGCGCGCCCGAGGTGATCGCGGGCGGGGCGCTGACCATCAAGTCGGACATCTATTCGATGGGCGTGCTCTTGAGCCAAATGCTGGTCGGTAGTTTGACGGAGGCGTTCACGCCCGAGCGCGTCCAGGAGGTCGTGAATCCTTTGGTCAAGGATCAATTGGCGCCGTTTTTTATGGGTGACGCCGCCAAGCGGACCGGCAGCGCCGCCGCGCTGGCGGGAAAACTTCGCGCCTCGCCGAAGTACCGCGTCGGAGTCGCCGCCTTGACGAGCAAGCCGGTTCCCAGGTGGGTGCGCACCGCGGAACGCGCGGCGTTCGTCCTGGTCTGCCTGACCCTGCTCGTCGGGGGCCTCTACATTTACCTTCAATCCAGCGCGAAAAAGCCCAAGCCAAAGAAGGTGGACGACACCGAAGAGACTCAGAGCGCGCAACGCAAACGCGCGCCCGGTGAATCGGAAGAGCCGGCGCCGCCCGGAGAGTCGCGGCGCGCGGACGGCCGGGATGACTCGGGCGACGTCATGGCCCAGTTGAACATCATCTTTAAGTTTTTGGTTTTGCCGGTCATCCTCACAATCATCGCCGGACTGGTTTACCAAAGGTATGACGCCAAGCGCGAAGCGGAACGCCGCCGCGCGCTTTCCGCCGCCGCGGATCGACTGCTCGCCGAGCGAAAGGCCGGGCGTTCCGGCGGGAAACACGACGATTAGGCGGACTCTCCGGTCAGCGAATTCGCGCTCCGCCCAGCGTCATTCGCCAGCCTCATCGAAGCCTCCGTAAAAGCGATCCGCGTCGCGCTTCACTTTCTGGCGCCCCGCGAAAGAGCGCTCCGGCGGCGGAACTACTGCGCGCCGCCCTGCTCCCGATCGAAATCAGCGAGGTACTTGTCCAACATCGCCGAGGGCGTTTGGAGCAAATTCCAGGTGGGTTGCCAGCCGACCGCTTTGGCGGGCTGCCGCTTGGGGCCGGGCTTGACTGTCCGCGCGGCCGAAACGGGCGCCACGCGGCGCCGGGTTCGATCGCATTTTGACGTTTTCATCGGTCGTAAATTCTTTTAGCCAGCCGAATTCCTGCGGTTGGCGGTCGTCGTGCCTTCATCGCCCTGCTCTTTTCGGGCCATCCTGGTCCGGGGAACGCCGACGCCTTGCTCGGCCGTCTTACGGGCCGTCGCATTCATAGATTCCCCATGACTGTCGAACAGTAGCATACGCGCCGGCCGCTGGCAACCGATCAGTTGGTCGTCACGCGATGTTAACCCGTCCGACATAGGGGCCGCGGTGAGTTCGCGCGCGAAGTCCGGGGCTGGCCGGAAGGTGTCGAGCGTCGCCGATTCGAGGCCGGTCAGCTTTGTGGTTCCCGGGCGAGGTCTCGCGGCACGAAACGGCGCGCGCCGCGCGAGTGGGAGATCGAAGCGGCGGCGGCGCCAGGACTGGGGTTTGACGCGGATGGATTTCATGATTCCAATAGGTTCCTCGCGATTTGGATTAGGCGACCGGCAGGCGTAACCGGAATTCCGTCGGCGATTGACCGAGGACTTTCTTAAAAACGCGGTTGAAATGAGTGAGCGATTGAAAGCCGACCTCGTAAGCGATTTCGCTGATCCGCAGGTTCGGGTTCAGCAAGAGGTTGCGGGCCTTTTCGATGCGCACGCGGGAGACGTACTCGGTGAAGTTGACGCCCGTCACCTGTTTGAACATTTTGCAAAAGTAAAAGACGCTCATGTTCACCGCCTTGGCCACGGCCCCGAGCGAAAGTTGGTCCGCCTGATGTTCGTTGATGAAATCCTTGGCGCGTTTGATCGAGGGCGGCTCCGCGTTCGCGGCTTGCACCACGACCTGATTGGCGATCAGGGAAAGATGCTCCGCGAAAATGCCGAGCAAGCTGACCACCGCGTCGTGTTCTTTGCCCGAAACCACCCGGCCATGATAGTAAGCGGCCTTCAACTCCGCGACGTCCACGTCCAGGCCCCACTCGGCCACGAGCTTGGCCACGCGGTCGAATTGGGCCGGCGTTGGCTTCTTGCGAAACACCTGGCCCGTGTGGAGAAACCCGATCAATTGCCCGCCCATGCGCACCGGCACCGCGGTGTCCGAGAGGCCGGCTTGACAGGTGACCGTTTGCGCCTCCTGGGCGGCGGTTTCGGTGAGCCTCTGTTGCGTCTGCAGGCACATCGCGCAGGCGCGGCTCTTGCCCGCCATCAGCGCGCAAAACGGATTCTCACCACGTTTGGCGTGATGCGGAAGTTGCCATGATTCCACCGGCCGCAGCGCGACCGGGAGGCCGGTGGCCTCCGTAAAGGCCCGCTCGAAGGAGCGATAAAGCTCTGAACTCGTCAGGGATTCGATCAGGTGTCCATTCGCATTCATTGTCATTCGCTTTCGTTTTTTTCGCTTCGTCGATCTTGCGTTCGTGAGTGCAAGATTAGGGCGTCGGGGTAGGGGCAACAATTGGGGGCGGTCCTGATTCGACTCGCAGGGCACGGAGTAAGCCGCCTAAGGGAAACGCCTAGGACAGACGCGCGAAAAATCACGCGGACCGATCGGGCGCGCGCGCCTGAATCACCGGGTGAAACGCGCGCGCCGCCGCAAACGAGCGCTCCAAATCCTACGCCACCTTTTGACCGAGAGGATAGTTCACTGATTGCGAGTCGAGGGAATTCTGTCGGTCGATCGTCATCGCGCCAAACGCGGGTTCCGACCGAGCTCAAAAATCACCATCACGGCCACCGGACGCCGCGTCAACCCCACTTTGTCGGGCAGCGGGAACCCCGCGCCAACCGGCTGGTCGAGCCCCTTATTCGCGCCCCGGATCGCTCGGCGCCGCCTGGCCGCCAGCGGGACTTGGGGGGCCGGACACTCCGTTCGCGCGCGCGAGGGCGGCCGCCAGTTCCTGGCGTTCCGCGTGCAAAGGATCATGCTGAACGACTGGCGGCAGGCCGAGGAGTTCCCGCGCGCGATCAAGGGCCGCGTCCACGTGCGGGCAGACGTTCTCGTGCCCGAGGCGGTCGAGAAAGCCGGCGTTCTCCATGACCATCAGAGGATGGGTGTGGGGCGCGCTCAAAATAAGATGCTTCCCGCGCCGATGCAGGCGCTCGTAGAGGTCTTCCAACGCGTTGAGACCGGTGGCGTCCATCGCGAGGACCATTTTCATGCGCAGAATCAAAATCTCGGGCTCCCGATGCAGACGCTCCAACGCGCCTTCCAACTTGTCGGTCGCGCCGAAAAGCAACGCGCCGAACATCCGGTAAACCATCACCCCCTCCGGAATCTGCTTGCCCGCGAGCGAGTCGTGCGAGCCTTCGGCGTCCATGCTTTCGTCCACCGCCGTGAGCTGGGTGGTCTCCGAGACGCGCTTGATGAAGAGCACCGCAGCCAGGACCATGCCGATTTCGACGGCCACCGTCAAATCGACGATCACGGTCAGCAGGAACGCCGCGAGAAAAACCGCCGAATCGCTCCGCGGCCAGCGCGCGAGCCGCCCGAAATTGTGCCATTCGCCCATGTGGATCGCGACGTTGACAAGGACGGCGCTCAAGGTCGCCAGCGGGATGAATTGCGCCAGCGGCGCCGCGACGAGAATAATCACCAGCAGCGTCGCCGCGTGGATCATGCCGGCGACGGGCGAGCGGGCGCCGCTCTTGACGTTCGTCGCGGTCCGCGCGATCGCGCTGGTGGCGGCGATGCCGCCAAAAAGCGGGCTTACAATATTCGCCAGCCCCTGGGCCATGAGTTCCTGGTTGGAATCATGCCGGTCATCCACCATGCCGTCGGCGACGACCGCGCAGAGCAGGGATTCAATCGCGGCGAGCATCGCGATGGTAAAGGCCGGCTGCACCAACTGCCGCAGATTGTCCCAAGCCAGCGAGGGAAAGTGAAAGTGCGGCAGGCCCTGCGGAATGCCGCCGAACTTGCTGCCGATCGTTTCGACGTGCAGATGGAAAATCGTGGCGACCACCGTGCCCGTCACCAGGGCGACGATCGAGCCGGGCACGCGCCGGCGCAGCTTGGTCGGCCAGAAAAGAATGATCGCCAGCGAACCGGCGGCGAGCAGAAGGGTCGGCCATTGCAGCGTGCCGAAGTTCGCGCCCAAAACTTTGACCTTTTCAATGAATTCAGCGGGCGTTTTCTCCACTTGCAGCCCGAAGAAATCCTTGACCTGGGTGCTGAAAATCAGCACCGCGATGCCGCCGGTGAATCCCATGGTCACCGGGTACGGGATGAACTTGATCATCGTGCCCAGGCGGGCGGCGCCCATGAGCAGCAGGATGATCCCCGCCATCACGGTGCAGATGGCCAGATTCTCCAGGCCATATTTCGCGCCGATGCCATAGAGGATGACCACGAAGGCGCCGGTCGGCCCGCCGATGCAAACCCGCGTCCCGCCCAGCGAGGAAATGATGAAACCGGCGATGACGGCGGTAAAGATACCCGCTTCCGGTTTCACGCCCGAGGCAATCGCGAACGCCATGGCCAGGGGCAACGCCACGATGCCGACGGTGACGCCGGCGATGAGATCGGCCGTGAACGCCTGGGCGGTGTAGCCTTTGAGCGCGTCGATCAGCCGGGGTCGGAACGGAATCGCTGCCTTCATGTCGGAAAACGCGTGTCGCGCCCGCGCCGCGGGCTACGTCAAGACGGCTTTTTTCGGCGCGTTCGCGGCGCCGTTTCGCCGCACCGGGATTTGCCGGAGCGTCGCGATTACCTCGGCCGGCTCGCGCGCGGTCAGCAAGGCCTCGACCAGCCGGGGTTCCCGCGACAAGCGGGCCAACCCGGAGATGAGGAGCAAATACTGCGCGGCGTCGGTCGCGGGAGCGGCCAGCAGAAACACCATCCGCACGCTCCGCACTCCGCGAGTCCCCCAAGCTAACGGCACGTCGCTGCGCCCAAACGCGAACGATACCTCCGTGAGGCCGGGCAGCCGCGCGTGCGGAAAAGCCATGCCGGACTCCATTTCGGTGCTGACGAGGAATTCGCGGTTCATCGCCGCGTGATAGAACGGCAGAAAATCCGGCACGCGTCCCTCCCGCTGCATCGCCTGGCTCAGTTCCTGGATCACCCCGGCGGCATCCTCGCCGCGCAGGCGCGGAATCACCAAGCCTGGCGCCGTGTAATCCGCCAGCGTCCGGCCCTCAACCGCCTGAACGGTCGGGTTAGGGGACATGGACGATCGCCGGTTCACTGGCGCTGGCTCGGACTGGGACACGGAGCACAGGAACGTCCACAAAAGGTGTAACCAGCGCCGGCGAATAAAGGTAACGGCCGCAATTGGTGCAAATGCAAAGCTCCGTCGCCAGGCCGAGCCGGGAGAAGGTGCCTGAAGGGATGCGCAGGTGGCATTCGCCGCACACGCCGTTTTGAGCGAGTGAGACGGCCCGTTTTCCCCGCGCGATCAACCGGTCGTAGTGGGCCAGGACCTGCGCGGGCGCGCTTTCTCGCAGGGCGTCGATCCGCGCGTCATCCTTCGCGGAGCGGCGCCCGGTCCGCAGTTCAAGGCCTTGGAGTTCCAATAAACTTTCCAACGTCTGTTTCATGGGCGATTTAAACGCACGCGGCGTGCCAAGCTACGGAGCTTTCGCGTCGCGTCATAGTATTGAGTAGGTTAGGACGTTCGCCGCCGGTTCGTCCGCGTTTCCGCCAACCCGCCGTTCGCTGATTTGTGCATTGTTTGCACGAACGCGCGGCCTATTGTGCACGCTCAGACGCCCCAGCGATGGACATAACCGGGGCGCGAACTTGAGTGGTTTGCGCCGCCGGGCGAATCAAAAGGCTGCAGTGGTAGGAACCTCGCGCTGCGAGGTCACCTCGCTCGATTAGAGCGAGCGCCGGTCGCGGTGGAATTCAGCGTTGGAGGCGTTTGGTGGGTAGCGTCGGGCGGTTCGGGGAACGCTCGCGCGCCCTGGCGCGAGCGTGCCGGCGCGGCACACGTCCAGGCCACGTCGAAGCTCAAAGCGAAGACGGGCGCGCCGTCCCTACCGATCGGTGTCCACGCTGCGCGAAGACGAAAACTCGCCGATCAACCTTCGGCCGGGGGCGGCGGCGCCGGCTTCTCGGCCAGCAGGCCGTACTCTTTAAGCTTGTACTGGAGCGCGCGGCGGCTGACGCCGAGAACCCGCGCGGCGGCTTCGCGATTCTGCGTCACGTGCGTCAGCGTCTGGCGGATCAGGATTTTCTCGACCTCGGCCAGGGTCATGCCCGGCCGGATGGCGAAGGCGTTGGCGCTCTGGTCATGCGCGGTCAGAAACTCCGGCAAATCCTTCACCCCGACCGTCGCGTGCGAGCAGGTGAGCACGACCCGTTCGACCGCGTTGCGCAGCTGGCGGACGTTGCCCGGCCAGGGAAAGCGCTGGCAAATCCGCAGCGCCTCGGCTCCGAACTGTTTGCGGCGGCGCTTGTGCTTGCCCGCGAACTGCTCGAGGAACGACTCGACCAGCAGGGGAATGTCCTCGGCGCGCTCGCGGAGCGGCGGGATGAAGATCGGAATCACCTGCAGTCGATACCACAGGTCCTCCCGGAACGCGCCGGTGGCCACCAGTTCCGCCAGCTTCTTGTTCGTCGCCGCCACCACGCGCACGTTGACCCGCACCGGGTTCGTGCCGCCCACCATGCGGAACGTTCCGTC
>Ga0265338_10008401_pt1 | contig 12543 bp, 11 predicted proteins | sample 42126metaG_FD_193579 | JGI IMG/M metagenome (GOLD analysis project Ga0265338, IMG submission 193579) | Rhizosphere microbial communities from Carex aquatilis grown in University of Washington, Seatle, WA, United States - 4-21-26 metaG | ecosystem: Host-associated > Plants > Roots > Rhizosphere... | reverse complement strand
GATGCTGATGACCTGCTACGGCGCGCTCGACGATCGCGACGCGCGGCTGCGCGCCTCGCGGATGACGCTGGAGCGCACCGAGGCGGCCTTGGCGCAGGATCGGCACAACGGGGCGGCGCTGGGCTACGGCGTCAGCGCCCTGGCGGCGCTGGGCGAGCGCGACCGCGCGCTGGAGTGGCTGTCGCGCGCCCTGCTGATCGATCCCGACAACCGCAACATGCGCTACAATCTGATCTGCGGGCTCAGCATCGATTTGCACGAGGTCGACGCAGCGCTTGATCTGCTGTCGCCCTACCTCGCGACCGCGTCGGCCCCCGAAGTCGACCACATTGAAGTCGATCCCTATATCGACCCGCTGCGCGGCGATGCGCGCTACCAGGCGCTGATCGTGGACGCCAGAGCGCGGTTGGGCGCCATGGGCTAACCAGCCTTAGGCGACGTTTTCCTTGCTCCCGGCTCCGCCGCGTCGCTAGGGTTTCAACGGCGGCCAGGGATGGGGTCGGGTTCGCATGGCTGACGTCTTCGTCTCATACGCCCGCACAACGGTCGAGCAGGCCCTGCAGATGACCGAGGCGCTAAGGGCGCTCGGCTACAGCGTCTGGATCGACGAGCAACTACCGGCCCACCGCAACTACTCCCACGTGATCGAGAGAGAGTTGAACGAGGCCAAGGCGGTGCTCGTGCTCTGGTCGGCCGAGGCGGCCAGGTCGGACTGGGTGATGGACGAGGCTGAGCATGCGCGCGAGCAGCACAAGCTTGTCCAAGTCAGCCTCGACAAGACCCGCCTGCCGATGCCGTTCGGCCAGATCCAGTGCGCTGACCTGACCGGCTGGACCGGTGATCTCGAAACGCCTGGCTGGCGCAAGGCGACGGCCAGCATCGCCGAACTGATTGGCGCCACCGCGTGGTCGTTGCCCGGAGCGCCGTCGCATGCCGAAGTCGCCACCGAGACGCGGGAGCCCCTGCTTGCGGTGCTGCCGTTCGACAACCTCTCGGGCGACACGGAACTGCTCTATTTCACCGATGGGGTGTCCGAGGAGATCCTGCAGACCGTGGTGCGGGGCGCCGAGCTGAAGGTGATCGGACGCGGCTCCAGCTTCCAGTTCCGCGGCGCCGAGAAGGCCGCCGCCCACGTCGCCCGGGTGCTGAAGGCGACGCACGTGCTGGACGGCTCGGTGCGGCGCAGCGGCAACAAGGTGCGCATCGCCGCCAACCTGATCGAGTGCGCCGGCGAGACCACGCTGTGGTCCGACCGCTTCGACCGCGAACTGTCGGACGTGTTCGCCCTGCAGGACGAGATCGCCGGCGCGGTGGCGGCGGCGCTGAAGGTGGCGTTCGCGCCGGCGGTGCAGGCCGAGACCGTCGATCCGGCGGCCTACACCCTCTACCTGAAGGCCCGGGAGATCCGGAACCGAGGCCTGTTGTCGCCCTCCACCGTGATCGAGGTGATCGAGCTGCTGAGCGAGGCGACCAGGCGGGCGCCGAAGTTCGCCCGCGCCTGGGAGTTCCTCGCCACCATGCAGGTGGAGCACGTGCGCTTTGACGACAGCGGGCATCCAGGGCGCACTCAGCGCACTGATGTGGTTGCTGCGGCCGAGACGGCGCTGCGGCTGGATCCCGGCCTGGGCGCCGCCTACCAGGCGCTGGGCGCGTTGGAGGCGTTCGGCCGCTTCGCCGAGCGCGAGGCGCTGCACATGAAGGCGGTGTCGGTGGCGCCCAACGATCCCACGGTGCTGACCAACGCCAGCCTGTTCTTCGCCGAGGTGGGCCGGATGGGCGAGGCGGTGGACTACGCCAGCCGCGCCTATGCACTGGACCCAATGTATCCGTGGGCCGCCAGTTGGTACGCGGTGACGCTGGAGTTCGCCGGACGTGACGCGGCGTGCCGCGAGCTGTGGGCGGGCTACCTGGAGCGGTGGCCCGACAACGAGCTGATCGCCTGGGGCGCCATCTGCGCCGTCATCGACTACGGCGACTGGGACTGGTTCGACCGGCTGGTGGCGACGACGCGCGAGAAGGGTTTCGTCAGCGCGTCCATCCGCGGCGCCATCGCCTGGGGCGGTGCGCTTCGTGCGCCGGCCGCCGAGGTCAAGGCGCACGAATTGGAACGGGCGCGTGAGCGGCTCGCCAAGACCGGCGTCCTGCCATTGTTCGAGTACGCGAAACTGCACCGCTACGGTCTCACCGAGGAGGCCTTTGAGCTGATTGCGCAGAGCTCGTTTGACTACATGTTCGACCCGGACATGAGTTCGCCGAACGGCGCCGAGGGCCCATCGTTGATGTTCAACGTCAACCTTACGCAGGCGATGATGCGCGACATCCGCTTCGTCGGGCTGTGCGCCAAGCTAGGGCTGTGCGACTACTGGATCGCCACCGACCGCTGGCCGGAATGCGCCCAGGCCGTCGCCGCCGACTACGACTTCAAGGCCGAGGCGCGGAGGCTGGCGTCGTGATCGAGCTGCACTACTACCCCGACAACGCCAGCCAGTTTCCGCACATGCTGCTGCGCGAACTGGGCTGCCCGTTCGAGCTGCGGCTGGTAGACCGCGACCACGACGCCCAGAACAGCGCCGCCTATCTGAAGCTCAATCCCAACGGCAAGATCCCGGTGCTGGTGGACGACGGCGAGGCGATCTTCGAGACCGCCGCCATTGGCCTGCACCTGGCCGACAAGTTCCCCGCCGCGGCCATGGCGCCGCCCCCCGGCGCGCCGGATCGCGCCGCCTACTACAAGTGGATGGTCCACCTTTCGGCGGTCCCGCAGGCCGAGTTCCGCGCCTGGTTCTATCCGCACGAGTTCGTCGACGACCCAGCCCTGGCCGAGCACGCCACGGCCGCCGCCGGCGCCAAGATGTTCGCCATCTTCGAGCGCATCGCCGCCCAGCTCGGCGACGGTCCCTGGCTGCTCGGCCAGCGCTTCAGCGCCGCCGATCTCTATCTGCTGATGCTGGTGCGCTGGGGCGGCACGCTGCCCCGCCGCGCGGGTTCGTTGCCGGCGCTGGCGGCGCATGCCGAGCGCGTCCTGGCCCGACCGGCGGTGCAGGCGACCTTCGCGGCCGAGGGCGTCAAAGCGCCGTTTTTCTGAACCGCGGATCTGCGGATCCATCCCATCCGGAAGTTGTAGTTCCCGGAGGTTCACGCGCGTGTCATGATCCTCACTCAAGCTTCACCAGAGGGATTTGAGAGGACCCGGACCGATGCCCAACCAGCTCGCCAAGATCAACAGCGTCGTGCACCTGATGCTGGAGAACCGCTCCTTCGATCAGATGCTGGGCTACCTCTACATCGGCGCCAATCCGCCCAACCGCTCCCCGGCGGGACAGGCCTACGACGGGCTGACCGGCGATGAGTTCAACCTCGACTCCTCGGGCAACAAGGTCACGGTGTTCCCAATCACCGCGGCCACGCCCCACCCCTATTTGATGCCCGGTTGCGATCCGCGCGAGGGCTTCGAGGCCACCAATCTGCAGCTGTTCGGAGCCGATCCGCCGCCAGCGGGCGCGGCGGCGACCAACGGCGGCTTCGTGGTCAACTTCGAGAACGCCATCGCCTACGACCAGGGCCGCCACGAGCCGGACGCGCTGCCGGGGACCAAGCCCTCCGACATCATGGGCATGTACGACCCGTCGCTGTTGCCGGTGATGAGCGCCCTGGCGCGGGGTTTCGCGGTCTGCGACCGCTGGTTCTCGTCCGTGCCCACCGAGACCTACCCGAACCGGGCCTTCGCGCTGACCGGCACATCGCTCGGCCATCTGAAGGACGACTTCCAGCTGCTGCACACGCCCAGCATCTTCGGGCGGATGAGCGACGCCGGGGTCGACTGGGCGGCCTACGGCTACAAGGGCTACCCCTATGTCCGCACCGACTATCCGGACACCAAGGCCGCCGACAAGAGCAAGTTCGGCCAGTTTTCCGACTTCGCGGCGCGGGCCGCAGCGGGAACGCTGCCGCCCTACACCTTCCTGGAGCCGGGCTGGGGGCCGAGCGGCAACAGCCAGCACCCGGTCACCGACGTGTCGCTGGGCGAGAAGCTGATCTTCGACGTCTACAATGCTCTGCGCGCGGGACCCGGCTGGAACAGCACCCTGCTGGTGATCACCTACGACGAGCACGGCGGCAATTTCGACCACGTGCCGCCGCCGGCGACGGCGGTGGCGCCGGACGCCTTCCGCGGCGATGTCGACCGGCTGAACTTCGATTTCTCGCGGTTCGGGGTGCGGGTGCCGGCGCTGCTGATCTCGCCCTGGATCAGAGCAGGCTCGGTGTTCCGCGCGGCGGCCGGCACCGGCGAGATCGACCACACCTCGGTGTTGAAGACGCTGCAGCAGCGCTGGCCGGCGATCCAGCCGCTGTGGGCGCGGAACGTCGCCGCGCCGGGGCTAGGCGACGTGCTGACCCTGGCCGCGCCGCGCACTGACGACCCGCTGAAACCCAACCCGGCCGACCCGAGCCAGAACATCACGCCGCCGAGCTCGGGGGTGACGGTCCCCAACGCCAACCGGCCCTCCAAGTTGCAGCTGGGTCAGGTGGCGCGCGTGGCCAACCTGCCGATCCCCAACGAGTTCGGCACGTACGACCACGACAAGCCACTGCTGAAGACCTCCAACGAGGCCTCGGAGTACATCCGCGACCGCACTGCCGCCTGGGAAGACCACACAGCGCGACGGCGTCGCTTGCTGCCGCCTCCAGTTCCGCCAACGCCGCCGACGCCTAGGCCCCCGACGACGACGACGCGCCGGCGATCGCCCGCCCGCGGCTGATCGCTACGCTTTCGGAGCCCGCCAGAGGGCCAAGGAGAGCAGCAGGTCGAGGCCCTTGCGCAGCATGTTGCGGTGGCTGTTGGAGAGGTATTCGGCACCGGAAAAGATCTCGGTGGCGCCAGCGTTTTTGGCGGCGGTGCAACGGGCGTCGAGCAGGGCGCGGTGGACGCCGCGGTGGCGCCAGGCCGGGTCCACCGAGCTGTCGGCGAGGTAGCCGGCGCCCTTCCAAAGGTAGAGCACCGCCGCACCCGCCGGCTGGCCGTCGCAGAGACCAAGATAGAGCCGCCAGCCGGGCGCGGTGAGCCAGGGCTGCATCGGCACGCGGCGGGGGTTCGCCCAGCCCAAGTGGTAGGCGTCGGAGAAAGCGGCCAGATCGGCCTCGGTTTCCACCAGCTTCACGTCGACCCCGGGCGAGGCCGCGACGGGCAGCTCGGCCGGACCGGCGAAGCTGGCGTGGAAGCGCACCTGCCGGTAGCCGTGCTCGGCCAGCAGCGCCATCAGCCCCTCTGACGGCGGGCCGGGCAGCACCTCGAACATCCCCGGCACGGACTTCTCCGCGTACCAGCCGATTACCTCGCGGGCGGCGTCCAGGCTGTCGTCATCGAAACCGCAGGCGCGGTTGAAGAAGTGCTCTCCAAAAACCGGCGCGCGCAGGGCGACGGCCTCGCCGTAGTGGCGGACCTGTGCGTCCAGCGGGTTGCCCGGCCGGTCGGCGATGATCTGGACGCGGGAGCGCGCATAGTCGGCGATGATCGCCTCGGCGCGGCGCACGGTGGCGAGGTCGGGGATGTAGCGGGTATCGCTCATGGCCCAGGTTTAAAGCCCTTCGGCGCCTCGGTCATTAGCGCCAGGATGTGGTCGTCGGGATCGCGGAAGAAGGTCATCCACAGATCGTGGTCCTCCATCGGGGCGATGAGGTGGATTTCGTCGGTGAACACGACGCCGCGGGCCGCCAATTCGCGTCGGGCGAGCGCGATGTCGGCCACGCGGAAGTAGATCGGCGAGCCGGCCTTGGTGACCCCTTCCCCGGCATGCTCCAGCAGCAGCCTTAGGCCGCCGCAGTCGTAGAAGCTGAGCCCGCCGAAGCGGAACAGCTTTCTGAGACCAAGCTGACCGCCGTAGAAGCTCTCGGAGCGGTCGACGTCCGCGACGCCAAGGGCGATCTGGCCCACCGGGCCAAGGGCGAAGGCCATGAGCGTTCTCCTACCTGAACGATGGACGAAGCTAACCCGGCAGCAGCCGCCGACGCGCGTCCGCGATTGCTAAGTTCGCCAGGCGGCCGGCGCCGCGCCCATGCGGCGACGAAAAGCGCGGGCGAAGGCGCTGGGGCTCTCGTAGCCGGCCTGGGCGGCGATCTCACCGATGGGCCGGTCCGTGGCTCGCAGGGCCGCGGCGGCGCGGTCGAGGCGGACGCGCTCGGCATAGGCGATCGGCGTGGCGCCGTAGACCGCCTTGAAGAGGCGCAACAGGTGGAAACGGGAGACGCCACACTCGCGGGCGAGCGCCGCCAGGTCGCAGCCGACTCCGCCGTCGTCATCGATGGCCTGGCGTGCGCGCTCAAGGGCCGCGACGAGATGGGCGCGGGTGCTGGGGCGGGCGGCAGGCGCCCGGGCGGCGAGGCCGCGGTGCCGGTGCGCGGCGGTCACCGCCTCCGCCAGGGCGACGAGCGCTCGGCCTTCGAGCTCGGCTGGATCGCCGTCCGGTCCGGCGCGCTCAAGGCCGGCAAGCGCGGCAGCGAGCATCGGCGGGGGTTGGAATGTGAGGTTTGGGAAGCCACGCAGCACGCCTTCCCCCGCTTCAGCGGCGTCGCCCGCCTCGCAGCTGGCCCAAGCCTCACGCACCAGCGGCTCGGCGAAAAACAGGCAGAACGACTGCGCGCCGGATCGGGCTTCGAACTCCATCTCGTAGGGTTGGCCCTGATCGACGAGCATCACCGCCTCGCGGGAGACGGTGCGGGCGCGGCGCTCGACGCCGTAGCGAGCGCGGCCTTCCGCCATCCACTTGAGCGAAAACGAGCCCTCGGCGCGCGTCGCGAAGGCGCGGGCGTGGCCGTTGAGGATGAAGATGCTCCAGTCCGCGCCGTCCGGCCCGGCCACGCACCTGCGAGCTCGTTCCGGCGCGTCGACGTTGGTGACGTTGAAGACGAGACGGGCGTCCATGCCCGCCAGCCTCCGGCCTCGCAGCCCGCGCGTCAATCGCCTCGGGGCTGGACGACGCCAGGACTGGGTCTGGGCGCTCAGAAGGGCGCGGTGGCAGCCGAAGTTGCGGGCTTCGCGGCGGGCGGGGTCTGGGCGCTGAGGTCGGCGAGCTGGGTGTTGATCCTGGCGATCTCGGCCTGTGTGGGGACGCGGCGGCCGAAGACGATTTCGCCGGCGGCGCGGGGGCGCAGCGGGTCGGCGCTGGCGAGCTGCGTGGGCGCGAGCTGGCCGGGCATGACCACGCCAGCAGGCGGCGGCGGCGCGGGCTGGACGCCCAGGCCCTTCATCGCTGCGATCACCGAGGCGGGCGGGCCCTCCATGGAGACGGCGAGTTCGCCGCCGCCGTAGTGGGCGCTCAGCGCCTGGGCGCCGCCGAGCGGGCCGGGGTAGCGGTAGAACAACTGCGAGCCGAACTGGCCGATCTTGACCAGCTGCGGCGCCCAGACCGGCAGCACATAGTTGGCGTGATAGTAAGTGGCCGTGCCTACGGCGCTATCGACGTAACCACCGAGCGCAGCTTGGGCGATGCCCTTGGCGCGGCTCCAGTAGGGTTCGATGGGCGCCCGATCGCGCGAGCCATCGCAGGCGAAGGAGAACTGGCAGCCCGGCGCGCTGGCGCCCTGGTAGACCACCCCGCAGACCGACTTGGGGAAGTCGGGGTGGCGGACGCGGTTGAGGATGGTCTGCGCTACGGCCTGCTGGCCCTCGATCGGCTCCAGCGCGGCCTCGTAGTAGATCGCCTGGCTCATGCAGAGCGCCGCCCTGCCCTGCTCGGCGGCGCTGCCGGTGAGGATGAAGGACGGGGCCGGCGTGCTGCCGGGGCCTGACGGCAGGACGGCATTGATGACGCGCGCCTCGTCCTGGTCGAGCGCCGGGATCGGCAGCGCGGGCGCCTGGTCGAGATCGAGGGTCGCCCAGGCGGCGGAGCGATCCCAGTTGTCGGCGTGAGGTGTTGGGTCGAAGCGCTGGGCGAGCGTCAGCTCGGCCGCATCCATGTGAGACGTGAGGCGTTTCAGGGCGGCGGGACCGAACCAGCCCGCCTCGGCGGCGACATGGTCGACGCCGCGCACGGCGACGCCGGACGTCACGCCCATAGGCGTGAACGCAATGATTCCGGCCGCCGCGAGCAGGGCCAGGGCTGGGAGGGTGAAGCGCAAGATGCGCTCTCTACCCGACATTCCGCATGGGGACGCCTTAAGACTTGTTCATGCGGCGAAACCACGCTGGGCGGCCGTTGGTTTCCGGTGACGTGAAAGGCGGCCTGCAGCACGTCTGGGCCGGCTCGCAGAATTCGTGATCGAGAAAAGTGAGATCGGGGGTTTGCGCCCGGCGAACACGGGTCTATATGAAGCCTGCCACTTATGCTCAGTTTCAGCATAAGGCGGGAGCGCCGGCCCTTCACCGGCGTTTCTTTAGGCCAATGAAATGCTCAAAGTGAGCAAAAGGAGAGGAAGCCATGGCCGACGGTTCGATGGGCCTGGAATTTACCCCGCAGATCGAAGCTGAAACGGCCGTCGCGTGGGAGAAGGTGAAGACCCGCGTCACCCCGATCGAGTGGCGTATGCAGGCGCCGCTGATCGCCGAGATCAACCGGCTGAAGCGGGCCAAGAACGCGGTGATCCTGGCGCACAACTACATGACGCCGGAGATTTTCCACGGCGTCGGCGACTTCATCGGCGACAGCCTGGGCCTGGCTCGCGAGGCGGCGCGCACCGACGCGGCGATCATCGTGCAGGCCGGCGTGCACTTCATGGCCGAGACCTCAAAGGTGCTCTGCATGGACAAGAAAGTGCTGATCCCCGACCTGCGCGCCGGCTGCTCGCTGGCGGCGTCGATCACGGCGGCTGACGTGCGGCTGATCAAGCAGCGCTATCCGGGCGTGCCGGTGGTGACCTACGTGAACACCACCGCCGAGGTGAAGGCCGAGACCGACATCTGCTGCACCAGCGCCAACGCGGTGCAGGTGGTGGAAGCGGCGGCGGCCGAGGCCGGTACGGACCGCGTCATCCTGCTGCCCGACGAGTTCCTGGCCCGCAACGTGGCGCGGCAGACCAACATCAAGATCATCGCCTGGCAGGGCCGGTGCGAGGTGCACGAGCGCTTCGACGCCGCGGACATCAAGGCGGTGCGCGAAGCGTGGCCCAACGCCGAGATCCTGGCCCACCCCGAGTGCCCGGCCGAGGTGCTGGAGCTGGCCGATTTCGCCGGCTCGACTTCGGCGATGAGCGACTATGTGGTGAAGCGCCAGCCGAAGCAGGTGGTGCTGATCACCGAGTGCTCGATGGCCGACAACATCGCCGCCGAGGCGCCGAACACCGAGTTCGTGCGGCCCTGCAACCTCTGCCCGCACATGAAGCGGATCAGCCTGGAGAACATCCTCGAGGCCCTGGTGAAGGAGCAGTTCGAGGTGAAAATCGACCCGCAGGTGGCGGCGCGGGCGCGGCTTTCGGTGCAGCGGATGATCGATCTGCCGCCGCCTGCCATCCCCGCCCGCTACGATCTGGTCCGGGCCCGTCACCATGTCGACGTGGAGCTGATCTGAGGGCGCGATGCACCGCATCGAGATCCATAAGGGCGACATCACCAAGCTGAAGGTGGATGCGATCGTCAACGCCGCCAACCGGACCCTCCTGGGCGGAGGCGGCGTTGACTGGGCCATCCACCAGGCGGCTGGGCCAGAATTGCTCGCCGAGTGTCGGACGCTGGGCGGCTGCGAGACCGGCCACGCGAAGATCACACATGGCTACGGGCTGCCATCCCGCCATGTAATCCACACCGTGGGACCGGTCTGGGACGGGGGCGCCTACAAGGAGCATGAGCTGTTGGCGGCCTGCTACCGCCGCTCGCTGCATCTGGCCCGTGATCACGGCGCGCGCAGCGTCGCCTTTCCGGCCATTTCCACCGGCATCTACGGCTTTCCCGCCGACCACGCCGCGCGCATCGCGGTGGCCACCGTGGTCGAGGTGCTGGAGGACGACGACGACCACTTCGAGCGGGTCGTCCTGTGCTGCTTCGACGACCACATCGAGGCCATGCACCGCGCGGCGCTGGAGGCTCACCGTGGCCGACACTGACGTCGTCTCACCCTGGGGACCCAGGACGCCCGAGGAAGCCGCGGCGCTGCCGCCGGCGGCGACCACGGTCCCGGTCTCCTCGCGTCTCTCGGGATGGGCTTGGGGCGCGGCTTCGACTGTGATCCTGGCGGTGTGGATCGGGCTTTGGGCGGGTCCGCTGGGCGCACTGGCGCTGGTGGGCGGCGTGTTCGTGCACGAGTTCGGCCACGTGCTGGTGATCAACTGGGCCGGCGCCGGGCCGAGCTCGATCCGCATCATCCCGTTCTTCGGCGGCGCGGCCACCATGCGTCGGACGCCCGACAGCGACTTCAAGAGCGTGCTGATCGCGCTCGCCGGCCCCGCATTCGGCCTGCTGTTCGCGGCGCCCTTCGCGCTCGCCACCCTCGTCACCGGCGACAAGGCCTGGCTGGCCGGCGCCTTCTACGTGGGCGCGCTGAACCTGATCAATCTGGCGCCGGCGGCGCCGCTGGACGGCTCCAAGGCGTTCGGCCCGGTGCTCGCGCGCATCCATCCGTGGGTGGAGCGGGTGGTGCTGCTGCTGCTGGCCGGGCTAGTGCTGGACTGGGCGCTGACCACGCACAACTGGCTGTTCGGCGCCGTGATCGCGCTGGGGGCGATGCGGGCGTTCCTGATGGCCAGCGCGCGGCCCTCGTCGCGGCCCCTGAACGCGTGGGAATGGGTGGCTAGCCTCGTGCTTTACGCACTGGTGGTGGGTCTGTGCGCTGGCGTGGCCTGGTGGGCGATGCGGGACGGCGCGATCGCGTCTCAGCTTCTGTTGTTTGGAGGTCAGAAATGACCGTGCGTAGCGACATCGATGGCGTGCTGATTATCGGTGCGGGCCTGGCCGGGTTGTCGGCAGCTTTGGCGGCGGCGCCCCGACGCGCGCTGGTGCTCAGCGCCGGGCCGCTGGGCGAGGGCTGCTCGTCGGCCTGGGCGCAGGGCGGCATGGCCGCGGCGCTGAGCGAGGGCGACGCCCCGGCGCTGCACGGCGCCGACACCATCGCCGCCGGCGCTGGCCTTTGCGATCCGCGCGCGGTGGACATCCTGACCCGCGAGGGCCCCGATGCCGTTCGCCGTCTGGCCGCCCTCGGCGCGCCCTTCGACCGCAACGCCGCCGGCGGCTTCGTGCAGAGCCTGGAGGCCGCCCACGGCCGCGCCCGCGTCGCCCGGGTCGGCGGCGACGGCGCGGGGCAAGCGATCATGGACGCGGTGATCGCCGCGGTCCGAGCCACGCCCAGCATCGAGATTCGCGCGGGCGTCCGCGCCCGTCGCCTGCTCACCGACCGCGCTGGCCGGGTCCGAGGGGCGCTGGTGGAGGACGCCGCGGGCACGCTGAGCGAGATCGTGGCGCCGGCCACCCTGCTGGCCACGGGCGGCCTGGGCGGGCTCTATGCGGTGACCACCACGCCCCGCGCGCTGCTGGGCGAAGGCCTGGCGCTGGCGGCGCTGGCGGGCGCGACCATCGCCGACGCCGAGTTCGTGCAGTTCCACCCCACCGCCATGGATCTCGGCCTCGATCCGGCGCCGCTGGCCACCGAGGCGCTGCGCGGCGAGGGCGCCAAGCTCGTGAACGCTGACGGTCGCGCTTTCATGGCCGACTATCATCCGGCCGGCGAACTGGCGCCGCGTGACGTCGTGGCCCGCGCCATCGCCGCCGAGCTAAAGGCCGGGCGCGGCGCCTTCCTCGACGCCCGCGGCTCGGTGGGCGAGGCCTTCCCGCACGAGTTTCCGGCGGTGTTCGCCGCAGCGATGGCGGCCGGGCTCGATCCGCGCCGCCAGCCAATCCCGGTAGCGCCGGCGGTGCACTACCACATGGGCGGGATCGAGACCGACGCGGAGGGCCGCACCAGCCTGACGGGGCTGTTCGCCGCCGGCGAATGCGCCGCCACCGGCGCGCACGGCGCCAACCGCCTGGCCTCCAACTCGCTGCTGGAAGCGGCCGTGTTCGGGACCCGCGCCGGACGCGCCGCTGCCCGCGCCGCCGACCCCGCCACCGCGCCGCTGCCTGCGCACCCCGCGCCGGACCTGCCGGACGCGCCGCTGCAGATGCTGCGCCGGGCGATGAGCCGCGACGCCGGGGTGGTGCGCGACGCCGCCGGTTTGCGCCGGCTGCTGGCCGAGATTGCGGCGCTGGAAGCCACGTACGGCCCCGCCCTGCCGCTGATCACCGCCCGGCTGGTGGCAGAGGGCGCGCTGAGCCGCCGTGAAAGCCGCGGCGCCCATTTCCGCGCCGACTATCCCGCCGCCGCCGCCCCGATCCGCAGCCGGGTGACGCTGACGCCGGCGCTAGCGGTGGAAGCGGCGTGAGCGGTTTGGCTCAATCCCCGCCCCTCGATGGGGCGGGGGCAGGGGGTGGGGTGGGGCCGCATCGCTCGGGCGAGGGGTGCGTTCGGCGCCGTCGCCTGTTGAGCCCACCCTTCGCCGCCGGCGCCTACACCCCATCCCCTGCCCCTTCCCCATCGAGGGGAAGGGGTCTGTGATGATCGAGCCCCTGCCCGATTTGTTGATCGA
>Ga0265338_10008399_pt1 | contig 12545 bp, 7 predicted proteins | sample 42126metaG_FD_193579 | JGI IMG/M metagenome (GOLD analysis project Ga0265338, IMG submission 193579) | Rhizosphere microbial communities from Carex aquatilis grown in University of Washington, Seatle, WA, United States - 4-21-26 metaG | ecosystem: Host-associated > Plants > Roots > Rhizosphere >... | reverse complement strand
CACGTCGAAATCGAAATTCGCCAGGACCTGATTGCCGACGAACCTGGCCAGGCGGCCTGGGCTGCGCGTTTCGCTCGGCTGCTGCCGGCGGCGGATGCGGCGATGCGTGCTGCCGAATGAATGTGACGGCGGCCAAGGTTCGTTGCAAAAGTTCGTAGCTTGCTGGGTGGTCGCCGTCGGCTGCCCGCGACGGCCACGCGGGTTGTTGTGCGCCCGTGGTGACGCGTTGTTGTTGTGGAGTCTGAGATGACGAACGACCAATCAACCCCTGGCCTTAGCCGCGAAGTCCCGATCGATCCAGCGCACGCGGCATTGCTGTTCATCGATGTGCAGAATTACTGCTGCCATCCGGACGGCGGCGAATATTACGGGCTGAGCGAAGCCGACCGGGACGCAAGCTACGGCGAATTCTTCCGCTCCCTGCGCGATACCGCAATTCCCAACATGCAGAAACTCCAGGCCGCATGCCGGCAGGCGGGGATCGAGGTCATCTACACGGTGATCGAGGCACTGACCAGGGACGGACGCGATCAGAGCCTCGACTACAAGATCAGCCGGCTATTCGTGCCGCGCGGTTCATGGGATGCGCTGGTGCTGTCCGCGATCGCACCGGCCGGCGACGAGATCGTGCTGCCGAAAACGTCATCGTCGGTGTTCATCTCCACCAACATCGATTACGTGCTGCGCAATCTCGGCGTGCGCTCGCTGATGATCGCCGGCGTGCTGACGGACCAGTGCGTTGATTCGGCGGTGCGGGATGCCTGCGACCTCGGCTACCTGGTGACCGTGCCGACCGATGCCTGCACGACGCTGAGCACCGAACGGCATGAATCGTCGCTGCGCAACAACCGCGGCTACTGTCGTCAGGTCACGACCGAAGCGTTGGTAGCGGAAATAACTGCTCTCACGTAATGAAACCTCTCCCGCGCAGCGGGAGAGGTTACTACTGGCGCGGCTTGACGCTCGTCTGCACGCCTAGCCCGGCTTCACCCACCAGGATCTGCGTCCCCTTGCAGTCGTTCATATGATCGACCCGCAGCATCCGCCCATTGTTCAATTGCACGGCCACGGAATCGAGACACTCCTCGCGTGGCACCACGATCTCCCGCGCCTGGTTGGGCTGCACCGGCGCATAAGTCAGCACCCGATTCTTCCCGTCCGTCATATGTGCCTGTGCCGACGTCACCAACTGCCCACTCTCATTCCTCAATAAGAACGATCGCATTTGCTCTCCCGGCGACCGCAGCGGCGCAGCGGGAAACTGCTGCGCGAAGGCAGGCACAGCAGCCAGGGTCAGGCAGGGCAGGAGCAAAGTGCGAAACACCAGGTCCTCCAGGGCTTTGGCACGTGAACGCAGCGCTGACCGTACCAGTTCTGCCGCCCACTAGGTGATCAGCACCCGGTGATCGGTTGTCAGCCCGGCCGTTCGGTGGTCCGATCCGCCACCCAACCAATTGACCGGCGACAACCATGCCCGACGCGATCACCCAGGAACTGTTCCGCAACGCCATCGCCGCGCTTGGCGACGAGATGGTGCTGACGATCTACCGCACCGCCTATTCCGGCGTATTGAAGAACATCATGGACTACAGCGCAGCCTTGTGCGACGCGAGCGGCCGCCTCGTCGCCCAAGGCCTCGCCCTCCCAGGCCATCTCTGTTCCATTCCTGTGGCGTTACAAGCGGTGCTGCGCCATTACGGCGACGACATCGCCGAAGGCGATATCCTGATCAACAACGATCCCTACGACGGCGGCATGCACCTGCCTGACATCTTCATATTCAAACCGCTGTTCGCCGGCGGGAAACCAATCGCCTACGCCGCGACCATCTGCCACCATACCGATGTCGGCGGCCGCGTGCCCGGCTCCAACGCCTCCGACAGCACCGAGATCTACGCCGAGGGCCTCCGCATCCCGCCGCTGAAACTGTACGAACGAGGCACGCCCAACGCCACCTTGTTCCGCATCATCGACCGCAACGTGCGCTTGCCGAACCGCGTGCTCGGCGACATTCGCAGCCAGCTCGCAGCCTGCGAGATCGCCGCGCGCGGCATGGTCGATCTGGTCGCGCGCTACGGCGCCGACAGCGTGCGCGAACTGATGGACGCGACGATGGACTATTCCGAACGCCTGACGCGCCATTGCCTGACGGAACTGCCCGACGGCGAGGCCAGCTTCACCGACTGGATCGATGACGACCAGATCGATGCCGGCAAGCCGATCAAGCTGGTCTGCACGGTGCGCAAACGGGGCGACACGATGGAGGTGGACTGGACCGGCAGTGCTCCGCAAGTGAAAGGCGCAATCAACAACACCTGGAGCTACACCGCCGCGGCCAGTTTCACCGCGGTGAAGTCGGTGTTGTCGATCAACATGCCGAACAACGACGGCGTGTTCCGGCCGATCTCGGTCATCGCGCCGCCCGGCACGATCACCCATGGCAAACTGCCGGCCGCCTGCGCCGCGCGCGGCCTGACCGGGTTCCGCGCCGTCGATTGCTGCTTCGGTGCGTTGGCGCAATTGTACCCGGATCGGGTATATGCGGCCTCGGACGGCGGTAACACTGGCGTAACGATCGGCGGCTACGACAAGGACCTGCAACCGTTCATCTATGTGGACTTCCTGTGCGGCAGTTGGGGCGGGCGGCCCTGGGCGGACGGCCTGGACGGCAACACCAACATGTTCGCCAACATGGCAAGCTTCTCGGTCGAGGTGATCGAGGCGGAGAACCCGCTCGAAGTTCTGGACTATGAAATCATCCCCGACAGCGGCGGCGCAGGAAAATTCCGCGGCGGCATGGCGCAGCGCAAGACCTGGCGCATGCTGGCCGACGAGGGAATCCTGCAGGTGCGCGCCGATCGGCAGACGCATCGGCCGTACGGCTTGCAGGGCGGCGCGCCCGGCGCGCCCGGGCACAATGTGCTCGATGTGGGATTACCGACCGAGGCGCCGCTGCATGCCAAACTCACAATGACCCTGCGCCGCGGCCAGCTCTTCCGCCACGAACTGCCCGGCTCCGGCGGCTGGGGCGATCCGGCGTTGCGCGAGCTTGACGCGGTGGCGAAAGATTTGCGTGATGGGCTGGTGACGGTCGAGGGCGCCGCCCGCGACTATGGCGTCGTCGCACGCGGCGATCCGCCACAGATCGACGTTGCCGCAACTACCGAACTGCGAGCAACAAAAAACCTCTCCCGCTTCGCGGGAGAGGAGGGCGCGCAGCGCCCGGTGAGGGTGATCGGGCCGCCTCGCAGCGAACAGATGCAGGGTGCCGACCCGATCGCCCTCACCCGCGACGCTGCGCGTCTTGACCTCTCCCGCGACGCGGGAGAGGTTTCATGACCCTCCGCATCGGCATCGATATCGGCGGTACGTTCACCGACCTTGTCGCCATCGACGGCGACGGACGCGTGCGCACGCACAAGGTTGCGTCCACGCCGCGCGACTACGGCGAAGGCATCGAGGAAGGCCTGCGCGCATTACTAACCGAAGGAACGACGGTCAGCGAAGTTCTGCACGGCACCACGGTTGGCTCGAACACCGTCCTGGAGGGGAAGGGCGCACGAACCGCCCTGATCACGACCAAGGGCTTTCGCGACATCCTGGAAATCCGCGACCTGCGCATGCCGGTGCTGTACGACCTGCACTGGACCAAGCCGCCCGCCCTGGTGGAACGCCGCCTGCGTCTGGAAGTCATCGAGAAGGTCCGTCCGGACGGATCGGTTGCGGTGCCGTTGGACATCGCGAGCGTGGACACCGCCATCGCCACGCTGCGCGCGGAAAATGTGCAGAGCGTCGCGATCTGCCTGCTGCACTCCTACGCCAACCCCGCGCACGAGCGTGCGGTCGCCGCGCAGGTGCGTGCCGCGCTCCCCGACATCGCCATTTCGATCAGCCACGAGATCCTGCCGGAGATCAAGGAGTATCCGCGCACCAGCACCACCGTGATCAACGCCTACGTGCAGCCGGTGGTGCGTGCCTACATCGTCGCATTGGATGCGCGGCTGCGCGCGCTGGGCATCGCGGCCGGACTGCAACTCATGCAGTCGAATGGCGGCCTGGCATCGGCCGAGTTCGCCGCCGCCGCACCAGCGCATATCATCGAGAGCGGCCCAGCCGCCGGCGTGGTCGGCGGCGCGGCGCTGGCGCGGCGCTTGGACGAACCGCGCCTGATCACCTTCGACATGGGCGGCACCACCGCCAAGGCCGGCCTGGTAGAAGACGGCGAGGTGCTGCGCAGCGAAGCGATCGAGGTCGGTGGCGGCGTCATGGTGGGTTCCCGCCTGCTGGTCGGTGCCGGATACATGCTGAAGTTGCCGGCGATCGATCTGGCCGAGGTTGGCGCCGGTGGCGGCTCGATCTGCCGGCTCGATGCGGCCGGCGCGCCGAAGGTCGGGCCGGACAGCGCCGGCGCCGATCCCGGGCCGGTGTGTTACGGCCGCGGCGGCACCGCGCCGACCATCACCGATTGCAACCTGGTGCTCGGTTATCTCGATCCTGGCGGACTGGTCGGCGGCGCGCTGAAGATCGATATCGATGCGGCGCGCGGGGCAATCGCTCGCGATCTTGCGGAGCCTCTGCGTTGTTCGGTGGAAGAAGCGGCGTTCGGCATGTTGCGGCTGGCGTCGGCGACAATGATGCGGGCAATCCGCGCGGTGTCGGTCGAGCGAGGGCGCGACCCGCGGCAATTCGCACTGCTGGCGTTCGGCGGCAACGGCCCGCTGTTCGCTGCTGGCATCGCCGCTGAACTCGGCATCGCTCGAGTGATCGTGCCGCCGATGCCCGGGTTGTTCAGCGCGTTCGGCCTGCTGGTGGCGGATGCGGAGCACCACGCGACGCAGAGCCTGCGCACCCGACTGGATCGCGCCGATCCGGCGCAGATCGCAAGTGTGCTCGCGTCATTGGCCGAGGCCGGTTCGCAGCGTCTGGCGCGCGACGGGTTCCCGCCGGCCCGGCAAAGCTTCCGTCGCGCTGCGTCGGCCCGCTATGTCGGCCAGTCGAGCGAGATCGATGTGCCGCTACCGGATCTGACCGACGCGGCAACGTTGCTCGCGCGGCTGCCGTCGCTGTTCGCCGTGGAGCATGAACGGACCTACGGTTTCCGCGCGCCGGATGATGAGCAAGTGGAACTGATCGGGCTATCGGTCATTGCGCGCGGAACGCCGGAACGGCCGCGCCTCCCAGAACACATTCCGCCGGCCGCGGCGAACGTTCCGGCCAAGCGCCGCGCCTGGTTCCCCGATGCCGGCTGGATCGACACGCCGGTGGTGGATCGCGCCTCGTTGACGGCACCGCGGTCCGGTCCGCTGATCATCCAGGAATACGACGCCACGTGCCTGGTGCCGCGCGGCGCGACGGCGGCGCTCGATGCGTTTGGCAATGTGCGGGTGACGCTGTAACCCCCTGAGCCTGACTGTTGGCGTGCTCGTATCGGTTCTTCAGGCAACGGCAACAAAAGCGTGCCAAACTCGCGCGGTCGCTATGAGGGAACAATACGAGCGGCAACGCCGCAATCATTGTAAGCGCAGGGTATCCACAGGGCGATCGCATTTTCCGGCCGATCGTAAATCTGCGTACGCATCATGCGACGCACGTGCGGCGGGCGGCCGGTAAATTTATCAGCGAAGGCAGATGAGACGCAGAGCCAGACGAGAGAGCCAGACCTGTGCCAGGCAGGAGGCCGCAAACCGATATCATGATAAAGCAACCTTCTCCTCGTGCTCTGCGTCTCATCTGCCTTCGCTGATAAATTTACCAGCCGCTTGCCGCACCTGCGTCGCATAAATAGATTTGAATCTTCTCGCCATCCTCCAGTTTCGCATCTGCGCACGGTTCAGGCCAAAGGGGATTGCCCAGGGACATCCGTAATGGGACTTCGTTATGGCGCCAACAGCCGCACCTGCTGCGTCAGCAGCCCGTCCGCATCGCGCAGCTCGTGCACGATAGTAAAATGGTTCGCCCCGGGGACCGGGATCAGCACGCCCGGCACATGCGACGCCGCTCGATACGCATGCAGGTCGCGGCTGTCCGACACCAACGGCGGCAGCTCCGCGGTGCCGTAGGTGATCGCCAATGGCTTCGGCACCACCGGCAGGCGCAGCGGCGATAGCGCAACGATCTCCGCATCGCTCAGCCGCAGCTTGTCGTTCAGCTCGGTGTCGCGGATCGGGCCGAGCTCGAACAGGCCCGAGATCGCCAAGCCCGCACTGACGCGCGGATGACCGAGGCACATCGCAGTCAGATGCCCGCCGGCCGACCAGCCCGACAGCACCACCGGCCCGGCGATGCCATGCGCCGGACCATGCACCGCAAGCCAATCGAGCGCGGCGTTGATTTCCGCGGTGATCTCGGTCAGCGACGCATCGGGTGCGAGCGTGTAGCCGGGCAGCGCCCCCGCCCAGCCGTGTGCGTAGGGCCCGGCGATCAGGTTGGCGAACTGATCCGCACTGTTGCGCTGCCAGTAGCCGCCGTGGATGAACACCAGACATGGCGCATGCGGGTCCGCGGCCGGGAACAGGTCCCAGGTGTTGCGCTCGCGCGGACCGTAGCGGAGATCCAAATGCTCTGGATGCGCCGCGCGAAACGCCGCGGAGTCCGCCGCGCGCGCCGCATTCAGTACGGGGCTGTCGGCGACTGCCGCGCTGTTGTTGTAGGCCGCGTCGCGGGCGGCCCGGCTCATCGCTCCCCAGTTCATCACGCTCCCCTGTGGCTCCATTACCGCTTTCTCCGAGCTCAATCGTCGGGCCATCTACCAACACCTCGCAGTTCAGGCCAGAAACTGCGACTCTCGCCGTCAGTACCATTGTAGGCTCTGCCCTTGATATGAGCATGGCCGACCCGCTGTGGCGCCATGGCCGTCGAGCCGCGAGAACCGGCCGGAATGGCCCTCGGCCCACCGAATGATAGTCGGTACGGCTGGCGATTGATCCAGATCAAAGCGCGTCGTCACCCAAATCGTTAACCATTCATTAAGCCAATGCGCGGCGTGCCGCTGACGACCCAAGGTGCGGTGGGTGGCCGGCAGCCGGACCGACCCGCCTAGTAGGCTGGCCATTGCCTGAGGGGCGAGACCGATGACGACGCCAACTTGGCTCGACCCGCCACGCCGTCAGTGCCCGGCGGTGTCCGATCGGAAACCCGGCCACCACGCCGGCCAGCCGAGATGATGCCGCCGCGCCGTCCAACCGAGATGACGCCGCAGCGGCCACGGCGGAGCGTCGATGGCGTTGCCGTCGCTGCGGGCGACAGTATCTGCCGCTGCGGGCGACCGCATCTGCGTCGCCAGCCGCGTGCAGAGCAATGCGTCGATCATGCCCGCATCCAATAGTGTTGATCGCGTCGTCGCAGCCGCCACGTTCCCCCCCAACGGACCTGGGCCTGCGCCGCTGTCGTCGGTTCAAGCAACCGCCGCATCACCAATCCCGGTCGCAATGGCCGCACGAGGGAGTAAGTCATGCCGACAATCACCCACTACACCGGTTCCGCGACGACCACGCTGACCGATGCACTGCTGACACCTGGTTCGGGCATCGCGATCGATCCGGCATCGATCGTGCTGAATGCGTCCGCCCCGGACGCGGTCAACTTTTACGATGGCTCACTCGCCCCGCTCGGCATCGGTGCCGGCCTACTGCTCACGTCAGGAACCACGCCGGGGACCGTCAACACCGTGGGCTGGTTCGGCCAGGACAATAGCGGGGTCAGCGGCTTCGCCAACGGCGACCCCAATATCGACGCCGTCGTCAACACCGTGTTCAATACTCAGTCCTACGACGCCACCACTCTGTCGTTCGACTTTACGGTCGCCGACCCCGCCGCCACGTCGGTGAGCTTCGACGTGGTGTTCGGTTCGGAGGAATACCCCGAGTGGGTCGATCAATTCGTCGATTGCGCCATCGTCATGGTCAACGGGGTCAACTACGCGTTGTTCAACCACGATCCCGCGCATCCGCTGAGTGTGGTCAGTGCCAACGTTGCCGCCGGCTACTTTCAGGACAATGCCGGCAACGCATTGCCGATCGAATACGACGGCGTCAGCCATGTGCTGCGCATTGTCGCGCCAATCATTCCAGGCGCCACGAATCACATCAAGATCGGCATCGCCGACACCGGCGACCACATTTACGACAGCGGGATGTTTCTCGCCAATTTCACCGCCGGTACCATTCCCGGTTCCGGCGTGGTCGCCACGCCCCCGACCACGGGTACCGACTCCAGCGACAACCTGACGGGAACGGCGCAGGACGAGTATTTCAACCTGAAAGCCGGTGACGACACCGTCTACGCGGGCGGCGGTGACGACATCGTGGTCGCGGGCAACGGCAACGACACGGTCTTTGGCGGCAGCGGCAATGACCAATTGATGGGCGGCACCGGCAATGACAGCCTTGACGGCGGCACCGGCACGGATACCGCGGTCTATTCCGGCGCCAGCACGGATTATGTCATTGCCCCGCTTGGCGGCGGCTTCACCATTACCGACAACAACGCCGGTCCGCTATCCGATGGCACCGATACGCTGACCAATATCGAACTTGCCAAATTCAGTGACGGACTGTTTGCAATCGGCGCAGACGGCAGCCTGGCCCCGGTGGCCAACCCGGGCGCACCGCCCGCCAACACACCAGGTTCCGTGATCGTCAGCGGCATCGCCACGGTGGGGAACACACTGACCGCGGCGGTGAACGATCCCGACGGCGTACCGGCAACCGTGAGCTACCAGTGGCAGGTGTCAGGCGATAACGGCGTGACCTGGAGCAATGTCGGCACCGACAGTGACATTTACCAGGTCGCCAACGCGGACGTCGGCAAGGCTATTCAGGTGGTCGCAACCTATGTCGACAACGGTTCACACGCGGAATCGCCAGTCAGCGCGGCGAAAGCCATTCAGGCGGTGGGCGGAGGAGACTTGCTCGTCACCTTGATGCACCTCGATGCGCCGGCGGGCGCCAGCATCATCAATACGCTGACCACGCTGGTAGAGGACGCGATCAAGTTTGGCCTGTCGCCCAACACGGCGGCACTCGCCATCAAGACCGTTCTCAAGCTTCCCGACATCAACCTGCAAACCTATAATTCCTATGCTGTCCTGCAGGCCAATCCACACGAGCCAACCGCGCTCGCCGTCGAGAAGGTCGTGGTGGAGGTCGCCATTCTGACGTCGCTGTCGGACGATGACACGGCGACGAGCCTGACCCTGAAGATCATCAATGCGGCGGCGGCCAATCAAACCCTCGATCTCACCAACGCCGATGATCTCGCCGGTATTCTCGGCATCGATATCACCGGGATCACCAATCCGAACAAATATCCTCAGCCGCTCAAAGAGATCTTCGACCGTAACGCGAATATCGACCAGGCAGGCGGCGTCGGCGGCATCGAGACGGAGTGGCAGGATTTCCTCAGCATCCAGGACAACGTCAAGTCCAAGTCCATCGCGGACCTGGACATTTCCGTCAACCAGGCACCGGCCGGGGTGGCCACGGCGAATCTCGCCGTCGGCACGGAGAATGTGCCCTACGTCGTCAGCTCGGGTGACTTGCTGCAAGGTTTCAGCGACCCCGACAATGACACGCTGAGCGTGTCCGGGTTGGCGGCCGACAACGGCGGCGTGATCGATAACGGTGACGGCACGTTCACCATTACACCCAACACGGATTACACCGGCCCGGTGGAACTGACCTACGCGGTGGTCGATGGCCAAGGTGGCAGCACGGCGGCCAGCCAGTTGTTCGCCGTGACCCCGCTCTGCTTCTGCGCCGGCACCATGATCGCGACGCCGAACGGCGAAGTGCCGGTCGAGCGCCTCGCGGCCGGCGATCTGGTGCTGACGCAAAGCGGCCAGCCGCGTCCGGTCGTCTGGATCGGCGTGGGGCGCGTCCTCGCGACCAGGGGGCACCGCACCGCCGCGACGCCGGTGATCGTGCGCAAATCGGCGCTCGCCGACAACGTGCCGCATCGCGAGTTGCGCGTTACCAAGGGGCACGCTTTCTACCTGGACGGCGCGTTGATCCCGATCGAGTTCCTGGTGAACCATCGTTCGATCCTGTGGGACGATCGGGCGCAGGAGGTCGCGCTGTACCATGTCGAACTGGCCAGCCATGACGTATTGCTCGCCAATGGGGCGCCGGCGGAAAGCTACCGCGACGACGGCAACCGCTGGCTGTTCGGCAACGCCAACAGCGGCTGGGATTTGCCGCCGAAGCAGCCCTGCGCTGCGGTATTGACCGGCGGCCCGGTGGTCGACGCGGTTTGGCGCCGGCTGTTGCAACGCTCCGGCTGGCGTCCGGGCGTGCCGTTGACGGACGATCCCGACCTGCATCTCTTGGTGGACAGTGAGCGCGTCGACGCCATCGCAGTGCCCGGCAGCGCGTCCGTGTTCCCACTGCCCGCCGGCCGCCGCGCGGTGCGTATCGCCTCGCGGGCCGGCGTGCCGGCCGAGCTTGGCACCGCGCGTGACCCTCGCACGCTGGGCGTCGCCCTGCGGCGGATCGCGCTCCGCCAGGGGACCCGCTTCCGGGTCATGGAAGCGGCAGACGCCGCCCTGGCCGACGGGTTTCATCCGTTCGAAGCGGACTGTGGCCTGCGCTGGACCGATGGGGACGCAGGGCTGCCTGATGCGTTGTTCGACGGCTTCGACGGCCCGGCGGAATTGGTGCTGCATGTCGGCTGCACCACGCAATATCCATTGTTGGAAGAAGCCGCATCACGCGCCGCGGCCTGATGGCGGCATGCGGCCAGCAAACCGCCACGACCTCACAACAAACAAGACCCTCCCCCTCCCCTTGAGGGAGGGGGTTGGGGGGAGGGGTTTCGTGCGTCCCGACCCGCTCCAACAAGAGGAGGGTGAGGGATCATCCCCACCGGCCTCCGCTGCTTCATTCAGGCGGCGACCGCCGGCCGGTGGCTAACTCACACCTTCTTTGCGACAGCCCGCGCGGCTGCGGCGCCAGCGCGGTCGTCGGCGAGGCTGGGCCAATCCACCGTCGGCATTGCATCCAGGCGGAGCCTGACTAGAGTCCCGGCTTCACGCTCGCCAGGAGAATGTCCCATGGCCCCGCCCCCCTTCGGCGCCAATTCCGCCGCTGCTCGCGACATCGCCACAGTGCTGCACCCGTACACCGACCTGCAAACGCATCAGGAAGTCGGTCCGGTGGTAATCACCCGCGGCAAGGGCGTACGGGTGTGGGACGACGCCGGCAAGGAATACATCGAAAGCGTTGCCGGCCTGTGGTGCGCCGCGCTCGGCTTCGACAACGAGCGGCTGGTGCAGGCGGCCGTCGCGCAGATGCGCAAGCTGCCATTCTACCACGCGTTCACCGCCAAGTCGCACGAGCCGATGATCGATCTGGCGGAGATGTTGCTGGAACGCGCACCGGTGCCGATGAGCAAGGTGTTCTTCGCCAATTCCGGCTCCGAGGCGAACGACTCCGCGATCAAGATGGTGTGGTATTTCAATAACGCTCTGGGCCGCACACAGAAGAAGAAGATCATCGGCCGGTTGAAGGGCTATCACGGCATTACGATCGGCTCGGCGTCGCTGACCGGCCTGCCGGTGAACCATCGCAGCTTCGACGTGCCGCTGCCCGGCTTCATCCACACCATGACGCCGCATTACTACCACGGCGCTAATCCCGGCGAATCTGAGGACGATTTCGCCACTCGCTGCGCCGAGGAACTGGACAAGTTGATCGTTGCCGAAGGTCCCGACACGGTGGCGGCGATGTGGGCCGAGCCAGTGATGGGCGCCGGTGGAGTCATCGTGCCGCCGCGCGGCTATTTCCCGAAGATCCAGGCGGTACTGAAGAAGCACGACGTGCTGCTGGTCGCCGACGAGGTGATCTGCGGCTTCTGGCGCACCGGCAACTACTGGGGCTGCCAGACGCTCGACATCCAGCCGGACATCCTGTCCTGCGCCAAGGCGCTGTCGTCGTCCTACCTGCCGATCAGCGCGGTCATGGTGAACGACCGCGTGTTCGCCGGCCTGTGCAAGGAGAGCCACGAGATCGGCACGTTCGGTCACGGCTTCACCTATTCCGGCCATCCCGTGCCGGCCGCGGTGGCGATCGAGACGCTGAAAATCTACGATGAGTTGGACATCGGCGCGCGTGTCCGCACCGTGGGCGCACACATGCAACGCGAACTGCACCGGCGTTTCGCGGACCATCCGCTGGTCGGCGAGGTGCGCGGCGTCGGCCTGATCGCGGCGATGGAGCTGGTAGCCGACAAAGACACGCACAAGAACTTCGACCCGAAGATGAAGGTCGGGCCTCGGCTGACGAAGCTGATGGAGGAACATGGCGTGATCGGCCGCACCGTGGTTAACGACACGCTCTGCTTCAGCCCGCCGCTGATCATCACCGAGGCGGAGATCGATGAAATGCTGACCCGCACTGCCACGGCGCTCGATGAGCTGACGGTACAGTTGCGGCGAGAGCAGTTGGCGGTGGTGCGATAATGGCAACCTCTCCCGCGGGAGCGGGAGAGGTCGATGGTGCGAAGCACCGAGGGTGAGGGTGATCGGGTCGGCAGGCTGCATGTACGTGGTT
>Ga0265338_10008398_pt1 | contig 12545 bp, 5 predicted proteins | sample 42126metaG_FD_193579 | JGI IMG/M metagenome (GOLD analysis project Ga0265338, IMG submission 193579) | Rhizosphere microbial communities from Carex aquatilis grown in University of Washington, Seatle, WA, United States - 4-21-26 metaG | ecosystem: Host-associated > Plants > Roots > Rhizosphere >... | reverse complement strand
GGCGGCCGCAGCGCCGCCCGAAGGGGTGGGGAATCGATGGAAGAGCTCGAGCAGTTGGCCGGCAAGACGAGCCGCGCCTCGTTCCTGCGCACCGGCCTGATCGCCGGCGCCGGACTGACGGCCGTCGCGGCCGGCCTTCCCGCGAGTTCGCTCGCTGCGCTGGCCGGACAGACTGCGGCGCTGACCGCGGGTGACGTCGCCATCCTCGGCGCAGCCGAGATCGCGGAGACGCTCGCCGTCACGACGTACACGAACATCATCGACACCGCGCCGTTCTTCAAGGATCTCGAGTCCGACGACCGGGGCTATCTCCGCGCCGCGCGCGAGGAGGAGATGTCGCACTACCTGCTGGAGGAGGGGCCGCGCCACTCGTTCTCGTAGAACGCGAAGTCGCCGCCGAGCAGTGCACGGATCTCGGCGAGCGGGCGCGAATGCCAGTACGCGCCGCCGGTGCGCTTGTGGCTCGTGTTGCCGTCGTGCACGACGCCGACGAAGAAGCGGTGGTCAGGCAGCACGAGCGGCGCGCCGACACGGGGGTTCCACACGAACCGCGTGTCCTCTCCCGCCTGCACGCGCGTGAAGCGGTTCCCCCGCCACAGCTCCTTGCGGTAGCAGAGCCCGGAGATCCAGGGCCGGCGCGTCGTCGGATACTCGTACAGCCACGAGCGGCGGGTGGACGGCTCGAAGTAGAGGATCTTCCCCGTGCCGCAGATCGCGGCGCCGTGGCGCTGCAGCTCCGCGACCTGGTAGCTGAGCCGGCTCGGCGCGTGCCAGTCGTCGTCGTCCCAGTGGACGAGGATCTCCCCGCGGGCCAGCTCGCAGGCGCGGTTGCGCTTGTCGCCGAGGATGAGCTTCTCGTCGAGCGGGACGTAGCGGATGCGCGGATCCGGCGGGATCAGGTCGGCGACGCGGTCGCGGCCGTCGTCGAGCACGATCAGCTCGCGCGCCGGATAGTCCTGGCGAAGGAAGCATGCGATCGACTGCGCGACGAAGCGCCGGCGGTCGGCCGTCGGCATGAGGCAGCTCACGAGCGGGGCGGAGGGAGCGGCCGCGCCTGCGGCGGGGGAGCGGGCGGCGTAGAACGCGCGGTCCTCGGGCGGCAGCGGCGGCTCCGCGGCCTCGCGCCAGCCGGACCGGTCGAGGTAGGAGCCACAGTCGAACTTCCACGCGTTGCGCTCGTGGCGCAGATAGACGAAGCAGCCGGTGCCGTCGAGCCGCTCGAGCCGTGCGCCGCGCGCCCGTGCACGTGAGAGGAACGACGCGTCCTCGGCCAGCGATTTGTCCGGATACCGGCCGAGCGTCTCCCACACGCGCCGCGCGAACACGAGGGTTCCTCCGTGGACGTCGGCGAAGAACAGCTTGCGGTGCAGCCCGGGCGACACGGTCCAGAACCGCCACGCCGGAAGGTCGAAGAAGACCGGAGTCGCGAGCGCCGTGACGTCGGCCCGGCCCGCGAGCAGCGGCGCCAGCTGCGTCGACAGTCGCGACGCGCCGTACCAGTCGTCGTCGTCCCACTGCGCGATGAACGTCCCGCGGGCGGCCGCGCAGGCGCGGTTGCGCTTCTCGCCGATGCTCTCGCCGCGCGACGACCGGATGTAGCGGATACGCGGATCGTCGGGGAGCCGCGACTCCAGTCCGTCGTCGCCGTCGTCGACGACGAGCAGCTCCGCGTTCGGGTAGTCCTGCCGCTGGAAGAGCCGCACCGCCTGCAGCGCGAACTCGGCGCGCTCGCGCGTCGGCATCACACAGCTGACGAGCGGGGCGGCCGGGTCGCGCGGGATCGCCGCTGCGGGCGCGGGAGCCGGCGCAGGCCGCTCGGCGAGCGGCCGCGTGATCTGAACGAGCTCCGCCGGAGCGAAGTGCTCGCACGCGTCTCCGCGGCAGTGCGGCTCGTAGCCCGCGCGCGTGCCGCGGAGGCGCAGGCCGCACAGACCGTCCTGATAGCGGCGGCGATTCTGTTCGAACAGCCGCCGTTCGTGGCGGCGCCGGCGCACCGTGAACGGTGCTCTCCAGACGTACGCGTCGCAGACCCACAGCGCCTCGAACCCGGCGCGCGCCGCGCGGGCGCAGTACTCCATCTCCCAGCACGGGCCGAGCCCGTACCCCTCGTCGGCGCCGCCGATCGCATCGATCACCTCGCGGCGCACGGCGAAGCAGAAGTCGGCGAGGTTGTGCAGCGGCCCGATCGTCTCGACGGAGCCGCGGTACTTCCGCCCCGCGGCGCGCGCGGTCGTCGCGACAGCGGCCGCGTTGCCGGCGACACGCGGGAAGACGCACTGCTCGTTCCATGCACTGTTCGTCGACGGGCCGGCGAGTCCGGCGCGAGGCTCGTGCTCCAGCGCGTCGACGAGCCTGTCGATCGCGCCGGGACCGGGCACCGCGCCGCTCTCCAGCAGGATCACGACGTCGGCGTCGGCGGCCGCGAGCCGGTTGAAGCATGCGGGCGGCCCGAGCGCCTGCGCGGTCGGAGACTGCGGGAACCGCTTCAGCTTCGCGAGCGCGGCGCGCGACTCCGCGTCCGGCCCGTCGGGGAGGAGCAGGATCTCCGGCGGCTCCGGGCTCTGCTGCTCGAGCGCAGCGATCGTCTGCAGCAGCCGCGCGGGCTCCGCATGGACGTGGACGCCGACGACGACGCGAACGCTCATGCGTCCGACTGCCGGTTCTCGAACAGCGCGAGTCCGAGGCCGGCGTCCTCGTCGACCCCGACTCCGCCGAGGAGTCGGACGACCGAGAATCCTGCGGCCTCGGCCCGCGCGAGAGCCCGCTGGATCTCGTCCATGGCCCGCCAGTCGTGCGCGATCATCAAGCCGCCGGGGCGGACCAGCTGAGCCGCCAGCTGGATCTCTTTCCAGAGGTGCTCCTCGGTGTGCACCGAGTCGAGCACTGCCGCGTCGAAGCGTTCGCCGCGTTGAATGGCTTCCCGGAGGCCGGCGTGCGAATCGACCGCGCGCGGCTCGAGGCACGACCGCATCCTCTCCGGCAGCAGGTTCCACAGCACCTCTCGCCCCTCGTAGACGTACGGGTCGAGCGTCACGACTCTTGCTCCGGGCCGGTGCGCCACGGCCGAGGCGAGACATGCGGCTGAGACGCCGCGAGCGGTTCCGGTCTCGACGACACGCGCGCAGCCGTTCGCGCGGATGAGATAGTGGAGGAGAGCGAGCACCGGAAGAACGGACGGGTCGCGGACTGCGGCACGGTCGCCGGCGGGCATTCCGTAGAACGACCAGGTGAGCCCGGCGATGCCGTAGCGGCCGAGCCAGGCCCGGAGAGCGTCGAGGAAGACGGCGTACGAATCGCCGTCGCCGGCGCCGACGAGGGGATCCGGCACGGGCGAGTAGAGGCCTCGTAGGTCCGGTCTCGAGTTCCGGCCGGAGCCGTTGACGTGGAGAATCCGAACCGGCCGTTCCTTCCAGCGGACGTCGGGGCGGCCGGCGACGCTCCGGACCTCGACGTCCGACGTGTGCAGCTGGACGTTGTAGGTCTCGTCGAGCTCCACGCCGCAGTCGAGGCAGGCGAGCGCGAGATTGAACACGAACTGGTTGCGCCAGGTGATGCCTTTTCGCTCGTCGACCCACGCAACCGCCCCGGGCATCTCCCTGATCGTCCTGTCGAGCGCGAGCAGCGCCTCCCGCGTGCCGGCGAAGATGCCGTCGTTGACGACGAGCGGATAGTCGGCTTCGCCGTTCTCGCCGTCGAGGATCGCCGCGATGTCGCCGTTCTGGCCGGAGTAGGCGTGGCCGAGGACGTGCGCCAGGTTCTGGTACCCGTGTGAGTTGCCCTCGCGTGACGCGAGAATGCTTCCGGCGGGCAGCGAGTCGAGGGCGGCGAACACGGGCCCGAGGTCGCCGAGCACGAGCGTGTCGGCGTCGATGCAGAGGTACCGGCGGGCGTCGACGATGCAGCCGATCGAGTACAGGACCGACTTCGTCGTTGCCTTGAAGGCGCGGAGCGGACGGCATGCGATCGGAAGTGCGCGGTACTTCGCGATCACACGGTCGCACTCGGGGCTCGACCCGACGACGAACACGACGAGGAGCGCGTCGGTGCAGCCGCCGTTCGCGACGAGCGAGCCCAGCATGTCGTCGAGGAGATCCTCGTAGCCGGCCGAAACGACCGTGGCGATGCAACGCTCGGCCTGCGGAAGCTCCGGCGGAAGCTCGAACTCGACTCGTTCCAGACAGTCGCGAAGGCGGCTCGAGGTCATGGGCACGAGCGCGCCGTCCAGCTCCGGCTCGAGCCAGACTGCGTGCGAGTGCTCGAACCGCGTCGTCGTCGTCACGAGTTCGAGCAGATGGCCTCCGGAAACGTCTGCCTCGAGCTCGCACGGCTCCTCTCCGGAATACACCTCGCGCACGGTTGCCACCTCCCGCCCGTCGAGAACGACGGAGAAGTCGGCGCACGACCGACCGGCGCGGACGTCGTCGTTCAGCGCGACCCGCGCGCGGAACGTCGTCGCCCGGCCGCCGAGGTAGTAGAGGACACGGGACGGCGGATGCGTGCTCAGCGCGCGCCTGTACCGAGTTCCGCCGACCGAGACGTTCTTTCCCTCGTAGCCGAGGCTTCCGCCCGTGCCGAGGCTTCCCCAGCCGACGCGGGCATGGATCGGCGTGAGCTCGTCGAGCGGCGTCGAAGCCCGGACGTCATTCGCGAGAGTCACTCGACGGACATCCAGACCGGTTCCGGGACGCGCAACTCCCGAGCGTACGCAGCGACGAGCTCTGACGGCGGCACCGACGAGTAGTCGTCGTACGCCTCGAGGACCCAACCGCCCCGTGGCGTGCCGCTGCTGCGGAATGCGGTTTCGTGCAGCGCGCGGAGGCCGTCGACGATTCCGTCCTCCGCGAGTCGGTTCACGCCCCAGTACATCCAGGGGAGGAGCGCCTCTGGCGGATGGCCGGGTGCCACCTCGGGTCCGGCCGGCGTGCCGCCGACCGATTCACCATCCGGGTCGATGGTGAATCCATTGATGAGGCCGAGGTCGGCGCCGATCGCGTCGAGGAGATCCTCGGCGAATGTCGTGAGCCAGTGCCACGCATCGTCACCGCCACCGAGCGGCTCGCCCGGTGTCATCATCGAGATCAGCGTTGCGTCGGCCTCCGGTGCGGGAACGAACGTGAACCCGGCTCCCCACAGGAGGTCGCCGGTGCGTGCCGCGAAGTCGCCGTGAACAAGGCTCGTTCCGCCGAAGAGGCCGCCCGACGCGCTGCGCCAGGCCGATTCGGCGAATTCGATCGGCTCGAGGCCGTGCGACTCGATCACCGGCAGACACGCGCCGAGCCGCCGCGCAGCCTCCGTCTTTTCCACGCGTCCGCGGAGGTGAATGCCACAGAGGAACGACGTCGGCACCGTTACTAGATCCTCCTATATACGAAGCGCTTGTTCAGCGTTCTCGCCAGTGCGCGATAGGACACGAGCTCCGCGGCGAGAGCGTCGCGGAGCTCCTGTGGGATGTTCGCGACGCCGCGAACCTCGAGCGCGGCGACCTGGTACGGCCCACGGAGGGCGCTCTGGATCTGGTTCCTCAGTGTCGCTATCCGATTCGTAACCTGCTGCGCGACGGTGATGGTTGTGCCGCCGCTGCCCGACCGTGCGCGCATCGCGCCCCAGTTCTTCACCTCGGTCGCGACATCGAAGTCGACCTGGCGCTCTTCGTCGTGGTCGCGGGTGGTGTAGTCGACTCGCGTCCCCGGGATTCGAACCTCGACGCCTGTCAGATACGGGAATCTCCCCGTACCCACGTTGCGAGCCGCCGCGAGGGCGCGCTCCATCTGCGTGGCGAAACCGCGCGCCTGCGGGATCATGTCGGCGTTCCAGAGGCCGCGGAATGCCTGGCTGATGCTCCCCGGTGTGCCTGCGACCTGGCCCGATGCCTTCAACGGGACGACGACCCGGTCGTAGGTCTCCATCAGTGCGAACAGCCGAGCTTCGTCGGCGCTTCCTGCGGGCGTTCTCGTGTCGCCGAAGGCGGTGAACAGCCGGGCGAGCGCGGGCTGGAGCGCCGCTTGCTTCTGGTCGATGACGGCCTGGGCGGCGTCGACGGCGGCCGCGTTTCCCGCGGTTCGCGCACGCAATGCGTTTTGGGCTGCAGCCTTCATGTCGGTATTGATTTGAGCGACGAGCGCGATGTCCGCGGACACATTGGCCTGCTGCGCTGCCGGCAGCGATGCCAGGCGGCGCCGCCAGGTCCCGATCCGCGTGCCGAGCGGCATCGCAGCCGAGGCGACCTGCGGCTCGCCCGCTTCGGTGACCCACGTCTCATGTGTCTCGCCGGCCGCCGCGAACGACTTGTGTTGCGTGAAGCGGAGGACGAGCCCGCGGACGCCTGCGACGGCCGCACGGGCTCCGCCTGCAAGGAATCGCCCGACGCGCTTCGCCATGTTCACGATCCAGCCGATCAGCCAGTCGAGCGCCTTGTCGATCGGCGCGCGGACCTTCTGGATGATCCCCATCACCTTGTCGGCGACCTTGCCGAGGCCCGCGAAGCCGGCGAGGAAGTTGATCGCGAGCGACAGCAGCCGCGCGAGAATCCCCTCGACCTTGCTCGCCGCCGTGCCGATGGCGCCCGACGCGATCGCGACGATCGAGTCGACGAAGCCCGTGACCACCTGGATGATCGTCTTGATCTTGTTGACGAACACCATGACGCTGTCGTAGATCGAGAGGATCGCGGAGATGAAGCCGGCGCCCGGGATGAACATGGCGACCAGCTTCGGAATCGCCTTCTTCACGACCATGTCGACGACGAAGTCGGTGATCCCGCTGATGACCATGTCCTTCAGGTTGGCCAGCTGCTCCTTGATCTTCTCCCAGGCGGCAGCCGCTCCACCCGTGACGAGCGCCTTGACGATGTCGAAGCCTGTCTCCATCGCCTTGACGACCGTCTCGCTCGTCGCCTTGACGAGCTTCTGCCGGATGTTCTGCCACGTGAGGCCGAGCACGGAGAACGCGAACTTCGCGATCTCGACGAGCGTGAAGCCCTTCGGGATGTAGATGCCGGGGAGCGAGCCGGTGAGCCAGTCGATCAGGCCGGCCTTCAGATGCGTGCCGAAGTTCGAGGCGAAGTTCTGGAAGCCGAGCTTCGCGGCCTTGACGAGATTGCCGACGAACGGGAGCGGGTTCTTGAGGATGCTCTTGAGCGCCGCGCCCGTCTTCTTGATGTAACCGAGCGCGCCGGGGCTGACGACGTCGAAGATGATCTCGAGGAGGTTCCAGACCGCCTTCAGGCCCCAGCTGATGAAGTCGCCGATGAAGTTGCCGAAGACCTTGCCGACCTTCGCGAAGGCCAGCGGCACGAGGATGATGTCCTCGAGCGTCAGCGACTTCAGCGCCGCGATGAACAGCGACGGGATCTGACCGACGAAGCCCATCAGGGCGGCCATCGCGCCCTGGAACCACGCCCACGCGCGCCCGATCGCGTTGGACTTCTGCATGTTCGCCCAGACCTCTTCCTGGCCGATCAGCTTCAGGAAGCCGGGGATGAGCGTCTCGGCGGTGCGTGGCACGGCGTCGCCGGTGACCGGGTTGCGTCCGATGACGGCGATCAGGAGATCCCAACCGCGCGTCCCCTCCGCGAGCTTCGCGAGGGGCTTCAGGATCGCGTCCTTGATGAACTTGATGATCCCGGTGATCAACCCCTTGGCGAAGTTGATGAGCTTGTCGATCGGCCCGGTGAAGATCCGTTTCGCGCGGTCCCAGACGTCGCCGAGGTGGAAGACGTCGCTCAGGTGCAGTCCTGAGATGAACTCCTTGATCGCGTCGATGAACATGCCCGCGGTCACGCCGAGCGACGCGACCTGTTCGCCGACCCAGTTGGCGATCTTGTCGAAGATCCCGTAGTTGTCGAGCGCCTTCGTGACGAGGCCGCCGCCGGGGATGAACTCGATCAGCGCACGGAAGATGTTCGCCGGCGTCTTCGGAACCGGCGCCATGTTGATCGGGTTGATCCCGATCAGGATCGTCAGCATCCGGTAGCCGGGGATGACGTTCGCCCAGTCGGCGAACTTGTTGCGCACGTCGCCGAGGCCGAGCCGCTGCACGCGCGGCGGAGTGCGTCCCTGCACGCTGAACGGGCGCCGCTGCACGACCGCCGTGGCAGCCGTGTGCGCCTCCCGCTCCAGCGGGTCGGCGCCGCCCGGCGAGAACAGCTGGACGCGCGGACTCGACGTCTGTTGGACGACGTGCGAGACCTCGTGTGCGATCAGGCCGAGGTCGGTCGGCCGCTCGCCCGCGCCGAGGAACACGTGTGAGCCGAACGCGAACGCCCGCGCGTTGAGCGCCTCCGACGCGCCGGCCGCCCGCGCGTCGGTGTGCACGCGCACCGGCGACACGTCGACGCCGAGTGACGTCGAGATCGGCGCGGCGACCGAGGTTGGCAGCGGATTCCCCGGGCCACCGGGGGACGACGTCGGCCCGACGGCCGGCGGCGCGGGGGCGGGACGACGGGGCGTCGGCTTGGGGACGGGAGCCGGGGCCCGGGACGGAGCGCGGTCGCGTACGCCGCTAGCCAACCGTCACCGCCGCCGGACGCAGCGGGCAGACCGCGCCCGCCTTCCGGTACTCGCGCCGCACGCCGAGATCGAGATGTTCCGCGCCGATCGCGCGGCCGTCGTCGAGCGCGAGCAGCGACGCATGAAGGACGGCGTTGCGGATCTGGCCGCCGGTGAGCTGGCAGCGCGCCGACAGCTCGTCGAGGAACGCGTCGTCCACGGCGTTCTCCGGAGGGAGGTGCAGCTGCCAGATCGACCAGCGCTCGACAGCGTCCGGCGCGCGGAACTCGACGACGACGTCGAGGCGCCGCCGGAACGCCGAGTCGATCCGCTCGCCCGCGTTCGTCGTCACCACGAGGATCCCCTCGTACGACTCGAGCCGCTGCAGCAGGAAGTTCGTCTCGAGGTTCGCGTAGCGGTCGTTCGACGTGTGCACGTCGGTGCGCCGCGTCATCAGCGCGTCGCCCTCGTCGAGCATGAGCACGACGTCGAGCTCCTCGGCCCGGGAGAAGACGGCGTCGAGGTTCTTCTCCGTCTCGCCGAGGTACTTGTTCACGACCGTCGCGAGGTCGACGCTGAACAGCTCCTTGCCGAGCGACGCTGCGAGCAGCCGCGCTGCAAGTGTCTTGCCCGTGCCGCTGGGGCCGGTGAAGAGCGCGCGGACTCCCGGCGTGAGCTGCGCGCCGAGCGCCGCGCCGACACTCTCGTGCAGCTGTTCGCGCGTACGGCAGCGCCGCTCGAGGAGCTCGAGCTCTCGCGACGTCTCGGCGCCGACGGCGAGGTCGTCCCAGCTGCCGGCGAGCGGGACGCGCGTCGCCAGCGTCTCCAGCGCTTCCGCTTCGAGTGTCCGCAGCGCCGCGCGGACGTCGAGCTCAGTCGGCCGCGCGTGACCGCCGATCGCCGCCTCCGCGCGGGCGAGCTCGGCGACACGCCGGATCGTGCCGGACGTCGTCCGCAAACCGAGTGCGAGTTCGCGTGCAAGCTCGGCGTCGCCGAGCGCCTCCGTCCAGTGCACCGCGCGCAGGCCGGGGTCGGGGAGCCCGAGTCGAAGCGTCAGCGCGTTCTCGGCACGGATTCCGCCGCGACGTCCGGCGACGGCGGCGAGCGGACCGTCGTAGCCCGCCAGGCGGGGAAGATCGACCGTCTCGCCGGGGCCCGGATCGAGCTCGACGACCGGCAGCGCGTGCAGCAGCGTCGCGAGCGGGCCTGCGAGGCGCACCCCGGCGACCGGGTCGCGCAGCTCCAGGACCCCGCGGCCGAGCGCGCGGGCGACTGCGCCTATTGCCGTGCGGCGGCCGCTCGAGCGCGGCCCGCGGACGACGAACGGCCGTGGGTTCGCTGCGTCCAGCAGCAGCGGCACCCGCGCCAGCGCCTCCGCGACGTCGTCCGGGAGCACGAGGTCCCGCAGCGCGCGGAGCTGCTCGGGCGCGCGGTAGACGGCCCACTGCGCGAGCCCTCCCGGCGGATGGCCGCGCATCGCGTCCCAGAGCACGGGCGGCACCTGCAGCGCCCAGCGCGACCGCGCCGTCTCGGGGTCGGCCGCCTCGAGCAGGCCTGCGCCCAGCAGGAGCTGGAGCGCCTCGCGCGCGTCGCCGTCGTCGGTCCACGTCGCGAGCAGGCCGAGCGTCGGCCGCGCCTCTCCCGTGATGCCGTTCAGCGCCTCGAAGAGCTGCGCGAACCGAACGTCCTCCTCGGCGAGCCCGACCGTGAAGAGCATCGTCAGTGCGAGCGGGTCGAGTCCGCCGGACTCGCGCAGGGCGCGCAGCGGCAGGTGCACGGACTCGTCGGGCTCCCATGCGCGCACGAGCTTCCACCAGCGGTCGTCCTCGCCCGGCCGGGACTCGCCGAACCCCGCCTGCGCCAGCTCGTCGTAGTAGCCGCCGAGGAAGGCGAGTCCGTTCCGCTCGTCCGGCGCCGGCAGCCGCGCGCGCAGCCGGAGCACGGCGGCGTAGACGTGGAGCTGAAAGTGCCCCGCCGCGGTCCGCGGCAGCTCGTCGATGTCGCGGGGAGAGCTCATTCGAAATGGAGGGCGACGTAGCGCCCGGCAGCGGGGAGCCATCCGGGTGTGCGGTCGAGGCCGGCGAACCGGACGGCGAGCGGGAGGTCGGCGAGCCGGAGGAAGACGTCGACGTGGGTCGGGCTGACGAAGACGCGCGCGTGTCGCCGCAGCAGCAGGTCGTCGAGCGCGTCGCCGGGCTCGAGATCGAGCGCGCGGCGCAGGCGCGCGTCCGCGTAGCCGGCGAGGCGAGCGGTCCAGCGCGCGAGCGGACGCAGGGGCTCTCGCGGCAGCGTGGCGCGGCGGAGCTCCGGCTCGAGCGGCCGGAGCCGGCGCAGCTCGCGCGCGAGCTGCACGTGCGCGGGCTCGTCCCTGCGCGGGACGGCGAGGGCGTCGAAGCCGGCGGGATGGACGAGTCGCAACGTGTCGCGCGCGGACGACCAACGCCACGCGTCGTCGTGCTCGAACGGCTCGAGCCAGCTCTTCGGCGTGCGCCACGCGGCCGGCGGTTGGAAGCCACGCCCCGGGGGCTCGCGCCGCTTCCGCCCGGCGAGGCGCGCGAGCAGCGGCCAGATCGGGTCGTCACGGGACGGATCCGCGAGCAGCTTCGGCGCGAGCAGCGCCAGCAGATCCCAGGGGCTGAGCGCGAGACCCGGCTCGAGCGGACGCGTGAAGTCGCCGTACAGATCGAGGAAGAGCGCGAGGTTGAGCAGGTAGAAGACTCCGCCGAGACCCGTGTCGACGACGAGCGCCGGCATCTCGTCTGTCGCTTCCGGCACGGGCGGAGGCGGTGCGGGAGTCGCGGTTGCGCGCTGTTGGGCGGCCCGGCTCTTCCGCTCCGGAGGTGCAGATGCTGCCGGTGGCGGTTCCGCTTGCGTGGGCTGCGAAGCCGGAAAGGTGTTCGCCTCGGACAGCGACGCCGCGAGCGCAATGTTCCCGACTGCGTCGACGTCGGCAGTGGGCGGCGGTTCTTCGACCGCGATCGCCTGGGCGAAGCTCGGCTCCTGGGCGGGTGCCGGCTGGGTGGTCGGTGCGCCTGCGACCTCCGGTTTCGCCGTGCGCTCCGGCGCGACCGTCGTCTCGTCTGCCGCCTCCGGTGACTCCCCAACAGCGTCGGGTTGCGCTTGCTGCGACATGTCGTCGCGAAGTAGCGACGCAACAGGCCGCAGCTCCGGGCCACGCCCGGGCTCCAACTCGCCGCTCGGCTCCGGCTCGTGTTCGCGCCGCGCGTCCGGAGCGGCGTGAAGCGCCTCGGTTGTCGCCCGTGAGTCATGGAACACGGCGGCGAGCCATACCTGCGCAGCCGCCGCGAACGCGTGCGAGCGCGCCGGCCCCGGCGACCGCCGCAACATGAGCGCTACTCCGAGCAGGAGCTCCGCGGGCGGGGACAGTGGCAGCTCGACGGCCTCCGGGACGACCTGCCGCCAGGGCGGCGCGGGCGGCGACGCGGCGCGCGCCGCATCCGCGCCGTGCGCCACCGGTGTCGCCGAGGTCCTCGTGCGGATACGAAGCTCGGGCACGGCGAATACGTTCGCGACGCGTTCGACGAGCGCGGTTGCGTCGGCAGGCGACAGTCCGGCGACGAACCGGGCCGCCTCGCCTCGCGCCGCGAGCAGCTCAAGCGCTGCCGGCACGTGCTCCGGCGTCTCGAGCCACGCCGAGACGACGGGATCGGAGCCGACCCCCGCCGCGGCGCGAACCTCCTGCCACCACCAGCTCGCCCAGACCGTCCCGTCATGTGCTGCCCGCGCGAGGCACGCGAGCAGCTCTGCCCGGTCGGCGAAGAGCACCGCCTCGGCCCCCGCCGGCACGGCCTCACGCGCCGGCCGCGCCGCGGCGCGTAGCGCCCGCTCGAGCGACGCGACGAATGCGCGCTCCCATTCCGGCGGCGGCCGCGCCTCCGCCGCATCGAGCCGCAGTGCACCCGGCAACGGATCGACCACCCGCCGGATGCACAGCACCGCCGCCGGCGGCAGCCCGGACGGCCGCAGTTCTGCTCCGGCGAGAAGCGCGCCGAGCCGAAGCCGCGTGAGCGCGGCGTCGGTGTCGACGCCGCGCACACG
>Ga0265338_10008397_pt1 | contig 12546 bp, 21 predicted proteins | sample 42126metaG_FD_193579 | JGI IMG/M metagenome (GOLD analysis project Ga0265338, IMG submission 193579) | Rhizosphere microbial communities from Carex aquatilis grown in University of Washington, Seatle, WA, United States - 4-21-26 metaG | ecosystem: Host-associated > Plants > Roots > Rhizosphere... | reverse complement strand
TTGCACCGCCATGAAAGGTCAGCGCATCCGCATCAAACTCCAGGGCTATGACTATCGCGTCATCGACCAGTCGGCCTCGGAGATCGTGGAGACCGCCAAGCGCTCCGGCGCGCGTGTCTCCGGCCCCATCCCCCTGCCCACCGTGATCGAGAAGCTCTCGGTCAACCGCTCGCCGCACGTGGACAAGAAGTCCATGGAGCAGTTTGAATCGCGCACCCACAAACGCCTCATCGATATCATCGAGCCGACCGCCCAGACCGTCGATGAGCTCAAGAAGCTGAACCTCCCCTCGGGCGTCGACATTACCATCAACGTCTAACCCACACTTTCTGACAGACAGTTAGCAGCCCGCCAGCGGCTCACCGCCGGCTTTTGCTAATGTAGGTCTCACGAAACGGAACCCTCCACCTACCGCTTAGCCCCATGATTGCCACACTTTTAGGCAAGAAGATCGGGATGACGCAGATCTACGACGCGGAAAACGTCCTGATCCCCGTCACCGTGGTCGAAGCCGGCCCCTGCCCCGTGGTGCAGGTCAAGACCGAACAGGTCGACGGCTACAACGCCGTCCAGCTCGGCTTCGCCAAGAAGAAGCTCAAGAACACGAGCAAGGCCGAACTCAACCACGCCCGCAAGGCCAGCCTGACCGACGCGCCCCGCGTGTTGGGCGAGGTGCGCCTGGACGCGGTTCCCACGGCCAAGCCGGGCGATGTCCTGACGGTCGCCACCTTCAAGGAAGGCCAGCTCGTCGACGTCATCGGCGTGTCCAAGGGCAAAAGCTTCCAGGGTGTCGTGCGCCGTTTCCGGGTCCAGGGAGGCCCCGCCGCCCACGGCTCGATGTTCCACCGCCGCATCGGCTCGATCGGCATGCGCCAGACCCCGGGCCGCTCGTGGAAAAACCAGCGGATGCCCGGGCACCTCGGCTCGGACCACTGCACGATGCAGAACCTGCGGGTCGTCAAGGTGCTCCCCGAGAAGAACCTGATCCTCGTGAAGGGCGCGATCCCCGGCGCCAACGGCGACGACGTGATCGTCCGGTCCGCGATCAAGGGACAGCCCAAGGGCGCGAAATAACCCATTGGAGATTCCGCAGCCATGATACTCAAAGTCTACAGTCCTGACGGCACCGAGAGCCGCGAAGCCGATTTCAGCATTCCCACGTTCGAGGGCACGAAGGGCGTGCAGGCCGTCAAGGAGGTCGCGGTGGCCCATCAGGCCAACGCCCGCCTCGGCTCGCATTCCACGCTGCGACGCGGCGAGGTCCGCGGCGGCGGCAAGAAGCCGTGGCGCCAGAAGGGCACCGGCCGCGCCCGCGCCGGCTCCAACCGCTCCCCGCTGTGGCCGGGCGGCGGCGTCGTCTTCGGCCCCAAGCCGCGCGATTACACCAAGAAGATCAACGCCCGGGTGAAGACGCTCGCCTTCGGCCGCGCGCTCTTCGACCGCGCCACCGCCGGCGAGATCGACGTCATCGAGAAATTCGAGGTCGCGCCGGTCAAGACGAAGGTCATCGCCCTCGTGGTCACCCGGATCGCCCCGAAGGGGAAGGTGCTCCTGGTCGACGATCCCTTCACCGCCGAGACCCGCCGCGCGGCGCGCAATCTCGGCCGGATCAGCCTGCAGGAGGCCGTCAAGCTCAACACGCTCGATCTGTGCCAGTACCGGCGGATCGTCGTCTCGGCCAAGGCGCTCGAGACGATCATCGCCCGCGCCGGCGCCAACGGAGGCCACCGATGATCAACGCCGAAAAAGTGCTCCAACACCTGCGCCTGACGGAGAAGTCCAACAAGCTCTCCGCCGAATACGGCCAGTACACCTTTGAGGTCGCGCGCGGCGCCACCAAATACACCGTGCGCGAGGCCATCGAGCGGACCTTCAAGGTCACCGTCATGCGCGTGAACATCCAGAACATGCCGGGCAAGAACAAGCGCAGCCGCCAGGGCCGGCCGAGTGTCACCTCCGAATACAAGAAGGCCATCGTGACCCTCAAGGAGGGCGACAAGATCGAGCTCGTCTGAGCGCCCGCCGCCAGGAGATCCCCCCATGCCACTGAAAATTTTTCGACCGCTCACCCCGTCGCTCCGCTATACGGAGCTGAACTGCCCGGAAGGGGTGTCCACCAAGCGCCCGGAGCGCGGCCTGACCGAGTCCAAGAACAAGACCGGCGGCCGCAACTGCTACGGCCGGCTCACTTCCCGCCGGCGCGGCGGCGGCCACAAGCAGCTTTACCGCATCATCGACTTCAAGCGGGACAAGGTCGGCGTGCCCGCCCTCGTGCAGGCGATCGAATACGATCCGAACCGGAGTGCGCTCATCGCGCTGCTCGCCTACGCCGACGGGGTCAAGAGCTACATCGTCGCCCCGCAGGGCCTCAAGGTCGGCGACCGGGTGATCAGCGCCGCCAAGTGCGAGAACAACGAATACCGGCCGGGTGACGCCTATCCGCTCGAGACCATCCCTCCCTCCACCCGCGTGCACGCGGTCGAGCTCATTCCCGGCCGCGGCGCCCAGCTGGCCCGTTCCGCCGGGGTCGGGCTTGAACTGATCGCCGTCGAGAACGGCAACGCCCAGCTCAAGCTGCCCTCCGGGGAAATCCGCCTCGTCAACGCGCAGTGCCGTGCGACCATCGGCGAGGTCGGCAACGCCGACCATGGCAACGCCTCCCTCGGCAAGGCCGGCCGCAACCGCTGGCTGGGCCGGCGCCCCCGCGTCCGCGGCATGGCGATGAATCCGGTCGACCACCCCAACGGCGGCGGCCAGGGCAAGTCCAAGGGCGGCGGCGGCCGCCAGCAGGTCGTGTCGCCGTGGGGCCAGCTCGCCAAGGGCTTTCCCACGCGGCGCCGGCGGCAGCCCTCCAACAGCCTCATTCTCATCCGCAAGAACGGCCGCCCGCCGCGCGGCAAGAAGTGACCCCGCGGTCCGCCGCGGTCTCCCCCGTTACACCCTAACCCTTCCACCTTAGCCCTCCCGCCCGGCCCCCCTTCACCATGGCCCGTTCAATCAAGAAAGGTTACTTCGTCGATCCGCACCTGATGGCGAAGATCGAGAAGGCCAGCAAGGCCCCCTCGCGCAAACCCATCCAGACCTGGTCGCGCCGCTCGACGATCACGCCCGATTTTGTCGGCCACACCTTCAACGTGCACAACGGCAAGGCGTTCGTCGCCGTCTACGTGACCGAGAACATGGTCGGCCACAAGCTGGGTGAATTCTCTCCGACCCGCATCTTCAAGGCCCACGGCGGCATGACCCGCAAGGAGATCTGACCCGCACCCGCGCCGCGATCCGCAACCCGCCGCACCATGGAAATCCAAGCTCTCACCCGCAACACCCGCATGTCGCCGAAGAAGGCCCGCGAGGTGGCCCGCCAGATCCAGGGCCGGGCCGTGCCCGAGGCGGTCGACCTGCTCGGGCTGATTCCGCGCAAGTCCGCGCGGCTCATCCTCAAGACCCTCAAGAGCGCCATCGCGAACGCCGAGAACAACCCGAAGGTCAACCTCACCGCCGACCAGCTGATCGTGCACCGCGCGCTGGTCGAGAACGGGCCCGTCCTCAAGCGCTACAAGGCCGGCCCCCGCGGCTCGGCCATGCCGCGCCGCAAGAAGCTCTCCCACATCCGCATCGTCCTTTCCGACGAGGCCAAGAAGAACTAACTCCCGCCCAACCCCGCCCGCCTCGGCCAACCTCCCTCCCCATGGGTCAGAAGACACATCCCGTCGGCTTCCGTCTCGCCGTCAACCGCAACTGGCTGTCCCGCTGGTATGCGAGCAAGAAGGACTTTCCCGGCCTCCTGCTGGAGGACCAGATCATCCGCACGAAGCTGATGGAAAAACTCAAGCAGGCCTCCGTGCCGCGCATCTTCATCGAGCGCGCCTCCAACCGGGTGCGCGTGAAGATCTTCACGGCGCGGCCCGGCATCGTCATCGGCCGCAAGGGACAGGAGATCGAGAAGATCAAGGAGGAGCTCGCCAAGCTCACCGGCAAGGAGATCCTCCTCGACATCCAGGAGATCAAGAAGCCCGAGATCGAGGCGCAGCTGGTGGCGGAGAACATCGCGCTCCAGCTCGAACGCCGCATCGCGTTTCGCCGCGCCATGAAGAAGGCCATCGAGATGGCCATGACCCTCGGGGCCGAGGGCATCCGGATCCAATGTTCGGGCCGCCTGGGCGGCGCGGAAATCGCCCGCCGCGAGTGGCAGCGCAAGGGGCGCGTGCCGCTCCACACCCTCCGCGAGAACATCGATTATGGCTTCGCCGAGGCGGCCACGCTTTACGGCAAGATCGGCGTCAAATGCTGGATCTGCAAGAAAGAGGCCGACCAGACCAACTGATCCCGTCTTTGATTTGCGATTTACGCGGTCGCCGCGTGCCTGGTCGCCAATCGAAAATCACCAATCGTAACTCAAGCATCCCAGACTCCTTCCCATGGCCTCCCTCTCTCCCGCCCGCAGCAAGTACCGGAAGATGCAAAAAGGCAGCCTCGCCGGCAATGCCAAGCGCGGCAACACGCTCGTCTTCGGCGAATTCGGCCTGCAATCGCTGACCCGCGGCCAGATGAGCTCCGCCCAGATCGAGGCCGCCCGCGTCGCCATCTCCCGCCATCTCAAACGCAAGGGCAAGCTCTGGATCCGCGTGTTTCCCCACAAGCCCATCACCAAGAAGCCCGCGGAAACCCGCATGGGCCACGGCAAGGGCCCGGTGGAGTATTATGTCGCGCAGATCAAGCCCGGCGCCGTCCTCTTCGAGCTCGGCGGCGTCGCCTCGACCATCGCCAAGGAGGCCCTCCGCCTCGCCGACACCAAGCTGCCGTTCCGGTGCCGTTTCATCATCCGCGAAGGCGTCACCCTGTAACCCGTCCGCCCACCCGCCTCCCTCCGCCCACCATGACGCCGAAAGAAATCCGCGAGCTGTCCCCCACGGAACTCGAGACCAAGCTGCGCGAAACCCGCGAGCAGCTGCTCCAGCTGCGCCTGCGCAAGCAGACCGGCCAGATCGAGAAGCCGCATCAACTCCGCGAATACCGCAAGGACATCGCCCGCCTGGAAACCATCCGGCGCGCCGCCGCGCCCGCCGCCCCGGCCGCCTGAACGGCTCCCGCCCGCCGTCCCTCGACTTTCGGCCCCGACCCTCGACTTCCTTTTAATCCATGTCCGCTCCCACCCGCAATCAGCGCAAATCCTTCATCGGCTTTGTCACCAGCCGCATGGGCGACAAGTCCATCAAGGTGACGGTCTCCTACCGCCGGCCGCATGCGCGCTACCTGAAGGTCGTCAACCGCCAGACCGTCGTCCATGCGCACGACGAGAAGAACGAGGCCAAGGTGGGCGACCAGGTCGAGGTGATGGAAACCCGCCCGCTCAGCCGCCTGAAGCGCTGGCGCCTCATCCGGATCGTCGAGGCCGCCCAGACGGGCGTGGCCCAGGCGATCTCGGAGCAGGACGTGGCCGAGGCCGTCCCGACCAAACTGGCGACGGCCCCCGCCGCCGCTCCCGCCGAGCCGGCGCCGACCGACGCGCCCTCCGCCTGAACCACCACCCCTGAACCCTTAATTCCGGAGGCACGCCATGATTCAACTGCGCTCCATAGTCGATGTCGCCGACAACACCGGCGCCCGCCGCGCGGCGTTCATCCAGCGCATGGGCCAGAACACCCCGTTCGCCCACGTGGGCGACGTCGTCACGGTCCACATCAAGGAAAGCACCACCGACGCCACGGTGAAGAAGGGCGAGGTCGTCAAGGCCGTGGTCGTCCGCACCAAGGCGCCGATCCGCCGCAGCGACGGCAGCTACCTGCGCTTCGACAGCAACGCGATCGTCCTCCTCGACGCCGACGGCAATCCGCGCGGCACGCGCATCTTCGGCCCGGTGGCCCGCGAACTGCGCGCGAAGAACTTCATGAAGATCATTTCGCTGGCCCCGGAGGTTCTCTGACCATGCAGAAGTTTCACATCAAACGCGGCGACGTGGTCGTCGTCATCGCCGGCGCCCACAAGGGCAAGCGCGGCAAGGTCCTCGAGATGCTGCTCGAGAAGCAGCGCGCGCGCGTCGAGGGCGTGGCCATGATCAAGCGCCACCTCAAGAAGTCGCAGGAGCACCCTCAGGGCACGATCGCCGAGCGCGAGGGCTCGGTCCACCTCTCCAATCTCATGCCGCTCCCCCGCTGGGAGCAGAGCAAGGCCGGCAAGGCCGCCGCGCCGGCTGAGAAAGCATAGGTCCTATAGGTCATAGATCCATGAGCTACACGCCTTCCCTGAAGAAACAATACACCGAGCAGGTCGTGCCCGAGTTGATGAAGTTGCGCGGCTACCGCAACCTCCATGAGGTGCCCCGGCTGCAGAAGATCACCATCAACACCGGCATCGACGCCGAGGCGGACAAGAACGCCATCGCCGACGTGCAGCGCGACGTCACCACCCTGGCCGGCCAGAAGCCGGTGCTGGCGAAGTCGCGCAAGGCCATCGCCAACTTCAAGCTCAAGCAGGGCCAGATCGTCGGCTGCCACGTGACCCTCCGCGGCACCCGCATGTGGGAGTTCTTCCTGCGCCTGCTGGCGGTGGCCCTGCCGACCATCCGCGACTTCCGCGGGATGTCGCCCAAGCTCGACGGCCAGGGCAACTACACCATCGGCATCACCGACCACACCATCTTCCCCGAGGTCACCGTCGACAACGTGAAGAAGCACATCGGCCTCGACATCACGATCGTCACCACGGCCGGCTCGGACGACGAGGCGCGCGACCTGCTCCGCCTGCTCGGCATGCCGTTCCGGCGCGCCGAGGGTCAGGGCCCCGCCAAGCCCACCACCACCAAGGCCGCCTGAACCAAAACCGTCGAGGGCCGAGCGTCGAGTGACGAAGGCCTTCCCTCCGCCGCTCCCTCAGTCTCCGACTCTCGTCCTTCGACCCTCGTCTCTCGACTTCCCCCGCCATGCCCAAGACCTCTGCCATTCAGCGCAACCTGAAACGCCGGCGCCTCACCGAGAAGTTCAAGGCCAAGCGCGCCGAGCTGAAGGCGATTCTCGCCAACCCGAAGACGACCGACGTCGAGTTCTTCGCCGCCCAGAAGAAGCTCTCCAAGCTCCCGCGCAACTCCTCGCCCGTGCGCATCCGCAACCGGTGCTCGCTCAGCGGACGCCCCCGCGGCTACATCGGCCGGTACGGCGTCTCCCGCATCACCTTCCGCGAACTGGCCCTCTCCGGCAAGATTCCCGGCGTGACCAAATCCTCCTGGTGACCCTGTGTGCCGGCCGGGGGTGGGATATGACCCGCCCGGCGCCAACCCCCAACATCCAACATGACCGATCCGATCAGTGATTTCCTGACCCGCCTGCGCAACGCCAGCAAGGCCGTGCGCGAGGAGACCGTGGCTCCCTACTCGAAAGTCAAGGAGGGCCTCGCCGCCATCCTCAAGGCCGAGGGCTACATCGGCGAATATGCCACCGGCGCCGACGCGGCGGGGCACAAGACCCTCGTCGTCAAACTCAGGTACGTCGACAGCACCCCCGCCATCACCGGCATCCGCCGGATGAGCACGCCGGGTCGCCGGCTCTACTGCCGGTGCGGCGAAATCCCGCTCGTGCTCAACGGCCTGGGCGTCTCGATCCTGTCCACGTCCAAGGGTCTGATGAAGGACCAGGACTGCCGCCGCCAGAAACTCGGCGGCGAACTCATCTGCAACGTTTGGTAAGGAGCCCTCCGCCATGAGCCGCATCGGCAAACAACCCGTTCCCATTCCCGACAAGGTCAAGGTCGCCGTGCAGGACCACTCCATCCAGGTGGAGGGTCCCAAGGGCAAGGTGAGCAAGACCTTCGCCGACGTGGTCCGGCTGTCGGTCAACGACCGGAAACAGATCATCGTCACGCCGCTCGCGGAGACCCGGTTCGCCCGCGCCATGTACGGCACCGCCCGCTCGATCATCAACAGCATGGTCAAGGGCGTCACGGTCGGCTTTTCCAAGGACCTCGAGATCCAGGGCGTCGGCTTCAAGGCCCTGCTCAAGGGCCGCCAGCTGGACCTCATCCTCGGCTATTCGCACCCGATCCTCTTCGACATCCCCGACGGCATCACGGTGACCGTGGCCGACAACACCAAGATCAAGGTCGAGGGGGCCGACAAGCAGATGGTCGGCGCCGTCACCGCCGAGATCCGCAGCTTCTATCCGCCCGAGCCGTACAAGGGCAAGGGCGTGCGCATCGTCGGCGAACGCGTCCGCCGCAAGGAAGGCAAGACCGTCGCCTGAGGCGCGCCTGCCGCCCACCGCCCAATCCCCATTCGCCGATTCCACTGTGAACACGATTCATAAAGCCCAGCTTCTGCAGAAGCGCCGCTGGCGGATCCGCCAGAAGGTCGCCGGCACCGCCGCGCGCCCGCGCCTCAGCGTCAAATTCTCCGGCAAGCACATCTACGCCCAGGCGATCGACGACGAGCGTTCCGCCACCGTGGTCTTCCTGTCCAGCGTCGATCCCGAGCTCCGCAAGCAGAAGCTCCGGGCCAATCTCGCCGGCGCCAAGGCGCTCGGCACCGCGTTCGCCGGCCGGGCCAAGGCCGCCGGACTCACCCAGGTCGTCTTCGACCGCAACGGCCGACCCTACCACGGCAAGGTGAAGGTGTTCGCCGACGCCGCGCGCGCCGCGGGCCTTGTATTCTAGTCCACGCCCATGAACAACTCTTCCAGGAATTCCCCGCAGTCCCGTCCATCGCCCGAGTCCGCCGCGGGCGGGCCCGAGATGATCGAGAAGGTCGTCTTCATCAACCGTTGCGCCAAGGTCGTGAAGGGCGGCCGTCGCTTCAGCTTTTCCGCCCTGGCCGTCGTCGGCGACCAGAAGGGCAAGGTCGGGATCGGCTACGGCAAGGCCAACGAGGTGCCGGACGCCATCCGCAAGAGCACGGAACACGCGCGCAAGAACATGGTGGCGGTGAAGCTCAAGGGCACGACGATCCCCCACGAGGTGCTGGGCCAGTCCGATGGCGGCAAGGTGTTCCTGCGGCCCGCCAGCCCCGGAACGGGCATCATCGCGGGCGGCGGCGTCCGCGCCGTCCTCGAGGCGGCCGGCGTGCGCAACGTCCTCTCCAAGTCGATGGGTTCGAACAACCACATCGCCGTCGTCCATGCCACGCTCAACGGGCTGCTCCAGCTCCGCCTCGCGGCGGATGTCGGCGCCCTCCGCGGCAAAGCCTGAACCGTTTTCCGGGGTCGCTGACCCCCGATGCCCATGAAACTCCACGAACTCAAGAACACTCCCGGGGCGGTCCACCGCCGCAAGCGCGTTGGCTGCGGCGAAGGCGGCGGCCATGGCAAGACCTCCGGCCGCGGCGGCAAGGGCCAGACCGCGCGCAGCGGCGGCTCCATCCGCCCGGGCTTTGAGGGCGGCCAGATGCCGCTCTACCGCAAGCTGCCCCAGCGGGGCTTCAACAACGCCAATTTCCGCGTCTCGTACGCCGTCGTCAATGTCGGCGATCTGGCCCGGCTCGACGCCGCCGTCACCGAGGTCACGCCCGCCGTGCTCGCCGAGGGCGGCCTGGTGCGCCGCGGCTCGACGCTCGTCAAAGTGCTGGGCGGCGGCGACCTCGCCCGGGCCCTCAAGGTCACCGCCACCAAGTTCTCCGGCGCCGCCAAGACCAAGATTGAAAAGGCCGGCGGGCAGGCCGTGACCATTTCCGGTTGACGATTTGCGATTTTTGATTGGGCGCTCGCCCGACCTCCCGATGATCCGCCGGCCGATCGAAAAATCGTAACTCGTAAAGCGAAAATCGAAAATCGCCATGCTCTCCGCCTTCACCAATTCGATGAAAATCCCCGAGCTGCGCTCGCGGATTCTCTATACCCTGGCGCTGCTGTTTGTGTCGCGGGTGGGCGCGCACATCCCGCTGCCCGGACTCGACCCCAAGCCGCTGCAGGACTTTTTCGTGGCGCAGGTCGGCAGCCAGGGTGGGGCGATGGTCGGCCTCTACAACATGTTCACGGGCGGCGCGTTGGTGAAGGGCGCCGTCTGCGCGTTGGGGATCATGCCGTACATCAGCGCCCAGATCATCTTTCAGCTGATGACGGCGGTGGTGCCGTCGCTCAGCCGCCTCCAGCAGGAGGGCGACGTCGGCCGGCAGAAGCTCACCCAGTACACGCGCTACGCCACGGTCATCATCTGCGTCGTCCAGGGCGCGCTGCTCATCCTGGCGCTCGAGAATCCCGGCCGGCTCTTCTCCGGCTACGACGTCAACGTCTACGGCGACATCGTGATCGTCAGCAAGGGCTGGTTCCTCGGCACCTCGGTGGTCTTCCTGACCGCCGGCACGCTCCTCCTCATGTGGCTCGGTGAGCAGATCACCCAGCGCGGCATCGGCAACGGCGTCTCGATCCTCATCACCATCGGCATCCTGGCCGACATCCCCGGGGCGGCCTCGACGCTCAAGACGCTGATCCTCGCCCCGGTCGGCGTGCAGGCGATCAGCATGCCGCAGCTGCTCATCATGGTCGTGCTGTTCGTGGTCGTCACCGCGGGCATCATCATGATCACCCAGGGCCAGCGGAAGATTCCGGTGCAGTATGCCAAGCGGGTGGTCGGCCAGCAGGTCTACGGGGGTCAGAGCTCATTCCTGCCGCTCAAGGTCAACTATTCGGGCGTCATGCCGGTCATCTTCGCCGCCGCGATCCTGCTGTTCCCGCAGCAGATCCTGTCGCAGATCGGCGCCGCCTTCAACCTGAAGTTCCTCAGCGAGTTCGCCGCCAACCTCCTGCGCGGGCATTGGGTGTACTACACGAGCTACACGCTGCTCATCCTCTTCTTCAGCTATTTCTGGGTGTCGGTGATGTTCAAGCCGATCCAGATCGCCGACGACCTCAAGAAATACGGCGGCTATGTGCCGGGCGTGCGCCCCGGCGAACCCACCGCCCAGTTCCTCGATTTCATCATGACCCGGCTGACGCTGGCGGGCGCCATCTTCCTGACCGTCATCGCCGTCATGCCGGATGTCCTCCTCTTTGAGTTCAACGTGCCGCAGCGCATCGCCTATTTCTTCGGCGGAACCGGCATGCTCATCACCGTGGGCGTGCTGCTCGACACCATGCGCCAGATCGAGACCTTCCTGCTCCAGCGGCATTACGATGGCTTCCTGCGCAAAGGCCGCATCCGGGCCCGCAGCACCGCCGTGGGCTCGGCCATCGGCCAGGCCGCCGACATTGGCACCGTCAAGGCGTTGGGCCTGCCCCTGCTCGTCATCTTTTTGGTGGGTATCGCCTCTTGGGTTCTCCGACACTTTGTTCTTTATTAAGGCTTTACTTCCCGGGGAATGGATGTCATTTCCCAACCCTTTTCGCCGTGTGGCCCGCTGCCCCGGCGTTAAACTGCTTGGCTGCGGGACCACCGGCGCCGGGCGTCGGACCTTCGCAGCCCGTTCTTTGAAGCTAGAGCACGTCTCTCCTGAACCTCTTGGTTATCAGGAGATTTGCCGTTGCCCGCCGTCCGGCCGTCGAGCCGGGCGGTCCGAGGTGCGCAAACTCGATGCGGGTACCCTGGCGGCAGGGCGCCCGGCTACGCTGCTCGCTGCCTGTGGATTTGATGCCCGGTCGGAAGCCGGCGCCTCGCGCGCCGCTCGCCGGGCAATGGTCAACCGTGGCGGGAGGCCTCGACTCCGCGAGGAGTTCGCATCAAGCCGATGATTCCCATCAAGGATCGGGAAGCCATCGCGCATATGCGCGAAGCCTGCGCCATCGCGGCGGCGGTGTTGCACCGTCTCAAGGCGCTGGTGCGGCCGGGCGTCAGCACTTACGACCTCGACCAGGCTGGCCGGGATCTGATGGCCGACTACGGCGCGCGCAGCGCCGACTTCGGCTACCAGATCGGTTCGCGCCGTTTCCCCGCCTATACCTGCCTCTCCGTCAACGAAGAGGTCGTGCACGGCATCGCCTCCCTCAAGCGCATCCTGCGCGACGGCGACATCATCTCCCTCGATGTCACGGTCGAGTTCGGCGGTTATATCGGCGACAATGCCATCACCGTCCCGGTCGGCGCCATCCCGCCCCGCGTCGCCGAGCTCCTCCAGACGACCGAGGAGGCGCTCCAGATCGGCATCCGCCAGGCGCAGGTCGGCAATCACATCGGGGACATCTCCCACGCCGTCCAGACCTTCGTCGAAGCGCGGGGGTTTGGCGTCGTCCGCGAGATGGTCGGCCACGGGGTCGGCCGCTCGATGCACGAGGAGCCGCAGATTCCGAACTTCGGACGCCGCGGCACGTTCGACCGGATCCGGCCCGGCATGACCCTCGCCATCGAGCCGATGGTGAACCTCGGCACCTACCGGGTGCGGACGCTCGCCGACGGCTGGACGGTGGTCACGGCCGACGGCCAGCCCTCCGCCCACTTCGAACACACCGTGCTCACGACCGACCGGGGCCCCGAGATCCTCACCGTGCCGCCCCCGGCGCCCGTTCCTCCGCTTCCGGCCACCGCCACTTTGCCAACTCACAACTGAACCTTCCCGAACCTTCCCATGCCACGCCTGCTCGGTGTAGAAATTCCGCCCAAGAAGAAGATCGCCTTCTCGCTGTGCTATATTTACGG
>Ga0265338_10008396_pt1 | contig 12546 bp, 10 predicted proteins | sample 42126metaG_FD_193579 | JGI IMG/M metagenome (GOLD analysis project Ga0265338, IMG submission 193579) | Rhizosphere microbial communities from Carex aquatilis grown in University of Washington, Seatle, WA, United States - 4-21-26 metaG | ecosystem: Host-associated > Plants > Roots > Rhizosphere... | reverse complement strand
GAATAGGCGGGCGCTTGCCCGCGTCGCGTAGGACAGGCGGGTCCAGGGCGCGGCGGGGTCCAGGCGCTCGGCGGCCGAGGCGAGATACCAGTGAAGGAGGAACAGTGTGGTCAGCCGCTGCTGCCCGTCCAGGGGACGGAACGTCGTCCCCTCGATCTTGCCGTACACGAAGTCAAGTCCAACCGGCTCGCCACCGGCGACAGCGTCTAGCAGGACTTCGAGGAAGCTGGCCCGGATCTCTGCGACCTGGGGGTCCAGGCGGCCCTGGGCGTAGTCGCGCTGGATGAGCGGAACCTCGATGCTGCCGACCGCCGGCGCGCCGCCTGGCTGAGCGTTGAACAGCCCGGCGTACGACGTCAGGTAGCCCTTCACGCGACGGCCTCCTCATCGGGGAGCAGGTAGGGGTGCAGGATCTCGGTCATTGCGCGGAGGTAGTGCTCGCGGTCGCTGCCGCTCCAGAAGAGCATCTGGTGCTCGTCCGCGGGTGAGTAGTACTTCAGGAACACGTTCCTGGTGCAGACGGGGATGTAGGACCCTCGCCGGTCGCGGGCCAGGATCGCGGCGCGTTTCACAGCGAACACCGAGTTCCCCAGCGCGCTGTTGTCGCTCACGGGAAGCAGCGCGAGGTTGGCGATCGAGTCCAGGTCACCGTCAGCCGCGTCGCTGCCCGCCGAGAGCAACTCGGTGAGTTCTCGCTCCAGCGGGCGGAAGTCCGCCTCTTTGACGGGAGGACTCGCGAGCACCTCCTCGGCCCTGGACAGGGCGGCCTTCTTCCGAACCTGATCGCCCTCGTCGAGGGCCGCTAGCGCCTTGTGGTGCAGGCGGAGCCATTCCTCCCACTGCTCTGCGCGGTTGAGCTGCTCGGCGTTCTGCGCGTGGATATGCTCCAGGGACCATCGACCGACGGCATGCTCCCGGAAGGAGTACCGCTCGGAGGATTGCCGCCGCTGCCGGATGGTCTCGATGTTCATCAGCAGCAAAGCCCGGCTCGTCTTGGCGCTCTGGTAGCCAAGGTCCCGCAGGCCCGTCTCGGACAGGCTCAGGCTGTTGCGGATAAGCTCGTCGAGGTCAGCCTCGAATTTTGACTTGGGCTGGTCCCCGGAGCGCTTGATGAGTCCGCTGAATGATGTCCCCTGGGCGATGAGATAGCCGATCTTGTGAAAGAGGTCCCGGTTGTCGTACCAGCCCGTGACTAGGGAGTGCAGGTCGACGACCTTGTTCCAGAACTCCTGAGGGCCTGCGGTGATCTGCTCCCGCAGGGTCTCGAACGTGTGGAACAGCGGTCGGTCGCGGCCGACAGGCCCGCCGGCGATCGTGTCCAGCAGAAGGCCGATGCGCGTCGGGCCCGATGAGTCCCTGCCGGTGATGAACGCCCACAGCTCGGGGTCGCTCAGATCACGCTCGGTGGCATCCCACTGCGCGGCGATCTCCAGCGCCCGGTCTGTCCTGCCCGCGTCGCCGCGGCTCCGCGACAGCAGGAGGGCCTTCACAAGCTCGGCGTCCGTCAGGGGGATGCGACCGACATTGAGCCGCGTGAAGAGCGTGGTCGCGTCGAGGTCATCACTGGCCTCGTACCAGATCACCCGGGCCTGCTCGAAGAGCGCGTCGTAGAACTTGTTGGCGGCCCATTGCCGCCGTGCCCCGTGAGCGCCGAACCACGCGCTGATGCACTGGTACGCCTCATGGATGTGGAAGAAGTCGATGTTCTGCTGGCTCAGGTCCGGATCGAGCTGCTCAAGGTATTCCGCGCTGCCCGGCCGCGTCTCGTACCGCAGGGAATAGCCCGCGCCGGAACTCTGCAGACCTTCCTGCTCCATGTACCGGAAGATCAGGAACAGGGTCGTAAGCCGCTGCTGGCCGTCCACCAGTTCCCACTCGTCCCCGTACCGCTTCACGACCACTGGCTGGAGGTAGTACGGCCTGTCGCGGCTCTCCCAGATGTCCTCAAGGAGCCTGCGCACCTCAGCTTCACCCCACCGGTAACCCCGCTGGTAGGCCGGGACGTAGAACATCCCCGAGATGTCCCCCACAAGCCGGGGTTCCAGGTAAGCCTCATGCACGGACTCCGTCACCCTGCTCATGCTAGTGATGAGTCCGACATGTGTAGGTGCGCCGGTCAAAGGCCGAGGTAAGGATGGCGCGCGTTGCCCCGGCCGTGGGTGGCCGGGGGCTTCTCATGCGGGCAGGCGGCTAGAGGTCGCGGAGCTTCCGGCCGCGCGGGGTGTGCTTCCTCGTGCGGACCGCGCGGACGGCCTCCACCGCGTCGGTGTAGTAGCGGAGCCCGCTACCGCCTGGTGACGGCCGGAAGCTCACTCCCCACACCTCACGGCCGCGCTTGCGGACCCGGGTGACGATCGTGCCCCGGGTGAGGCCAACGGAGTTGCCAGCCGGGTTTCCGTGCACGTCGAGGCTTAGGTACGTGCCCGGTTGGAAGTGCACCTCTTGGAAGCCAAGCGCCTGCACGCTGGCCAGTAGGCGATCGTCCTCGCCAGGTGGTGTGGTCACGTTGTTCCCCTTCCACGGAAGTGACGAGCCCCCGGCCGGGTGACCGGGGGGCGCCGTGTGGTGCGGTTCGGGCCGGCTAGCGGGCAGTCTCGCACGTGGCGGACGGCACGGGGCCGTGCGCCCACTCGACCGAGAAATAGTGCGTGCCGGTGCCTGGCGACTGGCGACTCCAGGCGCCAGCGGCGGGCCGCTCAACTGAGCGACAGGTAGACCTGGACACCGACATCTAGGCGCGGAAAGGACAGCAACGGACCGTGGTCGACCATTAACACTGAGACGAAGCAGAGGGTCGGGTCTTGGAGGAAGCAGAGGGTCGGGTCTTGGAGCCAGATGTAGCCAAGTCATACTTCGCGGCCGGCCCGAGCGCGGATCCACCTCGACGCGGCGAACCATCCCGGGGTGGTGAGCGTAGTAGATAGCAGTCGCGGGGGCGGCCGGTAGAAAGTGATGGTTCTCATGCGAAGCCATGCCCGCGGCGGCGACCGCCGCTCGCCCGGGGCGGAAAAGCTCACCTGCGTAATGTCGTTCCGGCTGTCAGGCAGTCAACGGAACGCGGCCCGCGCCGCGGCCAAGCGTGCCGGGATGGCGGTGGGCGCGTGGATGGGCGAGCTGGTTGTTGACGCCGCCGAGCACCGGGCGCTCCCCATTGGCTGGCTGAAACGCGAGGTCGTCCAGGAACTGATCGGCCTGCGGCGCGAGTTCACGATGGCCGTGGCCAGCCTCAACCAGATCGCCCTCGCGATTAGTTCCGACAGCGCGATCAGCAGCGACCTGGAGACAGTGACGGCTGCCTGCGAGACCTCATCCTCCGTGCCGAGCGTGTCACCGAGGCAGTCCGGCGGCGGATGTGATCGGCCACGTCGCCGACCCCGGTGACGACGTCGCCGGCCTGCTGTACTACCTGTTCGGCCCAGGCCGACGGGATGAGCACGCGAACCCGCACCTGGTCGGCGGCTGGGAGCATCCTTCCGGCTTGGAGCCGCCGGCTGGCGCATCCGGGGGAAGGGACTTCCGGCGGCTTGCCGGGCTGCTCGAGGATCCCGTCGCGGCGATCGGCAAGCGCGCTCCCGCGAAGTACGTATGGCACTGTGTGCTCCGCGCCGCACCGGGTGATCCCCCTCTCGGCGACGGCGCGTGGATGGAGATCTCGGCTCGCGTCATGGACCGGACCGGGCTCTCGGAGCGCGGCCGCGAGCCGGACGGCGTCCGCTGGATCGCCGTCTACCACGGCGACCAGCACGTTCACATCCTCGCCACCCTCGCGCGCCAGGACGGGCACCGGGCCGACGTGAACAACCTCTACTGGAAGGTCGGTGCGGCTCTCGCCGAGGTTGAGCAGGAGTACGGGCTAAGCGAGCTGGTCCGAGACAAGACTGCCGATAGGGCCCCGACCCAGGCCGAGATGGCGAAGGCCCGGGCGGCCGGGCAGGCCGAGACAGCCCGGGTCGTCCTGCGGCGCATCGTTCAGGCCGCCGCGGCCGCGGCCCGGACCGACGCCGGCTTCTTCGCAGCGATCGAGGCCCGCGATGCCCTGGCGCGGCCCGGTGAGATCGCGGGCTACGCGGTCTCCCTGCCGGGTGACACCGGCCCGGACGGACGGCCCATCTGGTACGGGGGAGGCAAGCTCGCCCGCGACCTAACGTTGCCCAAGCTCAGGCAGCGGTGGGCCGGGCCGGACGGCCGCCTCACCGGCCGGGCCATGGGCGGCCCGGCCGCCCGGCCCGCGCTGGTCCGCGAGGCGCTGCGGGCCGCCCGGGCGGCCCGCTCCGAGCCGGAGTTCTTCGCGCTCCTCGAGCAGGCCGGCCTGCAGGTCCGGCCACGGGCCGGCTCGGCCCGGCCCGGCCACCCGGCAGGCTGGTCAATCACCTTGCCCGGCCTGACCGACCGGGCCGGTGAGCCCGTCTGGTACGGCGGCGGCACCTTGGACTCCCGGCTACGCCTCGGGGAACTCCGCACCCGGTGGCGGGCCGGGCAGACCGGCGCCGCACCGGGCCCGGACGTCTTCACCGGGGCCGATGCCGGCGAGATCTACACCCACGCCGCGATCGTCGGGAAGCGTGCCGCAGACGCATTCGCCACCGCGGACCCGGCGGCGCGGGCTGATATCGCCTGGGCGGCTGCGGATCTGATCGCAGCCGCCGCCGAAGCCACCGGCAGCGCTGAGCTGGAACAGGCGGCCGAGGGGTTCGCCCGGGCCGCCCGGCCTGCCTGGGGCCGTGTGCCAGCCTCGACCCCAGATGCAGCAGTGATCCGGACCGCCGCCTACCTACTGGCGGGGTGCTTGCCGGGGCGGCATCGCCGGGGCCAAGCCCGCCACGTCTTGATCATGGCGCTCACCGGCCTTGCCCGCACCCTCGCCGAGGTGCGTGAGCTGCAGGCTCACCGGCTCCAGCGGGACGCGGCAGCCCGCGCTGCCGTCGCCCTGGCCACCGTTGCCGCGCAGCCCGACGCGCCGGTCACTACCGACGCAGCGTTCCCTGACCCCGCGCGGCCAGTGCGGCCGAAGGCTGGCCATCATCGGGCCGCCCTCGGTGCCCGCCCACGGCCGACCAGAATCGAAGAGGCGCAACGACCGGACCAGCTCAGGCGCCCCAAGAGGTAACTGCTCCGCTGCGCGAACATTCTGGGCACCCCAGTACGACGTCGCCGAACCCCGCGACATCGAATACCCCTTCGGCCTCGACCCACCGCTCGATCCTGAGCAGCCGCGCGCGGGCGAGCATCTCCGGTCGCGGTCCCGTGCGCACCCCGTTCCAGGTAATCCAGGCAACCTGGGCAGCTCAAACAGCCAAGGCGGCCGTGCGTACGAACAGTCGCCAGACCCTTGTGAACTGGATCGCGGAAGTTGTCACTGTCCCGGGCTGGCGACGCGGTGGCCGGTGACAGGCCGCTGCACTAGCGGTCCGAGACGATGATGGAAGATTTCGCGTCGTAGACCTTGGTCACGTGCCGCACGGCGTCAAAGACCCAGGTGATCTCGATGTGCCAACTCAGCGCCGGTGCCGCGGGGAGCGACGTGGGCGTCGCGATGTACACCGACACCGGGTCGTCGCTGGAAACGGTGATTGGGATCTGATCCGATGCTGGGGCGCCTGAGTTAGCGGTGACCTCACCGCCGCCGCCGACGAAGTTCGCGAGGTAAAAGTCCTCGTCTTCCCCGCCCTGGCAGTTGTTGGTCCAGTCCTTGAACGTGCCACTGAACTTAGCCCGCGTGCCGTCGACGATTGTCTTGATGCCGGTGACGACGATCTTGGCCTGGACACTGGCCTGGAGCAGGACACTGACCTGGGTGCCGGGGGTGATCGCAAAGAAGCCGGGGCGCATCGCCGGTCCCTGGGTGATGGTACCGGCCGGCGCGCAGCTTCTCGCCTCGTCCGGCACCGTGAGCAGGGCCTTCAAGTCCGCTGCGGCCGCTACCGCCGATTCCGGCGGATTGCCGCTGGCTGTCGGCGTGCCCGTCCCGGTGCCGCCGGACGTGCCGGACTGCGGGGCGAACGCGAGGGTGAGGATCCCAGCCGACAGCAACAGGCAGCCGCACACGGCCAGTGCCTTCCGCTCGCCGGCCGCCCGTTCGCGGAGCGCGCTGACGGACCCGGGCTGATTGCGCCGCCACCGGATGAACCGTGCAACCGACCAGCGGGCGAAGAGCAACGCGAACCCGAGAGTGCACAACAGCATGACCAGGGCCGTCCACCAGCGGCTGTAGTTTCCGCGTAGCTGCTGGACCAGCGCAAGGACGGCGATGACCAGGGTGGCCGCGCTGCCGATGACCTTTTCCGCGGTGTCCCCGGTGGAGTTCGGCTGCCGGGAGCTCATGGGGCGACGCGGCCTGTCCAGCTGTGCAGCACGGTGTCCCGCTGGGTGTACGTGCCGAGCAGCAGCACCCCGTCCGGCGAGCAGGCGACACCGAAGATCTCGTTAAACTCGCTCAACCCGTTGGGCGTGACCGGCATCTTTGTCCACCGCCGCCCGTCGGGTGATGTCCAGACCGCGCCGTATGCCCGGGACTCGCTGGCCGAGGTGGTGCCAGCGAGCACGAACCCGGACCCGTCGCTGCACGCCGACGTGACCGTCTGGCCCGATAGCGGGGCCACGCCGGCGTCCGGGAGCTGGCCGACCGGCAGCGCCGCGGTCGTCACGGCGGACCCGTCGGAACTCCAGAAGGTGCTGCTGCTGTTCTGCGTCAGGTTCGCCCGGCGATCTGCATGGCGACGACGATATGGCCATTGGTGACGGTCAGCATCGGCTCACCGGGGAAGGTGCCGTCGGGCTGCAGCCGGTCACCGGAGACCCGGTACTGGCGGTCGTGGGCATACAGCACCGCGCCGTGGGAGTCGGCCGTCAGCTGCACGTCGGTCCAGCCCACTAGGTCGGCGCTGGCGAAACTTAGCGTCGCAGGGCTGGCCACGAGCGTGCCGTTGCATGCGGACCAGACGTCCACCTGCTGGGCGGCCACGCCAAGCACCGGGGATCCGTTGACGACCGAGTTGGCCGGGAACACCATGACCGCGGTGTAGATGCACCCGCGGGCAGCCACGATGCCGACCGGGACGAAATTGCCGCTGGCAGACTCGTAGCCGAAATTGCCGAGGTAGCCGTCGAGTGTCCCGCCTTTCCCCTCCCAGACTTGGAATCCGACGTCATTTGCCCCTGTCAGGTACACGTTGGTGCCGTCGGTCGCCAGCAGGTTCTGGGGTGCCCCGATCTGGCTGGCGTTCGACGCTGAGTAAAGCGGGGGAGTGATGTCCTTCCAATTCACCCCGTCGGTCGAGGTCAGGATGGAGAGTGGGTTGTCAAATCCCGCCCCGGGCTTCTGCATGGCCACGTACCAGCGGCCCTGGGCATATAGGCTATCGACGATAGTCGGGAAGTTCGTGGCCGGGAATCCGGTTGTCTCGGCCTTGCTCCACGCGACAGGTCCGGCCGTCGTCGCCCGTGTCGGCGAGGGAACGGACGCTTGCGTCGCCTGGCGGCCGTCGCTCTTCGGGGAAGTGCTGGAAGAAGTGCAGCCCGCGGAGAGCAGGGCAACGGTGGCCAGCAGTGCAGCGGCAACGAGACGGCAACTGGTCATAACTGGAGAATACGAATGCAACTCCGATGATTCTAGCCAGCGGGCATAATTGTGCCCCGTTCGTTGATTAAATGATCTTCAGTAGCGCAGCCTGTCGACTTCAAATCCCCCGAATGCGGGAATTTGCGCCGGTTTAGCTAGCAGGCCCAATGGGCTCCAGGCGCATCCCGGATGACGCTGTCAACCCTCATCGCGGCCGCTCTGCTACCAGTGGCCGGGCCCCAGATCCGGATCCGTCCCGTCATTGGCGTCGGCGGTGGCGAGCCAGGTGCCGTCGGGGCGCTCGCCACTGCATCCAACCACCCGCCGTGACCAGCGAGGGTGCGGAGCAGTCCGGGACCGGCCAGTCCGACAGTGGCCATGCGCTGGCCAGCGCCGACTGTTTCCGGGCGGCGGCCAGAGCCTTGGCCTGTGGTCCCCAGTCCGGGTCGCGGCTGACCCGGCTGTAGAGGATGTCGGTCTTCGAATGCGGGGGTCGGTCGGGCCGGGAGGTTGCACACGTTACCGCTCTGACCTACGCTAGGGCAACCACGTGGACACCACACTGGACAAAATCGCATCGGAAATCAAAAATTGCCTGCTCAGGAGGCAGTTATGACCGGCAGATTTGGAGACGATTCCCGTCAGTACACCCGGTCACATCCGTGGATCAGCTTTACCGCCGACTTGAACCGGCTCACGTGCCTCGACTGGACGCGCCTCGGCGAGGCGCTGGCCAAATGCGATCACGTTGCCAACGTCGCGCTCCCCTCTCCCGTCTCCCAGGCGCTCCATCAGCTCTACGTGGTCAAGGGCGCCCTGGCGAGCGCCCAGATCGAAGGAAACTCACTTACCGAGGACCAGGCGATGGCCCAGGTTCACGGCACCCTTCACCTGCCTCCGACCCAGGAGTACCAGGCCAAGGACTTCGACAACATCCGCGAAGCCTGCGAGATGGTTGTCCGGGAGGTCGCCGAGGGACACGACCTCCGGCTCACGCCTGAGAGGATCAAGCAGTTTAACTCCATGGTCCTGGACGGCCAGCCCATCGACGACGACATAATCCCAGGAGAGGTGCGGACATGGCCGATAGGCGTCGGAAATGTCTATGCCGGCGCGCCATGGGAAGACTGCGAGTTTCTTCTTGACCAGCTGTGCGCGTGGCTTGACCAGCTGCTGGTCGACGGCTCTGCCCAAGGGATCGAATGGCAGCGGTGCATCGGAATCATCCGGGCGATCCTCGCTCACCTGTACCTCGCCTGGATTCACCCCTTCGGGGACGGCAACGGCCGCACGGCACGGCTGATCGAGTTCCAGCTTCTCCTGGCCGCAGGGTTCCCCACCCCTGCCTGCCATCTGCTGTCCAACTACTACAACAAGACCCGCGCCCGGTACTACCAGGTCCTCAGGGAAACCAGCAAGGCTGATGGCTACCCGGTGTGGAGGTTCATCTCCTACGCTATCCAAGGCTTCCTTGAAGAACTCAGGGAGCAGGTCGGCGTCATCCAAGAGCATCAACTCGGTATGGCGTGGGTCAACCTTGTCGGCGAGAGGAGGCTAGGCAGCCAGGATGAGACGAACAGTCGTCGCCGTACCCTGCTGCTTGCCCTCCCGTGGCAAGGACCGGATCGCTTCACCCCGGTCAGCGCCCTTGCTCGTCTGGATACGGATATCACCGCCCTGTATGCAACCAGGACCTCGAAGACGCTTACGCGTGATATCCATGCCCTTCTGGACCAAGGTCTGGTGGTGCTCAGCGAGGATGGCGCCGGCATTCGGCCATGCATTGAACAACTCTTTGCCTTTCTCCCAATCCGGATGCCGATCCCGATGACAGAGCAGGAAATGCTTCAGTCGCTTGCGACTGCATCCTCCGCGGCGCGCCCTGAGGACACCGGCGAGGAAGAAGGCAACCAGTCGCCAGTGTCCGCGGCATAAGATGCCGCGGATTTTGAAAGGCGTGAGGACGGCCAGCCTGGAGCCGTTCCAGGAGGACAGCAGGGCATCAACTGGGCGCCACGCAAGCAGTATCGCGTCGTCAACGCGACAGCGGAGTGCGGCCCGGAGGCCGACCTAGGGTTGTCCCTCAAGAGATCCTCTGTCATATCGCCGGGTGGCGGTGTCCTAGATGTGGCATCTCATGAGGTTGGTGGCGCGATGGGGTCGTCAACCGAGGGCGCGTTGCTCTCTGGCTCCCTGTGCACTGTCTCCAACCTGAGGTTGCGTTACCTGGGCTGTGCCCAGCGGGGCGCGGGTAAACCAAATGAGAGAGGCGCTCTGCGTCGAATCGCTCTGGGATGGCAGGGCGGTTAGCTGATGTAAAAAGAGAGCATAAAACGGCGGTAATGATGAATTCCTGGCGGCTTGGTGATATTATTTCTAGTGACACGAAAAAGGTGGTGCTGACATGGCAAGCGGTACTGCGATAGAATGGACCGAGGTCACCTGGAATCCGACAACAGGATGCGACAGGATCTCGGCCGGATGCGACAACTGCTATGCGATGACGCTGGCGAAGCGCCTTAAGGCAATGGGCCAGCCAAAATACCAGAACGACGGCGATCCGCGTACTTCGGGCCCGGGGTTTGGTGTTACCCTTCATCCGTCAGCGCTTCCGCTTCCGTTGAGCTGGCGTGGGAACAAGACGGTTTTCGTGAATTCAATGAGCGACCTTTTCCACGCCCGGGTTCCGATCTCCTTCGTCCGGGACGTCTTCCAGGTGATACAAGAGACGCCACAGCACACTTACCAGGTGCTGACCAAGCGCTCGGCGCGGTTGCGGAAAATCGCCGGGGACCTGGACTGGCCGCCGAACCTGTGGATCGGCGTGTCCGTCGAGAATGCAGCCGCGATGCCACGGATAAACGACCTGCGGCGGGTTCCCTCTGCTGTCCGGTTCTTGTCTTGCGAGCCGCTCATCGGTCCGCTCAGCGGCTTGGACCTCGGGGGCATCGGATGGGTGATCGCGGGCGGCGAGTCTGGCCCAGAGCACAGGCCGCTCGACCCTGCCTGGGTGACCGAGATCCGCGACACCTGCGTGACCGCCGGAGTCCCGTTCTTCTTCAAGCAATGGGGCGGTCGCACACCAAAGGCGGGCGGCCGCGAACTAGATGGCCGCGTCTGGGATGAAATGCCCCATCCGTGGTCGTCAGCGCAGCATAGAGGGCTTCGCCGCCGAGTGCCTGCAGCCTCCTGTTGAGTTTTCCCGTCAGGGCAGGCTCCCGTCAGCCAGCAGACGCGTCCAGTGCGCGGAGGTTTTGCGGTTATTCCGGAAGCGAAGCTTCAGGAGCCTGGCCGGGCGGGTAGAAGCGAACACTCGATCCGTTCGGCCACGGTGTCCTGGTGTAGTCCAGGGGCTCTTCCCGGACGGCTATCCCATCTTCGGCCAGGGCGGTCAGCGCTGTTCGCAGGTGCGCCTCTTTGTAGCCGCGCCGGCCCGCCTGGATGACGAGTTCATCGAGGCTGGCCGCTGTTCCGGCCAGGGATTCCAGCCAGGTGCGCAGCGGCGAAAGAAGCGGCTCGTCGTCGAACAGGCTGGGCTGGTCTAGGCCGCGTTTCTCACTCGCCCCGCGCCCGAGGTGGGGATCTGTGCGCCATTTCGCCTGATTGAAGCATTCGAGGCCAGCGTCGCTATGAGTCGCAAGGATCAGGGCGTAACGTGCGCTCTCGTTCTTGCTGGCAATTTCGAATGCTCCGGTGTGCACTCCGGGAATGGACTGGAGGCTCTCCTGGTAGACCTTTAGCAGTTCGGCCTTGCAGGCCGATTCCCCGGCTGTCTCCCTGGCCTGCCGCCAGGCGTCTGTCCCGAAGTGAATGTCGATCGCCCGCTCTTTCGCCGTATCCTTGCGGAACCGGTAAAGCTCGTCGGCGAACCAGGTGATCAGGACCTCGTCACGCGGGGACTTCAGGCATTCGCGGATTAACCCGAACGGCGCGGACGAGATGTCGAAAGGGTCAAGGACCCACAGCACCGGCGTGCCCTGGTCTCCCCCGTGAGCAGCTGCGTGAAGGCTCCGGAAACGCTCCTGAACGCTACCGGCCGGCGGCACGGTCACCTCCAAGTGCGGCGACTTCTGCAGCGCGGCAAGCCGTCCTTCAAGATGATCGCGCCGGTCTGGCCGTTCCTCCTGGCAGATCAGCCGCAGCAGGCCGAATCGTTCCCGCCGCGAATGGGACAGGAAGGTCTTGGCGATCACCACCGGAGATCCCTCCGGTCCGTCCAGGTAGGCTCCCGGTCCCGCGAACGCGTCCACGATCGACGCGTGCCTGAACTTCTGGCAGATCTTGCCCATCCAGCAGTGTAGGTACTGCCGGTACACATGGTGCTTCAGCAATGTCCGCGGCTGGCTCTTCCACAACAGGCCGGACGGCTGTCCCACATTCATCACCACCTGCCTTCCCTTCTAGCATAATGATCGCATTATCGGTAGATTCGCCCGTTCAGACAGAACTAACGCAAACAGCGCCACCGAGGGGAGCCCATGCGAAATGGAGATTGACAGCTTAGGTGAAGCTTTCTAGATCGCATTATCTGCCAGCGGAATTACAAGGTTCGGCGGCCGCCCAAGCTCGCCGAAGGCGAGCCGACGTGAAAGCATTCATGCCTTCACCGACGCCCAGGCGAATTCCCTTCTAACGGGGAGTCTCTACTGTCGGCCTCACCGCAGATCACACCGGTGTCGCTGCCGTATCATCAGCGCCTCAAAACGGAAAGAGCACTTGCGCTATACGCGTGAAAGGGGAGGACGCCGCCGGTGACGAAATGCGGCTTCTGGAACCGCCAGTGGCTCAGGAGGCCGTGCCAAGTCACGTGCAACTCATCATTCGATGGACTTACGCGTAACCAACCTCATGAGACATCACATCTAGTGTCCTGAGTCATAGAAGATTTTGCAGGTTGTAGGCTTGGCTGGTGCCGAGTCCGAAGCTGGTTCCGCTGATCTTGTCCGATGCCGAGCGTGCGTCGCTGGAGGCGCTGTCGCGGAAGCGGA
>Ga0265338_10008395_pt1 | contig 12547 bp, 9 predicted proteins | sample 42126metaG_FD_193579 | JGI IMG/M metagenome (GOLD analysis project Ga0265338, IMG submission 193579) | Rhizosphere microbial communities from Carex aquatilis grown in University of Washington, Seatle, WA, United States - 4-21-26 metaG | ecosystem: Host-associated > Plants > Roots > Rhizosphere >... | reverse complement strand
CCAGTGCCGGTGGCGGTCGAAGCGTCCGCGCAGCGCCAGCGTCAGCGTGACCAGGATCAGCGGCACGATCGCCATCGCCAGCAGGATGTGCGAGATGAGCATGACCAGATAGACAACGCGGATCACGCCCGTGCCTCCGAACGGTGTCCGGGCGCCGGTCTGGAGGTGATAGGTCAGGTAGCACGCGAGAAACGCCACCGACACGGCGAAGGCGGACAGCATCGCGGCCCGGTGGGCCGCCACGTTTCGCCGCATGATGAAGACGAATCCCGCCGTCAGCAGCACGGCAGCCATACCGTTCAGGCTGGCGTCAAGGGCCGGGAAATCATGCAGGGTCATGGCGAATCGACCACTGATGCCACGGAGGTCCACGGATTGGGAGCGGGATTCTCCATCCGTGTCAATCAGCGTGATCCGTGGTCAATGGAACACGATCCGGTCCACCACCAGCACGGCGAGCAGCAAGGGCAGGTAGCAGATGGACACGCGAAACACGCCGCGGGCGGCGGCGTCGCGTCCCGCGGGCTGCAGAAAGGCCGCCACCCGCCACAAAAACCACCCGCCCAACCCGGCCGCTGCGATGCCATAAAACGCCCCGCCGCAGCCGAGCCGGAGCGGCAGCAGGCTGACCGTCACCAGCAGGGCCGTGCTGAGCAGCAGCCAGACCGCCACCTGGCCGCCGCCAGCATCCCGGACCGGGAGCACCGGAAAACCGACGGCCGCGTAGTCCCGCCGGTAGATCCAGGCGATCGCCAGAAAATGCGGGATCTGCCAGAAAAAGAGCACGCCGAAGAGAACCCATCCCAGCGCGGAGATCCGGCCGTCGGCGGCCGCCCAGCCGATCAGCGGCGGGAACGCGCCGGCAACGGCGCCGACCTCGGTCGACCAGCGCGACCAGCGCTTGGCCGGCGTGTACAACGCCAGGTAACAGATCATGGTCGCCAGCGCAAAAAAGGCGGACAAACCGTTGACGCCGGCGAAGAGCACCGCGAGGCCCGCCAGGCACAGGCTCCAGCCCAGGACGAACGCCGACCCGGTGGCGATCCGCCCGGAGGGAATCGGCCGGTCCTGCGTGCGGCGCATCCGCGCGTCGGTGTCGGCCTCGAGCCACTGGTTGAGCGCCGCCACCCCGCCCGCCGCCAGCGCCGTGCCCGCCACCACCGAGAGCAGGATCCAGCCGTTGCGCGCCGGCAGCGCCGCCAGGTAGCCCACCAACGCGGTGAGCACGGAAAGGAAGCTGAGGCGCGGCTTCGTCAGCTCCAGGTAGTCGGACCACCCGGCCCGCGGGGTCGCCTCGCTCAGCAGCGCGGTGCGGGCGGGCGAATCGAAGGACGGTGGCATGCCCGGGTTCATGCGCGGACGGCAGCCCCGCGGACCGCCGGACCGCCCTGGAACTGGAGCTGCGGCTGCGCCGGCGCATGCTCAATCGCCTCGCGGTGCGCGAGCCAGGTCAGCAGGAACGTCGCGGCCGACAGCAACGCCCCGACTAGAACATGGGCCGTCGTGAAATAGGGATTGCGGCCCGTCCAGATGACCGACGCCCCCAGGCCGATCTGGGCCACCAGCAGGGCGACCATCAGGACGGCCAGCTGCGCCAGGCCGGGCCCGCCAATCCGCGGCCGGCCCTCCGCCCGCCACACCCCGGCCGCCAGCCAGGCAATGGCTCCCGTCAAAATGAGGGCCATGAACCGGTGCGCAAAATTGATGCCCACGCCGAAATCCCAGTGGGCGGGCACCAGTCCGCCGTCCGGCGTGAGGGGAAAGGTCGGGATGGCCAGACCCGCGAAGCTGTGCCGCATCACTGCGGCGATGCCGAGCTGCGCCAGCAGCAGGCCGCAGCAGGCGACGGCCAGGCGGCGGAGGCCGGCGCCGACCGGCGCCGGGCGGTGAGCCAGCCCGTCCGCCCAAGGGCGCGACAGGGCCGCGGCGATGGCGAGCAGGGTGCAGACGAAGACCTGCGCCAGGCAGGCGTGCAGCATCGCGAACAGGCGGCCCACGCTTGTGTCGACCATGGCCGCCGGGTAGCGGTCAAGCAGCACGCGCAAGCCGCCCACCGCCGCCTGCGCCAGCACCAGCGCGACGGCTCCGGCCCCCAGCCGCCGCAGCCAGGCGCGGGGTTCCCGTCGCCACAGCCAGCCGGCGAGGACCACGGTGATCGCGCTCATGATCCCGGCGCTCAGCCGGTGGGAATGCTCCGCGAACATTGCGAGGTTGCTCCGCCAGCCCGCCGGATCCAGGGAGCCGTCCGACAGCGGCCAATCCTGGAAAACCATGCCCGCGCCGATGCTCGTGGTGAACGCGCCCAGCATCACGAGCACGAACACCCAGGCGGCGCCGGCGGCGGCAAACCAAGCCAGCGCCGGCTGATAGCCCGGCCGGCGGGCGGAACGGAAAACTCCAACCATGCTGCACTGAGGCCGGAAACCCGCACCCTGCAAATCGCGAAAGCGTATTTTTTGACAATGTCACCGGATTGGGGACCGGTGTAGCCGGATGCACGAATTCCTGGGAAAACCATGGTGGCGGCGGGGCGCCGCCCTGCTGGGGCTGGCGTTTGTCGCGGCGGGCGGCGGCTGCGCGCGTTCGCCCGACTCGGCAAACGCGGTCGCCGCCGGCCGCCGCGGCGAATCGCGCTATGCGCTTCACGGCCAGGTCGTCGGCGTCAATCGCGAGCGGAAGACGCTGACCGTGGCGCATGAGGCGATCGCGGGGCTCATGCCCGCCATGACGATGGAGTTTTCGGTGGCCGACGGGGACTTGGCGGCGGTCCGGCCCGACGAGCGCATCCGGGCCGATCTGGTGCGCCGGGGCGACGATTTCCGCCTGGAAAACATCTGGCCGGACGACCGGATCGCCACCGCCACCGTCGCCACCGCGGCAAACGCGCTGCGCCAGGATACCGCCGGCCGCGGGCGCGGGGCTTATCGCGAAATCGGGGAAAGCATTCCGGACTTTGCGCTCTACGACGAGAACGGGGCCGTCGTCGACGCGAGGCGATTTCGCGGCCGCCAGATCATGCTCAATTTCATCTACACCCGCTGTCCGGTCGCCACGATGTGCCCCGCCGCGACCCAGCACATGATCGAGGTGCAACGCAAGGCCCGGGCGGCCGGCGTCACCAACCTCCAGCTCGTCTCCATCACGTTCGATCCCGCGCACGACACGCCCGGCGTGCTCCAGGCCTACGCGCAGGCCCACGGCATCGACACCGGCAATTTCTCGCTGCTGACCGGCCCGGAGCCGGCGATCCGCGACCTGCTCACGCAGTTCGGCGTGATCGCCGAGTTCCAGGACGGGTTGATCAAACACACGCTGGCCACCCTGCTGATCGACCCGCAGGGCCGCATCATCCATCGCGCGGACGGCAGCGAATGGACCGCCGATGAGTTCATCGCGCGCATGCACAAGGGATGAGGATGCCGGCGATCGCCCCAGGCAGGAATGGACCGCCGAGCCGTCCGGCCGCCCCGGCACCGGCGGCGGCCGGCGCCGCGCGCGCCCAATGGCGCCAGGCGGCCGTCATCACGCTGGGGGCCGTCCTGCTGTTCATCGCCGTGCGCCGCCTGCCGACGGGCACCAACCTGGCGCATGCCGATTTTCAGGTTTCGGGCGGAAACGTCATCCAGTTCTGCGATCCGGCCAACCCCGCCTTCCTGCCCGTCGTCGCGGTGAAATCGCCCGTGACGCTGACCCTGGCGACCGATGTCCCGCCGGCCGCCGGGCGGCCGATGCGCGTCACGCTCGCGCTCCGTACGTTCACCGGCCGGCCGATCGGGCCGGCGGACCTGCTGGTCACCCACGAACAAATGCTGCACCTCATGGTGGTCGATCCCGCCCTGCGCGACTACCAGCATATCCATCCGGTCCCGGGGCGCGCGCCGGGCCAGTGGGAATTCACACTGACTCCGCGGGAGGCGGGCTTGTACCGCGTGTTTGCCGACTTTACGCCGGCCGCGACCGCCCGCGGGCTGTACGCCTCCGCCGATTTCACCGTTCCGGGCGGGCCGGCGGCGCCGCCCGCCGCCGACAACTGGACCGGCGTCGTTGACGGGTTGACCTGCACGCTCGCGCCCGGCGCGCCGCTACGCGCGCGCGACGTCGTCACCCTCACGCTGACAATCGAATCGGCCGAGGGGCGGCGGCCGGTGCTCCTCGAGGACGTGATGGGCGCCTTCGCGCATCTGGTGGCGTTTGACGAGGCCCGCAGCGGGTTTGCCCACATTCACCCGTCGCCGTCCGACTTGAATCGCCGCCCGGATCCGTACCGGCCGCAGCTGACCTTCAAGATGCAGATCCCGCGGCCCGGCCGCTACGTGATCTGGAGCCAGTTCAAGACCGGCGGACGGGAGCACTTCGCCCCGTTCTGGCTCGAGGTGGCGCCGTGAGCGCGGCGGCCGGCCGCCTCAACGCAGGAACTTGCGGCGGGCCGTTTCCGCTTCGCCGCCCGTCCCGCACAGCGCGAAGAACCAGGCGACGATCACGAGCGCCGGATTGCTGTGCCAGTAGGGCAGCGACAGAAACGCCACCAGCAGGTGGGGAGCAAAGACCCAGCCGAGCCACCACAGGAGTCCGCCCGAGAGCAGGCCCCCCGTGAGCATCATGATCGCCGTGGTGATGCGCGGAAACAACGCCAGGCCGAGCAGCAGGAGGATGGGATTGGCATGTTGGGCCATGAAGTCCATGGAAGTTGGCGCCGGAGGCCCGCCAGACGGCGGACCGGCGATTCCGTTGAAGAAATAGGGGATGCCGATCCAGTCAAGATTGCGGCGGGCCGCTTTTTGCGTTTTAGCCTTTTGGGGTGAACGCGTCCACGGAACGAGCTGAGCCCGGCCTGCAGGCCGATCAACGGCTGCTCGACCGGGCGTGGCTGCGCATTGGCCTCGGCCTGCTGGTGGTGGGACAGGCCATGGCCTTCAGCCTGGCCGTCAATCTCACCCCGCCGGACGGGGCGGCCTACTGGATCCTGCACGGCGGGCTGATCCTCTCGGCGGTGGCCGTGCTGGTGTTTCTCGGGCGCGACCTGGTCGGCGCGGCCTTCGCGGCGTTGCGGGAGGGCCGCATCAGCATCGATCTCCTTTTCCTGGTGACGCTCGCCGGCGCCTTGGGCGGGTCGCTGGTCGCCACCTTCACGCATACGGGCGCGGTCTACTACGAAGTCGTCGCCATCCTCGTCGTCGTGCACACCGCCGGCAAGATGCTGGGGGCACGCAGCCGCCTGGCGGCGCTGCAGGCGGTCGACCAGACCCGCGAGCGTTTCGACACGTGCGAGGTCCGCCGGCCCGATGGGTCGCGCACCCGCCGACCCGTGTGCGCGCTCGCGGCCGACGACATCGTGGTCGTGGCGCCGGGCGGGGCGATCAGCGTCGATGGCGTGATCGTGGCAGGACGCGGCTATGTGCAGGAAACCTCGATGACCGGCGAATGGCGGCCCGTCTCCCGCGGCCCGGGCGACCGGGTGCTCGCGGGGACCCATTCGATCGACGGCACCTTTGACCTCCGGCCGGCCGCCGGCCCGCGCCGGCTCGACGGGGTGCTCGCGGCGGTGGCCGGAGCCCGCCTCGCGCCGAGCGAACTGCAGCGCCAGGCCGACCGGCTGGTGACGTGGTTCCTGCCGGTCGTGGCCACCGTGAGCCTGGCCACCTTCGGGTTCTGGATGGGGCGCGGTCCCTGGGATCGCGCGCTGTTCAACGCGATGGCCGTGCTGCTGGTGGCGTGCCCCTGTGCGATGGGACTGGCCACGCCCGTGGCCGTGTGGGGCGGCCTGGCCCGGCTGGCCTCGTTCGGCCTCGTGGCCCGCACGGGCGATTTCCTCGACGCGCTCGCCCGGTGCGACATCGTGTGCCTCGACAAGACCGGAACCCTGTCGACGGAAACGCTGGCGGTGCGGGCCTGGCGGACGGAGCCGGACTTTCGCGCGCGCGAACCCTGGCTCCGCGCGGCGGTGGCGGCGGTGGAGGACGGCCTCGCACACCCCATCGCCACCGCCCTCCGGCAGGAATGTCACCGATCACATGACCATGACCGCTCGGCGGAGACCGCCGACCGGCCGGAACCGCCGACGGCGGACGTGGCGGCCCACCGTCACCTAATAAGTGACATCGGGCTTCGGGCCGCGGAGCGCCGGGTCGAACCGGGACTGGGTCTCGTCGCGCAGGTGACGGATGGCGCGGGGCGGTCACGGGAGGTGCGGGTGGGTGAGTGGGAGCTGGGGCCGGCGGGCCTGGGCGCCCAGGCGCCCGCGCGAGCCGACGGCAGGGAGGTGTATGTCTTTGTGGAAGGTGCGCCGGCCGCGACGATCGAGCTGGCGGAATCCTGGCGCGACGGCCTGGACGAGGCGCTCGCCGACCTGGCCGCCCTGGGGGTGGAGGCGGAGATTCTGACCGGGGACGCATCGCCGGCCACGGCCGGATTCGCCGGGGCGACCGTACGCGCCGGGCTCACGCCGGCGGAAAAGCACGCCCGCGTGCAGGCGCTGGTGGCGTCCGGGCGCTGCGTGGCGTTTCTGGGCGACGGGGTGAACGATGCCGCGGCCATGAGCATCGCCCACGCCTCGGTGGCGATGCAGGCGGGCGCGGCGTTGGCGCGCGCCGCGGCCATGGCGGTGTTTGCGGGCGGCGACCTGCGCTTCCTGCCGCGCGCGATCCGGGTCGCCCGACGCAGCCGGCGGAGCATCCGCGTGAACCTCCGGTTCGCCGCCGCCTACAATGCCGTCGGGATGACACTGGCCGCAGCGGGTGTGCTCCATCCGGTGGTCGCCGCGCTGCTGATGGTCGGCTCGAGCGCGTTCGTGTCGGTCAACGCGCTGCGCGGGGCCGCGGCCGAGGCACGCTAGCCGATCTGCCAGTCCTTGCCGGTCTCCTTGACGTAGAGCCGGACGACGGTGCCGCATTGCCGGCAAAGCTCGGTGCGGAGGGCGGCGGTGCCGGTCAGCAGGAAGTGGGTTTGGTAGGACAGGCCGATGCGGCCGGCGGCGGCCACCTGCGTAACCATGACGTCAGCCACGATATCCTGGCTCCCACAGTGCGGACAGCGGCTGATCTGGGGCGGCGTGCTCATGGCGGTAGACTCTGGCCGGCTTCAGAACTTCAGGTGTTTGACCGTGAGGCCCTTGTTGATGAGCTGCTTGAGCGAATCGATGCCGATGCGCAGGTGATCGCTCACGTATTTGGCGTCGACGCGGGCGTCGCTCTCAGCCGTCTTGATGCCCTCGGGCACCATGGGCTGGTCGGAAACGAGCAGAAGGGCGCCGGTGGGGATCTCGTTGAAGAAGCCGGTCATGAAGATCGTCGCCGTCTCCATGTCGACGGCCATGCAGCGGATCCGCCGGAGGTATTTCTTGAAGACTTCGTCGTGTTCCCACACCCGGCGGTTGGTGGTGTAGACGGTGCCGGTCCAGTAGTCGCGGGAGTGGTCGCGGATGGTGGTGGAGATGGCTTTTTGCAGGGCGAAAGAAGGGAGCGCGGGCACCTCGGGGGGGAAATAGTCATTGCTCGCTCCCTCGCCGCGGATGGCGGCGATGGGCAGGATCAGGTCGCCGATCGCGGCGCGGTGCTTGATGCCGCCGCACTTCCCGAGAAAGAGCGCGGCCTTGGGGTTAAGCGCGCTGAGCAGGTCCATGATCGTGGCGGCGGTCGCGCTGCCCATGCCGAAGTCGATGATCGTGATCCGGCCGGCCGTGGCGCTCGGCATCGGCTTGTCGCGCCCGTCGACCGGCACGCGGTGCCATTGGGCGAACAGCTTCACGTAGCGCTGGAAGTTGGTCAGGAGGATGTGATCGCCGAACTTCTTCAGCGGCACGCCGGTATAGCGCGGCAGCCAGTTCTGGACGATCTCGCGGCGGGATTTCATGGGCCGAGGCTAACCGCGCGCAGCCACGAATAAACATGAATCTTGCGGCGGGCCGCGAAAGCACGGCGGCCAGGGAAGCGCCGTCGCCGGCCCATCCGCCTACGCGTGGCGGACCGCCAGTCGCGCCCCGCCCAGCGCGAGCAGCGCCACCACGAACCAGGCAGTGATGGAACCGCCGCCGCCGGTCGCCGGGGACGCCGGGGGCGGCGGGGCGGCGGCGGTGACGGTCAGAGTCGCCGCCGTGCTCGTCGCGCTGCCGAGCGGGTTGGTGACGATGACCGTGTAGCTGCCCGCATCAGCCGCCTGGGCGCCGGCAATGGTGAGCGAGCGGCTGGTGGCTCCATTGATGGCGGCCCCATTGTGCTGCCACTGGTAGGTGGGCTCCGGCACGGCGGCGGCGGTGACGGCCAGGGTCGCGGTCGTGCCGGCCGCGACCGCAAGGCTGGACGGCTGCGCGGTGATGATCGGCGTCGTGGCGAGCTGGCCCTTGCGGATCGTGGTCCCGCTTGTCACGTAGAGATTGCCCTGCGGATCCACGGTCACCGCCGGTGGGCTCAGGAAGCGGGACTGGCGCCCGAGACCATCGGCGCTGCCGGCCGCCTCCGCCAAGCCGGCTACGGTGGAGACAACTCCACCCGGAGTAATCCTCCGGATCGTGTGGTTGGCACTGTCGGACACGTAGACGATGCCGGCCCGGTCCACCGTTACGCCCGCCGGGAATCTGAACCGGGCGTTGGCGCCAACGCCATCCATCAAGTCTTCTTCGCCGCCGGCGCCACCCGCCAGGGTTGTCAGGTGCCCCAGCGGATCGATCTTCTTGATCATCCCGTGTTCGGCGGCGTCGGCCACGTAGACATTGCCGGAGGTGTCGACGGCGATTCCCTGGGGAGCTTCGAACACCCAGTCACCGGCACCCCCCGCGATCGTCGTGACGACTCCCGCGGGCGTGATCTTGCGGATGGCCCGGTTGTTGCGATCGGCCACGTAGACATTGCCCGCTTCGTCGGCGGCCAGGCCGCTGGGAAAGTTGAAACGGGCGTCGAGCCCAGTGCCATCGACTAGATTGGCCGGCATGAGGGCATAGCCGGCCAGGGTGGTGACAACCCCGGTCGAGGTGATCTTGCGAATGTTGTCGTTGCCGGGGTCGGAGACGTAGAGGGTGCCCGCCGCATCGACGGCGATGCCATAGGGGCTGGCGAAACGCGCGGCGCTGCCCACGCCATCTTCGCTGCCCGGGGTCCCGGCCGTTCCGGCCAGGGTGGTGACGATGCCGTCTGGGGTAATCTTGCGGATGGTCGAATTGACGGTATCCGCGATGTAGAGCACACCCGCCGGCCCGACCGCCACGCTGGCCAGGCTGTCGAATCGAGCCTGCACGATGGCGCCGTCGGCGCTCCCAATGCTGTTGTCCAAACCAAGTCCGGCGACGGTGGTGACCTGCCCGGTTGGCGAGATTCTGCGGATGGTGTTGTTGTTCTCGTCGGCGGCGTAGATGGCGCCGGACACGTCAATCGCCAGGCCGCCGGGATGGCGGAAACGCGCGCTGGCGCTGGCGCCGTCCGCCGAGCCGGCGATGCCCGGAACTCCGGCCAGCGTGGTTACGACACCTTCCGGAGTAATTCGGCGGATCGTTTCATTGACCGAGTCACCGACATAGACGATGCCGGCGCGGTCGACGGCAATGCCGGTCGGGCTTTTGAATCGGGCGTCGCTGCCGACGCCATCCGCGCTGCCGTTGGCGCCCGACCTTCCGGCCAGGGTGGTGACCCTGCCGTCCGGCGTGATCTTGCGGATCGTGCTGTTAAGTTCAGACACGTAGACGGTGCCGGCCGCGTCGACTGCAATGCCAAACGGGAACATGAAACTGGCGTTGGCGCCAACGCCGTCCGTCGATCCATAGGTTCCGGCGGTGCCAGCCAGCGTGGTGACGACGCCCGCCGGCGTAATCTTGCGGATCGTTTGATTGTCCCATTCGGCAACGTAGACATTGCCCGCCGGATCGACGGCCACCCCGCCCAAAATGGAGAAGCGGGCATCGGCGCCGGTGCCATCGGCGCTGCCCCCGACGCAGGCCGTTCCGGCCAAGGTGGTAACGACGACCCCGGGGGTGATCTTGCGGACGGTTAGGTTCAACTTGTCCGTGACGTAGAGGTTGCCCGCGTCATCGACGGCCACCGCCTGCGGGTTGCCAAACAGCGCGATGCTACCGGGGCCGTCGGTGCTGCCCCTCACGCCGGGGGTCCCGGCAATGGTGGATGTCACGCCCGCCGGCGTGATCTTCCGGATCGTGTTGTTCTTCTGGTCGGCGACGTAAATGTTGCCGGCGCGGTCAACCGCGACACCGCTCGGCCCATAGAAGCGCGCGACCGCGGCCGGACCGTCGTCGCTGCCGATGCTGGAAAGGCCCGCCAGCGTCGTGAAACTGTAGGGCGTCGAGTAGTCCACGGCCGCGCGGCCGGCGGCGCTCAGGCAGACCAACAGGCACAGGTGGCCGAGGTTCGCGGCGACCCGCCGGGCAAGCGGCGAGACCATGCATCGTTCGTGCCGGAGAGGGAGGATCGTGGGGTAGTTCATTCTGTGTCCAGCCGGCCGCACCCGATCCCGGGTGCGGGAGGGCGTTGAAGGCGTCATAGCCAATGACCATCGGGGGACCGAAACCCGCCATCGTTCGGCGCTGCGAGCTCGTCGTCAGCGCGCGGACGGTTCGTCCGCTTTCGCGCCGCGATCGCCCATCCGGGGCGGGACGCTCCGCGGGACCTCCGAGGTCAGGACGGCCCGCGCTCCCGCGGCCGACCTTTCGGGGCCGCTATTTGACGCGGAAAACCCGGTAGGAGTGCGGAGGGAGCGTAAACGCCATCACCCTTTTGTCGGGCACCGGCCGGCGGTCCCACCGCGTGGCGACTTCGCGGACCTCGCCGGCGATCGTCCCGCCGTTTGCGACATCCTCGATCGCGGGATGATCCAGCCCGACAGCCACCCGCACGTCCACGGGCTCGTCGCGGAACGATTCCACGATGAAGGTGCCGTTGTCGTAAAGGAAGAGGCTGACCTTGCCCGGCGCCTCCAGCTGCACCGGCAGATGGGGGGTCAGGATCCGCCGGATCGCGGATAGCACCGGCTCGGGCAGCTCCGCGAGGTCGGAGAAATTCTCCGGAATCGTCAGGACGTAGAGGTGCCCGCCCGCGTAGTCGGCGTCGTGCAGCAGCGGCCAGCCGTTGTCGCCGTCGACGGCGGACACGAGCTCCCACGAGTCGTTGGTGCGGTAGGTGATCTGGGGAATCAGGATGGGCTTGCCGCCCGCCACCAGCTGCCACCCGACCGTGTAATGGCTGACCAGCGACACGCGGCCCGAGTCCTCCAGCTCGACGATGCGTCCCAGTCCGCGGCCTTGCAGTGCGCGGAGCAGTCCGGAGGTGATGATGACCTTCTTGTGCGCGCGCAGCTGGCCCTCGATCTTGTCGACGATGGCGGGATCGTCAGCGGCCTGCGCGGTGAGCAGGACGACGTCCGCGGCCGTGGGAAACTCCGGCACGATGTCCATCGGAATTCCCGCCATGCCCAGATAGCTCTGCAAAAAGGCCTCACCCGCCGAGTGGTAGGGCTTGTAGCTCTTGAGACCGATTGGCCGGCCCAGTTTGCCGAGGAAGCGGTCCGCGCTCGCGAACGCCACCCCGGCGGCGCGGGCGATCGTCGTGGGCGGCACGTGGGCGCCGTCCGGCAGCGCGATCGGCTCCATCATGGCGGCGTAGTTGAAGCTGGTGCCCTGGCCCTGCCACGGGGACCGGTAATCCGGCTTGAGCGGAGAGCCGATCGACCGGAAGTCGAAGAGCGTGATCTCGGGCGCGCGGGCGAAGAGGGTGAGCCAGAGCTGCTCGGCGTAACGGTCGAGGTAGCGGCTGCCAAAGGGATCGACCCAACCGCCGCCGTTGCGGCCTGGCGCGAGGTTCTCGAAGTAGCGGACGATCGAGTAGCCGTGGTAGGGCTGCAGGTGCTGGGCGGACACCACGGAGTCCCGCGTCTCGGTGCCGGTGTAGATGCCGTCGAACAGCTGTGGCTCGTCCCGCAGGTTGAAGCCGAGCGCCTGGAAGTGATCGTACCAGTTCGGAAACTTGATGACGACCCGGACGCGCGGGTTGACGGCGCGGGCCGGGCCGAGCACGAGGTCGCGGGCGGCCGCGGTCATGAGCTGGAGCCGGAAATCGGTCCACGAGCGGTCGCCCCGGGCCTGGACGCGCTGCTCGCACTTGCAGGAGGTAAAGAAGAAGTCGTCGAGGATGAACTCGTCGAAATGCCGCGCGGTGTACTCGGCAATCTGCCGGACGCGGGCCCGTTGCGCGGGGTCGGTGTAGCAGAAGGTCTGGAAGCGGTTGGCCTCGGCAATGGTGAAGGTGATGCCGCCGGCGACCTGCACGCCGTGATCGCGGAAGAATCGCTTGGCGGCCTCGAGGGCGGGCTCGCTCACCAGCAGCTCGTCGCGATGGGTCTCGAGGTAGACCTTGTCGACATGGACCTGCCGGGTGATCTCGGCCCAGCGCGGTTCGAGCCAGGCGGGATCGGCCATCTGCGCGACCTCGTAGGCGCGGCAGTAGACGGCGACCTTGAAGTTGTCGTAGGCGGAGAGTGGGGTGGCCAGGGCGAGCATGGTCCAGAGGATCGCGGACGAAGGGCGGAACGGTCGGTTCATGGGGAAAAGCGGCGC
>Ga0265338_10008394_pt1 | contig 12548 bp, 8 predicted proteins | sample 42126metaG_FD_193579 | JGI IMG/M metagenome (GOLD analysis project Ga0265338, IMG submission 193579) | Rhizosphere microbial communities from Carex aquatilis grown in University of Washington, Seatle, WA, United States - 4-21-26 metaG | ecosystem: Host-associated > Plants > Roots > Rhizosphere >... | reverse complement strand
TGAAATTCCCCGGGGCTACTCGACAATGAAAAAGGCAGGGAACAGGGAACAGGGAACGGGGAACGAAGGAGCAAGGGAGCGAGGGACCACTGGAGCAATGGGGTGTGTAGACGAAAGCCGCTGCAGCTACTTTTGGCTTTGGCTACCTGGCGCCGGGGCATGGCTCACATTCGCAGTGGTCGTGTGTGCGCCATGGTACGGGCGGCGGAGCACTGTACCCACCAGATCGCCGAGTTGGTCGGCCGTGAACTGATTTCCCTCAAGATTCGCGGCCAGCCGCCCATCGCGGTCGATGACGACCGTGTGGAACGAGTGGGTCAGAAATCCTTCATCGTTCCAGAAGTTCATGCCAAACAAGTCCGCGATATTCCGAATGTCAGAGAGCTTGCCGGTGAGGAAATGCCATGTTGCCGGATCGGCCTTCCAGGTGTCCGCGTACCGCTCGAGCGCTTTGCCCTGATCCTCATTGGGATCGATCACGATGGTAACCAGGATGAGGTCGCGGCCGGCGTATTTGGGGAATCGCCGGGCCACGCGCGAGAGGTTGTTCGACAACCGGAAACAGTAGTTGGGGTTTGGGCAGCGCGAATACGCAAAAGTTAGTGCGACGACCTTTCCCCTGAATTGCGCGAGGTGCGTTGCATGTTGCGCCTGATCGGTCAGGGTGAAGTCCGGAACCAACTGCCCTACGGGGACAATTCTGGCGGCGGCCGCGGGATCCATTGCGCGATGCAGGTACGTTAGCCGGTCGGCTTCGATTGGCTCAGTTTCATAGTTCGTGACCTTAATGGTCTGCAGATGTTCTGCGAAGTCCTTGTGTTGCCGCTCCACCATGGTGAAGCGCACCGTAGTGCCGGGCACAAGCGTCTTGAGCACCACAGGTTCGCGAACCTCAAAAGGCATCTCCATCGCTTCCATGTAGCCGGGGATGGCGTCACAGGAGACTGTAATCGCCCCTTTCCCAGGGTCCACCTGGAGCAGAATGCCCTGCACGGTGTGCTCATTGGTGGCCCATGCATGCAAGGCGGGAATGCATAGCGCCGCTGCAAGAATAGATAGCTTCGAGTTCATTCATTCCTCCCTGGCCTCGCAGTGCCGGTGTGGCAGTGCGTGTTCATTTTCCATTCGGCGTGGCCGCCTCAATCACGGGCGCTGCACTTCGCCCCAATTTGAACGGTCGCTTTTCGATAGTGGTGAGAGTTGTGGCAAATTCTTTGATCTCGATGTATTCGTTTTTTGCGACGCCGGCAAAGTGCTGCCGGGTTCCGCTGGCAGGCCACCACACATCGAGCGACATGGAATGAGCGTCGTGCCCAAGTCCGATGTTCTGTTCCATGGGATTGGAGCCGAAGGAACTGGTCTGGCCGACAGTGCGGTAAATGAATCTGGGCGGGGAATTACCGTCTTGCACAGTGACCTTGATCTCGGCTCCGACAGCGGCTCGGTTACTCTTTACACCCACCAGCCGCACATTCAGCCAGTCATTGTCACTTCCCGGATTCTCGAAGACGCGCAGCGTGTGTTTGTCGGAGGGAACCGCGCCGCCGATTTCCGCGATTATGTCTTCGCGTCCTTGCCTGCTCAAGTCCGCAAATACAATTGCGTGCCCTTTGTGCAGTTCTCCGGTGCCCGAGGACTGGGTAATATCGACAAACGACTTGCCCAGGTCGTTGCGCAGCAAGACATGCGGAAGAGTCGCGGTAAACGATGGCTGTCCCACTCCGAGATAGATATCGAGATAACCGTCGTTGTCGACGTCGCCGAAATTAGCGCCCATAGGCATGAAGACCTTGTCGAGACCGACCTGTGCTGAAACGTCTTCAAATGTTCCATCATGCTTGTTGCGGTAGAGCTTCAGAGTCTCGGCGTCATTGGGCTCGCCTACATAAGTCTTCACGGATTCGCTGACCGCGGACAGGTAGCTATCGACGAACAAGTCAGGCCAGCCGTCATTGTCGTAGTCAAAAAACCAGGTAGCGAAGCTGAAGGAGGGAGCTTGCACGCCGGCTTGCCTGCCCACTTCAGTGAATGTCAAATTGCCGTTGTTGTGATAGAGAAAGTTGACCCCGTTCTGATTGGTCACATAGAAATCGGCAAAGCCGTCATGGTCGTAGTCGGCCATGGTGACGCCCTTTGCGAAGGATGTTTGATCGATGCCGGCCGCGTGTCCGATTTCCTCGAATGTTCCGTCTCCCTTGTTATGAAACAGCTTGGCTGGTCCACCCTCGCTTACAACAAAGAGATCGAGATGTCCGTCATTATCGATATCGGCCCAGGATGCGGCCTGGGTTGCAATCAGATCGGCTCCCAGGCCGCTGGCATTGGTGACGTCGGTGAAGGTTCCGTTGCAGTTGTTGCGCATCAGGGACATGCGCTGGGGAAACTCCCACCCGCCTCGAAGCATTAGAAAATCCATGCAGCCGTCGTTGTTGTAGTCCGCCTGGATGATGTTGAGCCCGCCAAGCTGATCCATTAGTCCGGCCTGTACAGTGCGGTCAGTGAATGTTCCGTCGCCGTTGTTATGGAAGTAACGGATCGGATCGCAGACATCCATGCTCGAAACCAATACGTCCAGCAGACCGTTGTTTTCGAAGTCTTCCGCAATCACACCGCCCGCCCCGCGAAACACATTGAGTCCGGCGGCAGGGGCCACATCGACAAAGCGCCCAATGTTCTCTTTCGAATGAAAATCTTTCTCGGGAATCAGGTAGGATGCCGGCACGCCTGACGGGTATTCTCCCAGAGTCATGTATGCCAGGTTGAGGAGCCATTTCACCTCCAGGTCGTCGGGCCGTTCGCTGAGATATTGCTGGAAATACCTGATGGCCTGCTTTGAGTCGTCAGTGTGCGCATAACTTGCGTGCGGATGCAGTGGCGGGAAAATGTCCATCTCGCCTGAATCGGTGTATACCCCGTTCTCCATCTCAGACATATGCAGATAGGAGACGCCGAGGCTCTCCTCAAGCCTTGGAAGGCGATTAACGTCTTCGGACTGTGCGAGCTGGTAAGCGGCCTTCCATTCGGCAATTGATTGCTCCATTTCGCCGCTGTAAGCATGGAGTTGGGCCAGGGCGGAATGTGCCTGGATCTGGTCCGCTACACTCTGGCCGTTGCCCGAGGTAGTTTGTGGGTCGACTTTGCCCTGCAAGAAATTCTTGGCATAAGCCAGCGATTTGTTTCGAAGTTCGCAAACCTGATTGAAATCCTGACCCCAACCTTCTGGCTTGGGATATTGCTGAAAGACCGCGTCGGCATCGGTGAGTCCTGAGACCAATGCGCCGAATCGGATGTCGCCTGTGGACACTAGTGATGAGATTCGCTTTGGATTGAGGTCCTCTGTAGCGGGCGCCACCGCCAGCAACTTGATGATGGCGAACGCCGAAGGCAGTTGCACTATATTGGTGAGCTGTCCTACCGCACGCCCTTGCAGCGCGGCGCGCAATTCAGGGCGAAGCTGATCGGGAGCAAGTTTCCCCATATACCCGCCATCTGCTGCGGAGGGGTCAGTAGATTTCTCTTTTGCGAGCACTGAGAAATCTGCGCCGGCCTTGAGTTGCTTTAACACCGCTTCAGCATCCGTCATCGTGGGTGTCACGATGATTCCGAGATTGATTGGGCGCGGGGTGCTGGATGCCTGGGCGAGCGCGTGAGTGGAGGCAATTGCAGCAATCATGAGTAATAGGAGCGGTCCGACATTGACACTGCAGCCGAACGGCGTTTGGTTCTGCCGGGAAAGACGCATTGGGCTCCGCAATAATGGTTTTCAGATCGATTAAAAAGTGATCAAGTGATCCAGATCACATTAGCGGTTATGCAGTCGCGAGTATTGGCCCCATCGGAGGAGTATTAAATAGGCCAGTCAGATGGTTGGGGAGCCGGGACAAATGGCGGGTGGCGGTCTCAACTTTTCGGTTGATAACGATTCACACCGGTAATTGTGATTGCGGGAGTGCCGTGAGATGAAAGGGGTTGGCTTTGGTTTTTGTTGGAGCAACCTAGACTAACTGCAAAAGACGGGGACAGGGTGTAGGGAGCAAGGGAGCGAGGGAACGAGTTAATCACATTAGTTACCGGGCAAGTTCGCCCTTGACGATGGCGCTTACGGGGAATAGTCTTCGCGCAACTTCAAAAGCACCTATTTTCTGATGCCGGTTGCAAGTGAAGAAATTGCCGGAGGGCCCATGTACGGATTGAAGGCTTCTCTCCTCAGTCTTAGTGTCGTTTTCTGCGGATTATCAACGATCGCTTTTCTAACAGGCTGTGGAGGAAACAATGGGGGGTCTTCATCGAATCCTCCGCCACCGTCCATTTCAGTAAGCGTGAGCCCGACTACAGCATCGCTGAACGAAAGCGGAACGCAAGCCTTTACGGCGGCAGTAGCGAACGATTCGAGCAATGCAGGCGTTACCTGGAGCATCGGCACGGGCGCAGGCGCTTTGAGCGCCTCAACTTCATCGAGCGTGACGTATACGGCACCGGCGTCAATCGCAGCGTCGACGACTGTTACGCTTACAGCCACCAGCGTGACCAGTTCCTCCCAATCGGCCACGGCCATTATCACGCTGACTCCGCCGCCCCCGCCCACAATTACAGCGGTTACGGTTGCCTGCACGCCCACGTCAGTTCAAACCGGCGCAACATCGCAGTGCACGCCAACGGTTACCGGGACCGGAGCATTCAGCTCGACGGTAACGTGGAGCGTGGGGAGCGTGGCGGGCGGCAACTCGACTGTCGGCACCATCTCGTCGACCGGCGTCTATACTGCGCCCAACGCCGTGCCGGCTACGAATCCTGTGTCGATCACAGCGACCAGCACCCAGGACACCACCCAGTCGGGCTCAGCAAGCGTGACAATTACCGCGCCTGCGCCCACCATTACCGCGGTTGCGGCGGCCTGCGCTCCCACATCCGTGGCAACCGGGGGTAGTTCGCAATGCACTGCAACGGTGACTGGAACCGGAGCTTATAGCTCGACTGTCGCGTGGAGCGTGGGCGGCGTGGCGGGGGGTAATGCGACTGTTGGGACCATTACTTCAGCCGGCGTTTACACTGCGCCAGCCGCGGTTCCGGTCACTAATCCCGTGACCGTGACTGCTACCAGTACCGCAAACACGGCCAAGACGGGCACGGCCATGGTGACAATCGTTGGCACGCTCGAATCGTCCACGCAAAACATAACGGCTGCAAGCGGAGGCACAATCACGCTTTCAAACGGCAGCAGCGTGACGATTCCCGGCGGGGCGCTTAAGTCGGACTACAGCGTGACACTGTCGTTGGTTACGGGACTGGCACCGCAGCCGCCCAGCGGCTTCATGATTGGAACAGGGGATGCGCTGGTGCTTACCACCTCGACGCCTCCTTTTAACACCGTTACCGGAAATCTCCAATTTACGATCGCCAGCGGCTCGAACAGCGCCGGCCTTTCGCAGTCTGCAGGCCTCGCGGACCTGATTGACAGTACCGGCGATAACTTCTTCGGAGTTCCGGGAACGTTCAGTTCGACCACCAATCTTGGGACAGTTACAGTAGCGGCGGCGCTGATGAATGGGACCAACAGCGTGGTTGTAAGCATGAGCAATCTGCAGGGTCCCTACACTGGGGCTCCCGCTGCGGGCACCACTCCAGAGGCGGCCAGCGACCGTGGCTCCCAGGCGACGCCGGAGGGTTTCACGGCTCCAGTGGCGGGCCCACATAGCTGGGACGGATCAAGCTGGGGTGCATTTGACGGTTGCACCGCACCACCGGGATCCACGGTGCTTGTGCTGGTACACGGCATGGCAAGCTCGGTGGAGGATGCGTACGGTAACAACGGCAACCTGGTATCGGTGAATGGCAACGATCCCGACTATTGCGTTAATCAAATCAAGAATGCCGCAGGGAAAAATGACTCGGGAGATCCGTATTACGGTCAGGTGGTGGGCTTTGATTACGACTGGACCGACGCGGCAGCCGCCGGCGCGCAATTCGCAACGTTCTTGGATACTTTAGCCGCCTGTGGAAACAACATAGATATTGAAGCGCACAGCGAGGGCGGGCCGGTAGCCGCAACGGGGGTTACGCTGGCGGGCTCGGCTGCTCGAAACCTGATTACAAACTTCATTGGGCTGGGAAACCCGTGGGACGGTACGCCGGCCGCAAGCGCTGCCGGTGCGACGCAAGGGTTCAGTCCATTTACGACGGTATTGATGAACTCATTGCTTATAGGCCCGGGAATCGTGGCTCAATATGTCCCGTTTCTTGAGGGGGTGACGATTCAGACCGCACTGAGCTCTCCATTCGTGCAGCAGTTGGAGCCGAACAGCACGTTCCTGGATCAAATCCAGCAGAATCTGGGGCCAAAAGCGCCAAACATGAAAATGACCCTGGCTTGCGGCAATGCGCCTTCGGGGTTAAAGCTGCGAGCGACCCAGGCAATGGGGACATTGTTCAGCTCGTCAGACGGCGGGTTTTCGTCAAACGACGGCATAGTGTCGGTGCCGAGTTGCAAGGGCATGGGGCCGACCGGAACTGGAAACGTATTTACAGGTATAACGCCGGACGTGCTGGCACCGTACGCTCTGAGTCACACTCAGCTCGCTTGCGACCCCAAGGTTATTGAGGATGTGGGCAACAAGATCCATGGTGTGTCGCCAGCGCTGGCGCTGGTGGCAACACCGTCATCGATAGCGTTCCCCAACGAAGTGCAGGGATTTACGGGCGCTGTGCCCAACCAATCGCTGGCAATCACGAGTACGGGCGCCGAACTTGCGTGGACTGCGACGTTGTCGTCGGGTGCTTCATCGTGGTTGAGTATTTCTCCTGAAAACGGAACGACTCCAACTACACCATCGGTTTCAGCTATAGTGGGGAACCCCGGCACTTACACTGCGACAATCACACTTTCGGCAACGGGAGTCACTTCGATTTCAGTGCCTGTGACATTTACAGTGACGCCGGAAACTTTTGACCTGCTGGCCGAGTCAAGCGTGACGGGTACGGGGAGCGGCACGGTCACGCCGGATCCGGCGGGGACCAGCTGCGGCACGGACTGCTATACATACAACGCCGGCACATCAGTGGTAATAACGGCGAGCCCGAGCACCGGCTCGACATTCACGGGATGGAGCGGCGCCTGCTCCGGCACCGGTAGCTGCACTGTGGTGATGAACTCGAACCTGACTGCAACAGCCACCTTTAACGCAACGGCTGCGACCTATGACCTTCAACTGGGCACATCGGGCACAGGCAGCGGCACGGTGACTCCGAGTCCGGCGGGAACGAACTGCGGCTCGGGCTGCTATGCCTACACTTCCGGCGCGACTGTGCAGGTTGCGGAAGCTCCAGGCACCGATTCCACGTTCACGGGATGGAGCGGCGCCTGCTCGGGTACCGGCGCCTGCAGCGTGACGATGAGCGGCAACAAAACGGTTACCGGCGCATTTGCATCGAGCTCCGGTGGGGGATCAATCGCCGGCGCCTGGGGCGGAGATATGACTGAAAGCTTCAGCGGCTGCAACTATGCCGGAACGATGACATGGAGCATAAATCAGACCGGCACCGCGTTAAGCGGCTTCTACGCATTCAGCGATACGTTAACCTCCGGTGACATCAACGTCTGCGGGGCCACTGAGAGCTACAGCGACACGTTTACAGGGTCGATCAGCGGAACCACAATCAGCCTGTTAGGAGACGCGGATGGCGAGGTATTCACGGCTACAGTAAGTGGAAGCACCATTACCGGTACGATGACGGGCACCGGAGGATCTGCGGGCGTGAGCTTTACTTACACCTTGACCGCCCAATAGGGGGCATCGCGACTGGCTCGCACTCTGCCGGGCGCCACACACGCAAAACGGCCACCCCTGCGGGTGGCCGTTTTGACTGGTGATCGGAGATGAGCGATCGATCGATTATTCGGCTTCGCTGTCCTTCTTCCACTGGATTAAGTCGCCGAGGGTGGTGGTGGAGCTTGAGACCGGGTGCTTGTGAGTATCGGCCTTGTAGTGTTCGACCTGCTGGCGGCTGGCTTCCTGGCCTGTGACCGAGCGCAAGCTGAGGCCCACCTTCTTCTCTTCGACGTTGATCTTGATGATCTTGAAGTCGTGCTCCGCGCCCGTATCGAGCTTGGAGTGATCACCATCGTCTCCGGCTTCAGAGATGTGGCAGAGGCCTTCAACGCCGTCGGCAATTTCAACGAATGCGCCGAATTGCGCGGTGCGCAGAACCTTGCCGTGCACCACATCGCCCACGCGATGGGTGGCGAAGAAGCTCTCCCACACATCGGGCTGGAGCTGCTTGATGCCCAGCGAGAGGCGGCGGTTCTGCGGCTCGACGCCGAGAACTACTGCCTTCACCTTTTCGCCCTTCTTCACGATTTCAGAAGGATGCTTGACGCGCTTGGTCCAGCTCAGGTTTGAGACGTGGACGAGGCCGTCGATGCCATCTTCGATTTCGATGAAGGCGCCAAAGTCAGTGAGGTTGCGGACGCGGCCTTCAACAATTTGTCCGGTGGGATAGCGGTCGCTGAGGTTCTCCCATGGATTCTCAAGAAGCTGCTTCATGCCCAGCGAGATGCGGCGGTCGGTGGGATTGACGCTGAGAACCACGGTGTCGACTTCGTCGCCCGGCTTGACCAGCTTGGAGGGGTGCTTAAGGCGCTTGGACCAGGTCATCTCAGAGAGGTGAACCAGGCCTTCAATGCCCTGCTCGAGCTCAACGAACGCGCCGTAGTCGGTTACCGACAGAACGCGGCCGTGAACCTTTGCGCCGACGGGATAACGCTCAGTTGCGTCGAGCCACGGATCGGGCGTGAGCTGCTTGAAGCCAAGCGAGACGCGCTGCTTGTCTTTATCGAACTTGAGCACCTTAACCTGGATCTCGTCAGCGACGTTGACCAGGTCGCGGGGGTGGGTGAGACGTCCCCAGCTCATGTCGGTAATGTGCAGCAAGCCGTCGATGCCGCCGAGGTCAACGAACGCACCGTAATCGGTGAGGTTCTTGACGGTGCCGGTGAGCACCGCGCCCTCGTAAAGCTGCTCCATGGTGACGGAACGCTTGCTGTTGAGTTCTTCTTCAAGAAGCTCTTTACGGCTGACCACGACGTTGCCGCGCTTTTTGTTGAGCTTGATTACGCGGACTTCAATCTGCTGGCCGAGGTAGCCATCGAGATTGCGCACGGGGCGAATCTCAAGCTGTGAGCCGGGCAGAAACGCCTTGATGCCGATGTCGACGGTAAGCCCACCCTTGACGCGGCTGACCACCGTTCCGATGACGGGAGTTTTATCGGTAGCTGCCTTCTCGATGGTGTCCCACACGCGGAGGCGCTGGGCCCGCTCGTAGCTGACGATGTAGCCGCTATCGGCCTCCTCGCGCTCGATTACCACGTCAATGACTTCGCCGGGTTGGAACTTGACTGCGCCGGTGTGATCGACGACCTGCTCGAGCGGGACTAAGCCCTCGCTCTTGAGGCCGAGGTCGATCACTAAATGCTTGTCAGTCTGCTTGACGACCGTGCCTTGCACGACTTTGTCGCCATAAGCTTCGACGGCTGCGGCTTCAGCGGCCTGCTCGCGTTCGAAGGCTTCAAGGGCGGCGGAGAAATCATCCATCGACTCTCCCGCAGCTATGTGTTCAGACTGGTGTGCCGTGTGCACGGCCTCGGGCGCACTCTCAGGTGCAGCCTCGGCAACGGGCTCTTCGGACTTGGTTGAAAGGGTATCGGCGTCCAGCTCAAGTACTTCGACAACTTCAGCTGTGTCGGGGTTGGACGTGGACTCATGCGACGGCTGTTCAAGCTCCGTCTCAGGCTCTAGCGTTGGGGTTTCGAGTTCGGTGTTCAGGGTTATGCTCTCGGTTTCGGGATTGAGGACGTTTGCCATTACTGCAAGCTCCGGGACTTTCTGGTGCAGCGGTAGATCAGGCTCGCCGCTATGTGGCTTCATGCAACGGCATTGGCGAACCGCAGCTATAGGTGCAATAAGCCAGGTTCCCGTTGCCGCGCTCGGTGACTTACCGGTTGCTGTTTTCCAAAGCGACGGCCTCTCGCCCGATGATTTGCCTCGGGAAAAAGGCTTTGGGTCTCCTTGGGAAACACCCGGCAGGCAACGGCATGCTGGAAGGGCGGCCGCAACTCACTGCTGGAATCCGCGCAGGAAGCTACGCTTTCGAGTATAGCGATCATTGCAAATAAAGGTCAAACGTTGCGTGGGGTGAAAGCGGCTGCGATCTGCGCGTACGGATCGTTGTTTTCGTATGCGCGATGAACGTCAAGTTAATTCTGCTTTCGGGCCGGATTGAGTTGTCCGGCTCTAAAGTGTTTAGCTGCATCGCGGGCAAGAACGACGCTCGCCGGCGCCGCAAAGGAGAACCTGAATTCAGCGATGGATTCGAGGCGGCATTCGCAATAAATTCATTGATTGATGGCGGGGCGAGCGCAGGAGACTGGATAAGATTGGATTTCGACACGGTTCCTTTCGGAACGGATGCCCCTCGAAATAGATTGATTTGGAACCGAGCGGTTCGCCCGGCACTCCGAATTCCGCGAAATTGGCCCGCCGCGAGGAATAAACTCGATTGAACAGATCGGCATTCAAACTGATCAATTTCGTTCCGATCGATTAAGGATGGGTGACTTGCGAATCCTATTAACGGTGGCGGTTTGCCTACTTACAGGAACCGCATTCTCAGAGACCTGCACCCTTGAGACCTATGCGTCGTCATGGATGGTGACCGGAACCGCATTTTCAGTGAAGTGCCCGTCAGGAGTGTATTCCGGGCATCTTGTAACGACAGCGGCGAAGAGGTTCTTCCGCCGGGGCCACATGATTCTGATGTTCGATCAGCCGGTAGTGGTGATGACGAAGAATCCCGCTGACGAAGGCAAGCTTCAACCGAGCCGGGGCAGGCAGATTGCAAACATGCTGTTGGATGGTGGAGCTGGAATCGGGGCCAAGGACCTGACCGACGGGCTGTCGGGGGCGGTGTTCAAGTCCTGGGAAATGATTCCCATCTCATGCGTGGCCCTGGCGTTTTTCTCGAACGGGGGCGACATTCTGCTGAAGCCGGGCCACCAATTGCAAATCGGCTCCACAAGAGATGCGAATCAGCTCAAGGCGACCCCAACGTCGGGGAATTGAGCGACAATGTCACGATGGACCATTTGTGGACTCCGTGGCGTTATGCGTATGTGACCAGTGCAGATAGCACGGTGCGGGCGGGAGTTCCGGCAGCGCTGAGCGCGTGGCCGGGTGACTTGGGCTGCGTGTTCTGCAATCTGATTGCTTCGATCGATTTTGCGATTGCACAGGGGATGGAGCAAAACAAGGCCGAAGAGGCTGGCGGGCTTATTTTGCGCGGCACGCAGTGTTTTATCTGCCTGAATGCGTTCCCTTACTCAAGTGGGCACGTGCTGTTGATGCCGTATGCGCATCTGGATCGGCTTGCCGGGCTGCCGGTTGAGGCGGCCCACGAGCTGATGGATCTGGCACAGAAGACGGAGCGGGTGCTGGACCGGGTTTATCGGCCGCACGGGTTCAACTTCGGGTTGAACGTTGGCCGGTCGGCGGGCGCCGGGGTGGCGGGGCATGTGCATCTGCACGCCATGCCGCGCTGGATGGGCGACACAAGTTTTATTACCACGGTTGCCGAGACGCGCGTGCTGCCGGAGGACCTGAAGACCACGTGGCGGCGGGTGCGCGAAGCGTTCGCCGAAATTGAGAGCGAAAAGTAAGCGCCAAAAACGGGGCGGTATCCGTCTTAATTGCAGAACTTCAGGCAAATAGAGCATAGTGCGCACTCGGCGCGATTTGTGTATCCTGCTTCTGCGTGAAGGAAGCGCCCAAAAAACGACTGTGAGGGATGAATGAAAAAGTTGGTAATGATTTGTGCAGTGTTGGCCATGACGCTGTTTGCTGGTAAGGCGATGGCGGCCGACGTAACCGGGTCGTGGACTACCACCATGCAAACGCAGGATGGCAACTCCACGCAGTTAACTTTCACTTTCAAGCAGGATGGCGCCACTGTGACTGGCACGGTGCTGAGCCCGATGGGCGGCGACCCGATGGAGATCACCAACGGCAAGGTGGACGGCGACAAGTTCACCTTCGATGTGTCCTTCAACGGCATGACGATTCACCACAACTGCACGGTGGATGGCGACACGATCAAGATGAGTACGAAGACCGATTCCGGGGATTTTCCGGCGATGGAGTTGACGTTGACGCGGGTTAAGGCTGGGGATGCTCCGGCTCCGGCGGCTGCGAAGTTGCTGTCGGGCGGCTGGTGATTCTGCGGCTATTGTGGTCTCCCATGTCTCAGAATCGAGACATGGGGCACCCATCTGTTGTGGCGGAACCATCGTCTTGAAGGTCAGGGCCACCCGCCAACTCGACGAAACGATTCTGAGACTTTGGCCAACTCCCGCATTTTTGATTCAGACCGCGTCGTACTCGGCGACTCCCTGTTCTACTTCCGACTCCACGCTGCTCTCATCTCCCGCCTCGAATATTGTGACCTTCTCAGTGGCCGGCGATTCAACGGCTGACGCTTCCATCGCTGACGTGTCCACCCCT
>Ga0265338_10008393_pt1 | contig 12548 bp, 21 predicted proteins | sample 42126metaG_FD_193579 | JGI IMG/M metagenome (GOLD analysis project Ga0265338, IMG submission 193579) | Rhizosphere microbial communities from Carex aquatilis grown in University of Washington, Seatle, WA, United States - 4-21-26 metaG | ecosystem: Host-associated > Plants > Roots > Rhizosphere... | reverse complement strand
CACCGTCGAGGAGGCGTTCAGCGCTTTCGTCAATCGGCTTCGATACAGCACTGCTCCCCATCATGTCTCTGGCCGCTCGAGTGGAGCGGCACCGCCACGTTCACCGTTCACGCCGCCACCGCGACCGCAAGTCGATCCGCTCGCGGCGAAGAAAGCACGCGACCTCGCGCTCGCCAAGCGGGTCATGGGCTGGGGCGACTACATCCACCTGACGCCGGCGATGATCCGCGAGCGCCACCGCGAGCTCGCGAAGAAGTTCCACCCTGACCGCAAGGGTGGCTCGCACGAGAAGATGCGAGAGATCAATGCGGCCGTAGACACCTTGTACGCGAGCCTGTAGAGACTGGAGACGATGGACATGTTTGGCGATGCACTACCGGAGTTGCAACCCGGCGACACGAAGCAGTTCAAGGTTGGCGAGCACGAGCTCATGGCGACCGCGGTCAACCAGAGCAAGTACGTCTCGAGCGCTCGAGCGCGCTACAGCCTGACCTGCCACACGTGCCGATCTCTCGTGCACCCGGCCACGATGGAGCCGATCATCCTGGCCGACTATCACGCCCGTGAGGCCGCGAGCCCTGTGATACCTTCAATGTCGTGAGCTACGTAGGCGCGCACGCACAATCTCTGCCGGCACGAGCTCGGCGCCGGACCATCAGCACGTCGTCGCCATCGGGCTACATCCGCAAGCGCAAGTATCACCGGCCGTTCGGATCGTTCGCACCGCAGCGTGCACTCGGTGACTGTCAGCCGTTCGTCGACTCACCGCCGTGGCCGCAGAGCGTGGAGGACTGGCGTCCGCTCGTCACGCAGATGGCCGACGGCATCCCGGTGGAATTCCTGTTGGCCTGGATCGACATCGAATCGTGCGGCAACGCGTGTGACGGCACGTATCTCGGCGAGGTCGGCATCTTTCAGCTAGAGCCCGGCGACAACATCGCCGAGGGCGGCACGACGACCGCGCTCCAGCATCCGAATCCGCCGTGCGTCAGCAACGCGTACATCCCATTCGCGGCACTCGCGTCGGCGCAGCAGAACGAGCAGGTGCGCGCGGGAATCCAGTACGTCAACTACTGCCGCACGTACGCGCACGCTGCGCTCGAGGCGTGCGGCGCGACGACGTTGGATGACGAAGGGAACCCGGACTTCTGGGCCTGCGTCAAGATGGTCCACGTCATCCCGTCGGCGGTGAAGACCGGATGCACCGCATTCACTGCAGCCAACGGTGCGCCGCCGGAGACATTCGCTGACCTGATCGCGTACATGGGGCAACCTGCGAACCGCACGCAGAACGCGCAGTGGGTCGGCTCCTTCGGTACGGGCGGCGGATCGATCCTGAGCTCGTTGATGCCAGGCGGTGACCCGACGTGGTTTCTCGCAGGCATCGGCGCCATCGCCGCGTGGTACTACTTCACGTAGCAATCTCTGCCGGTGCGAGCATAGCGCCGGACCTTGCGTGCATCGGATCCATCAGATCCCGCCACGCTCCCCACTGTATCCCCGCGTAGATTCAGGTTACCTTCACGCCAATGGCCGGCAAGACCCCGAGCAAGCTACCACCCGCGGTCGCCGACTATCGCGGCAGCAAGACCGGCCAACCGCTCGGCGTGCTCGGTGATCGCAGCATCGCCACCGCGCCCGCGCCAGCGCCGACGCAGGGCGACCTCCGCAGCAACTACTACACGTACTTGACCAAGACGCCCGTCTCCGGTCAGCAATCGACCGAGGTGCTCTACAACGGCGACCGCGCATGGGTGAAGCTCACGCTCACGCTCGAGACCGCCGGTCCCGTCGCCGTCGGGCAGCAGAGCGCCATCACGCCGGTACTCTCCGGCAAAGGCATCCTCCTCGAGACGGGCACACCAATGGTGTTCACAATTGGCAAAGGCACCCGGCTCTACATCGCCGCCACCGCGCTCAACCGCGTGAAGGTCGCCATCGAGCCGCTGCCGTGGCTCGAGCAGATTGCTGCGACGCTCAACAGCCTCGTGAGCTCGCTCGCCGCGCTGCTGCCGTCGGGGAGCACGCCATGAGTTATCCGCAGCCACTCTCGACGACACCCATCCTGCAGGGCCAGACCTTCTGGCGGCTGTTCACGCCGCTCGCCGGGCCCGGTGACATCTACGAGAGCGTCGTGTCGGGCTTGGGGTTTGCGATGGGTCCCAACTCCGATCTCTCGGAGGTGCTCGTCACGTACCTCGACGCGGACCAACCGACCGGCGTCAACTCGAGCATCATCTCGCCGACGCGCAACTTCGTCGGCCGCGTCGATGCGCGCAACGACACGACGTACCCGAGCTCGAAGCGCCTGGGGCGGATCCTGTTCTCGCCGAACGAGATCTTCGATCCGCTCTACACACCGCAGGGCTTCACCGGCGGCGACGTCAAGCAACTCATCACGCCGATCATTGACGTGATCCAGTACTTCACGAGCGCGCCATCGGTCGTGCCGCAGCGCTCTGATCGGGAGTTCCAATTTCAGTATTTCGAGGCCCCGGCGCCCGCAGCGTCGACGTTCCTCCTCATCCCCGCGTACGGACGCAAGAGCGGGTTCTTCTCGTTCGTGAATCAGGACAACACCAACAACGTGACCGTCACGATCAACGGCGTGCAACTCTCGCCATCGGGATCACCGGGCGTCATCGGCGCCTACGAGCAGTCGCTGTTCACGGCCGTCATCCTGAACTCCGCGGGCTCGGCGAACTTCGTCTTCAACTCGAGCAACAACACCGCGGACAAGGGCGGCATCTGGGATTACTTCTGCATCGAGTTTGGCAACTACGCGGGCAACGCGATGCCGACCTCGATCACGCTATCGGACGCGGAGTAGGACATGGCCGGATCACTCACCGACGCTGCGTATCTCTCGTTCGACAAGTGCGCTGTGCTGCAGACCGCAGCTACACTCAGCACGCACTTCGCAGCGTTCATCGCCGCCGTGCAGCCCGTCTTCTCGGATGCGGTCGACAAAGACCGCCCGGTCGGCAACTGGCTCGTGCCGATGTATGCGCTCAGCCAGCAGAACGACCAGTTCTCTCTCGACTTCTTCGGCGACTGCGTCCAGTTCCTTTACCGGATCTGCTACGCGGGCGCGACCCAGTTCAATTTAGGGAACATCACGTCGGGTCAAGCGACGGCGCTCCTGGCCGCGTGGAACGCCCACATCGGACCCTAGGATAAACTAGATGCAATTTGCATCTATTGTGGTACTCTCGTCGGTGTGAAGCCCATCATCTCTGCAAGCGCGAGCGTGGCGCTGGCCCTGTCAGCCCTCGGCGCGTGCGGCGACAACTTGTCTTCGCCCGACGCGTCGCTCTACGCGTGTCGCGTGACACCGACATCCACGACGTGCCCGGAGGACTACTACCTCGTGTCGTACGGTGAGGACTCTGGCGTCGAGTGTGCCGTGAACACGCCGGATGGAACGGCAAGCGCCTTGGTCGTGTGCGAGGCGCCGGTGTGCTCAGGTGGGCTCACGGCCGTGGGTACGACGGTCGAGTGTCAGCCGTGAGAGAACGTCCGATCTTGTTCTCGGCGCCGATGGTCCGCGCATTGCTCTCCGGAGCGAAGACGCAGACGAGGCGAGTTGTTAAACAGCAACCGAAACACTGGTCGCACTACATCATGCCCATGTGGGGAACATCGCCTGACGGTTTCGAGTTCGGTGACAAATGGACATGGCGCGAAGCCGGTCCTGACTATCCAGATTCCGATGACGATGACCGTCTGTGCCCACACGGCGTGCCTCGAGATCGGTTATGGGTGCGCGAGACATGGCGCACATGGGAGCGCCCGGAAGATGGGGTCGACGGCGTGCTCTATCGCGCGGACGGAGCGTTCCGCCGTATCGAGGCGACTCGCGAAGCTGCGGACGACTGGGTTGTCGCTCACGACAACAACAAGCACGGAAACACATGGCGGCCGAGCATCTTCATGCCGGGTTGGGCTTCACGGATCACGCTCGAAATCACCGACGTTCGCGTCGAACGACTTCACGACATCAGCGCTGCCGACGCGAGATCTGAAGGTGTGGGAACCGGTCGGATTCCCGCGGATGAACACGGCCCGGAGCGCATAGGCTTCATGTTTGGTCCTGACGACGGATGCAGTGTCCTGTCGCCGACCGAGGTTGGGGCGTTTAAGAAGGGGTGGCAAGAGATCAACGGCGACGAGTCATGGAGCGCAAACCCGTGGGTATGGGTTATCAGCTTCGAGCGACTCGTCTCCGGCGATTCTGGGCATCAACGACTTTCTCGATGAGCGAGCAGAACGACCGGTTGAACAGCGCATTCTTGCTCCGCTGGCGCCGGATGAGCTCGACGATCTGCTTAGACGACATCGTGGTCACGTAGCCGAGCGCCATCGCCGCGACGAGCGCCGAGCGATTCAAACCGGCCGCGCAGGTCACGAGCACGGTCTTGCCGTCGGCGAGCTGGCCGGCGACCTGGCGTGCGACATGGACGGCTCGCAGCGTCTGCGGCGTGTCGAGCAGGCTGTCTGGGATCGGGCAGCGGATGACCGTGCCGGAGAACCCCACCCTCTCGGGCTGGAGCTCCTCGGCGCACAGCACCAGCGTGTCGAACCCGGGGAAGTCGCGGTCGAAGGGTGGCTTGCCGCCGACCCACAGGCGTCGGACGATGTTGCTCGCATCGATTGGTTCGTGCTGCATCCCGCCACCCATGGTGCGGCGCCGGCGCTCGGCTGACAACCACCCACCGCGCTGCGTCGCCGGCGCGCGTAGGTGCTCGCCGCAGAACACCGCACCGACCTCTCGAGGCTGACCGCAGCGCGGCGCGATACACGCGCTCACGAGAGGCCGAGGCGCTCCGCGACCACGGGCGGGAAGCCAGGTACGTCGCTCCAGTGGCCTTCGCCGACGAGGATGTAGTTGCCGCGGATGACTTCTTGCCCGCGCGGCACGCAGGGTCGGTCGCCCCAGATGTTGCTGCCGTGCTGCACGCAGATGGTGGTGTTGGCCAGCTCGATGCCGAGATCTTTCTCTTTCGCCTCGGCTCCGTAGCGGTGCGCGATGCGACCCTGTAAGTCCTTCTCGACGAGCGACGGGATGTCCTTCCAGGCGTTCATGCTCATGAGCAGCGAGCGCTTGTAGTTGCGTGCGGTCCCCACGAACACCGGCGGCATGTCGCGCGCGACCTTCGAGCCGCGCATCGCGGTGCCGCGGCCGCACCAGCGAACCACGTGGCCGTTCTCGAGATGCAGATACCGAAACTCGCGGATGCCGGAGACCTTCCACCCTTCCTCGTATGCCTCCACCGCGAGCCTCGGCCGCATCGGGCTCTGCATGTCGTCGTCGTCGGTGGAGAGCACGAGCTCGCCGTGGCTGGCGGCGAGGGCGGCGTTCTTCTTCGGACCGGGGTTCTTGCCGCGCGTGGTGGCGATCTTCGCGCCGCGCATCATCGCGACGGTCTGCCCGCGAACGTCGTCCTCGTGGCAGCCGACGACGATCTCGTGCTCCCACCCTGCCGGCCACACCGCGTCGTGCAGCGTCTGTAGGCACGCGTCCAGCAACTGGTCGCGGTAGTGCGTGCAGACGATCCACGACGCCAACGGCACGCGGCGCTACCTCGCGATGCCGAGGTGCTGGCGTGTCCACGCGATGGGCGCCATGTGGCCAGCAGCGTCGTCGATGATCATCGCCGAGCAGTCGAGCTTGCCGATCGGCGTGGTCATCGGGTAGCCCTTGAGCGCACCGGAGCCGTCCTCGCAGTACTGCCAGCCGAAGACCTGGTCGCGCGACCAGCCGATCTTCTCGTAGACCGACGCCGGCAACGTGCTCGAGAGGTCGGCGGTCCACAGGAGCTGGCAGCCCATGTGGTCGGTGATGTTGTACTGGGCGAGCAAGGTGCGCCCGTACAGCATCGGAGCTCGACCGGTGATCGCCGTGATCGTCTCGGCCCACTGCGAGACGCAGTCGATGATCTGCCCCTTCGACATGTCGGCGGGCTGGTCGGCGTTCTCGACATCGACGATCGGCCAGAGGTCGCCGTTGCCCCAGCCGCCGGCGGCTTCAATCTGCGCCTGGTAGTACTGCGCTTGCTTGGTGCCAGACTCGCCGACGTAGATGTAGTGGTAGCAGCCGCGGAAGAAGTCGACGCCGTAGCGGCCGGCCGCCTGCGCCGCCATCTTCATCGACTGCCAGTTCGATGTGAACCATTCGCCGCCGTTGTAGTAGAGCCCCTCGGTGTTCTTGAGGACCGCACCGCACCACGGCAGGCCCGCGCTGACGAGCGTCGTCCACGGCGCCGGTGGCAGATCGTCGAGCGCATATACGTCGACGAATAAGGGATCGGTGGTCATCACCACGAGGTTACCGTCTCGCCGGCGGAGTGCCATGGACGGAGAGTCCGCGCTCTTTCGCGATGACGGCCATCCGGGTCTTCAACGTCTGAAGCATGTCCTCGACGCTTCCGAGCATGTGCACCGGGAAGAACGACGTCGTCTTCTTCTCGCCGTCGATCGAGAATTCCTTGGTGAGCATGAAGGTCAGCTGGTTGTTGCGGCGGCGCAGCGAGATCACACCCTTCACGCCATCGGCGGAGTGCAGGACCTCGAGGTCGACGAACGGCTTACCGTCGTCCGGCTCCAGCGTGGAGCGCACCGAGATTGCAGGACCTGATTCACGATTCTCCGGATGGGCCATCCACGCGACACTACCTGACTATCGGATCGGGGATCTACACGCTAGATGTGGGCGAGATCTCGCTCGGTGCTGGTAGTGTCGAGGCATGGCCCGCCAGAGCAATCCGACCACGTACGCCATCTACTCGCAGTGGACGAAGCAACCCGACGACGACACGGGATTTCGCGTCGAGGCCGATTCGCCGGAGGATGCGCTCGAGGTCGCTCGTCGCCGCGGCGCCGCGTGGGGCCTCGGGTACAGCAAGCAGTACATCGGCCTGGTCGCCAAACCACTGCTCGTGTCGAACCCACCGTGGGTCACGACGTTGCTCTCGAGGAACTTCACGTTTCTGGAAGAGCACTCGAAGCCCGAGTGGCTTCCGAAGCTGGAGAAGGTGAAGGCGACCAAGAGCAAGCTCACCGCGAGCATGCCCGAGCTCGGCTGCGGCGCGTATGGTTGCGTGCTCAACACGCTCACGCCGTCGGTCGTGCTCAAGGTGACCACCGACGACACCGAGGCGGAATTCGCGGGGACGTTAAGCAAGGATCTCGCCGCGAAGATCTGCGTGAAGTACTACCAAGTGGTCGAGCTCGCCGAGAAACACAAGGGGCGTAAGACGTACCTGCTCTGGCGCGAGTCAGCGGATCATGTCGGCAAGATCGGCGACGTGCTCGGCGCCGCGGCGTCGAACCTCATCAACGAACAGCACGCGCTCGCGCAAGCGGCGTTCGCTGCGTTGCACGCCGGCGATGACGCGACCGAGCCGCTCGCTGCATGGGTCGAGAACGTTGAGGCTATGGGCGCGCAGACCGAGGTGCCAGAGCTTCATGCGCTCGGTCGCGGCTTCGCGAAAATCTATCGCGACCAGGGAATCTTCTTCGGCGACGTCCACGACGGCAACGTTGGCGCGGTGACCCGCGGCAAGAAGACGGAGTGGGTGATCACCGATCCGGGGCACGTTGCAGTGGTCAACCAGTAGTTCGCGGCGTGGGTGGAGTCGGTCGCCATGCTCGCGACCGCAGAGATGATCGCACGCGACCATCGATCAGTCCGGTTCTAGAACGGTAGCGACGTCTGGACCTTGGCGCCACTACTTTCGATGGACTTGAATCTTTCATACTCGAGCTCCGCAGCTCGACCACGCGAGCACGACACGCGCACGCTGATCGGACAGCACGGCGCGTAGTAGAGACGCGACCACGGATCTCCGTGTCGACGGCGCAGCGGATAGATCGGACGCTGGCACGTCACGCAGGGCATCGTGGTGAAGATCAGCCGTCGCCCCATCGACTCCGGCAGTCCGTCGAAGCCGATGCGGATGCGTGGATCAGCGTGGCCACCGTCGCGATCGTAGCGATCCACGACGAGGTACGGCTCGATCTCTTTCCACTCCGCGAGGTGCACGATCGAGATGGTGATGCTCATGAGAGAGCACGTAGATACCATCCGGATCTGACTCCCGACGCATCCGGATCCGGATGGCAGATCGAGCGGGAGCGCTCGCGTAAAACAACGCAGGAAAAACTTGCGAGATCTCGTGGCGACGAGATAGAGAGCACTGATGGGCTCTACGCGTGCGGCGCTGACACGTGTGACGGCGATGGATGTGGCGGTGTTGTTGTGAACCGCTTCTCTCGTCTCGCTCGACTGCTCTCGCCGGATCTCTTGTGGTCGACAGATCTGATGCGCCGCGACGAGTGGTGTCCTCACTGTCTCGACAAGATGCTCGACAGCTGTAAGGGCGGCGCGTGTCTCAACGTGCACGTCGAGCAGGCGGCGATGGAGCGTGAGCGAGGTGGTGGCGAGTTCATTGTAGGGGGCGGGGAATGATCTCTGCGACGCTGAGCGTGAGCGTCGACATAGCAGGAGGCGGCGCGTGAGCAACTTCACTCGCATCTCCGACCGGCTCCAGATCTGGAAACCGTGGACCGAGATGGACTATCCAGATCGGTGTTTATGGCTGGGCTTGTACACGACCTCACCGTCTATCCCAGGGCTCTGGCGCGGCTCCGTAATCGAAATGGCGGCGAAGGCGCGGATGCGATCGGTCGACGACGCGCTCCGCTCACTCGATGCGCTGCTCGCGAAGGGAGTCGTCGAGTACGACCAGCACGTCGAAGTACTTCGTCTCACAGCTCTGCCGGATTCCGGCGAGTGGCCGATGAACGCGAGCATCTTGCAAAGCTGGTGGAAGAAGTTCCTGCAGACGCCCGCATGTGGTGTGCGCAACGCTCACGTCGAGACCATCCGATGGCTTATCGAGCAGGGATCTGCCGAGGCCCCCAAGAACTTGAGCGGCAAGGTTTCGGCTGCGCATGAGGAAGTCTGGAAGGAGACGTTTGCCACGATTCCGATCCCGGCTCCGAGACGTCGCGGCATGCGTCGCATCGCGGACTCCGATACCGGAACCGTGGTTCAGCCGTCTCTCTTTGAAACCTCTTCAAGGCTCTCTGAGTCCGATTCCGTGCCTGTGGATCATCGTCCTTTGAGTGCAACTCAGCGTGTTCCGTCGACTGTGACATCTTCCTCTGTAGGATTTTCAGACAATAATGAAATCAATAACTCTAACACTGTGACCCCCACAGTCGGGAGAGGGAGAGGGGGAGGGGGAGGGGGAGAGTCTTCTCTTTCTTCTCTGATTCCGGAGCAAGACCCCACCCCTGCGACACCTGAGGTCCCCGCGGAGCATGAACTGACTTCGGCCGAGGCGCAGATCTTGGTCATCGTGACGTTCTCGCCTGCCGACATGCTGCGCGAGCTCGAGTCACGCGCGGGTACGCGCATTCGCATCGCACCCGCCGGGACCATCGAGCGGGACAAGCTGCTGGGCGCTCTCAAGCGCACAATCTGGCAGCTGCACCAGCTGGGATTCAACCTGCCGGACATCGCCGAGCTCGGTGACGCACTAGCTGCCGGTGGCCTACCCGGTGTGACCATCAGCAGTGCATGGCTAGCGGACGAGACCAACATCGTGCGTGCACTCACGGCGATTCGCGAGCAACGAGTCGCGGCGCGAGCGCGGAACGAAATGCTCCAACTTTCGCTCCAGAAGCTCGGGATTGGTCCTCCGCCGCCTGATAGCGGCGCCCGAAATGAATGCGCCTCTGATGATTCTACGGCGGTCTCACATGAAGCCAGAGATGGACTCGAGGTCTGACTCTGCGATATGCCGCCGATCATGCTCCAAGCGATCATTCGGCTTATGGTCCTGATACAGGACCCCGCAACGGCGGACGGGCTCCGTAGTACGGCACCGGTGTACCTGACACCGGAGCAGGCAGCGGAGCACAGCGCGGCCGCAGCGTACGCTGCGCGCCAGTACCAACTCGACGACACGCTGTTGCTGTCCATCGCGTATCACGAGAGCCGCTACACCGACGCAGTCACTCCGGAGCCTGGCGGCAAGTACTCCTGCGGCACGATGACGCCGGTCCCGCAAGCACACTGCTCGAGGCAGGCGCCGGTCGAGGGCTACCTCGCCGGAGCTGCGCACCTGCGCGGGTGGATCACCGCCGAGCGCGGAGATCTTCGACTCGCATTGCTGGGCTACGCCGGCGGCGGTCGGCTGATCCGCGCGTGCGCCGACGGTCCGGTCTTGACACACGGCGTCGATGCGTGCCACACGCCCGCGGTATTCCTGGCACGAGCAGCGTGGATCAGAACCGAGCGACGCAGAGCTCGAGCTCGCGTATCGTCGTAGGATGGCCGCGCTCTGTGCCGCATGCGAGCAGCCGATCACGCGGCGGCACGAGTTCGTGTTGAACGGCACCGAGTGCTTCCACCGCGCGTGCGTGAACCAGTTCCACCGCGCTCGCTCGATTCGACAGCAGCGCGAACTGAACGCCGCGAACGCGCGCGCGATGGAAGAGCGTGACGCCGTCGAGCGAGCACGGGGTGAGATTCGAGATCTTGAGCAACGACTCGAGCGCGCACAGCAGGAGTTACGCAAGAGCGAGCAGCGTTCTCACCAAGCCGCGCTCAGCGCGTCGATTCTACAACAAGTCGCGATGGAGCACGAGGACACGATCGGCGCGCTCCGGAGAGAGCTTGCTGGGTTACGCGCGGTCGCCGTGATTCGTGATGTGAGAGTCGCTCCCGCGGCGCCGATCGAGGAATCCTCGACGGAAAAGGACACGCGTGACGCGACGGAGATCCGATTTTCGCTGCTCGAGATCGATCCTACTTGACGTGATCGCGCGATAAATGTAAATCGATGCAGTGCTAGAATCTCTGCAACGTCGAGCATAGACGTTGACCGACTGACGCGCTGAGCGCGGCTTGGTGACATCGCGCCCACTCGATGTCACAGCCCTGTGCGATAGAGGCACCCGGAGCATCGAGCATCATGGCAGCCAAGAAGAAATCTCTGCGACGCCGAGCGAAGACGTCGACCACACGCGCATCCGGCCACCTGCCTCACGCGCGGCCCGGCGCCGAGCCCTGGAATTCGTCGCGGACACGCACGGCGTTCGCCGCGAAGGTCCGCGAGCTCGAGAACACCATCGCCGACCTCCGCGAGAAGCTGCACGCTCGCAACCAAGACCTCATCGGCTACGCCGCCGAGGCTCAAGCGCTACGCGAGCGTGACCCTGCGATTTCGGAGGTCGCAGCTCTGCGTGCCATCTGCAACATCTCAGTCTCCACCGCTCGCGACATGGGACTGCTCTCCGAGATCTCCACGCTCTCGGGGTGGCTATCGCGTGTGCAGCGAGCGGTCGTGATCTCTGCGGGGCGGAGTAGACGCCTCGACGTCGTAGCAGTTGGCGCCGACAAGCCATGAGCATCAAGCCCGACGAGAAGCTCGACGTGGTCACCGTGACCGTCCGCGTTCATCTCAACCTCAACTTCACGAGGTCAGAGTATGCAGTCGTTGCCGCCTTGGCGGCCAAGGACGGCATGACGACGGATCGCTACATCGCTCGCCACATCGAGAACCACGTCGTGAACGAGTCGCTTCAGCAGGCAGTTACCGACCTCGGTCTAGGTCAGTCATGACCGCTTCCAAGCGCAAGTGCATCGTCCAAGAGTTCATGGACGGCTGGTCCGTGTGGCAAGTCGCGGACGCGAACCACATCGAGGAGCTCGACGTCGAGAAAGCGATCCGCGACGAGATCATGGCGTGTCGTGAAGCGAAGAAGCGCAAAGCGAAGAGGAGTCGGTGAGTGGGGCGATCTACAACGAGATCGAGCCGTACGCCTGCGAGTGGCTTGATAACCTCATCGCAGCCGGACACATCGCACCCGGTCGCGTCGATCGACGAAGCATCGCTGACCTCACGCCAGCAGATGTCGCTGGGCCTGGACAGCGACACTTCTTCGCCGGCATCGCCGGATGGTCACACGCACTCCGACTCGCCGGCATCCCCGACGATGCCGATGTCTGGACCGGCAGCTGTCCCTGCCAACCGTTCAGCGACGCGGGCTCGCGGAGCGGAGTCAGCGACGCTCGACATCTTTGGCCGGCATGGTTCAACCTCATCCGCGAGTGCCGACCTCCAGCGATCTTTGGAGAGCAGGTTGCGAGCCGCGCTGGACTCGCGTGGCTCGACCTTGTTCGTGCTGACCTGGAAGGATGCGGTTACTCCTTCGGGGCATCGGATCTGTGCGCTGCGAGCGTCGGCGCGCCGCACATCCGACAGCGGCTGTACTTCACCGCATTCGACATGGCCCACGCCGGTCGTGAACGACTCCAAGGGCTCCGACTACAGCTACAGCAACGGAGATCACGACCGCCCAGCGTTGAAACTGGGGGGGGGCGGCGAAGCTCGTGAAGAAGGCGCACTGGGCCACGCCGGTGGCGACGGAGCTCGGCAACACGCTCGAGAACTACCAGGCGATGAAGCGCAACATGAAGAGCGGGGCGCGCACCGCGATCACGCACCCGTCGCTGCAAGCACAGTTGACGGCAT
>Ga0265338_10008392_pt1 | contig 12550 bp, 10 predicted proteins | sample 42126metaG_FD_193579 | JGI IMG/M metagenome (GOLD analysis project Ga0265338, IMG submission 193579) | Rhizosphere microbial communities from Carex aquatilis grown in University of Washington, Seatle, WA, United States - 4-21-26 metaG | ecosystem: Host-associated > Plants > Roots > Rhizosphere... | reverse complement strand
GCCGGCACCAGCAGTGCCGTCGGCCAGGGTTATTCGGCGTTCGGGCGCACTTTCACGCTCGGCATCAGCTATCGTTTCTGACATGAAAGCAGCAAGCTGGCTGCGCTACACACTGCTGACGACAGTCATGTGGGGTGTCTGGGGCGCGTTCACCTCTCTCCCGAGCGAGCATGGCTTCCCGGACACGCTGACCTATGTCGTCTGGGCACTGACGATGATCGCTCCGGCACTGTGGGCGATCCGTCACACCGGCACTCCCTTCCACCACGATGCCCGCTCGATCCTGCTGGGGCTCGCCATCGGCATCACGGGTGCCGGGGGGCAGATGGTGCTGTTCCGCGCGGTCACGATCGGCCCGACCTATCTGATTTTTCCCATCGTGTCGCTCTCACCCGTGATCACGATCCTGCTGTCCCTGCTGCTGTTGCGCGAGCGCACCGGCAAGCTCGGCATGGTGGGCATCGCGCTCGCGGTCATCTCGCTGCCGCTGTTCGACTATTCGCCGGATGCCGGCGCGCACGAATACGGCGGCTGGTTCCTGCTGGCAATGATCTGCATGGTGGCCTGGGGACTTCAGGCCTACCTGATCAAGCTCGCCAACGCGACCATGAGCGCCGAGAGCATCTTCGTCTACATGATGCTGACGGGCCTGCTGTTCATCCCGGTGGCTGTCTGGTTCACCGATTTCTCCCGGCCCGTGAACATGGGACTCTACGGCCCATGGCTGGCGGCCGCGGTGCAGATCCTCAACGCCGTGGGCGCCCTGCTCCTGGTCTATGCGTTCCGGTACGGCAAGGCCATCGTGGTCTCCCCGCTGGTCAATGCCGGCGCGCCGCTGATGACCGCTGTCATCTCACTGGCGATCGCCGGCACATTGCCGGGCCCCTACAAACTTCTGGGCGCCATTCTCGCGCTGGCCGGCTCGCTGCTGCTGTCGCTGCAGCCTGAATGAACGCTCAAGCCGACTGACATCCCATGAAAGCACTGCTCGAAGTATTTCGGTCGCATAAGGCTGGCAGCGGATCCGGAATCTGCTCCGTGTGCAGCTCCCACCCGCTGGTCGTGGAGGCTGCCTTGCGTGAGGCCGCTCGAACCGGCGAGTACGCTCTGATCGAGGCCACTTCCAACCAGGTCAATCAATTTGGCGGCTACACGGGGATGACGCCGGTGGATTTCCGCGGCTACGTCGCGCAGATTGCCGCGCGTGCCGCGCTGCCGATGGACCGCGTGCTGCTTGGTGGCGATCATCTGGGCCCGAATTGCTGGCGCGGCGAATCCGCCGAGGTCGCACTGGAGCGTTCCGAGCGGATGGTGTCCGACTACGTTGCGGCCGGATTTCGAAAGATTCACCTGGATTGTTCGATGAGCTGCGCCGATGACCCGGCCATCCTGACCGACGATGTGATTGCCGCACGCGCGGCGCGACTGTGCCGGGCCAGCGAAAATGCCTGGCGCGCGCATGGCGGGGATGCGCCGGTGTATGTGGTCGGCACGGAAGTGCCAACGCCGGGCGGAGCGGCGGAAGCGCTGGAAACGCTTGCCGTGACCACTCCTGCTGCCGTGGATGCCACGCTGGCGGCTCATCGAAGCGCTTTCCTGGACGCGGGGCATCCGGAGGCCTGGGCGCGCGTGGCGGCGCTGGTGGTGCAGCCCGGCGTCGAATTCGATCACGATAAGGTCATCGACTACGATCCGGCGAAGGCGCGCGAGTTGTCGGCGCGTATCGAGCGCGAGCATGGGCTGGTGTACGAAGCCCACTCCACCGACTACCAGACACGCGGCGCGCTCGCCGCGCTGGTGCGCGATCACTTCGCCATTCTCAAGGTGGGGCCTGGCGTCACCTTTGCGCTGCGCGAGACGCTCTGGGCTCTCATCGACATCGAACGCGAGCTTGGCATTGCGCCACCGGAATCATTGCGGGATGTGGTGCTGGGCGCCATGAGGCGCGATCCGCGCTACTGGAAGTCCTACTACACCAACCGCGCCACGCAGCAATTTGATCTGCAGTACAGCCTCAGCGATCGCATCCGTTACTACTGGAACGTGCCAGAGGTGCGTGCAGCGCTGGAAGCATTGCTGCAGAACCTGCGCCAGCGCGGGGTGCCGCTGCCGCTGTTGAGCCAGTTCCTGCCGCTGCAATACGCGGCGGTCCGCGAGGGCCGCCTCGTCAACGACCCGCGAGCGCTGTTGCTCGACGGTGTCGCGCAAATCCTGCAGGACTACTCCGCGGCCTGTCACCCCGGGGCTTCGGCATGAACGCGTTTGGCCTGAATGCAGCGCAGATCGATGCCGCCGGAGCGCACTGGACGGTCCGCGAGGTGTTGCAGCAGCCGCGGATCTGGGGCGAAATCGAGCAGCAGATCGCCTCGCAAGCAGCAGGCCTGGGAGCTTTCCTCGGTCCGCTGCTCAAGCGGCCCGAACTGCGCATCGTGCTGACCGGCGCAGGCACCTCCGCTCACATCGGCGAATGCCTGGCGCCGGCGCTCACCCGGACACTGGCGCGCCGCGTCGATGCGATCCCGACGACGGACCTGGTGGCCAGCCCGCAGAGTTACCTGACTGCGGAAACACCGACGCTGATGGTGTCCTTCGGGCGCTCGGGCAACAGTCCGGAGAGCATGGCCGCCATCGAAATTGCGGATCGGCACCTCAAGCAGTGCCATCACCTCGTTTTTACCTGCGATGCCGCAGGCGCGCTCTACCAGCATGCCACGCGCGCGCCGCAGAGCCATGTCGTGCGACTGCCCGAGGCGAGCAACGATCGCAGCTTCGCCATGACTTCGAGCTTCACCGGCATGCTGCTGGCGGCCTCCCTGGCACTGCGCGGCACTGAGTCAGGAGCTGCCCGCGCAGCCTCGCTCGCGCAACTGGGCCAGAGGATTCTCCCGGGCAGCGAGTCCTTGCTGCACGATCTCGTGAGCCGGAAATTCGAGCGCGTGGTTTACCTGGGTGCCAAGGAGTTCCACGGATTGGCCCGCGAAGCATCACTGAAGATGCTGGAACTCACCGATGGCCAGGTGATTTCGGTTGGAGACTCACCGCTCGGGTTCCGCCACGGACCCAAGACCATCCTCAATGGCAACGCCCTGGTGGTGGTATTCGTGAGCAGCGATCCGTACACGCGTCAGTACGATGTCGATCTGATCGAAGAACTGCGGCGCGATGGCGTAGCCGGACGCGTGATCACTTTGTCGCTGAGCGGCGAGGCGCAGCCAAAGGCGGACGACGTCGTGTTGCTCGGCAAGGGCACCTCGAGCCACGTGTCGGACCTGGAGCTGTGCCTGCCCTATGCCATGTTTGCGCAGGCGCTGGCACTGCTGCGTTCGCTGTCGCTTGGCGTCCGACCCGACAGCCCGAACGCGGCCGGCACCGTCAGCCGCGTCGTCAAGGGCGTCTCGATCCATCCCTGGCGCGGAGACGCGTGAGAACCTATCTGGGCATCGATGGCGGTGGCAGCAAGACGGCATTCCTGCTGATCGATGAGAGCGGACGTGTATTGGGATCCCACACGGAAGGTCCGGCCTACTATCTGGAAATCGGCTGGGATGCGATGCGTGCCATGCTCGCGCGCGGTATACAGGCCACATTGGCCCAGGCTGCGCTGGCACCGTCCGCACTGAGCTTTGCGTTTCTGGGTCTTCCCTCCTACGGCGAGGACAGCCGGTTGATCGCTGCGCTCGACGGTGTCGCATCGCCGCCGCTGGACAGGGCGCGCTACCGATGCGGCAGCGACGCGGTGTGCGGCTGGGCCGGCGCGCTGGCCGGTGAGGACGGCATCAACATCATCGCGGGTACCGGCTCGATGACGTACGGCGAATACGAGGGCCGCGCGGCGCGCGCCGGTGGCTGGGGCGAGCTATTCAGCGACGAGGGTTCGGCCTACTGGATCGCACGCCAGGGATTGAATCTGTTCTCGCGCATGAGCGACGGGCGCATCGAACGAGGTCCGTGGTACGACATCGTGCGGCGGCACTTCGGGCTGCAATCCGACCTGGACCTTTGCGCTGCGATCTATGACCAGTCACAGGTTCAGCGCAGCAATCTGGCCGCTCTCGCTCCACTGGTTGCCGAGGCGGCTCACCATGGGGACGTGCATGCATCGGCGCTGTTCACCGATGCGGCCGGTGAACTGCTGCTGCTGGTCGATGCGGTCCATCGACAGCTGGCAGTTCCGTCACAGCTGACGCTCAGCGTCTCGTATTCGGGGGGCCTGTTCCAGCAGCGCGAACTGCTGCTGGCGCCAGTGCTGGCGGGCCTGGCCTCCAGGGACGCGTGCTACCGCGCCGTGGCACCCCGGCTGTCGCCGGCGGCGGGCGCCGCGCTCTACGCCGCCAAAGGCAGCGGCACGCCGTTGAGCGCCTCAGCAATCGGGGTCCTGGAGGCTGGTCTCAGGAATTGAGGTTCGCGCGCCGCAGATGCCTACAATGCACGGCATGCAGCCGGCGCGAACACACCGATGGTCGACCCGATGGTCGATGACTGCCGCCGCGGCGTTGTTCATCCTCATCCTCGCCGTGTTCCTGCTGCATACCGTGCTGCCGGCGGCTGGACGACTGTCTCACGGCTTCATGGCCTACTACGTGGGCGCGCAAGCCGTCCGCGAGGGCGAGCCCGGCATCCGGCTGTACGATGACAAGTGGTTCTCCGCGCGCGTCATGCAGGAGAGTCGGGGCACCGTTTCCGATATCTATCTCGCCAATCCGCCGTCGCTTGCAATCGCCTGGCTGCCGCTTGCCTACCTGACGGTCGACACTGCGCGGCGAGTCTGGATTGCGCTCAGTGTGCTGTGCCTGGCGCTGGCATTGTGGCTGGTGGCAGTCGAACTCGGATGCTCGCGGCAGCCGTGGGCCCTGGTGGGCTTGAGCGCGCTGTTCACTCTGCCCTCACCCGTGCGCGAGCAGTTCACGCTGGGGCAGATGTACGCTTTGCTCCTGTTGCTGAATGTCGTTGGCTGGCGCGCCTACCTGCGGCACCGGGACGTCACCGCCGGAGCTGCGACGGGGCTGACGCTGGCGCTGAAGTTTTCCGGCTGGCCCATCGCGATGTTGATGCTCGCCAGGCGCCGGTGGGTCGGTGTGCGCTGGGTGCTATTGGCCGCTGCCGCCATGGCCGCATTGAGCATTCCCTGGGTGGGGCTCGCGGCATGGCGGTTCCTTCTCCTCGAGGCGATTCCTCGCGCGCTGAGCACGGGCGCCGCTACGCTGACCGCCTATCAGGACACGACAGGCTTCTGGCAGCACCTGTTCCGTTACGATGCGTCATTCAACCCGAAGCCCCTGATCGATGCACCGGTGCTGGCGAGATGCCTGACATTGGCGACGATACTGGGATCGTGCCTGGCGCTGATCGCGCGGCAACGGTCGGCATAGGCCAGCTTCGCTGCCGCGGTAGCACTCACGGAACTGCTCAGTCCGGCGGCCGAGCAGTATCACTACATCGTGCTGCTGCTGCCGCTCGCCGTCCTTTGGTACGAGACATGGCGCTCCCGCAATCGATTGATCGGAATCTGCGCGCTCGCGGCCACGCTTCTGATCGCCTGGCCTCTGGACTACAAGTCCGCTCACCCCTGGTGGGCCCTGCTACATAACTATCCGCGCCTGATTGGCGGCTGGATCGCATTCACAGGGTTATGCGCCCTTACTACCGTCCCGACATCGACGGACTGCGCGCGCTCAGCGCGGTAGCAGTCGTGCTGTTCCATGCTCACGTCGCCGGCTTCGGCGGCGGATTCGTGGGCGTGGATGTCTTCTTCGTGATCTCCGGCTACCTCATCACACAGGTTCTCATCGCCTCATCCGATCAGCCGCTGCGGCGGCGACTGATCAGTTTCTACCTGCGCCGCTGCCGCCGGGTGCTGCCGGCACTGCTGCTGTGTCTTATCGCAGTAACAGCGTGCGCGACGCTGGTGCTCAATCGTCCGGACCTTGCGATCTATGGCAGATACCTGAGCTTCACATCGGTGCTCTTGACCAACGTCGCGGCCTGGTCCGACCCTGGCGGCAGCTGGCCGGCGTTGATCCATCTGTGGACGATCGCCGTTGAAGAGCAGTTCTACCTGGTCTATCCCGTGCTGCTGCTGGCTGCCTGGAGGCAACCATCACATCCGCCGGTGCTGCTGCTCGGCCTGATCGCTGCGGCATCGCTGGCATACAGCGCATGGGTCTCGTACACCGCGCCGCTGGCCGGCTTCTATTCGACGCCGACACGCATCTGGGAGCTGTTGATTGGAGCTGTGCTCGCCCTGACCGCCTGGAAGATCCAGAATCGGATTGCCGCCGAACTGCTGGCTGCCTCAAGCCTGCTGGTCATCGCCGCGGCAGTGTGCGTCTATTGGCCCACTATGCGATATCCCGGAGTGAACGCCCTGCCTGTGTGCCTGGCCGCTGCGGGTCTGCTCGCGACCGGACGCGACCATGTCACCTGGACGATGCGATTGCTGTCGATCCGTCCACTGGTGTTTACCGGCCTGATCTCGTATTCGCTGTATCTCTGGCATGCCGCCATCCTGTCCCTGTTCCGCTCCTGGCATGGCGGACCACCCACCGGCTCTCAGACAGCCGTCCTGATCGGCGTCATCTGGGTGCTTGCGGTAGTCAGCTGGCGCGCAGTCGAGAAGCCCGTGCGCAGTGGGTCGTTGCTGCGTTCCAATCGCGCCTTCCTGGGTCTGGCGGCGACACTGAACCTGGCCCTGGGCGTGACGGGCCTGCTGCTCTGGAAATAGAGGCGCGGCTGAAAGCGCTCGTCGTCAGGGGCGCGTAGATCGCAACAATCTCTGCGCGACGATCACCAGAGAGCGAGCGCCCGAGACTTGCTGCAGAATGCCGCGGATGGACATCGTGCGCGGATTTATCCTCCAGGCAAGCTATCGCATCGTCACCGGCAACGGCAGGCGCGTCCCCGTGGTGTACCTGTACGGCCAGCTCGGGCAGGGCGGGACTTTTCTGGTACGCGACGATCGTCAACGCCCGGATTTCTACGTCCGCGCCGCCGACGTCGAGCGTTGCCGGGCACTGCGCGCGCCGCAGCCGCGGCCGGTGGACAAGCGAACCTTCGACGGCGCGGCGGTGTGCCGGATCGAGGTAGAAGTCCCCGCCGATGTACCGCCGCTGCGAGACCGCCTGCACGCGGCCGGCATCGACACCTTCGAAGCCGACGTGCGCTTCGCCGCGCACTACCTGATCGAACGCGGCATCAAGGGAGGCTGCGAAATTGAAGGTGAGGCCACGGCAGGGACCGGCGGAATCACCTGGATCTTTGACAACCCGACGGTCCGGCCCGCCGAGGTGACGGTCGAACCGACGGTACTGTCCTTTGACATCGAGACCGACGCCCGGGGCGAGCGTTTGCTGGCGATTTCCCTGTTCGCGCCGGGCATCGACGAGGTGCTCATCGTCGATGGCAGCGAGCGATCCATGCCGGAACGTGCCACGCGTTGCATCAATGAATTTGCGGCACTGGAGATGTTTTGCGAACGCGTCGCTGCCCTCAATCCGGAGGTCCTGACGGGCTGGAACATCATCGATTTTGACCTGAGCGTGCTGCAGAAGATCGCCACGCGCCTGCATCACCGGCTCGATCTTGGACGCGGGCCGGGGGAACTGCGCATCCGTAAAGCCGAAGGCTATTTCGGCAGCGGGCAGGCCACCATCCCCGGGCGCCTGGTACTGGACGGCATCGATCTGCTGCGGGGCGCCTTCGTGCGGATGGATGACTATTCACTCGATGCGGTGGCGCGCGAAGTGCTGGGCGAAGGCAAGGCGGTAGCAGGCGATGTACGGGATCGCGTCGCGGAAATCATCCACAACTATCGGCATGACCTGGCATCCTTTGCGCTCTACGCGCGCACCGACGCGCGACTCGCCTACCAGATAATCGAGCGACTGAATCTGGTACGGCTGTCGTTTGCACGCAGCCAGCTGACGGGCATGACGCCCGACCGGGTAGCCGCCAGTATCGCCTCCTTCGATTTTCTCTATCTCGAGGAACTGCAGCGCGTTCACGTGGTCGCCCCGAGCGTACGCGGGAACGATTCGCGCGTGCATGTCGCGCAGCAGGGCGGTCACGTGCTCGAGCCGATTACCGGCGTACATCGCAATGTCTGGGTGTTCGATTTCAAGAGCCTGTACCCCAGCCTCATCCGCACCTTCAACATTGACCCGCTGAGTTTTGTGCCCCACCCCGCGCCCGATGCCGACCTGATCGTCACGCCCAGTGCGGCCTTCAGCCGCGCCCCGGCCATTCTTCCGCGCCTGCTCGATGAGCTGTTCCCCAGGCGCGAGGCGGCCAAGAGGGCACACGACGAGGTGGCATCGCACGCCATCAAGATCCTGATGAACTCGTTCTATGGCGTGCTGGGGACATCGGCCTGCCGTTTCTTCAACCCGGCACTGGCCAACGCCATCACCGGCATGGGCAAGGAAGTCCTGCTCTGGTCCAAGCGCTGGTTTGAAACCCAGGGGCTGCAGGTTCTCTATGGCGACACCGACAGTCTGTTCGTGCGCTCGCGCGAGCTGGACCCCCAGCGCGCCGTCGAAGAGGCGCAGCAGCTTGCCGCTGCCCTGAATGAGGCGCTCGGGCGCCATATCGAAACTCGCTGGCGGGTCAGAAGCCGGCTCGAACTGGAATTCGAAAAGCTCTATCTGCGCTTGTTTCTGGCGCATGCCCGCAATAGCACGCGCGGTGCCAGCAAACGTTATGCAGGTTTGGTGCACGACGGCGCCAGCGGAGCCGTCGAGTTCGTGGGCATGGAAGTCGTGCGCCGGGACTGGACCGCGCTTGCCAAGCGCGTGCAACGTGAGCTCTATCAGCGGCTGTTCACCGATCAGCCCGTGGATGCATACCTCGCTGAGATCGTGGGCCGCGTAAGGCGGGGTGAGCTGGATGATGAACTGATCTATTTCAAGAACCTGCGCAAGCAGACCCGGGAATACACCGCCACCACGCCGCCGCATGTCGCGGCCGCCAGAAAATCGAGCCAGCCTCTGGGGCGATCGATCCGCTACGTGGTCACGATGGCCGGTGCCGAGCCGCTCGATAATCTGCAGCACCCGCTCGATCGCGAGCATTACATCTCCAAGCAGGTAAGACCCGTCGCCGAGCCGGTGCTGGAGACGCTTGGCCTGGAGTTCGAGCGGGTGATTGGCGATGCGCGGCAGTTCGAGCTCTATTGACGAGACCTGCAATGCACTCCAGCGCTAAGCGCCGCCCAAAGCCTGGATGCGATGGGACCATGTGGGCTGCCGGCTCTACGCGCGGCGACGAGCTGAATCTGACTGGCGCGCGCTCGAACTACCTGCCGCTGCCTGGAGTTCGCACCGGCAGCGGGACGTTGCACAGATCGATGTGCCCTGGATTGAATTTGAACCAGGCCTCGCGCCGGTTGCGACGCTGCTCCAGCACCGAATGAAATGTGGCGCTGTCAGTGCGCAGCACCTCGATGGGTGTGCGTTCCGATGTCGGCAAGTCCGCGGCGATTCGTACCGAAACGATAGGCGCCAGCGGCTCGGACGGGAGGTAAAAGCCCATCTCGCCGCTGCCGCGCGGCAGGCTCGAGAGTAACTCGATGCCCTTGAGCACCCTGCCGACCAGCGTGACATTGCGATCGAGCTGCCGCGGCGCATGGCCGATGACGGCATACATTTCCGTGCCGTCGCTTTCCGGCGGATCGTCACGGCCAACGCCCACCATTCCGTAGCAGTGCGCGAGCCAGACCATGCCTGATCGCGGATCCCGCGCGGCCGGGAAGCCATCGAGAAATCCGACCTGGGTGGCGTAGACATCGCGTTCCGCGAGCGGCTCGAATTGTCGGCCGACGCTGCGGTCCGCGGTAAATTCGGCTGCCACCAGGTGGATGCCATCGGGAACAGGCCGCTGATGCGCAGGGTCCGCCCACTGCACGACGTAGTTATCCTGCACCCTCAGAACGGCCAGGCCGTCGAAATAATGCGCCCGTGCCAGCATGGTGATATTGGCGACATGCAGCGGCGCAATACGCGGCGCGAGTTCGATGATGACACGCCCGCCAGGCATGTCGAGGTACAGCGTGTCAGCCGGTTCCGGGAAACGCCAGTCCTGCGCGGGTGAATTCGCCAGCAGGTCCGCCACGGTCACTGGCTTTGCGACCGCCGCGCGCTCCCCCAGGATAAGCGACAGCATTATCGAGGCTACCGGCCAAATGAACCGCTTGATCGGAGGATTCTTGTGGGCTGTCATTTAATCTCGTCCGGGATGTCGATTTCTGAAAGTGTCGATCGTCGTAGATTCAAGAAGCACAGAATCCAACAGGAGATCCCATGAGCACGAGCAATATATATCTTGCGGTTTTCCTCGGTAGCAAAAATGGTCCGCGCTGGACGGCGTGGAATGCCCTGAGCGATGCAGAGCGTCGCGCGAAGGAACAGGAAGGCATGGCCGCCTGGAAAGGATGGGTAGCGAAACACCAGGCCGCCATCGTGACCATGGGCGGGCCGCTGGGCAAGACCAAGAAGGTCTCGACGAGCGGGGTTTCCGATGCCAGCAATCACATGGGCGCCTTCACGGTGGTGCGCGCGGATTCGCATGAGGCCGCGGCCGCGATGTTCGAAAAGCATCCGCATTTCGCGATCTTTCCGGGCGACGCCGTCGAGATCATGCCGGTACTGCCGATCCCGGGGAGCGGTGCATGAGCGGCACGGTCCGCCTGCATCGGGTTCTGGCCAGCACCCCGGAGAAAGTCTACCGAGCCTTTATCGAACCTGACGCCATGGCGAAGTGGCTGCCGCCGAACGGGTTTACCGCCACAGTGCACCAGCTGGACGCGAAAGTCGGCGGTGCGCACAGGATGTCGTTCCGGAACTTCACCACCGGCCATTCCCACTCATTCGGCGGGACGTATCTGGAACTTTCTCCGGGAAAGCGACTGCGATACACGGACAAGTTCGAGGATCCTCAATTGCCGGGAGAAATACAGGTGACCGTCACGCTGACCAAGGTTTCGGTTGGCACCGAGATCAGCCTTGTTCTGGAAGGCCTGCCGGACGCCATACCCGTGGAAGCCTGCTACCTGGGATGGCAGGAATCGCTGCGAAATCTGGCGAAGCTGGTGGAACCCGACATCGCCCCCTGAAAGCGCACTGGCGCGCGAACTCAGCTGAGCTTGTGCGCGCTGATCGGCAGCGATCGCAGGCGCTGGCCGGTCGCCGCGAAGATCGCGTTGCACACCGCCGGTGCCACCGGCGGCACGCCGGTCTCGCCAATGCCAGCCGGCGCGCCGCTGCCTGGAATAATGTGGATGTCGAGTTCGGGCATCTCATTCATTCGCAGCACGCGGTAGTCGTTGAAGTTGGCCTGCTGAACGCGGCCGCTGCGCAGCGTGATATCGCCCCACAGAGCTGCGGACAGGCCATAGACGATGCCGCTTTCGAGCTGCGATTCGACGATGCGCGGATTGACGGTCTGTCCGCAATCGATGACGCAGGTGACCCTGTGAATCTTCAGCCGGCCGCCCTGGATGGAAATCTCCGCCACCTGGGCAATGCACGCGCTGTAGCCCTCCATGAAGGCGATTCCCTGATGACGTCCCTGGGCCGCGCGACCCCACCCCGAGCGCTCGGCGACCAGTTGCAGCACCTGCGTGTGGCGCGGCTTGCCGGCCAGAAGGTCGAGCCGGAACTGGAGCGGATCTTTCGACGCCGCCACGGCCAGCTCGTCGATGGAGCTTTCGACCGCAAAGCAATTGGGCGAATGACTCACTGAGCGCAGATAGCCCACGTCGATGCCGATCTCCTGGCGGGTATATCGCAAGTCAAAATTCGGCACGTTGTAAGGAAAGTTCTGCACATACTCGATGACTGAATCGAAGGGATCCTTGCTGCTGGGATCGAAGCGCGAAGTAATCGAGGGGCTGGTGATATGCAACGCCCATGCGATGAGTCTTCCCTTCTCATCAAGACCGGCCGTGACCTGCTCACGCGCGGGCGGCCGGTACAGGTCGTGCGTCATGTCATCTTCGCGGGTCCAGATCAATTTCACGGGTGCGCCCACTGCCTTCGACGCCGCGACGGCCGCGGGCACAAAGTCCACCTCGAGGCGTCGCCCGAAGCCGCCGCCCAGCAAGGTGGTGTGAACGTTGACCCGCTCTGGCGGAAGTCCAGCGGCACCGGCCGCGGCCGCCTGCGTCAGCTGTTGCACCTGGGTACCGACGTACACATCGCAGCGGTCCGCCTTGACATCGGCGGTGCAATTCATCGGCTCCATGGTCACATGCGCAACCAGAGGCAGCTCGTACACAGCGGAAAAAGTCTTTGCGGCCTTCTTCAACGCCTCGCTCGCATTGCCGCCTTTGAGTGCAGCAGCGACATCGTCACTGCCCAATGCGGAAGCGCCCGGATTGGCGGCCGCAGCCTGGTTGAGCAGCGCCCACATCGCCTGATTGTCGAGGCCCGAATTGGGGCCGGGCTCCCAGTCGATTCGCAAGGCATCGCGCGCCTTCCTGGCCTGCCAGAAGTGCTCCGCCACGACCACTACGCCGCTGGCAGTGGGCAGAACCCGCCGCACCCCTGGGAGAGCCGAT
>Ga0265338_10008391_pt1 | contig 12550 bp, 13 predicted proteins | sample 42126metaG_FD_193579 | JGI IMG/M metagenome (GOLD analysis project Ga0265338, IMG submission 193579) | Rhizosphere microbial communities from Carex aquatilis grown in University of Washington, Seatle, WA, United States - 4-21-26 metaG | ecosystem: Host-associated > Plants > Roots > Rhizosphere... | reverse complement strand
GCAACGAACGCGGCGGCGCTCTTTTTGCTCACCGGCCGAGGCTACGTCACTGCTTGCGGAACCACTCGCGTAGCGCGCCCGAGAAGGTCGACTGGTACTCGCGGTAGGCCGCGCGGAGCGCGTCGCCGGGCCAGTCGTGACCGCACAGCTCGAGCGGCAACAGCGGATCGGCGCGCACGTGCGCGAGGGCCGCCGCCCCGACGACGAACGCGTCGGCGATCTGGGGCCCCTCCCCTTCGCTCACCACCCGGGTCGACGCGACCAGCCGGGCCCGCAGCGATTCGGCCCGCGCCGCCCACGCACGGGGCGCGAACAGCCGGGCGGCGAGGTCGGCGCCGTCGGCGTCGGGGCGCCCCGACCACCAGCTGCACTGCGCATCGGCGATCTCCCACGCGTCGGCCGGCGCCGCGACGCGCGGCAGGTTGTCGGGCCGGCCCCACACGCCCTCGCGCAGCTCGACCATGCGCAGGCGCCTCCCGGCGTCGCGCAGCGCCGACCGTTCGGAGGCGCTCCGGGCGCCCGCGGTCACCAGGCCGAGCAGCCAGCCGCCGGCCCAGGGCTCGAGCTGCGGGGCCAGGCTCCAGTCCTGCGCGCCTTGGCGGCGGCGCAGGTGCCCGGCCAGCTCGTACACGCCATCGGCGGCCGCCAACTCCTTGCGGTCGACCATGCGGCTCAGCGCGACGCGGGTCGTGCCTTCGGCGACGCCGAACAGCGAGCACCACTCGACCAGGCGACCGGCGGCGATCCGGGGCGGCTGCATGCCGAGCAGCAGGCTGCCGATCAGCGACCGGGACGACAGCGGCCGGTCGAGCAGGTCGGCGCCGTTATTACGTTCTTGTCTCATGTGTCGAGAAAATGTAACATGAGCTCGTGACCGTCGCGACCATGCTGCCCGACCCCGAGGCACTGACCGACTTCCGGCCGACCGCGCGCCTCGCCGCCAACGCCCGCCCGGCGCCGCCCTGGCGCGACGAGCTCCGGCGCATCCCGAACACGCGCAACGCGTTCGGCGTGATCTTGTTGTACGCGCAGACGATCGGCATCGTCGTCGCCGCGGTGTGGTTCGACAACTGGTTCGTGTGGGCGCTCGCCTTCGTGCTCATGGGACGCGCGCACGCGCAGTTCGCGGCGCTGATGCACGAGGCCGCGCACCGGCTGCTGTTCCGCAGCCGGCGCATCAACGACTGGGTCGGTCGCTGGCTGCTCGGATTCCCGTCGTTCACACCGATCGACCTCTACCGCCGCGGCCACATGGCGCACCACCGCGACGAGTTCGGGCCCGACGAACCCGACATCCCGCTCTACCGCGGCTACCCGATCACCCGCGCGTCCTTCCGGCGCAAGCTCACCCGCGACGCCGAAGGCCGCACGGGGTTCAAGCTCTTCAAGGGGCTGCTCCGCGCCGTACGCGCCGAGGGACCCGCCGGCGAGCAGGCGCGGCGCATCGTGGCCGTGCAGATCGTGCTCATCGCCATCGGCATCGCCTTGCACCATCCGTGGGTGTACTTCATCCTGTGGCTGGCGCCGTACCTCACCGTGTGGCGGGTCATCAACCGGCTGCGCTCGATCGCCGAGCACGGGGGCATGCAACGATCGAAGGACCGCCGGCTGACGACGCACTCGGTCCGGCAGACGTTCCCGGCGCGCTTCATGCTCGTGCCCTTCCACATCGGTTGGCACCTGGCGCACCACGTCGACTCCGGCGTGCCGATGGCCAACCTGCCCAAGTTCCACGCCGAGCTCCGCCGCGCCGGCTACGTCAACGACGCGATCGAGTACCCGAACTACCTCGCCCTCTGGGCGAAGCTCTCCTCCGGCTGAACCCGCCGGGAGGTTCTCGCTACCGTGGCGCGAATGCTCCGCGACACCGCGCCAACCGGCTCGCTCGACGCACCGCTGGCCTCGGTGATGCGAGCGCAGGCTCCGGTGCACCGCCTCCTCCCCGACCCGATCGACGACGCCACCGTGCTCACCCTGCTCGAGCTCGCGGGCCGGGCCACTGCCGGCCAGCGCCGGCGGTGCGAGTTCGTGGTGGTGCGTGACCCCGACATCCGCCACCGCCTGGCGATCGCCTACCGGCAGGGCTGGTCGGTGTATCGCCGGGTTCTCCACACCCGGGCCGGCGACGACGCGCTGCTCGAGGCGCGCCAATGGGAGGCCGACCACTTCGAGGACGTCCCGGTGATCGTCGTCGCGTGCGTGCGCGGGCGCCGCCCGGTGTTCTCCGCGATCAGTGCCGCATCCTTCTACTCCGGCGTGTTCCCGGCCGTGCAGAACCTGCTGCTCGCGGCCGGTGCGCTCGGGCTCGGCGGCGCCGCGAGCACGATCGCGCTGTGGTCCCGGCTCGAGACCCGCCGCACCCTGGGGCTCCCGGCGACGGTGACGCCGGTCGTGGTCGTGCCCCTCGGGCGGCCCCGCGGCGTGCCGACCCCCGCTCCCGTCGCCCCGGTCGGCAACGTCGTGCACCTCGATCGATACGGCCACCAGCCATTTCGGGGTCGCGGCGCGAATTGACGGTCCCCGGGGACCCTCGGACCGGATCGCCGCGGCATAATGGGAGTCACGACTCCCAGGCAGGTGACGACGTGCCCAGAAAAGGACGAGCGCGCCGGTTCCGCGAAGCGCGGGAACTCAAGCAGGGCTACGACGACGGGCTGTTCCGGGAAGGCTCCGGCACGCTGGCCGACGTCGACAGCAAGTCCGACGAAGACCTCGACGACGACGATGATCTCGACGACGACTTCGAGGACGACGAGGACTGGGACCCCGACCACCATCTCTAGGCAGGCGCTCAGGTAGGCGTCCCTGGCCGGCGCCGGGCACCCCGGCTCAGGTGTTGCGGGGGTCCGAGCCTTCGGGGTCGATCTCGTAGCGACGGATGGCGTCGGCAACGGCTTCGGCCTTGACGTCGCCCGTCTGGGCCAAGCCGGCCAGCACACCGACCACCATGTGGGCGGCGTCGACCTCGAAGTGCCGGCGCAGCGCCGCGCGGGTGTCGGAGAAGCCGTAACCGTCGGTCCCGAGCACGAGGTAGGGCCGAGGCACGAAACGGGAGATGGCGTCGGGCACCGATTTCAGCCAGTCGGTGACCGCCACGATCGGGCCTTCGACGTCGCGGAGCTGCTGGGTCACGAACGGGACACGCGGAGGATCAGCCGGGTGCAGCCGGTTCCATCGCTCGGTGTCGATGCCGTCGTCACGGAGCTGCTTCCAGCCGGGGACGCTCCACACGTCGACCGCGACGTCGTGGTGCTCGGCGAGCAGCGCCTGCGCCTCGAGGGCGTGCAGCACCATCGGACCGCTCGCGAGGAGCTGCGCACGATGCGTGCGCGCTTCGGGCGCGGCGCGGAAGCGGTACATCCCGCGCACGATCCCTTCCTCGACGCCCTCGGGCATCGGCGGCTGCACGTAGTTCTCGTTGTAGAGCGCGAGGTAGTAGAAGCAGTCTTCGTTGGCGCCGTTCTCGCCGCCATTGCCGTACATGCGGCGAATCCCGTCGCGTACCAGCACTCCCACTTCGTACGCGAACGCAGGGTCGTACGCGCGGCAGTTGGGGACCGCCATCGCGTAGTGCAACGACTGACCGTCGCAGTGCTGCAGCCCCTCGCCGGTGAGCGTGGTCCGGCCCGCGGTCGCGCCGAGCAGAAAGCCCTTGCCCCGTTGGTCGCCGTAGGCCCAGATCTGGTCGCCCACCCGTTGGAAGCCGAACATCGAATAGAAGATGAAGAACGGGATGAGCGGGTAGCCCCACGTGGAGTACGCGGTGGACGCCGCCGCGAACGACGCCATCGCACCCGACTCCGTGATCCCCTCTTCGAGGATCTGCCCGTTGGTCGCCTCGCGGTAGGAGAGCATGAGCGCGGCATCGACCGGCTCGTACCGCTGCCCCAGTGGCGAGTAGATCTTGAACTCGGCGAACAGCGCGTCCATGCCGAACGTACGCGCCTCGTCGGGAATGATCGGCACCACGCGCGATCCGAACTCGGGATCCTTCATGAGCACGCGCAGCAGCCGCGTGAACGCAGTCGTGGTGGAGGCCTGCACCTTCTCGCCGGTTCCCGCGGTGAGCTGGTCGATCACTTCGTCGCGCGGGAACACGACGAACTTCGACCGCTCGACGCGGTCGGGCAGGAAGCCCGCGAGCGCGCGTCGACGCTCCATGAGGTACTCGTACTCCGGTGAGCGGAACCCCGGGTGGTAGTAGGGCGGGTCGCCCCCTTCGAGCGCCTCGTCGGGCACCTCGAGGTAGAGCCGGTCACGGAAGCTCTTGAGCTCCTTCACGGTCATCTTCTTGATCTGGTGCGTCGCGTTGCGCGCCTCGAAGTCGGTGCCGAGCGTCCAGCCCTTCACCGTCTTGGCGAGAATGACCGTCGGCGCGCCTTCGTACTCGATCGCCGTCTTGTAAGCCGCGTAGAGCTTGTGGTAGTCGTGCCCGCCGCGCGGCAGCTTCTGGAGCTGGTCGTCGGTGAGATGGTCGACCATCTTGCGCAAGCGCGGATCGGGCCCGAAGAAGTGCTCACGGATGTACGCACCCGACTCGACCGCGTACTTCTGGAAGTCGCCGTCGAGCGTCGCGTTCATCCGGTTCACGAGCACGCCGTCGACGTCGCGGGCGAGGAGGTCGTCCCAGGCCCCGCCCCAGATGACCTTGATCGCGTTCCAGCCCATGCCGCGGAACGCCGACTCGAACTCCTGGATCACCTTGCCGTTGCCGCGCACCGGACCGTCGAGCCGCTGCAGGTTGCAGTTCACGACGAAGATCAGGTTGTCGAGTTGCTCGCGCGCCGCGAGGCGCAGCGCCGCCATCGCCTCGGGCTCGTCCATCTCGCCGTCGCCGACGAAGCACCACACCCGCGCCTTCGACGTGTCGACGAGCTGGCGGTTGTAGAGATAGCGATTCAGCCGGGCCTGGTACACCGCGGCGATCGGGCCGAGCCCCATCGACACAGTGGGAAATTCCCAGAAGCCGGGCAGGCGGCGCGGGTGCGGGTACGACGGCAGGCCGTGGCCGCCGACCTCACGACGGAAGTGATCCAGCTGGTCTTCGGTGAGCCGCCCTTCGAGGAACGCGCGCGCGTAGATGCCCGGCGCCGCGTGGCCCTGGAAGAACACCTGATCGCCGTAGCCGCCGTCGGACTTGCCGTGGAAGAAGTGGTTGAACCCGACCTCGTAGAGCGCGGCCGCCGACGCGTACGTCGAGAGATGACCGCCGAGCCCGTCGAACCGGTGGTTCGCCCGGTCGACCATCATCACCGCGTTCCAGCGGATGAACGCGCGGATCCGCCGCTCCACGTACTCGTCGCCGGGGAACCACGGCTCCTGCTCGGGCGGGATCGTGTTGATGTAGTCGGTCTGCACCATCAACGGCACGCCCACGCCCTTGTCGCGCGCGCGTTCCATCAACCGGGCGAGCAGGTAGTGCGCGCGGGACTTCCCGCGACTGTCGACCACCGCATCGAGCGAATCCAGCCACTCGGCCGTCTCCGCCTGATCGATGTCGGGGAGCTGGTGGATCGAGCCGTCGATGAACATACCTGCGTACCAGCGTACGGCGGCCGGGTGCGACCTCGGTTCCACCCTGGTTCCCCACGGGCGAGTGTCATCGGTGCCAGGCTTCGCCCCGTGCGGCGCCGCCCGCAGAAGGAGAGACCGAACATGCGCCAGAGCCGAGGTTTGGGACCGTTCAGCGGTGGTCAGCTGACCGTCATCATCGTCACGTTCGCGCTGCTGTTGTTGTTCCCCATCGGGGCGTGGGCGGTCAGTGGGTCAAACGTGTTCGTGACCGACGCCGCCAGCGGGCAACACGCGTCGGTGAACACAACCGGCGCGCTCAACGTGGCCCAGGCCGGGCCGAAATCGTTCTTCTACCGCGGGGTCCCTGCCGACGTCGCCACCTTCAAGCAGGTCATCGCCGCACCCCCGGGACGCGCGCTGGTCGTGACGTCGATCGCGTACAACGTCTTCAAGGCGACCGTGACCGGCGCCAACCACTTCATCGGTATCGCCGTGAGCAAGACCAACAACACGTGCGCCCAGGTCGTCATCGATCCGACGAGCGGGCTGACCGCAGCCAATCTCAACCCGGCCACCGTGGGAGAGACCGTCATCCCGTTCCAGCCCGGCCTGGTCGTGCCGGCCGGCCGAGCGCTCTGCGCCTTCAACATCGACCCGACCAACATCGGGGCCGAGGTGTACGCGTACGGCTTCACGGTCGCCGCGGCCGCGGCTCCGACCGGTGCTGCTGCCACATCGGGAAGCGGGAGTGCCGCGACCGGAGTACCGCATCGTCAACGGTGATGAGTGGGCGGTAGGCGACTCGAACGCCTGACCTCCTGCGCGTCATGCAGGTGCTCTACCAACTGAGCCAACCGCCCTGGAAGGTTTGTCAGGATAGCCCCTGCGCCGGATCGCCCCTTCGTTTCCCGCGGTACCGTTCGCCGGATGGGATTGCTCGACGGCCAGCGCGCGTTCGTCACCGGCGGCGCATCGGGAATCGGCGCCGCCACCTGCCGACGTATGGCCGAGGAAGGCGCCCGGGTCGCGGTGGTCGACGTCGACGCCGAACGTGCCACCGAGGTCGCCGATTCGATCGACGGGATCGCGTGCGCGGTCGACGTCACCGACTTCGGCGCGTTGCAGGCCGCGGCGGTCGACGCGAACGAGCGCCTCGGCGGGCTGACGCTGCTCTTCAACAACGCCGGCGGCAGCTCACTGGCCGCGATCCACGACTGGGACCTCGCGGAGTGGCAGCGGATCGTCACCCTGAACCTCACCGGCGTGTTCCACGGGTTCAAGGCGGTGGCGCCACTCATCCTGGCGTCGGGTGGCGGCGCGATCGTTTCCACCGCGTCGATCTCGGGAACCCGACCGGCCGCAGGCGAGGCGCCGTACGCGGCCGCGAAGGCCGCGGTCGCCGCGCTCACGGCGTCGGCGGCGCTCGAGTACGCGCCCTCGATCCGCGTCAACGCGGTCTCGCCCGGGATGATCGCGACGCCGCTCACCACGTTGCTGCTCGAGAAGCGCGGTCTGGGCCGCGAGGACAACATGATCGCCAAGACACCTCTCGCGCGCATCGGCGCCCCGGCCGATATCGCCGACGTCGTGGTGTTCCTGTGCTCGGATCTCGCCCGGTTCGTGACCGGCCAGAACCTCGTGATCGACGGCGGGATGACGCTGCACGGGTCGGGAGTCGACGGCATCCTCGACGTCGTGCGCGACCTGATGGCCGGGGCCTGAAGGCCTAACGCGCTCCTCACAATTCACACACGCCGGCCTCATGTCGAGGGAGGACGATGCCCACATGAGACTCCGCACCGCAATCGCCACCGCCACCACCGCCGCCGTCCTCGCCACCTCGGGTGTCGCCCTTGCGGGCGCCACCACCAACTCGGGCAGCCGGCCCTCGACCACCCCCGCGACGGTTACGTCGGCGGTGGGCACCAGCGTTCGCCACCCGCTCGCAGGACGCGCCGCTCGCGTCCGCCTCCGCATTCGGATCCGCCGGGGCGCCGCGGCGGTGATCACCAAGACGATCGGGATCGACCGCAAGACCCTGCGCGCCGACCTGGCCGGCGGGCAGACGATCGCTCAGATCGCCACCGCCAAGGGTGTCGCGCCGCAGACCGTGATCGACGCGCTCGTGACTGCCGCGACCGACAAGCTCACCGCGGCCGTGACGGCGCACGAGATCACCGCGGCCCGCGCCACCAAGATCGAGCAGAAGCTCCCGGCTCGCGCCGCGAAGCTCGTGAACACCTGGCACCCGAAGCACGCCAAGACGACCGCCGCCTGAACCGAGCCCATTAGCGTCACCCTCGTGACGCCCGAGCCCCCGAGCACCGCCGCCGCACCGGTTCCCCGGTCGGCGGCGGTCCGCGTTCGCGTGGCCCGCCTCGGCGCGCGAGCCGCGCAGCTCGCGGCCCGGGTGCGGGGCGGGCGCGCCAGCGTGCTGCCCGGCTTCGTGGCGCTCAAGGTCGAGCCGAACCTCCTCACGACGCTGCTCGCCGACCGGCCCGCCTGCCTGGTCTCGGGCACCAACGGCAAGACCACCACGACCGCGCTCGTGGCCGCCGCGATCGGCGAAGGCGTCGCGACCAACCGCGACGGTGCCAACCTGCCGGCCGGATGGGTGAGCACGCTGCTCGACTCCCCCGGCCGGGGCCCGGTGGTGCTCGAGGTCGACGAGTCGTACCTTCCCGCGGCGCTCGACGCCACGCCCCGAGCCGTGGTGGCGCTGTTGAACCTCAGTCGCGATCAGCTCGACCGCCACTCCGAGACGCGCATGCTCGCGCTGCGTTGGAAGAACACGCTCGCCGCGCATCGCGACGCGCAGGTTGTCGCCAACGCCGACGACCCACTCGTGGTGTGGGCGGCCACCGGCGCGAAGGACGTCACTTGGGTCGCGGGCGGCGCCGAATGGCACAGCGACGCGGCGGCGTGCCCCGCGTGCGGCGAGCTCCTCGCCCGCAGCGCCGCGTCGTGGTCGTGTCCTGGTTGCGGCCTCGAACGGCCCCAACCGGCGATCTCGCCGCACGGCCAGGAGGTGACCGTGAGTGGCGTCGACTACCCGTACGTGCTCGCGCTGCCCGGACGCGCGAACCGGGGCAACGTGGCGATGGCGGTCGGCGCCGCGCACGCGTTCGGGGTGCCCGTCGACCGCGCGATCCGCGCGGTGTCGGGCGTGCAGGAGATCTCCGGCCGCTACGGCCGCTATCGCGTCGGTGAGCACGAGATCGTGCTGCTGCTCGCGAAGAACCCGGCCGGCTGGGTGGAGACGCTCGACGTGATCGACGACCTGCTGCCCGACCGGCACGGCACCGTGGTGGTTGCCATCAACGCTCGCGGGCCCGACGGCCGCGACCCGTCGTGGTTGTGGGACGTGCCGTTCGAGCAGCTCGCAGGCCGGGCGGTGATCGCCACCGGCGAACGCGCGACCGACCTCGCCGTGCGGCTCGACCACGCCGGCGTCGCGTACCGCAAGGACACCCGCGCGCCCCTCGTCGCCGCTCGGTCCGCGCGCGAGAACCCGGTTGTGATCGCGGCGACCTACACCAACTTCCTCTCACTCTCCCGCGAGCTCGACCGTGGCCGCTGAATCCGTCGTCGACATCGCGTTGGTGTTCCCGGAGTTGCTCGGGACCTACGGCGACGGCGGCAACGCGCTCGTGCTCGCCCGCCGGCTCTCGCGTCGCGGGATCGCGGCGCGCGTCATCGAGGTCGGAATCACCGACGCGATCCCGCGCCACGCATCGATCTACCTCCTCGGCGGCGGTGAGGACTCACCGCAGTTCACCGCGCTCGACGCGCTGCGAGCCTCCGGCGCGCTGCACGACGCGGTGGACGGGGGCGCCGTCGTGCTCGCGGTGTGCGCGGGCTTCCAACTCATCGGTGCGTCGCTCCCCCACACCGACGGCAGCACCGTGCCCGGCCTCGGCCTCGTCGACGCGGTCACGACACGCGCACCCCGGCGACTCGTCGGGGAGGTCGCGGTGCGCGACGACGCGCTCGGCACGGGTTGGCTGGTCGGCTTCGAGAACCACCGCGGCGTGACAGCACTCGGCCCGGGCGAGGTACCGCTCGGGCCGAGACAGCCGGCCCACGACTCCGCGACCGACGGCGTCGTGAAGGGCCGCGTGGTCGGCACCTATCTGCACGGGCCGGTGCTCGCCCGCAATCCCCTGCTCGCCGATCGACTCCTGGAGATGGTGACGGGACCGCTCGCACCCTTCGCCGACCCGCAGGCCGACCTGCTGCACGAGGAACGCCTCGCCGCGGTCAACGGCGCGCACGCGTGGTCACGCCGGGGATGGCGACGGCGAGCGCGTACACCCCGGCAACCACAGCCATGATCGAGAAGCTCGGCGGCAGCGAGCCGTCGAGGTAGCTCGCCGTCAGGCCCACCCACATCGAGAGCACTGCGAGACCGGCCGCGATCCCGAGCCCGGCCCACGGACGGTCGGTGAGGCGCTGCGCGGCGCCGGCCGGCCCCGCGACGAGACCGACCAGCAGCAGCGCGCCGACCGCCTGCGTGGCCTCCGCGGCGCAGACACCGACGAGCACGAGGAACCCGATGCCGAGCGCGCGCACCGGGAGTCCGCGCGCGCTCGCGACCGCGGCGTCGAGGCTCGCGAAGAAGAGCGGACGCGCGATCGCGATCACCGCGACGCACACACCGACACCGACCACGGCCGCGACCGCCGCCTGCGCCGCGCCGAGCCCGAAGACGGAACCGAACAAGACGTTCACGTTCGCCACACCATTGCTACCGCTCGACGACCGCGTGTAGATGCTGAGGAACAGCACACCGAGGCCGAGCACACCGGTGAACACCGTTCCGATCACGACGTCGTCCGAACGCCCGCGGTTGCCGAGCAGGCCGATGGCCACCGCGACGAGCACGCTCGCACCGAAGAGCCCGGCCCGCGCGTCGATGCCGAGCGCGAGGGCGCCGAGCGCGCCCGAGAACGCGACGTGGCTCAGCGCGTCGGCGCTGAACACCTGGCTCCGCAGCACCACGAAGTAGCCGACCAGCCCGCTCGCCGCCGCGATCGCGGTCCCGGCCAGGAACGCGTTGCGCATGAACGGATGCGCCAGCATGTCGAACAGGCCCGAGCCGGTCGCTGCCGCGGCGAGGTGTTGGAGCGTCACGCGACGCGGCTCCCGGCCGGCACCGGGCGCCGCCCCGGCGAACGCGCGAAGAGCCGGGCGGCGCTGTAGATCGCGAGGGCGACCGCGGAGATCCAGAACCCGACCGGATACGGCGAGTAGTACGCGATCGCGAGGCCGATCCACGCGATCGCGAGGCCGAAGCCGACCGCCAACGCGAGGCTGGCGGCCGGGCGGGCGGTTACGGCCTGGGCCGCGGCGGCGGGCACGACGAGCAGCGCGAACACGAGCAGCGCGCCCGTGATCTGCGCGGCCGCGGCAACCGCGACGCCGAGCACCACGAGGAACAGCACCGAGAGCGCGCGCGCACGTATCCCTCGGGCCGTAGCGACATCGGGATCGACCGAGGCGAACACGAGCGGTCGGTACACGAGCGCGACCACGACGACACACACGGCGGCAGTGATCACCAGCGTCGCCACCTGGCCGTTGGTGATGCCGAGGAAGTTCCCGAACAGCAGCGCGGTGACACCGTTCAGGAAGCCCGCGTACAGGCTCGCGAACAGCAACCCGCACGCGAGCGCGAACGCCTGCAACGTCCCGATCACCGCGGACTCCTCGCTGAACCCGCGTCGCGTCCTTCGCGGCAGCGCGGCAATGAACAGCGCGGCCGTGACGCAGAACGCGAAGAACCCGAGGCTCGCGCTCAAACCGAGCCAGACCGCGCCGGCCGCACCGGGGAAGCCCACGACCGACAGTGTGTGGCCCGCGAACGTCTCCTCGCGCAAGACCATGAACCAGCCCACCACCGCGGCGACGACGGCAACCGCGGTGCCGGCGCGAAACGCGTTGACCATGAAGTGGTAGGCGAAGAGGTTGTTGACGTCTCGCGCGATGTTCCAGGTGAGGTCGACGCCGGCCATCGTCATCGGGCGCTCAGTGCGTTCCGTGCGGGCCGTGCGGACCGTGCGCGTGGTGCAGGTCCGGGTGGTAGCTGGCGGCCTCCGGCTGACCGACCACGACGAGCCGGCCGTCGGACGCGTGCAGCACCTCGATCGGCGCTTGGTACAGGTCGGTCAGCGTCTCCGTCGTGAGCACGGTGTCGGGAGAGCCCGACACCGCGCCGCCGCGCCCGAGGTACACGACGCGGTCGAGATACGTGAGGATCGGGTTCACGTCGTGCGCCACGATCAGCACGGTCACGCCGACCGCCCGGCAGATGTTCGACACCAACGCCGCCACCCCCGCCTGGTTCGGGAGATCGAGGCTGTCGAGCGGCTCGTCGAGCAACAGCAGCGGTGGGCGGCGTGCGAGAGCTTGCGCGATCAGCAGCCGTTGCTGCTCGCCCCCCGAGCACTGCCCGATCGGGCGATGCGCGTAGTCGCTCGCGCCGACGAGCTCGACGAGCTCTTCCACCCGCGCCCGCTCGCGCCGGCTGCGCGCGTTCGGGAGCGGGATCCCGTAGCGATCTCCGTCGAGGCCGAGCCGCACGATGTCGACACCGCGGATGCGCACCGCGGGGTCGAAGCTCCGCCGCTGGGGCAGATACCCGATGTCGTGGTTGGAGACACCGGGCCGGCGGCCGTGCACCAGGATCTCGCCCGCGGCGAGCGGAACGAGGCCGAGGATCGCGTTGAGCATCGTCGACTTCCCCGACCCGTTCGGGCCGAGGATCGCCACGAACTCGCGCTCCGGGATCTCGAGGTCGACGCCCTGCCACACGGTCCGGCCACCGAGGTCGACCCGCGCCGAACGGAACGAGAGCGCGTTCATCGCCCGGTCGCCCGGCCCAGCGCCGCGGCCAGCGCGCGCAGCTCGCCTGTTTGCCAGCTCTGGAACGTCGCGTTCGCCGGCGTGAGGGTCTCGGTGATCGTGACCACCGGGATCCGGGCGGCCCGCGCCTCGTCGACGAGGCGTTGCACGTCGGGATCGGAGTTCTGGCCGT
>Ga0265338_10008390_pt1 | contig 12550 bp, 10 predicted proteins | sample 42126metaG_FD_193579 | JGI IMG/M metagenome (GOLD analysis project Ga0265338, IMG submission 193579) | Rhizosphere microbial communities from Carex aquatilis grown in University of Washington, Seatle, WA, United States - 4-21-26 metaG | ecosystem: Host-associated > Plants > Roots > Rhizosphere... | reverse complement strand
GTGCCGATGCCGTTCTCGCGCAGCCGCGCCAGGCAGCGCAAATAAATCGAGAGACGATAGATCGTCTTGCGCGGAATGACTGAAGCGGTTTTCTTCAAGGCGGGCAGAAATTAAGCAAACGAATGTTCAAGAGCAAGAGCACGAATAGTGTGGTTCGGCAAGGAGGCTGCTTAAAGACATGGCCATGTTTATCGGCGACGGGTTTCCGGCCTGGTGTCGCGGCGGTGGAATCGCATAAAAACAGCGAAAATCCACGTGATGTTGGCTGGAGAAGGGCAGAATTACGCCAGGATCAAAGCCAACAACCGGTCAACGAAAAATGGCGGGAATTGGCCACGCCGCGCAAAAAGCGACTCGGAGTTATGCTGAAAAAATACAAGATCAATGATGGGTTCGACGAAATGCTCGATGCGCAGGGCGGGGTGCGGTCGCATTACCAGAAATTCCGAAAGTTGTTCGGCGGCGTCAAGCCGGCGGAGTTCGGCGCCAAACGGCAGGCGCTGGACACGGCGTTCCTGCGCCAGGGCATTACTTTCAACGTCTATGGCGACGCCCGGGGCGCAGAAAAAATATTTCCGTTTGACCTGCTGCCGCGCATTATCCCGGCCGCGGAATGGGAATTATTGGAACGCGGCCTGGTCCAGCGTATCACGGCGCTGAACCTGTTTCTGCACGACATTTACCACGGACAGAAAATCATCAAGGATGGCGTCATCCCGGAGTTTTATGTTTTGTCTGCGCGGCATTTCCGGCGGGAGTTCGTCAACTTCGAGGTGCCCAAAGGCATTTACGTCCACGTCTGCGGCACGGATTTGATCCGGGACAGGGATGGGCGATACCTGGTGCTGGAAGATAACGGGCGCTGTCCGTCGGGCGTCAGTTACGTGCTGGAAAACCGGCGCGCGATGAAGCGGGCGTTTCCAGCGATGTTCGAGAACATTGGCGTGCGGCCGGTGGAAAATTATCCGCAGGAGTTGCTGAAATGTCTCAAGCACATCGCGCCGGCGGGCGTGGCCGAACCTATGGTGGTGCTGCTCTCACCGGGCGCCCACAACAGCGCTTATTTCGAGCACACGTACCTTGCGCGGCAGATGGGCATCGAAATCGTCGAGGGCCGCGATTTATTTGTGCGCGACGCGCGCGTGTTCATGCGCACGACCAAGGGACTTCAACCAGTTCACGTCATTTACCGGCGCATGGACGACGATTTTCTGGACCCGACAGTATTCCGGCGCGATTCAATGCTCGGGGTGCCAGGCCTCGTTCACGCCTATCGCGCCGGCAACGTGTCGCTGGCCAATTCCATCGGTACCGGCATCGCCGACGACAAGGTGATGTATTACTTCGTGCCGAGGATGATTCAATACTACCTCGGGCAGGAACCGATTTTGCCGAACGTGCCAACGTACCTCGCCAACGAGGAGGCCGACCGGCAATACATCCTGGAGCATTTGCCGGAACTGGTCGTGAAGGCGGCGAATGAATCGGGCGGCTACGGGATGTTGATGGGGCCAAAGGCGTCGAAGGAGGAGATCGAAAAGTTCCGCAAGAAAGTGGTGGCCGAGCCGCGCAATTACATCGCGCAGCCGATGGTTTATCTGTCGCGGCATCCGACCTACTGCGACGGCAAGTTTGAGGGCCGGCATGTGGATTTGCGTCCGTTTATTTTGTCGGGCGACCGTGTCTCTATCATTCCCGGCGGACTGACGCGCGTGGCGCTGCGCAAGGGATCGCTGGTGGTCAACTCATCCCAGGGCGGCGGGAGCAAGGACACGTGGGTGTTGTATGGCGATGAGTAAACTGAACACCGAACATCCAACATTGAGCTCCGAACCCCGAATGAGAAAGGTCATCATTTACGATATACGATATGCGATTTACGCGCCGGTTTCGCCAAGGGGCGGCCATTTATTTTTTGAAATCGTAAATCGTAAATCGTAAATCGAAAATGCTCTCCCGCGTTGCCAACTCGCTTTATTGGATGGCGCGTTACATCGAGCGCGCTGAAAACATTGCGCGCATCGTGGACGTGAACCTGCAATTGCTCCTTGATTTGCGCGACCTGGACGAACAAAAGCTGGCCGAATACTGGCTGCCCATCGTGCAGGCGACGGGCGATGAAGCGGCGTTTTTTCAGTTACACCAGCGAACCAGCGGCCAGGCCATCACGGAATTCCTCGTGTTCCAGCCGGAAAACCCCAACGCCATCGTGCAATGCGTCTGCCGGGCGCGCGAGAACGCCCGCATGGTGCGCGACCAGCTCACACTTGAATTGTGGGAGGAATTGAACCGGCTGTATCTGTTCGTTTGCTCGCCGCAGGCGCGGGAAATCTGGCGGCGCAGCCCCAGCGAATTTTTTCAGGAAATAAAGTCCGGCTCGCTGCATCTGATCGGCATCATCAACGCCACGCTGGTTCACGACGAAGGCTGGTGGTTCGTGCAGACCGGCCAGTTTCTGGAACGTGCTGACAAGACGACGCGCATTCTTGACGTGCGCTCTCAAACACTGCCGGATCGCGGCGCGCCGGCGGCCATCACCCAGACCAACGCGTTCGAATGGTCGGCCGTGCTCCGCTCCTGCAGCGCGTGGGATGCTTACCGGACGATTCACGGCGCCGACGTGCATCCGCGGCTGGTCGCGGAATTCCTGCTGTTAAACGACAACTTTCCGCGGTCGGTGCGGTTTTGCTTGAATGAATTAAACCGCGCCATCCGGCGCATCTCTGGCGTCGTGGACGGCCATTTTTGCAACGATGCCGAGAAATTGACCGGCCGGTTTCTGGCCGAATTGCAATTCAACACGATTGACGAAATTTTCGACTCCGGTCTGCATCGGTCTTTGGACCAAGCGCAAATCAAACTGAACGAAATCGGCGACGCGTTGTTCCGCGCCTACATTTTTCAACCATTCCAGAACCCTGACGATGAACATAGGGTCCAGCAGGAGGAACAACAGCAACAGTCCCGAATCATTTGCGAACCGGGAGGGCAATAAAAAATGAACCAACAATTTCATCTGAACAGCAGTAAAGCCGTCTTTGTCTTGATGGCGTCGAGGTCGCCCGAATTCCAATTCTAAGAACATGAGATGGGATATTTTTCATCGCACCCGCTACGTGTATGCCACGCCGGTGTGCGACAGTTTCAACGAGGTCCGGCTCGAACCGCCTTCCAACGCCGGACAGACGCGGGAATTTTTTTTATTGCGCGTTTTGCCCGCCGTGCGGCTGAATCGGTACTCCGATTTTTATGCCAATTGGATCCATCATTTTGAAATTCCCGAATCGCATCTCTATTTACTCATCGAAAGCCAGACCCGCGTGAAAACCCACCCTCTTCCACCGCTGGCGGAGGATGCCGAACCCTGTCCGCTCGAAAAGCTGGACCATGCGCGGAGCATCGAACATTGCCATGATTTTTTGCAAGGCAGCCGTTACGTGGAAATCGAGGTGGAACCCTGGCGGTTGGCGGTGGATGCCATCGCTGGCCAGACTGATGTCTGGCAATCCGCACTGGCACTCATGCGTTTCGCCCACAATTTTTTGAATTACGAACCCCATGCCACCCATGTCCACACCCACATGCACGACGTAATCACGCAACGCCGCGGCGTGTGCCAGGATTACGCGCATCTGATGATTGGCTTGTGCCGCAGCGTGAAAATTCCGGCGCGTTACGTCAGCGGTTATCTGGCCACTGAGACCGCCAGCGCCACCCACGCGTGGGTCGAAGTATTTATCCCCACCGCCGGCTGGCTGGGACTGGACCCAACGCACAACCGCCAGATTGGCGAAACCTATGTGAAAATCGGCGTGGGTCGTGATTACGCCGACGTCCCGCCCGTCGCCGGCAATTACCGCGGTACACTCAATCGCCAAATGGAGGTGGAAGTGAAAATCGCGCCGGTGACATAACAATTTCCCGCTCGCCAAACAGGGCGTTTTCGCCGATGCTGTGCGCTGGACTTGATTATGTTCACCGGAACCTACACCGCCATCGTGACGCCGTTCAAAAACGGCCAGCTCGACGTACCCGCCCTGGAACGCCTCATCCGGATGCAAATCAAGGGCGGGGTGGACGGGGTTGTGCCCGTCGGTACCACCGGCGAATCGCCGACGGTGGATTACGAGGAGCATCTTGAAATCATCGCGCTCGCGGTGAAATTTTCCGCAGGCAAAGTCAAAGTGCTCGCCGGCACCGGCGGAAATTCGACGAGCGAGGCGGTTTATCTGACGCGGGAAGCCGAGAAGATCGGCGTGGACGGTTCGCTGCAGGTCGCGCCGTATTACAACAAGCCGACACAGGAGGGTTTGTTCCAGCACTTTCGCGAGATTGCACGTACGACCGGCCTGCCCATCGTGCTTTACAGCATTCCGGGGCGTTGCGGTGTCGAAATCGGTGTCGAGACCGTCCGGCGTCTGGCGCGCGAATGCAAAAACATCATTGGCATCAAGGAAGCGGGCGGCAGTTGCGACCGCGTATCGGCATTGCGCGCGGCGCTCGGTCCGAAATTTGACATTTTGTCAGGCGATGATTCGCTCACACTGCCGTTCATGGCGGTGGGGGCCGACGGCGTCATCAGCGTGGCGTCCAATGTCGTTCCGCGCCAGGTCGTGCAGATGGTGTCCGCGTTCCGGCGCGGTCAAATCCGGAAGGCGTCACAGCTGCATGCGAACCTTTATCCGCTGTTCAAGGACTTGTTCCTTGAGACCAATCCAGTCCCCGTCAAGGCCGCGCTGGTGATGATGGGCTTGATTGCCGAGGAATATCGTTTGCCGCTGGTGCCGCTGAGCGCGGCGAACCGCGCGAAATTGCGCGCCGCCCTGAAAGCGTGCGGCGTTTTGAAATAAAATTGGCAGATGGGAGAGGGGAGATGGAAGTCGGGAAACGCAAAGAATGTTGAATCCGATTCCCCATCGGCCTTCTGCAAACGTCTAACTATTTATGGCAAGAATCATCATTACCGGGGCCAAAGGCCGGATGGGCCAGGCGCTCATTGCGTGCGCGAAGAATTTTCGCGAGGTGCAAATCGGCGCGCAAATTGACATGGGAGACGATCTTCCCGCCGCCGTCGCGCAAGGCGACGTGGTCGTTGATTTCAGTACCCATACGGCGACGGCGGACATCGCGGGGTTGTGCGCGCGGCACAAGAAAGCCATGGTTATCGGCACGACGGGACATACGAACACCGAACGAAACGAGGTTTTGAAGTTCAAAACAAAAATTCCAATGGTTTGGACCGCGAACTTTTCGACCGGGGTAAACACGTTGTTCTGGCTGACGCGCAAGGCGGCGGAAATTTTGGGCCCGGACTTCGATTTGGAAATCATCGAAATGCACCACCACATGAAAATGGACGCGCCGAGCGGCACAGCCAAAACGCTGGCGCAGATTCTGGCTGAGGTGCGCAAACAACATTTGGACAAGGTGGCGCGGCATGGCCGGCTGGGCATCGGCGAGCGCGCGCCGGGGGAGATTGGCATTCATTCCCTTCGGGGCGGCGACGTGGTGGGTGATCACACGGTGATTTTTGCCGCCAACGGCGAGCGACTCGAGCTGACCCACAAGGCGTCCAGCCGCGACACGTTGGCCAACGGCGCGTTGCGCGCGGCATTGTGGGTGGTCAAACAGAAGCCCGGCCTTTACGACATGCAGGACGTGCTCGGTTTGAAGTAGTTTTTAATTCTTAATTTTGAATTTTGAGTTGGCCGGCAAACCCACTCTGTGAATTCAAAACTCAAAACTCAAAACCCAAAACCCGCCATTGTCGCGCTTGGTTCCAATCTCGGTGATTCGCGGCGAATCATTCTGGCGGCAATGATGCGGCTGCAGGATTTTTCCGACCGTCCAATTCTCAAATCCTCGCTCTGGCAGACGTCACCGGTTAATTGTCCGCCGGATTCACCCCTGTTTGTCAACGCGGTCGCCGGCCTGGTGCCGCAAAAGGATGAAACGCCGGAATCGCTGTTGGATAAATTAGGGTCGCTCGAAGAGGAATTCGGTCACCGGCCAAGAAAGGCTCCGAACGAACCGCGTCCGCTGGATTTGGATTTGATTGCGTTTGGTTTAGAAACCCGCGACACACCGGAACTTGCTTTGCCACATCCACGGGCGCATTTACGACGGTTTGTACTTCAGCCCCTGAATGAAATCGCGCCGGATTTGGTTTTGCCGGGACAAGGGAAGACCGTGGCCCAATTACTGGCCGAGCTTGCGGATGATGAAACGGTCAGACGGCTGTGAATCGATGAATTTACGATTTGCGAGGTCCTTTCATAATTTGAGCGGCGCGTAAATCGTCAATCGAAAATAAGAGTTCAGACCTCGCTATTCCGTCTCAGGCTTTAGAGGTTTTTCCAAAAGCGCGCTCGTATTCGAGCACCACATAGCGGTCGGTCATGCCGGCAAGATAGTCACACACGGCGCGGTAAAGACCGGTTTTGGGCACGCGCCGGCGCGCACCTCTGCCAATTTCCTTCGGGTGCGCGAGGTAATAATGAAAAAGTTGTTCGAGCATTCTAAGCGCGCGCTGGTTGGGTTCGAACACGACGGCGTTAAAATATAAATTGTCGTAAAGGTAATCGCGCAGTTCGAGATTCAACTCGCGGCGTTCCGGACTGTGCTGCACGAGCGCCTTGGGGAAGAGCCGGACTTTATCGGCGGACTGCACGCCGGCGGCGGCGATGAACCGTTCGCTGGTTTCGACGACGTCGTGGATTTGCAGGTCAATGATGGTGCGAATGATGAAGTAACGGCGGCATTCGTCGGGCAGGTCGCCATGTTCCTTTTTCACCAGCCGCGCGGCTTGCGCCCAGACCCGGACATCGCGGCGCAGGTTTTTTTCGGACAACAATCCAGACTCGAGTCCGTCGTCGAGGTCGTGGCTGTAATAAGTGATTTCGTCGGCGAGGTTGGCGATTTGCGCCTCGAGCGAGGAATTTTTCGCGGCGAACCCCGTTCGCCGGCCGGGGTGGTCGTAGGCGGTGTAATGTTTCACCAGACCTTCGCGGACCTCCCAGGTGAGATTCAGGCCGGGGAAGTCCGGATATTTTTGTTCCAATTCCTCGACGATGCGCAGGCTTTGGCGGTTATGTTCAAAACCGCCGTGGCCTTTCATCAAACGATTCAAAACGGTCTCGCCTTTGTGGCCAAAAGGAGAATGGCCAAGGTCATGCGCGAGCGCGATGCTTTCGGCCAGGTCTTCGTTCAGTTTCAGCGCGCTGGCGATGTTGCGCGAAACGGCGGCGACTTCGATGGTATGGGTGAGCCGGGTGCGGAGGTGATCGCCGGTGCCGTTGAGGAAAACCTGTGTTTTATATTCAAGCCGGCGAAAGGCGCGCGAATGGATCACGCGGTCGCGGTCGCGTTGGTAATGGGTGCGCCATTGCGGTGGCGGTTCGGCGTAATCACGTCCGCGAGTGTCGCCGCTGAACTGGGCGTAAGGCGCGAGGATTTGCCGCTCGATTTGTTCCAGTTCCTGGCGCGTGCGGGGCATAGCCCAATTAAAAGGGAAAAATTAAAAAGTCAAAAGGCAAAACCGGATAACGGGCCCGTTAGTTGGCCAGCAGTTTTTGGACGGAAATGCCGCGCAACTCGAACAGCCGGCGAATCACGTCTTCAATCAAGTTATTCGGGCACGACGCGCCGGCGGTGATGCCGACAGTAATTTTGCCGGTTGGCAGCCAGTCGCGGGTTTCGGTTTCCTTTTTAGCGTGCTGGTCGTAATGGCAGATGAGTTTGTCCGATCCCATCTTGGCTGCGTTCTTGATGAAATACGTCGGCAGTTTGGCCTCGCCCATTTCGGCAAGGTGCGAGGTGTTGGATGAATTGTAACCGCCGATGACGAGGAGTAAATCCATCGGTTCCCGCAGCAATTTTTGGAGCGCGTCCTGGCGGTCCTGTGTCGCGCCGCAAATCGTGTCGAAGAAGCGGAAATGTTCAACGACATTTTCGGCGCCGTATTTTGTCTCCATCGCGGCCTTGAAACGACGTTGCACCTCCTCGGTCTCGCCGCGCAACATGGTGGTCTGGTTCGCCACGCCGACCGCCCGCAAGTGCTGTTCCGGATCGAACCCCTGTGAATACGCGCCTTTGAATTTTTCCAGAAATTCCTGCTTGTTGCCGCCGTGGACGATGTAATGGCAGACGTAATCCGTTTCGGCCAGGTTGAAGACGACGAGATAATGTCCGCTGCCGTAGGCGCGCGCCTGCGAGCTGGTGGCCTTGGTTTCCTCATGCCACGCTTTGCCGTGAATGATGCTCGTGACGCTTTCCTTGGAATACTGCCGGACGCGCTTCCAGACGCTCATCACGTCGCCGCAGGTGGTGTCCACGAGCACGCAACCCTTTTCCTCGAGCCGTTTGCGCGTGCCGACCTCGGTGCCGAACGCGGGAATCATCACGACATCGCCGGCATTCAGGCGCGTCATTTCCTCCTCGGTCGGCTTGGGCGAAATGATCTGGATGCCCATATTGCGGATCTGATCGTTGACTTCGGGGTTATGGATGATTTCGCCGAGCAGGTAAATGGGTTTGTCCGGCGGAAAATATTTCCGCGCCGCGTAGGCGAGGTCAATCGCGCGTTCGACGCCGTAGCAGAAGCCGAACTCCTTCGCGAGTTTCACGGTGAGGCTGTCGGCGGAAAGCACACAACCATTGGCGCGGACGCGTTCGACGAGTTCGCTGCGATAGTGCGAGAGCACCTGGGCCTGCACGGCCTCGAGAATGTCGGGGCGGCGGAGGTTGACTTTTTTCTGAGCGGCGGGCGCTTCGGTTGACATAGCAGGTAAAGTGTAACATGACCGCGGCCATCGTCCAGCCGCTTTTGTGATTTACGATTTATGATTTATGATTTATGATTGTCCCGCTTGCGAAATCACCAATCGCAAATCATAGTTCATAAATGTCCGGAGCGTAGCTCAGCTTGGTAGAGCACCAGCTTTGGGAGCTGGCTGTCGCAGGTTCAAATCCTGTCGCTCCGACCATTTTCCTTCCGTCGCCGGTGTGAATTGTCGCAGAGTTATTCACCATTCAGTTTGCTGGCGATAATTTTGTTCCGTGCGCAAAAGGAAACAGAAATTGCGGCTTCATTAATTTCAGCGGATTTTTTTTATTTTCCTCCAACCCATTGTAAACCCGGCGTTTATTCGGTTTTCATCCGGGAATTTTTCCGGGTGGCATTGCCGTTGCTAAACGCGCTCGTGAGCCAATCAGAGCTATGCATAGAAATACCCTATACACCGTTCGTGAATCGCGGGCGGAAGCCGGGTGGCGCCGGACCAACGGGCGCACGGGTTGGCTGGGACAGGCGCAGTTCAAACATACTATGAAAAAAATATGAAGAAAATTGAAGCGATCATCAAACCGTTCAAACTCGAAGAAGTCAAAGACGCCCTCGGCGAAATCGGCATTGAAGGCATGACCGTAAGCGAGGTCAAAGGGTTTGGCCGCCAGAAGGGCCACACCGAAATCTATCGCGGCAGCGAATACACCGTGGATTTTCTGCCGAAGATAAAAATTGAACTCGTGGTGGCGGACAACCAGACCGACGCCGCCGTTGGTGCGATTGTCAAGGCGGCCAAGACCGGGAAGATTGGCGACGGCAAGGTCTTCGTGGCGAGCATCGAACAGGCCGTGCGCATCCGCACGGAAGAGAAGGGCGACGCTGCCGTTTAAGCAATGAACAACTTGAACCTCATTCGAATAAAAACCATGAAACGATATTTACTGACACTCGCTTTGATTGCAACCACCGCACTCGGCCTGAATTCGTTGCGCGCACAAACAGCGACCAACGCGCCGGCAGCCGCGCCCGCGGCGTTGCCAGCCGCTTCAACAGAGCAACGCCTCGAATCACTCGAAGCCTACATTTCCAATGGCGATCCCATTGCGCCGTTAAAAGACACGAATGGTAATGTAGCGGTGACTTCGCCGATTGTGAGCAGCCTTTCACCCAGCAATGGGGGTAGTGCGCCGTATCCGGGGCCCGGTCACAACGCGTGGCTCCTGACCAGTACCGCGCTCGTGTTGTTCATGACGCTGCCCGGTCTGGCACTGTTCTACGGCGGTCTCGTCCGCAAGAAGAACGTGCTGTCCGTGCTCGCCCAATGTTTCCTCATCACCGGCCTGGTAACCATCCTCTACGTCGTCTGCGGTTACGGCATGATTTTTGGCGGCACCGGTGACATGACCAAAGACTGGATTAAGGGCATCGTTGGTGATCCGCGTGTCTGCTGGATGTTTACAAACGTCAATTCAGCGCCCAACGGGAATTATTCCTACTGGGTTTCGGAAAATGTTTTTGCCATGTTCCAAATGATGTTCGCCATCATCACGCCGGCGCTCATCGTCGGTTCGATTGCTGAACGCATGAAATTTTCAGCCATCTTCGTGTTCATGACGTTGTGGATGTTAATCGTTTATTTCACGCAAGGCCACATGGTCTGGGGCGTCAACGGCATTATGAACGGTCTTTGGAATGGCGGCGCGAAAATTCACGGCCTCGACTTTGCCGGTGGCACGGTCGTGCACATGTCATCGGGCTGGTCGGGCCTGGTGCTGTGCATCATCCTTGGCAAGCGCCTGGGTTTCGGTAAGGAAAACTTTACCCCGCACAGCATCGTGTTGACTTACATCGGCGCTTCGATGCTGTGGGTCGGATGGTATGGCTTCAATTCCGGCAGCGCGGTCGCCGCCGACGTGATTGCGGCCAATGCCTTCACGACCACAACGATTGCCACTGCCGTTGGCTCCTTCGTCTGGCCAATGTGGGATTGGGTGGTCAAAGGCAAACCGACCGTGCTGGGCTTCTGTTCCGGTGCGGTGGCCGGTTTGGTGCTCATCACGCCGGCTTGCGGTTATGTACTGCCGTCCGGGGCCATCTGGATTGGCATTGCCGCTGGTACCATTCCCTGGTTCTTCTGCAACAAGGTGAAAGCGTGGCTGGGCATGGACGACGCGCTGGATGCCTGGAGCGTCCACGGCATCGGCGGAATGTGTGGAGCGATCATGACCGGCATGTTTGCCCGCACTGCTGCGAACCCGAACTACGGTCTCCATCTCAATAACGCCTCGGAAGGCCATCCCATATACGTAACGGATCACATCTTTCAGCCGCAATTATGGGAGCAGTTGAAAACCGTTGGCGTCTCGCTGGTGCTGTTCATCGTGGGCACGATTGTCATTGCCTACATCACCAAGATGTTGGTGGGTCTGCGGCCGACTGAGGAAGTTGAAATCCAGGGCCTGGACATCAACGAACATGGTGAAGAGGGTTACGTTGGCTAATTAAAAAAAGTCTCGACGCTGCGCCGGTTGTTGGCGAAAGTCACCACCGGCGCAGCTTTCGACTCTGCTTGCGCAAACATAAATTAACAATCAACACATTCGCATTTGAACTATGGCTACACCCAAGAGCGTAATTGAACTGGCAAAAAAGGCCGGGGCGAAAATGATGGATATCAAATTCGTGGATACCTTCGGTACCTGGCAGCACTTTAGTTGTCCCATCGGCGAAATGACCGAGGATATTTTCAGCGAAGGCCTCGGTTTCGACGGCTCCTCCATCCGTGGCTGGAAAAGCATCGAGGCCAGCGATATGCTGGCGATGCCCGACCCGGAAACTGCATTCATTGATCCATTTTGCGCGGTCCCGACGTTGAGCCTCACCTGCACCATTTCCGAGACCGGCACGTTGGAACCGTACAGCCGCGATCCGCGCGGTATTGCCCAGAAGGCAGAGAAATTTCTTATTTCCACCGGCCTCGCCGACCAGGCGTTCTTTGGCCCGGAGGCGGAATTTTTCATTTTCGACAACGTCCAGTTCGACTCCAAGAGCAACGGCACATTCTACTCCGTTGATTCCGAAGAAGCCGTTTGGAACACCGGCCGCGATGAAATGCCCAACCTCGGCTACAAAATCCGCCACAAGGAAGGTTATTTTCCGGTCGCGCCCGCCGACACCCAGCAGGACATCCGCACCGAAATGTGCCTGGTAATGGAGGAACTCGGCGTCAAAATCGAACGCCAGCACCACGAAGTCGCCACGGCCGGCCAGGCGGAAATTGACTATCGTTTCAGCACGCTGGTTACCGCTGCGGACTGGATGATGATTTACAAATACGTCGTCAAGAACATCGCCCGCAAGCACGGCAAGACCGCCTGCTTCATGCCCAAGCCGCTCTTCGGTGACAATGGTTCCGGCATGCACACCCACCAATCATTGTGGAAGAAGGGCAAACCGCTATTCGCCGGCAAGGAATATGGTGGCTTGAGCGAGATGGCGCTTTATTACGCCGGTGGTTTGCTCAAACACGCCAAGGCCCTGTGCGCCATCTGCAATCCGACCACGAACAGCTACAAACGCCTTGTGCCGGGTTACGAAGCGCCGGTCAACCTCGCCTACAGCGCGCGCAACCGCAGCGCCGCCGTCCGCATTCCGACTTACAGCGAAAATCCCAAGGCCAAACGCCTCGAATATCGCCCGCCGGATCCGGCCGCGAATCCGTATCTGGCCTTTGCCGCGCTGCTCATGGCCGGTCTCGATGGCGTC
>Ga0265338_10008389_pt1 | contig 12550 bp, 12 predicted proteins | sample 42126metaG_FD_193579 | JGI IMG/M metagenome (GOLD analysis project Ga0265338, IMG submission 193579) | Rhizosphere microbial communities from Carex aquatilis grown in University of Washington, Seatle, WA, United States - 4-21-26 metaG | ecosystem: Host-associated > Plants > Roots > Rhizosphere... | reverse complement strand
TTCTGGGACCAATATCAATTGCTGCTCGAACCGCACGGCGCGGTGGCCTGGCAGGGATTTCTCGACTGGCAGGCGGTTGAGCCGCTCGGCGACGCGCCTGCCGCGATCATCGAGACGGCCAATCCGGCCAAATTCCCCGAGGAAATCCACAAAATGATGACCTGGTCGCCGGACATTCCCCCCAAAATGGAGGAGGCGCTGAAATTACCGGAGGACTTCGACCAACTGGATGCGGATTACGGGAAGTTCAAGGCATATTTGATTGAACGTCACGCGGCTTGATTGCCGTCGTATTTCTGGCATCCTTTTCGTTCCAAAACTGCCATGGCTTTGATCGTACAAAAATACGGCGGCACCTCGGTGGGCAACCCTGAGCGCATCAAAAACGTCGCCCGCCGCGTGGCGGATTACCACTCGCGCGGTGACCAGGTCGTGGTCGTGGTCTCCGCCATGAGCGGCGTGACGGACAATTTGATCAAACTGGCCAAGGATATCATGCCGTTGCCGAGCGAACGTGAGATGGATGTGTTGCTGGCCACCGGCGAGCAGCAGACCATCGCGCTTACGGCCATCGCGCTGCACAACCTCGGTCTCAAGGCCGCGTCCTTGACCGGCGCGCAGGCGGGCATCACCACCGACGTGGTTCACACGAAGGCAAAAATCCACAACATTGCCCCCCAAAAAGTCCATGAGCTTTTGAAACAGGGCAACGTGGTCATCGTCGCCGGTTTCCAGGGCGAAACGCCGGAAGGCCAGATCACCACGCTGGGCCGCGGCGGTTCGGATCTGACGGCCATTGCGCTGGCTGCCGCGCTCAAGGCCGATCTTTGCCAGATTTACACGGACGTGGATGGGGTTTATACCACCGACCCGCGCATCGTGCCGGCGGCAAAAAAGCTTGAGGAAATTTCCTACGATGAAATGCTCGAACTCGCCAGCCTGGGCGCGAAGGTGATGCAGAGCCGCTCGGTGGAATTCGCCAAAAAATTTGGAGTGGTGTTTGAAGTCCGCAGCAGTTTAAACGAAAACCCCGGAACCGTTGTGAAAGAAGAAACGAAAAGCATGGAAGGCGTCGTCGTTCGCGGCATCGCGCTCGACAAAAACCAGGCGAAGGTCACGCTGGTCGGCGTGCCAGACAGACCGGGCGTGGCCGCGAAAATTTTCAAGGCGCTCGGCGACGCGACCGTCAATGTGGACATGATCATCCAGAACATCAGTCACGGCACCGGCACGCCCGCCACCGACATTTCCTTCACCGCCGACAAGCCGGATTTGCTCAAGGCACAGAAAGTGATTGCCGGTTTGAAAAAGGAAATCGGCTATCGCGAGGTCATCACCGCCGAGAAGATTGGCAAGCTGTCCATCGTTGGCGTCGGCATGAAATCGCACACCGGCGTCGCCGGCAAATTGTTTGAGACGCTCGCGAATGAAGGCGTTAACATTGACATGATTTCCACCAGCGAAATCAAGATTTCGGTGGTGATTGACCTGGCCAAGGGCGAACAGGCGGTGAAAGCCGTCCACGCGGCGTTCATCGGCTGATCCGGTTACCACACCTTCACCCGGTAAAACCGCTGCGGGGCCGGGTTGGTATCATTGACCGAGAGGACGGAATTGGAACCAGTCAAATAAGGGGCCAGAAAATTCCACTGAAGTGGTGGGGTCAGGCTGTTTGCGTAATCCACCTCGTACACATGATTGGAGACGGTGGAAAATGAAATGGTTGGCTGGTTCGTGACGGGCAAGGACAACTGCGCGTCGAAGGCCGGCACGGCATTGGTGCCCACTACCAGCACGGTCACGGTCCCCGTCGAACAATTCCCGCCACTGTCGCAGACCTGATAAGTGAACGTGTCGATGCCGGTGAAGCCGGGGCTGGGAGTGTAGGTGAGGTTGGTGCGGCCGTAAGCCTGGGTATAACGCCTCAAGGCTTCGATGAAGTAGTAATCGCCGTAAGTGAGCGAGACATTCACTTCGGGAGAAGGGAATTGTGGCGGCTCGCCGGTGCCATGCAGGAGGATCCCCTTGCTGGTGGTTCCCTGGGCGAGGTAATTGGTGGAACCCAGTGATTCGAGGATGTTGTGCGCTCCGGCCCAGAACGTGGCGCTGTCCTGCAGGTTCGTGGTCAATTGGCTGAGCTGGACCAGGGCCGACAAGGTAATGGCCGCCGCGGAAGAATCCCGCGGCGCATTGGGAATGCCGGGATCGTCAAAATCCCAATAAGGCACGTCATCCGGCGGAGCATTGCTGAGATACCAGGTGGCCACCCGCCCGGCGGCATTCAGGAATGGCAGGTAACCGGTTTCCCGGTAAGCCATCGTAAAACCGTAAATGGCCCAAGCCTGGCCCCGGGCCCACGTGGAAGTGTTGGAGTAGCCCGCGCGGGTGCCTTGAAACGTCAGCGCGCCGTTGACGTCACTGTAAAGCACGCGCTGAAACGTGCTGTTGTCAGCGCGGATTTGATTGGTCATCGCGCGCGTCGCGTGGTTGTAGGCTTTCACGGACAGGTTGGTATCGCCATTGATGTCGGTGGCGTGATAGAGCAGCTCCGAATTCATCATCGTATCAAGGATGACCTCGAAATTCGTCGGCGGGAGCAATTGGTCATCGGCGAGGCACTTCACAATGGCATTGTACCGGTTGGTGAGCGAATGGGCCGCCTGCAACAAGACCGACTGGTAGGCGTTGCTTCCGGTGATCCGATAACCATTTCCGAAACTGGTGTTGATCATGAAACCGATGTCGTCGGTGTTGGTGTTGGACTGTTGGGAAGCAATGCCGCCCGACCATTGTTGCGCCCATTTTTTAAAATTGGGGTCGCTGGTTTGTTCGTAAACATACCAGAGACAGCCCGGGAAGAACCCGCAGGTCCAGTCCGAGTGATTGACGGTGTTCCAGCTGCCGTTGGTCTGGGTGCTGCGCGGATAGGTATTGGTATTTCCCATCAGCGTGACGGTATTGCTCAGCTGGAGGGCGGCGAATCGGAACAGGTTTGACAGTTCCGGCGTGGTCACGGGCGCATTGGAATTGATGACCAAGGTTCCGTGGGCCGGTGTGCTGACCTGTAGGATCGCCAGTTGATTGCTCTCCGTGTCGAAATCGTTGGTCAGGACCGAAATGGTTGTCGCCTGATTCTGAACGGTAATGGCCAGGTCGGGAACCGCATTGGGTGGATCCGCCCAGGCCGCGTCGCCCGGAAGCCAGTGGCCGGCCAGGAAAGCCAGCCACAGGCTGGCGGCAAAACTTCCTTTTCGTCGTCGCGACATATTCTTTTTTCGGCTGGCCTCTTTCCCGGTCCGGGCAGCAAACCTCCAACTCCAACTTATGAGAAAGTAACATTCTGTGATGGGACCGCCACAGGAAAAAAGTGGAATACTTTCGGCCGCGAATTTCTGGAGCGCGAAAAGAAACCATTCACGCGGCGTTCCTGGGAGCCGGGGATTATGGGTTGGCGAGGTATCCGGCCAACGGTTTGAGCAGGCCCGACTGGATGAGGATGACGATGACTCCGGTGTAGATCAGTGAAACGATCGCGTCCTGTAACAATTCCCGGCGCCAGTCCACCGCTGGTTTCTCCGAAATTATTTTTCGCGTGCCTTTGTGCAGGAGCACAAGGCCAAGCACGTTCGTCAGCCAGTAACCGAGAATCACACTGGCGGTGAACGCCGGCTTGTAGAAAAAACTGACGAGCCAGGCGAAGGCCAGCGCCAGCGGAATATTCACGAACGCGTCATTCCACCACGATAGCGGCGAGAGCCAAAAACCGATCGTTGCCATGATGCCGCCCGAGATTTTGCGTTTCCAAGCCATCCCTCAACCAGTGTCCCGGCGACGGTTGGGCAGAAGCAAGCGTGAAAATCAATTTGACCCAACATGGCGGGGTGAGTATCTTGTGGCCGTGAATCGCCATTTGAATCTGAATCTGCTGCTGAACGCGCTGCGGTTGAGCCGCGTTGCGGTCGGGTTCTGATTCGTTCAACAGCTTTATCAAACCCCACTGCCAAACCGGCGGTGGGGTTTTTGTTTTGCCAAACCGAAGCGCTGCCGCCACAACTAAGTAAGAACATGCACAAACCACCATCAAAAAAATACCGTCCGTTCCCGCCGGTCGCCTTGCCCGACCGGCAATGGCCCAACCGTGTCCTGACCCGGGCGCCACGCTGGTGCAGCGTGGATTTGCGCGACGGCAACCAGGCGCTCGCCGTGCCCATGAACGTCAGCCAGAAGCTCGAACTCTTCCAGACGCTCGTGAAAGTCGGGTTCAAGGAAATTGAAATCGGCTTCCCGTCCGCCTCAAACACCGAATTCGCGTTCAACCGCCGGCTCATCGAGGAGAACCGCACACCGGACGATGTGTGGCTCCAGGTGCTCGTGCAGGCGCGCGAGGATTTGATCGAGCGCACCGTGGAATCGCTCGCCGGCGCGAAGAAGGCGATCATTCATCTTTACAATTCCACCTCGCCCGCCCAACGCCGGGTCGTCTTCGGCATGTCGAAAGAGCAAATCATCCAGGTGGCCGTGCGCGGCGCGACCTGGATCAAGGACCGTTTGCCGCGGCTCCCGGGCACGGAGGTGACGCTCCAGTATTCACCGGAAAGTTTCAGCGCCACGGAAGTGGAATTTGCCAGGGAAATCTCCGAAGCGGTCATGGCGGTCTGGCAGCCGACGCCGGACCGGAAGATGATCTTGAATTTGCCGGATACGGTGGAGGTCGCGATGCCAAACGTTTATGCCGACCAGATCGAGTGGATTTGCCGGAACATCAAGCACCGCGACTCGCTCGTCATCAGTTTGCACACGCACAACGACCGGTGCACGGGCGTGGCGGCAACCGAATTGGGCTTGCTGGCCGGGGCGGATCGCGTCGAAGGCACGCTGTTCGGCAATGGCGAACGTACGGGCAATCTCGACCTCGTCACCGTGGCGTTGAACCTCTACCAGCATGGCATTGATCCCCAGCTCGATTTTGCGGACCTCAATTCCGTCATCGAGGTTTATGAACGTTGCACGGGCATGACCGTGCCGCCGCGGCAGCCATACGCGGGCGAGCTGGTTTTTACCGCGTTCAGCGGTTCGCATCAGGATGCCATTCGCAAAGGGTTGAATGAATGGAAGGAAAACGGGCGCGCGTATTGGGACGTCCCGTATCTCACGATTGACCCGGCGGACATCGGGCGGGAATACCGCGAGGTCATCCGCGTTAACTCGCAATCCGGCAAGGGCGGCGTGGCGTATCTGCTCGAGAGCCAGTTCGGCGTCGAATTGCCCAAGGACATGCAGCGCGAGTTTGGCCCGATTGCCAACGACGCCGTGGACAAACTTGGCCGCGAAGTCAGCGGCGCGGAACTCAAGGCCATGTTCTGGAAGGAATACATTGAGCGGACCAAGCCGTGGAGGCTCGGAATTTTCACGACCTACAGCAAGAATGGACAAGTCAATTGTCAGGGAGATTTGTATTACAATGAGGTTCAAACCGGGATAAATGGCAATGGCAATGGGCCCTTGGCCGCGCTGGTTAATGGCATCTGCAAACTTCCAAACGTTCCCCGGTTTGAAATTTCAAATTACAGCGAGCACGCCCTGGGTTCCGGCGAGGCGGCGGCGGCGATTGCCTACATTCAAATCAAGACGGCCGACGGCAAATCGCGTTGGGGCGCGGGGGTGGACACGAATATCGAGCTGGCTTCCGTGCGCGCGGTGCTGAGTGCGTTGAACCGGCTGGAACCGTAAGTGGTTGCTTGATGGATTTTCCCACTCGTCAAACGGGAACAAACCGCCTAGCCTCTGGCTTCATGATGAAATTGAGCCGCCTTTTTGTCTCTGGAATGTTGGGGGTCGTTTTCCTTGGGCTTGGCCTGCGGGCCGCCACCAATACCGTGGTCATGTCGCCACCGGTTTATGCGCCCAATCTGGCGCAAGCGTCAGTACTGTTGCCGGATGGGGTGCTCGCCTGGGACGGCGAATCCAAGGAAACCAACGTCAACGCCAATGCCGCCGTGGCGGGTTTTGTTTTCAATTTTACCAACGTCTCCAGCAGCCCCATCGTCATTTTGAATGTACGTCCGTCCTGCGGTTGCACCACGGCAAAATTGCCGCCATTGCCATGGACCCTTGGGCCGGGCACCAATGGACAGATGATGGCAACGGTCAACCTCGCCGGCAAAAGCGGTACGTTGTACAAGAGCCTTAATGTTTACACCGATAAGGGTTTTAAAATGCTGCAACTGAAAATTACCATTCTTCCCTTCGTGATGCCAAAGATGTCCGAAGCCGACCGCGCGCAGAATGTGAAAATTGCCACCGCCGACCGGCAGGCGGTTTTCAAAGGGGATTGCGCGACTTGCCACGTGCAACCGGGTGAGGGCAAATATGGGCTGGCACTCTACGAAGCCGATTGCGCCATTTGTCACGAGGGCGAACATCGTGCCACCATGGTCCCGAATTTGCACGCACTCAAAACTCCAACCACTGTTGAATTCTGGCGCATCTGGATTGCCCATGGCAAGCCGGGCTCGTTGATGCCGGCATTTTCGACGGCTGACGGTGGACCGCTGTCCGACATGCAAATCACTTCGCTGGCAACGGTGTTAGCAGATGGCCGACTGCCCAATAATTCGCCATAACTCAAAAGCCGCCTCGCTGTAAACCGGTCGTTCACCGCGCTTCGCCAGGAACCTTTATCGTTAAATAAAAATGGTAACTGCTGATGGACGTTCCACTGCTTTTTAGCTTGCAAGAGTGTATTAAATTGGTACACTCCAATTGTGAGTCTGACGTACCTTGCCTTAAAGAAATTCTTCGGGTACCTGGCGTTGTATTTGAAAATCTGGCGCTTGCGAATTTCGTGGTCATGGTTCATCCGACATTGTGGGAGTTTGGTAATGATTCTGTCACTGTCGGTATTGAGTTATTTGCTGATCAGCTGGTTCGTTATTCAATCGGTCGAGGTGGTGGGTGACAGCATGTACCCCACACTGATCAATTCGGGGCATTATTGGTTGGAGCGGTACAGCTACCTGATGAGTGAACCGCGCCAGGACGACATCGTTGCCGTCCGGGATCCACAAGACAACATGCTATTGGTCAAGCGGATCATTGCGGTTCCGGGTCAATCGGTTTGTCTCAAAAATGGCAGGGTTTATATTGATGGGCGTTTGCTGCATGAACCGTATCTTTTGCCCGGTACCCCCACTTATGCGTACGATAAAAATGGGAATGAATTTGTCAGCTATGGCGACCGATATTTCGTGATGGGCGACAACCGCAACAACAGCATGGACAGCCGTGTTTTCGGAGCGGTTTCGCGTCAGGACATTCTCGGTAAAGTGGTCGAGTAATCCATCGGTTTCAGGATTCCGGCCCGGTTCCAGGCAATCCCGCTTGCATCTGTCGTCCCTCCTGCTACGTTGTCAATCATGATGACGAAACCAGTTGACGCCACCGACCCGGCGTGGGTTGCCGGATTGGGACAACGCGTCCTGGGTGGCGGCGACCTTACCCGGCCCGAGGCGTTGGGGCTTTTTCAGATCGAAAACCGCGCCGACATTTTTGATTTGCTGTCATGGGCCAATCGGATCCGTGAACAATTCAAGGGCAACAAGATCCACCTCTGTTCCATCGTCAACGCCAAAGCCGGCGCGTGCTCGGAAAATTGCAGTTTCTGCGCGCAATCTTCCTTCTATCAAACCGGCTCGCCCCGATACGGCTTTGTGGATCCCGAGCCGGTCCAGGAAGCCGCGGAGGAGGCAAACAAAAACAGCGTCACCGCCGTCGGCCTCGTCGCCGCGTGGAAGGGTTTGAACGAAGGCCCCCTGCTGGACGAGGTTTGCGACCGTGTCCGCGAATTGAAGGCCGGCGGCAAAACCCGCCCCGATGTTTCACTCGGCATCATCAAAAGCCAGCGGGTCGCCGACCGGTTGAAGGAAGCGGGGGTCGAGTGTTATGGCCATAACCTGGAGAGTTCCCGCCGATTTTTCCCCAAAACCTGCACCACGCACACCTACGACGACCGCCTCGAAACCATCGGCTATCTGAAAAAGGCCGGCCTCAAGATTTGTTCCGGCGGCATCATCGGCATGGGCGAAACGCGCGAAGACCGCTGCGACCTCGCGTTTGCCCTCAAGGAGATCGGGGCCAACGTCGTGCCCATCAATATTCTTAATCCGATTCCCGGCACGCCCTTTGAAAAGAACGAGCCATTGCCGGTCCTGGAAATATTGAAGACCATCGCCTGCTTCCGTTTCATTCTGCCACGGCAGGAAATCATGATTGCCGGCGGGCGCACGGTGAACCTGCGTGACGCGCAAAGCATGATTTTCATGGCCGGCGCCAGCGCACTCATGGTCGGCAACTATCTCACCACGCTCAATCAGCCGGTCGAGAAGGATCTGCAAATGCTGAAAGACCTCGGCCTGGATCCGAGCTGGGACAAACATGGGTTCTCCGACCAGGAGGAAATTCCGGTCCATCGGGCTGCCGGCCAGATTGGCAAGGGGACGGAAGCGGTGGCAGTTTGATTGCCACAGATGGAGCGGCTCGGCAAAAATCACGGTGGTTACCGCGGCGAAACGATTGACATTGGCGCCGTGTTGCGCGAGATCGAAGCCACGGCGCCGCCACGGGGCTGGATCTCCGAAAAGTTTGGCCGGCAGGGGGAATTCGACCTGTCCGCGTTCCGCCGGCCTCCGGCACGCACCACACACCCCGCGCCCCGGATTTATTTAAGCGCCGGCATTCATGGCGACGAACCCGCCGGGCCACTGGCCGCGTTGAAATTGATGCAGGAAGATCACTGGCCGGAGAACGTGGAAATCCGGTTGCTGCCGTGTTTGAATCCCACCGGCTTTAGCTTGAACCAGCGCGGGAACCCTGACGGCCTGGACCTGAACCGCGACTATCTGAATGCCAAAACTGCCGAGGTCCGGGCGCACCTTGCCTGGCTGGAGCGCCAGCCACGGTTCGACGTGTACCTGTGTCTGCACGAAGACTGGGAGTCGCACGGTTTTTATCTCTACGAACAGAATCCTGACGGCAAGCCGTCGCTGGCGGAAAAAGTCATTGCCGCTGTCCAGCCGGTTTGCCCGATTGACCGGTCGGAAATCATTGAAGACCGCCCGGCCCAAAACGGCATCATCCGGCCGAATCTTGACCCTCGCACGCGCCCGCAATGGCCCGAGGCGTTTTATCTAATCATGCATAAGGCCCGACAAGGTTACACCCTCGAAGCGCCGTCTGATTTCCCGCTGGCCACCCGCGTCTCTGCGCTGGTTGCCGGCGTCCGCGCCGCGTTGGAATTTTTTGGTCCGGCTTGAACGTTGGTTTGCGGATGATGACGACGTGGAAACAAAGTTGATTTTGCGGCCAAAGAACTTATCATCGTATCTGGACCGAATGTAAGCTCCGCAGTCCGGTGAAAACGGCCCATGACCAGTTCGTTTTGGAAAACTGAAAGCCAATGTAGCTCAGTGGTAGAGCAACGGTTTCGTAAACCGTCGGTCGCCGGTTCAATCCCGGCCATTGGCTCCATTTTTTCGTAAACCGCCTGCCTGGTGCCTCATTTTTAATTTTCCCTCCCGTTTAACACCCGGCCAATGGTTGGAACCCGGCCATGGGCGGTTCGTTGCATTCGGAGCCTGACCGCCAGTTCAACCGCGCGCTCCCGCGCCAACTTACAGGTGAACGTGCCGGGACCGGCGAAATTTTCCGTCAAGGCTCCTGCCATCAATGGATATGTTTTCAGGGGCTTGCATGACTGCAAATGCGGAAAAGCACTTGTGTATCATGCGTTGTCTTCAGCGGGTGCGTGCTGCGATTCTCGCGTAGGCCGCGGGATTTGGAAATAAGGTTGTTCCGCTTCTTAGATTTTTGACCCGGGGTGGCCGCTTTGAGATTCGACCGCAGCTGGCGAAGTTTTTTTTGGGAAATAGGGATTTGAGGTGTTTTCGCGTGCTGGGTGAGCCTGATTTTACTTTTCATGGCCAGGAGTATTGCCGGATGAACTGGCGGATGCCATGGGGTGTAACCCTACCGGAAATCTCGTGCAGCCAATGTTTCCCCGCCGGTTGGAGGCATGCCGAATAAAAGCAACGGCGAAGGCCTGACCCATGGATGGCCGGTCGAACACCGGATTGCGGAGTGGAATCCTTAGAGCCTTAAACAATCGGCTGATGGCCGGTCGATCGAGTTTGACGTCAGTTCGAGCTGTCCATAGGCACCGCTGACCGTGCGCAGGACGGTTCTCACTGTTTCCAACAGCTGGCTGAGGTAGAATGGCTTTGGCAGCACGGCCACCGGTTGCAGTGACGGGTTTCGGGCCAGTTCCTGAATGGGCAATCTGGCTGCCGCCATGATGACCGGCAGGGGCATGCGGGCGGCTCGCAGCGTCTTGACCAGTTCAACGCCGGTCAACGTGGGCAGGCTGTGCTCGGTGATCAGAAGTTGGTATTGGTTGATTCGAAGTGCCTTCAAGGCGGCGGCGCCATCTTCGGCGGCGTCCACATGGTAACCGGGACATACCAATGCTTCGGTGTACAGCCGGCGGAGGTCATGGTCTTCATCAACCACCAGAATACGTGGGGGAGAGAGAAGCTTCGGGCGCAGCAGTAATGCGCCGACCGGCACGACCACTTGCAATAATTCATTAGCTTTCATGACACTACACATATAAGGCAGGTATGCTTGCGGGCGCTATGGGGTGTTTTACCCATTGGCGATGCCTGCGAATCCGACGTTATTTGCAGGAGGCGGAGGCACAGGCCACGAACCGAAGTTGGAGCCGGAAGAAAACGGCGAACCGCCCGGGTAATGGATGGTCAACTGGACCTTGGGCCCGGAAGGGGCATCAATACAGCGTTATTTCATCCATTGGTGGCTCGCTTCGCCAGTCTGGCAGCGATTCGAGCTGGCCGGGGGCGCTGCTGGTGGTGTGGAGAGCTGCCCTCACTGTTTCCAATAATTCGTCGATCGAGAAAGGTTTTGGCAGCAGGGCCGCCAGCTGGAGAGATGGATTTTGGGACAGTGCCTCCGTGGGGAGTTTTCCGGTGGCCAGGATGACCGGCAACGCCATGCGCGCGGAACGCAACTTCTTAACCAGCTCCACGCCGGTCAGCTTGGGCATGTTGTGGTCGGTGATCAGGAGGTTGAAAGCCTTGATCTGCAGCACCTCCCAGGCGGCGGCGCCGTCTTCGGTGGCATCAACATGGTAGCCGGAACCCATCAGCGCATGGGCGATAACCCGGCGGATGTCCCGGTCGTCATCCACCACCAGAATCCGACACGGCCGCTTCGCCGGGCATTGAAGTCGTGCTCCGGCTGATTCTTCGGCTTGCGAATTTGCGTTATCTTTCATGACCAGACGAATGATGTACTGGCGAACCCTGCGGGCGCCATGGGGTGTTTACCCCATGGCCCTTTTCGGGACACGGCTCCATCGTATTCCTGCGTTTGTGTTCACGCAGAAACTCATGAAAATCGTTTTTGGCAAGGGCGACCGCAGCGGCTTTTAATATTTCGTGACGCCGGTATGCCCCCGGCATCGCACACCGGAGGCCGGATTTGATGTTCTGGGCACCATCATGGTTATCAGTTTGTCCGTCGGAGCGGTGCTTTTGATGCGTCAGATTCTAAAGAATTGATGTCGCCGGCGCTAGGCCAGCCAGCCACCGGACGGAGATTTCTCCCCGTCAGAGGATGCTAAAGGATCGTCAACTGGACGCTGCTCTCGATGATGCCCGCACTGATGGCATAGCGGGTGAGTCCGGCGGTGTCGTGGATGCCAAGCTTCTGCATGAGATGCTCGCGATGCTTCTCGACCGTCTTCATGCCGATGCCGAGCTCCGCCGCGGTTTCCTTGTTGGCCTTGCCTTCGGCGATCAGTTGGAGCACTTCCATCTCGCGGGAAGTCAACTGGACGGCTTTCCGGGCGAGCTTTCCCACGCGGCCGGCCGATGGCGGATTGAGATGATCAAGACGCTTGGAAACTGAGGGACTGAAAAACGTTTTCCCCTTTTGAACTTCCCGGATCGCCCGGCACACCTCGTGGGAGGAGGTCTGTTTGAGCAGAAATCCCACGGCGCCGGAGTCGGTGGCGTTTTTGACATACGCGTCATCGCTGTGCGCGGAGAGAACGAGCACTTTGGTGTCGGGTAGCTCTTTGAGCACCTGGCGGGTGGCTTCCAGGCCGTTGAGCAGGGGCATCGCAATGTCCATCAATACCACGGCCGGACGAAGTTTTTTGACCATGGCGAGCGCCTCGCGGCCGTTTTGCGCCTCGCCGACCACTTCCATGTCCCCTTCGAGTTCAAGCATCCTGCGAAACCCCTCGCGCACAATTGTATGATCTTCCGCCAGCAGTACAGTGATTCGTTTCATATCCATTCAAGGTTTGATTTTGGTTGCCTGCGCCAGAACCACGGTCGTCCCGTTCCCGGCAAAGTGATAGGCCGGCGCGAAGACCATTTTCCGGTTTCCGGCCGTGGTGAACCACAGCTTGAGCGATCCGCGATTGATATCCGTCGGCGTGGCCGTGGCATCGATGTGCCGGCTCCGGCCA
>Ga0265338_10008388_pt1 | contig 12552 bp, 8 predicted proteins | sample 42126metaG_FD_193579 | JGI IMG/M metagenome (GOLD analysis project Ga0265338, IMG submission 193579) | Rhizosphere microbial communities from Carex aquatilis grown in University of Washington, Seatle, WA, United States - 4-21-26 metaG | ecosystem: Host-associated > Plants > Roots > Rhizosphere >... | reverse complement strand
GGTTGTCGAAGGCGCGCGCGACGGCGATGTCGTTGCGCAAAAGCTCGAAGGCATCCGTCAATGTGAGCGGGTCACCGATGCGCACGAGGCGTTCCGCCGCCGCGCGGCTGTCGACGCCGATGTCAATAAAAAGATCCTCCATCTTCGGAATTTTTCTCTCGCCCTCGGTCTTGGTGAGATGCGGGGGGACGTTGCCGACGACGCCGTTGACGGGGCCGCCGCGGGAGTGAATGACGACGCGCTGGGCGCGGGTGATGGCGGGATCGACGCCGCCCATTTTGCGGACGTAGATGAAGCCTTTTTCGTCAATAAAATTGACGTTCATGGCGATTTCGTCCGCATGCGCCGCGAGCATGAGGCGGGGCTTGCCGCCTTTGTTGACGACGGCGACGGTGTTTCCGTAGGCGTCGCTGAAGGATTCATCGGCGAAGGGCTTGACGTAATCGAGCCAGACGCGCTGGCCGCGGGCTTCGTGGCCGGAGGGACTGGGGGTGTTGACCAGGCGTTCCAGGAACTGCAAAGACTCTGTGCGCATGGCCCGATTCTACGGCCCGCCGCCGTGGAGGCAACCGTCAAAAAGGGCGTGCATGCCCATAAAGGCCGGGCGCCTCGCCGAGGCGCCCAGGACGGCTCGGCGAGCCGTCCCTACCATGCGAGCGCGAGCAGAAGGGAGTCATTCATCGTTGTCATCCTGGATTTGACGATCTTAAATACGAACACATTTCATCAAATGTCACTTAACTCTCTTTGCGCGCTCTTGCTGTTCGGCGCAGCCGCCCTCCACGCCAGCGACCAGGCGATCATCGTCGGCAAATTCACCACGACCGACGCGACGTGCGCCGCGAGCGGCGCGCGCTACCGCATCGAAACGGGAACGACAGCGTCATGGCCCGGCGTGGCTTTTACGCCGCCGGGCGCGGTTTGGAATTGGTCGTCCAACAGCGAATTCACCTGCGACGTCGCGAACAATGGGCGCGAACGTGCGGAGGTTTTTTTTCGGGTGGACAATCCGGGGGCGGACGGCAAGAACCACTGCGTCAATGGCAACGTGACAGTTGAGCCCGGCCAAACGGCGGTTGCGCATGTATTTCTCTCTCGGATCAGCGACGATGACATGGGCGGCAAATTGTTTGGAATGCGCGGCTATCCAGTCAAGTGGGGAGGACCGGAATCGGTGGACCCGTCGAACATCACGCAATTCCTTGTGTTCGTGTCAAAGCCAGCCCAGCGGCACGAATTTGAGGTCAGCAACTTTCGAGTGTCGGGCGGTTACACGCCGCCGACGGCTTGGAGCAGCGACGCGGATCCGTTTTTCCCGTTTATTGACACGTTTGGGCAATACCGCCACAAGGATTGGCCGGGCAAACTGAAGTCCATGGCCGATCTTTCCACGCGGCGCGACGCTGAAACAAAAGATTTGGCCGCCCATCCCGGGCCGGCCGATTGGGACAAGTGGGGCGGCGCCGCCTCCGGTCCCAGGCTGGAGGCGACCGGGCATTTTCGCGTCGAAAAATACCGCGGCAAATGGTGGTTCGTCGATCCGGACGGGCGTCTGTTTTTTTCGCAGGGCATTGACTGCATCGCGCAGGACGAGATTACGCCCATTTCCGAGCGGACGAATTGGTTTGAGGATTTTCCTTCGGGGCCGGAGTTCACGCAATTCCGTTCGAGCCCGCGCGCGTTGCTCGGCCATTACGCAGGCAAGGCGCCGGAATCGTTTTCGTTTGCGAATGCGAACCTGTTTCGGAAATACGGCGCCGAGTGGGCCGCGGCGGATTCGACCAACATCCAGCGTCGGCTGCGAAGCTGGGGGATGAACACGATTGCCAACTGGCCCCGCGCCGGAATTGCGAGCGCGCATACGGCGCCTTACACGGAGAGCGTGGGGAGCTGGGGCGCGCGGATGATCGAAGGCAGCGAAGGCTACTGGGGCAAGTTCCCGGACGTGTTCGACCCGTCGTTTTCCAATCTCATGCAGCGATTCGGAAAAGAGGAGGTTCAGCGCGTCAACGGAGACCCGTATTGCCTGGGCTACTTCTCCGACAACGAAATGTCCTGGGGCGATGAAACGTCCATCGCGGTCGCGACGCTGAAGTCGCCCGCGGACCAACCGGCGAAGATAGCATTTGTGTCCGACCTGCGGACCAAGTACGGGGACATCGCGAAGTTAAACGAGGCCTGGGGCGCGCATTACGGCTCGTGGACGAACGTGCTGGAGAGCGCCGCTTCGCCCGACGCCAGCAAAGCGAAAGCCGATCTCGAAGCGTTCTACACCAGGGCCGCCGAGCGATACTTCCAGGTGGCGCGAGACGCTGTCAAGTTAATTGCTCCGGAGCAACTCTACCTCGGATGCCGCTTCGCGTGGGTCAATGCCCGCGCGGAGGCGGCCGCGGCGAACTATTGCGATGTTGTCAGCTACAACATTTACAAATGGAGCCCGGCCAGTTTCGTTTTTCACGGCGGCGCGGACAGGCCGCTGTTGATCGGGGAATATCATTTTGGCGCGCTGGACCGGGGGTTGTTCCACTGCGGGCTGGTTCCAACGGAGAATCAGCAGGCGCGCGCGGAGGCCTTCAAACAATTCGCGCTCGGCGCCCTGCATCACGCGCAATTTATCGGATGCCACTGGTTCCAGTATCGCGACGAGCCCGTGACGGGGCGCGCGTGGGACGGCGAGAATTACCAGATCGGGTTTGTGGACGTGTGCGACACGCCGTATCCGGAGATGGTCGAGGCGGCGCGCGAGGTGGGAAAGAGCCTTTACGAAGCAGTCAACCATTAACAAAATGAAGTCGATCCAATCCGTTGTGTTGTTGATTCCAATCCTGGCGTGGACGGCCTCGGCTGATCCCGGCGTCAAGTATCCTTTCCAGGATGCGTCGTTGGCGGTCGACGAGCGGGTCCAGAACCTGATTTCCCTCATGACGCTGCCGGAGAAGGTGGAACTGCTTAGCCCGGCGTCGGGCGTGAAACGTTTGGGCGTGCCGGTGATGGCCACGTGCGAAGGGTTGCACGGCATGGCGATGGGCGGGCCGAGCAACTGGGGCCAGCGCAATCCGCATCCGACGACGATATTTCCGCAGGCGATCGGCATGGCGGAGAGTTGGGACGCCGAACTGTTGCAACGTGCCGGCGGGGTCGAGGGCTACGAAGTGCGTTACATGGTCCAAAGCCCGAAGCTGCATCGCGGCGGGTTGGTGGTGTTCGCGCCGAACGCCGACATGGGGCGAGATCCGCGCTGGGGCCGCACGGAGGAATGCTACGGAGAGGACCCGTATTTCAACGGGACGATGGCGGCGGCGTATGTGCGCGGCTTGCAAGGCAACGATCCGAAGTATTGGCTGACGGCGTCGCTGATGAAGCATTTCTTCGCGAACAGCAACGAGGACGGGCGCGAAGGGTCGTCGTCGGATTTTCCGATGTCGCTGTTCCGCGATTATTATTCGGTGGCGTTCCGGATGGGGTTTCAGGAAGGAGGCTCGCGCTGTTTTATGACGGCGTATAACGCATGGAATGGCATCCCTTGCATTGTGCAGCCGGTGATCCGGAACATCGTGCAAAAGGAATGGGGCGTGGAAGGCATTGTCTGCACCGACGGCGGCGCGTATGGCGACCTGATGACGCATCACCATTATTTTGCGACGAGCAACCAGGCGGCGGCGGCGTGCGTGGAGGCGGGCATCAACAAGTTTTTGGACAATTACCGCGGCGGCGTGGAACGGGCGCTGACGAACAACGAGCTGACCGAGGCGCAAATTGACGAGGCGTTGAAAGGGACGATTCGCGTGATGATCAAGCTGGGCCTGCTCGATCCGACCAATGCGTGCCCTTACAACCGCATCGGCGCCGGCGGCGAACCCGAGCCGTGGACGACAGAGAAGGACCGGTCAGTCGCAAGGAAGCTCACCGAAGAATCGATTGTGCTTTTGAAAAACGCGCATGGGCTGCTGCCGCTGGACAAGCGCCGTGTCAAATCCATGGCGTTGATTGGCCGTTACGCCGCCGAGGTTGTTGAGGACTGGTACAGCGGAACGCCCGCGTACACGAACACGCCGCTGGACGCGATCCGACTCGAAGCGGGGTCCAAAATCCTGGTGAATTATGCGCGTGACAACGAAATCGGAGCGGCTGAAATCCTGGCGCGAGGCGCCGACGTGGCTGTGGTGTTCGTTGGCAATCATCCGCTGGGCGACGCGCCGTGGGAGAAGGTGGCGCTGCCGAGTTACGGCAAGGAAGCCGTCGACCGCAAATCGATCACGTTGGAGGACGAGGATTTAATCAAGGCGGTCTACCACGCCAACCCGCGGACGGTTGTGGTGTTGGTGAGCAGCTTTCCGTACGCGATCAATTGGACGCAAGCGCACGCGACGGCGATTCTGCATATCACGCACGGGAGCGAGGAGGAAGGGACGGCAATCGCCGAAGCGCTGTTCGGGGACATCAATCCCGCGGGGCGCCTGGTTGAAACGTGGCCGCGCAGCCTGGACCAGATTCCGCCCATGATGGATTACGACATCCGGCACGGCCGGACCTATATGTATTTCAAGGGCAAACCGCTGTATCCGTTCGGCTATGGGCTGAGCTACACGAAGTTCGCGTATTCGGATCTGGCCGTGAGCGCCCCGGAACTCGCCGCTGATGGCGAAACGACGGTGAGCTTCAACGTCAAGAATACTGGGGCGCGCGACGGCGACGAAGTTCCGCAGCTTTATATGCGTCAACTAACCGGCGACGCATCCGCTCCCCGCAAGGAGCTGCGGGGGTTTCGCCGCGTCAGCGTCGGCGCCGGGCAAACGGTTCGCGTTGAAGTGGCGCTGAAGGCCAAAACGCTCGCGCGCTGGGACGACGCAAGAAATGCCATGACCGTGCCCTCGGGAGAGTGGGAATTAATGGTCGGCCCATCTTCGGCGGACACGCGGTTGCGCAAGACGATCCTCATTCAATAGCCCGGAGCGTTCTATCGATGGCCCTATTTTGGCTAAAAAAATGCCAAGAAAGGGTGAGCCGGGCTTTCGGCTTCTGTGGATATTTGCTGGGTCTTGACCACTGACTTGGATCACGTTTTGGAAACCGAGCCCGCGCAAGGCGTTGAAGCGCAAGCGGCCTGTTTCCATTGCGGCGAGCCGTGCCGCGACGACGCTCATCGCGCCAGCGGCCACGCGTTCTGCTGCGCCGGGTGCCGAACCGTCTTCGAGCTGTTGACTGAGAATGGGCTGGATGACTTTTACGCGTTCGGCCAAATGTCGGGGGTCAAGGCGCCGGACGCCTCGCCGGCCGCGCGCTTCCATTTCATGGACGACCCGGCGGTCCGGCGGCGCATCATCCAATACACGGACGAGCGGCTGACGCGTGTGATGTTTCGCGTTCCGGCGGTGCATTGCATCGCGTGCGTCTGGCTGCTGGAGAATTTATTCAGGCTCCGACCGGGCATCGGATCGACGCGCGTGAATTTTGCTCGAAAGGAAGTGTCGATCGCCTTCGTGACAGGCGAGGTTCAACTGAGCGAAATCGCGGCGTTGCTAACGTCGCTGGGCTACGAGCCCGACCTGAATTTAGCGGACTTGGATCGCGCGTCGGCGCGCCCGGCTTCGCGGCGACTGTGGCTGCAAATGGGTGTGGCTGGATTCGCGTTCGGCAACATCATGCTGTTCAGCGTCTCGTCGTATTTTGGCCTGGACCAATTCAGCGGGCCTGGGCTCAAGCAGATGTTCGGCTGGATCAGCCTGGGCCTGGCGCTGCCGGTGGTTCTTTACAGCGCGGCTGATTATTGGAAATCGGCCTGGTCAAGCGCCCGGCGCCGCTGCCTGACGATCGACGCGCCGATTGCGCTGGGCATCGCCGCCTTTTTCCTGCGCAGCGCGTGGGCCGTGGCTTCTGGAGAGGGCGAGGGTTATTTTGATTCGTTGACAGGGCTGGTTTTCTTTTTGCTATGCGGCAAATGGTTTCAGCAAAAGACATTCGACCGGCTGGCGTTTGACCGCGATTACAAATCGTTTTTTCCGCTGTCGGTCGCGCGGCGCAAAGGCGCCGTCGAAGAAAGGGCGGCGCTTTCGGAGATAGAAATAGGGGACCGTCTGGCGCTGCGACACGGCGAATTGGTTCCGGCGGATGCGACGCTGCGCGAGGGCGCGGCGGTCATCGACTACAGTTTTGTCACCGGCGAATCGGACCCCGTGGAAAAGCAGGCGGGCGACTATATTTACGCGGGCGGGCGCCAGGTGGGAGGCGAGATTGAGGTCCAGACAGTCAAGAAGGTTTCGCAGAGTTACCTGGCGTCGCTCTGGAGCCAGGAGGCGTTTCGGAAGGAGACGCGGCGCACGTTTGCGACGCTGACGGACCGCTACAGCCGGCGTTTCACGTGGATTATCCTGAGCGTTGCATGCGGCGCGGGGCTGTATTGGACGCTGCGCAATTCATCGCTGGCGCTGCCGTCGTTCACGGCGGCGCTGATCGTGGCCTGCCCGTGCGCACTGGCGCTGGCGGCGCCATTTGGATTGGGCGCGGGGCAACGGCTGCTGGCGCGGCGCAAGGTTTTTCTGAAAGACGCGACGGTGATTGAGGCGCTGGCGGCGGCGGACACGATTATATTTGACAAAACCGGGACGTTAAGCTCGCCGGGGGCGGCTTCGGCGGTTTTCGATGGCGGGGCGCTGAACGAGGCGGAAGCGCGCTGGATCTTTTCGCTGGCGCGGCAATCGATGCATCCGCATTCGAGCCGGATCGCCGACGCGCTGGGCGGCAAACAGATTCCGCAGCGGGTCCGGGCTTTTGCGGAGACGCCGGGCAGCGGCGTGGAAGGGAGCGTGGCCAACCATCGCCTCATGCTCGGATCGATGGCGTGGCTGGAGGCGCGCGGCGTGAAGCTGCCGAAGAAGCGCGGCGAACCGGGCGGGGCGGTTGTGGGCGTGGCTGTGAATGGAGAGTTTCGCGGATCGTTCGTATTGACGAATGGCTTGCGGCCGGAGGTTGAGAGATTGCTGGTCCGGTTATCGCGCCGGCACGAGCTGGCGCTTTTGAGCGGCGACAATGAACGCGAGCGCGTACGTTTCGCGGCGCTGTTTCCGGCCGGAAGCGATTTGCGGTTCCAGCAGACGCCGCTGGACAAGCTGAATTACGTCAAGGCGCTCCAGGCGGCCGGGCGCACGGTCGTGATGGTGGGGGACGGGTTGAACGACGCCGGGGCGCTCAAGCAGAGCGACACGGGCGTGGCGGTGATGGAAAACATCAACGCATTTTCGCCGGCAAGCGACGTGATAGTTGAGGCCGGCGCACTGTGGCGTTTGGATGAAGCGATGCGGTTGTCGCGCGCGACGGTGTCCATCATACGAATGAGTTTCCTGATTTCCGCGGCCTACAACGTCTTCGGCCTCGCCATCGCCGCGCAGGGGCTGTTGGCGCCGGTGGTGTGCGCGATCCTGATGCCGCTCAGTTCGGTCACGGTCGTTGCGTTCGCATGCGGCGCGACGACGCTGGCGGCGTGGCGAATCCATTCCAGGAGCGAGGCGGCATGATTGTTTTATTGCTTCTCATCCCGTTGAGCATCGTCGTGGCGACGGTGTTTTTGATGGCGTTCATCTGGGCCGTGCGCTCCGGCCAATACGAGGACACGTCCACTCCCGCAATGCGCCCGCTGATGGATGAGCCGGGCAAAACGAATTTCAACGAATCACGAGTCACGAACCACAAACAATGAATCCAGCAGCATCCAGTCCGGCGTTGGAGCCGGCGCGTTCCGGCGACAAAATCGTCGAGACATTTTACTATGACAACCGCATCGTGCGCGCCTTTGGGATCGCAACGGTGATCTGGGGCATCATCGGAATGAGCGCGGGGTTGATGGCGGCCATCGAGCTGTTTTTCCCGGCGGCGAACCTCAACCTGCAATACATCACCTTTGGGCGGCTGCGCCCGTTGCATACCAACGCGGTGATTTTTGCGTTCGTCGGCAACGGGATGTTCATGGGCATTTATTTCTCGCTGCAACGCCTGTGCAAGGCGCGGATGTTCAGCGGTTCTTTGAGCTGGTTTAATTTCTGGGGCTGGAACGGGATCATTGTCGCGGCGGCGATCACGCTGCCGCTGGGTTTCACCAGCAGCAAGGAATACGCGGAGTTGGAATGGCCCATCGACATCGCCATCGCCGTCGTCTGGGTGGCGTTCACGGTGAACCTGCTGGGGACGATATTGAAGCGGCGCGAAAAGCACTTGTATGTGGCGATCTGGTTTTACATTGCGACGGCGCTGACGGTGGCGCTGCTGCATATTGTCAACTCGCTGGAGGTCCCGGCGGGCCCGTGGAAAAGCTACTCCGTTTACGCGGGCGTGCAGGACGCGCTGGTGCAATGGTGGTACGGGCACAACGCGGTGGCGTTCTTCCTGACGACGCCTTACCTGGGCCTGATGTATTACTTTTTGCCCAAGGCGGCGAACCGGCCGGTATTTTCGTACCGGCTGTCCATCATCCATTTTTGGGCGTTGATCTTCATCTATATCTGGGCGGGGCCGCATCATTTGCTTTACACGGCGTTGCCTGACTGGGCGCAGTCGCTGGGCATGGCGTTTTCCATCATGCTCGTGGCGCCGTCGTGGGGCGGCATGTTGAACGGGCTGCTGACGCTGCGCGGGGCATGGGACAAAGTGCGGCAGGATCCAGTGCTGAAGTTCATGGTGGGCGCCGTGACGGCGTACGGCATGGCGACCCTTGAAGGGCCGGCGCTGGCGATCAAGACGGTCAATTCGCTCTCGCATTACACGGATTGGACCATCGCGCACGTCCACACCGGCGCGCTGGGATGGAACGGGATGCTGACGTTTTCAATGCTGTATTGGCTTTTCCCGCGACTCTACAACACCAAATTGTGGTCGGTCAAAATGGCCAATTACCATTTCTGGATCGCGCTGCTGGGAATGATGTTTTACGTGGTGCCGATGTATATCAGCGGCATCACCGCCGGCATGATGTGGAAGCAGTTCACGCCGGACGGCTTCCTGCAATATCCGAATTTCCTGCAAACGGTGCAGCAGATCATCCCGTTCTACCGCCTGCGCGCCATCGGCGGCTCGCTCTACATTTTCGGGACGTTCATGCTCGCGTACAATCTGTGGCGCACGGCGCGCGCCGGGCAGTTTGTTCCCGAGGAAAAAGCGCTGGCGACGAATTTCCGCACGCAATTGGACGAACACGCGGAGCGGGCGTTCAGCCATCGCTGGCTGGAATCCAAGCCGGTGCTGTTCACGGCGCTGTCGCTTGTGGCGGTGTTAATCGGCGGGATGATCGAGATCATTCCGATGATCGTTGTCAAAGAAAACGTGCCGACGATTCCGAGCGTGAAGCCGTACACGGCGCTGGAGCTTCTGGGCCGGGACATCTACATTCGCGAAGGCTGCGTGGGCTGCCATTCGCAAATGATCCGCCCGTTCCGTTCGGAGACGGAGCGCTACGGGGAGTATTCGAAGGCCGAGGAATTTGTTTACGACCATCCGTTTCTGTGGGGATCGAAACGCACGGGCCCGGATCTGCACCGGATTGGCGGCAAGTATCCGGACGCCTGGCATTACAACCACCTGGATGATCCGCGCTCGACCTCGCCGGGCTCGATCATGCCGCGGTATCCCTGGCTGCTGACGCAGAAATTGGAAACCGATTGCCTGGCGGCGCGCATCAAGGCACTCCGCAGCGTCGGCGTGCCGTATCCGGACGGCTACGAAACCAACGCGCCCGCGGAATTGGACAAGCAGGCGGCGAAAGTCGTCGCGAATCTGAAGACCGGCTCGATCAAGGCGGAGCAGGATCGCGAAATCATCGCCGTGATCGCCTATCTGCAACGGCTCGGCACGGACATCAAGCTCGCGCCAGCCGCTTCGACGGCGCCAAAAGTCGCCAGCAACTAACCCCATTTGCCTATGCAACTCATCAACAAATTCGGCGGCGTGGCAATGTTCGGGATCATTTCGATTTGCCTGTTCGTGGTGGTGTTTACGGCCTCGATGTGCTGGGCCGCGCTGCTCAAGAAATCCTTCCTCAAGCGCATGGAAATGCTCCCGCTGGAAGACGAACGAAACCCTTCCTCCCGTGACAATTTATGAGTGACAATTACGATCCGTTCAAAGATCCGCTGTTGATGGATCACGAAGCCGACGGCATTCGCGAGCTGGACAACAACCTGCCCCGCTGGTGGGTCTGGCTCTTCAACCTATGCACTGTTTTTGCCGCCGGCTACCTGCTCTATTTCCACGTGTTTCACCTGGGCGATTTGCAGGCCGCGCAATACGTCCGGGAGAGCCGGCAGGGCGACGCCGTGAAGACCGCGGCGCTCAAGGCGTTTGAGGATTCGCTGCCGACGCTGACGCCGGCGAAAGAAACAGCGATTGTCGAGCAGGGTCATAACATTTTCCTGCATTACTGCGCGCCGTGCCATCGCGCCGACGCGGGCGGGCTGGTGGGGCCGAACTTGTGCGACGATTATTGGATTCACGGGTCGAATTTTATTGACAACCTTCGCACCATTGTCAACGGCGTGCCCGCCAAGGGCATGCTGACATGGCGCGGGGTGCTGAAGCCCAGGGAAATCCACGCCGTCGCGAGCTACATCTACACCTTGCGCGGGACCCACCCGGTCAACCCGAAACCGCCGGAGAATATGGTCCAGGCGGCCAAGCCCAGCGAATACGAATAGGGGGCGCAGGCGCTATTGCCACGGCGCGACGACGTGCGGCCGGCGCATGCGTTCGGCGGCAAGGACCGTTTCCATGCGCCGCAGGTCTTCCTCCACGCTCGTGCTCAGGATCAGGTAATCGAAATGCTTCCACTGCTCGATCTCGTGGCGCGCGAGGTCCAGGCGGCGATGAAGGTCTTCCGGCGTATTGGCGCCGCGGCGGCGCAACCGCTCGGCAAGAACATCGCCGCTCGCGGGAGTCAAAAATACAGTGACGAGCGAACGGCTCAGTTCGGCGTCGCGCGACGCTTGCGCGCAAACGCTCGCCGCGCCCTGGACGTCGATGGCCAGGAGGACGTCGCGCCCATTGCGCAGCTTGTCAAGCGCTTCGGATTTCGGCGTCCCGTAGAAATTCCCGTAAACGGTGGCGTGCTCAAGAAAACCGCCGGCGTCGACGCGGCTTTGGAAGGCGGCGGGGGTCAGGAAATAATAATCGACGCCGTCGCGTTCGCCCGGGCGCGGCGGACGGGTTGTGCAGGTGACGGCGCGATCCATTTCCGAATGCCGGGCGAGGAGTTGCTGACAGAGCGTGGTTTTGCCGCCGCCGGACGGCGCCGAAAGCACGATCAGCAATGAGGCCCGCGTATCAATCATTCGACATTCTGTACCTGCTCGCGGAATTTTTCCAGCTCGGCTTTGAGGTTGACGATCTCGCGCGAAATGGCCGAGTCGTTGGCCTTGGAGCCGAGGGTGTTAATTTCGCGGTTGATTTCCTGCGCCAGAAAATCCAGCGTGCGGCCCGTTGGCTCCGTAGACTTGACACAGTCATCGAACTGCTGGAAATGGCTCTGCAGGCGCGTCAACTCCTCCGTGACGTCCGAGCGGTCGGCGAAATAGAAAACTTCCTTCAGGAGGCGTTCGTCTTCCAGCGCGGGCGCTTCGATGCCGGCGGATTGGATGCGCTTAAGAAGTTGGTCGCGATACCGCGTGGCGACCTCCGGGGCGCGTTTGGCGACGCGCGCGACGCCGGCGCGGATGACGGCGACGCGGGACTTCAGATCGCGCAAAAGCGCGCCGCCTTCGCGCTCGCGCATTCTGAGCATCGCCTGCAACGCCTTTTTGAGGGCCTTGGCGACGGCGGGCCAGATGGCCTCCGCGTCGCCCACCGCCTCGGCGGGTTGGAGGACGCCCGGAGCGCGGGCGAGAAGGTCAAGGGTGATGGCGTCTGTCAACTTCAATTCTTTGGCCAGCACGCGCAATTCGTGGGCGTAAAGGCGGGCCAGCGGGACGTTGATGTGCGTATGGGCGGCGCTTTCCGCCGCATGCAGCATGACGCGCACCGTGAGGCGCCCCCGCGCGACAACGCGGTTGATTTCGTCGCGAACGAGCGCTTCAAGGGCTTCGAGGTCGCGCGGCAGGTTCACCGCGATTTCGCTCTGCTTGCGATTGACGGAGCTGACTTCGACGGTGACTTTAAACCCGCGCTCGGAACATTCGCCCCGGCCGTACCCGGTCATGGATTTCATGCGGCGATACTGTAATCCGACAATTCTCCAAATGACATGCAGAAAACGAGGAGGCGATTTAGCTCATCGAACGGGCATGCGCAGCGGCGCGAAGCCCGCCAAGAGTTTCACACAGCCGGTGCGCTTGACGTCTTCGAAAGGACCGTAATCAAAAACGCGCAATATGGGCATTGAAAGCCGCAATGCCCATATTGCATAGTGAGATTGGCTGACTTGTCAAGAGAAATATGGATAACATGGTTTCCTCACGCGCTTCCTCGCTACGTTAACCCGACTTTCGCTACTGGAGGGGGTGAAGGTTTGTAAACGGCTGCAAATCAAGGCAGCGTTCAAAAAGGTCTGCACCAAGGCTATTCGGGCAAGAGTTGGCC
>Ga0265338_10008387_pt1 | contig 12554 bp, 7 predicted proteins | sample 42126metaG_FD_193579 | JGI IMG/M metagenome (GOLD analysis project Ga0265338, IMG submission 193579) | Rhizosphere microbial communities from Carex aquatilis grown in University of Washington, Seatle, WA, United States - 4-21-26 metaG | ecosystem: Host-associated > Plants > Roots > Rhizosphere >... | reverse complement strand
CGCGGGGAGTTTCACGCTCTCTTTTGCGCCGGAGGGCCAGTGAATCTCTGCGGTGCCGGCATCTGCGCTGTCAGCCACGCCGAAGTGTACGCGCAGATCGTTCGAGGAAAGATAACTGCCGCCGCTCAACACGTCTCCGCGCTGGCGCATGTTTGCCGCATCTAGATATACGGTAGCGCCGACAGCATCGCGAGGGCTGCCAGGGCCTCCAATGAGCTTTAACTCTACCCAATGATTGTGATCGGCGTTCACGTTGCGCAACAATATCGGCACGCCATCCATGTTATTGACGACGGCGCTGATCTTACCGTCGTTGAAGATGTCTCCAAAAGCTGCGCCGCGCGCCACGCTAATGGCCGCAAGCCCCGTCCCTTCAACCGGCGGAGTCAACTCAAACTTGCCGTTCTTCAGGTTGTGATAGAGCAAAGGCCGTTGCGCGTAACTCTGTCCCCATTCCGGATGACGATCGACTTCTGGATATACGTGCCCATTGACGATGAGCAGATCCTTCCATCCGTCATTGTCGTAATCAAGAAATCCATCGCCGAAGCCTACGAAGGGAATTGATGAGTCGGCAATCTCGGCGTTGTAACTCACATCCGAAAAGAAACCTGAGCCGTCGTTCTGAAAAAGAACGTTATAGTCGTTAGCGAAATCCGTGTTGACGATGGACAAATGTCCGTTGTTCTCGTAGTCGCCGGCGGCTATTCCCATGTTGGCCACTTCACGGCCGTCGCCATTCAGTGCATAGCCGCCGGGATAACTCTGGTTATCGAACGTCCCGTCACCCTTATTGATATAGAGATAGTTGGGTGTTGAGTCGTTCGCCACAAGCAAGTCAGGCTTGCCATCGTTGTTCACATCGGCAAACAACACTCCGAGTCCGTAATATCCTGCCGGATCATCGACGCCAAGCTTTTCGCTCACATCGGTAAACGTGCCATCACCATTGTTGCGGAACAGGTGATCGTGTTCACCCTTCAGCCCGCGCGGGCCGCACATTACCGGCACACCGTGAAACTGGCAGATTGCATTGCCCGCGGCCTTGGTTCCGTAAATCGGCGGATTCGCAAGGTCAATTTGTGCGTAGCCATCCACAAAAAGATCCAGCCGGCCGTCTCCGTCGTAGTCGCCAAAAGTTGCGCCCGTTGACCACATGTCAACGTCGACGCCCGCCTTGTCGGCAACATCGCTGAACGTTCCGTCATGATTGTTGCGATAGAGGCGATTCTTTCCGTAGTTCGTTACATAGAGATCGGGCCAGCCGTCATTGTCGAAGTCGCCCACAGCGCATCCGTAGCCCCACCTGTCATTTGCCACACCCGCCTTTTGAGTTGTCTCGGTAAAGGTGCCGTCGTGATTGTTTCGAAATAGTGCAGCGTGCGGCGCAGCAGCTTTGCCTGCAAGGGCTTCGAAAGTGGAACCGCTGACAAGATAGATGTCCAGCCAGCCGTCATTGTCGTAGTCAATCAGGCATACGCCGGGGCCTTTTGCTTCAAGCAGCAAACGCTTCACATGCGAACCAGCCGTATGGTGCCACTGGGTGAGGCCGGCGGCTGCGGCAACATTTTTAAAAACGATCGGGCCCGACTTGACGATCCCTCCAGCAGTAATGGGCCGATGCTGATCGTCAAAGACTGCCTTCTGCAAGCCGGTGTTCGCCATCCCACTCTGCGCCGCAGGCTGTTTGCCGTGCGATGCAGCACCGCTTGCTTGCGAGGCCGGCTTGCCCGGTGCCGCAGGTCGTTGGGCCTCCAAACCTGAAGCTGCAAACACTGCAAGGATCAGTAGAAGCGAAATCACTCGCTTCTTTTCAGGCTTCCGGACAAGATGATTGGTTCTCATTCGCATTCGCTGCACAACAGTCTACCGGTGCAGGGCCCTGTTGTGCACCAAGGTATCAGTGTGCCGGGGTGCTTACGAAACACATCAGCCTCAGGTTAGAATCTCGATGTGATACCACCCTGCATGCGACGCGAACAAATCGGAAGAAACAGCGCTCTTGCTGTCGGCCGATTCGCATCGTTTGCCTGTGCAGGGCTGCTCGTCTCTACATGTCTTCTTGCTCAGACAAATCCCAGGCAAAAGCCGGCACTCCCAAAGCCATCGTCCGCAGGATCGATACTGAATTCATCGACCTCGACTTTGGCTTTTCGAGACATAAGCCGCCAGGCAGGCCTGACAACAAATCCACATTCGACGACGGAAAGAAAGTACGTCGTGGAAACGATGAGCGGCGGTGGCGTTGCGCTCTTTGACTGCGACAATGACGGAAGGCTCGACATCGCGGTCATAAATGATTCCACCCGGGAACGCTATCTTGCGGGCGGCGACCCCATGGTCACGCTTTATCGTCAAGATGGAACCGGCGGCAATATCCACTTCACCGATGTCACCAGTGCCGCAGGCCTCGCAACGCGCGGCTGGGGAATGGCCATCGCCGTGGGCGACTACGACAACGACGGTCTCCCCGATCTATATGTGACCGGCTATGGCCACAATGTGCTGTACCACAATGTTGGTGGTTGCCGGTTTGAAGATGTAACCGAGCGCGCTGGCGTGCGCATGGGCGGATTCAGCACGGGCGCCGCTTGGGCAGATTACGATGGCGACGGACACCTGGATCTTTTTGTCGCTCGTTACGTTCACCAGGATCTCAACCACTTGTCGGTCTTCGACACCAAAGGTGCTGTCGATTCGACGCAGATCATTCAGGCCCCCGACAAGCTTGAGGGTGAAACAGATGTATTGTTTCGCAATCGTGGCGACGGCACGTTTGAAGATGTCTCAGTGAAAGCCGGCGTTAGCGATCCCGCAAAGCTACACGGCATGGGGGTTGTCTGGGGCGACTATGACAACGATGGCAAGCCCGATCTCTTGGTGACCAACGACAGCGGCCCAAACTATCTTTATCGCAATCTCGGCAATGGCAAGTTTGAAGAGGTGGGCGCCGTGACGGGTGCGGCATACGGAGCCAATGGCGAGATTTACGGGAACATGGCCGGCGATTTTGGCGATTTCAACCGTGACGGTAATCTGGACCTGTTTGTGACTCGCTACAGCAAGCAGCCGGCGAGTCTTTACAAAAATGAACAGGACGCATTTAGCGACGTTGCTCCCGAAATCGGCCTGTCGCAAAACACAAAGACCTATGTGAAGTGGGGAACCAGCTTTGGCGATTTTGATAACGACGGCTGGCCCGACATCCTGATTGCGAACGGAAATTTTTCTTCGCTGACTGATGTACTCGAAAACGAAGCAAGATTTCGCGAGCCGTTACAGTTGTTTCGCAATCTCCAGGGGCGCTCGTTTGAAAATGTAGCCGATGCCGCAGGCCTGAACGCGGGAGCTCTGCAGTCGCGCCGCGGCACTGCATTCGGTGACGTTAATAATGACGGCAATCTCGACATTGTTGTATTCAACGTCAACGGACCGCCGTCGCTCTTTATGAACGAGAGTCACACCGCGAATCATTGGGCAATTTTCAAACTGGTAGGGAACAAGAGTAACCGTCTTGCAATCGGCGCACGAGTAACTGTTGAGGCAGGCGGTATAAAGCAGATTGATGAAGTTCGCGGTGGGGGTAGCTATAACTCGTCAAGTGACACGCGCCTGCATTTCGGACTGGGAAAAGAAGCCAAAATTGAGAAACTGGAAGTACGCTGGCCGAGCGGCCTGCTCCAGGAATTCAAAAACGTTTCCGCCGACGCCGTTTATACGATCTTTGAGGGTGAAGACATTAGGAAAGTCGTGACCCTCGATCACATCTCAGGAAAGTGACTGCAGATCTGCGGGCACTGTCGGAGCGAAGAACCTAAACCAGCGCTTCAGCTTCTTCGGTCGTCGGAGCCATGGCAATCACCTTGTCAACGTGCGTCATCTGGAACAACGCCAGAATTCGCTCGCTCACTCCCGCTGCTACAAGCTTGCCGCCGCGGCTTTGGCAGTGCACGTGGCAGTTCACCACCACGCCCATTCCCGCAGAATCCATGTAGGGAACGCCGGTCAGATCGAGGATCGTGAGAGGCACAGCTTCCATGTTGCGGAACTGTGTCTGTAAATCGAAAATGTTGCGCAAGGTAAGAGGGCCGGTCAAGCGAATGATCAAACTACCGGGCATTTTTCCTTGCTCAATATCAACCTGAAGAGGACCGTCGATCGCCATAACCAGTCGAGTATAGGCAATCGGACAATTGATCAAGATGAATATTACGTAAATGTCATGAAGTTTTCCCCGTATAAACTAAATTGAACTTTGGTTATCGATCGGAGTTACTAGATTAGGATCACCTATCCTCTTTAGTAGATTGACAGTACGCTCATCCTGAGATATCCATTAATACAAGCGATATGCAAAGTATCGCTCACTTCCTCTTTCAATGACAGCCTATGCCGCCCAGGGTGCGCTTGGCAGCAGTTTGGTAGTAATTCGTGCTGGGTTGATCTAGAACAATTCACAATTTGGGTTTCATCAACTGGCTGCAGTTTAGTTGCCCGGGTCACAGTCAGCTTCACCGGACCATGAATGCCCGTTGCAGGCCGCGGTTCCGCTGCTTTCACTCTATTCGGATGGATGAATCCGCTCTCGTTTTCCTTCGCCAGCTTTTGGCGACTTTTGCGGAAGAGGTTGATCTCCAGCCACCAACAATTCTCGTAGGAGGCTTAAGTTTATGAAGGTCATGTTCCCCTCAAAGCTTTTCGTTTTAACTGCAGGATTCATCCTGTTGAACCAGGTGCTGACTGCCCAAAATAGCATTCAATTGTTTACACCGATTTACGATCGGCAGTCACCGCCATCGGCGGGATTTGGACCGCCCTTCGATAGTGGGACGCCTCATATTTTTGGAAGTACTACTTTGAGCTTGACATGTGGTGCGGGCGCGACAGCAAGCCTGAGTGGCCTCACGAGTGGCTCGAATCCCAGCGGAAAACTCATGGTAGACAACAACATCTTCGTGACTGCATACCAGGGTTCTACCTCTAATAATCCAACGAATGTGTGCACGGGCGGGGTTGTTCTCGATTCATCTTATGGAAGTTATGCGAACCATTGTTTCCAAGCTTCGTGGGAGGGTGCTGCCAATGGAGATATCGGACAAAACCCCGATACTTTCAGTGACACCTATGGCGTTCTACCTATCACCATTGGCCCCTCTCTCACGAACCTGAACTTCGATACGTCCAAACCTATCAATTTGACGATTAGCCTTGAAGACGAAGGGATCACTTTGGCCAGTTCGTCGATCATTCTAACCACTTCCTGCACCATCAATGGCGTGACCGGTCCTTCCACCATTGGCGGCAACCCGATCAACGGCCCGCAGGGATCGTCGCAGACCTTCACATTCAATCCGAACATAGGCGGCCAGGACGGAGTTCAGTTTGGCTACGACGTTACCGGGGCGCTGCCGACGTTGGTTCCGAATAGCCCCCCCACCACGGCCATACCGCAGGTATCGGATCTGCCGCTGGACAAGACCAAATTCCAGCCGGTCTATTCCCTTGGTACGTCCTTTGCTACATCCAACTGCCTCATTCATAATGGCGAAGTACTTGCTGATGGTACGACTCCAGCCTGCAAGCTCTATACATTGGCTTGCCAGTCTCCGACAGACGGCACGGTCAAGGGTGCAAATTGCCCTGTATCGAGTCAGGTAAACGAAGTTGTGCAGGATGAATTCGACGGTCCGGCCTTCAGCCTGCAGAACATCATTACCCCATACGGAATTTTCCGTCAGGGTATGGGTTTCATCATGGCGAGTGAACCGTGGACGGGTGGCAACTGCACCTTCGATCTGACTTCGGGACTATCGAACCTTGCTTGCCCGCTGAATTTGCTCACGAGCTTCACGGGCCCCGGCGCATTCTCCGGTACCGGTCTGACTACAAATCCGAACTCGACCTTCCTTAGCATTTATGGTGTACCTGAGGACTACACCCTAGCCCTGATTCAGGGGCAGTGGCCCAATCACTGGGTGAACACCAGAACGCCTAGCGTTAAGTTCTTCACGCAGGCTCCAAACTTTACCAAGGGCGCATGGACCCTCAATGCAGGCAAGCTTGTTTCGCTTCCCGGTGCTCCAAACTATGTGCCCGCTCCCATCAAGAGCCTCACATTCGGAGTCTCTCCGGCCAACAGCCTGCCAAACCCGATCAGCGAGCCCATCCTTGGCGATGTCACGCTCCCGACATCGGCGAATTGTTCTGCCATTCCTTTCAGCGCACCTTCAGTACCGAACTTCTCGCCCGCGGCACAGCAACTCTCGTTTTCCAGTGACGGCCACTTTCTCTTGCACTATTTCGCGCAAGACTGTGCAGGTACGCAGGAACTGGCATTCACACAGGATGGGACCGGTAGCTGGATGACCAACTTCTTCACCACTCCAGTGAATGTAGACACTCAAAAGCCGAGCGTCGTTGGCCTGACGGTTCCTTCACCGGGGTCCTTTAAGAAGGGAACGACTGTGTATGCCACCTACACCTGCAAAGATGACCCCAGCGGAGCGGGTGTGGTACTTTGCGGAACCAGCTTCTTCGGGACTGAAACCACCTACACCACCAATTTGCTGAAGACGAAGCTTGATACCAGTTCAATTGGAACGAAATCCGTCACCATCTACGCGCTGGATGGGGCCGGAAATCTATCTTCAGCCTCAACCCCCTACACGGTTACCAACTAGCCTGCATCAAGAGGCGCAGCACGCACCAAGCGGCTGCGCCTCTCTAATGTGGCCTGATTAAATTATCCAATTTGCTCTAAGCTTCTGCTACTTCCGCTTCTAAGACAGGCGCCGCCAGTGAGGTCGTCGATTCAACACCCGCCGCCAACCGCGTAATCGTCAGCACCGTGATGTCGTCTTCTTGCCCGAAATCGAGTGCAGCCTTCATCGCTTCCTGCGCCGTCGGTTGGTTTGCAAATAGCGCCATCATCCGATCAAAGCCGAAGAGCTCTCCCGTCGGGCTGGTGGCCTCCAGAAGCCCGTCTGTGTAAACGGCCAGTTGGTCGCCAGGCTTCAACTGCAACTTCTCTTCGCTGTAGTCTGCGAAAGGAATCAGCCCCAGCGGCAGCGACGCATCCAGCGGATACTCCAGACCGTTGAGGTACGGAGGCAAGTGTCCGGCATTTGCAAACGTCACCATTCCATCCTGATCGACGCGGAATACCATGCCCGTAGCGAATCCGCCTGCCATTCTGCCGGCAAGACAGCGATTTAAAGCGGCAAGAATTTCGGCGGGGTTTGTGCTGCCGGCCTCAGCACGAAGTACACCCACAATCATCGATACGTTCATGCCGGCCTTCAGCCCCTTACCGCTTACATCGCCAAGGGCCACGATGGTTGAGCCATCGTCATTCGGAATAATCTGGAAGAAATCTCCGCCCACTTCCATTGCCGGTTGATAAGCGCTGGTGATCGCGTAGCCTTCAATGGCCGGCAGCGCCTCAGGAACCAGCACCTGCTGGATCTCTCGCGCGCTTTGCATCTCGCGTTCCATCACACTATGTCGGATCTGCTGCTCTACCGCGTACCGGTAGACAGCGTACAGAATTGCTGCGAACAACGCCAGCGACACAATTTTTTCGGGGTAGAAGTACACACCCTGAATACTGAAAAGCTTTTCGTTGATGAAATCCGAGAATGACCAGTGAGTAAAGCGGCGACCGAAGGCTGAAGCGGCTTCGAGTGTGTAGATTAGTTGCATGAGTAGAGCGCCAATGGCAACAACCCAGCGCGAAGGATCCTGTTTATGCCGCAAACCGATCCCGATGATCACGTAAGGAAACACCTGCATCAGAACAATCAGGCCGGCGAGTATTCCGTTAGCCCATTGCATTCCCAGTCCCGCATGAGCCCAGAAGAATGAAACAATGCCATCGGCGAATCCAACACCCATCGCGGCCCAGCCAAGGGCTCGTGTCCAGCGGACCATCAGGCGATTGTCATGGAGCCGCAATAGCCAAACCAGCAGGAACCACATCGAGATCAGGTAAAGAACATAGATGGGCTGATTTAATGCGCGTGCCACGTTCCACGGCAAGGGGATGCGGAAAAGCCGATTGATGATGTCGATGGCGATAGGAGTTGCGGTATAGACCGCTACCCAGGTGAAAAGACGCTCTTCCCGATTTCGGTACCACAGGACAAGACAGAGGAAAGCGATGAATGCGCGCAACATTACCAGGCCGTAGTCGAAGAGATCTCCCCGAATGATGCTCCATTCACGCGCGCCAAGCCGTAGCGCGATCGATTCAGGGTCGCCTACGTTTGGAAGATAAATGCCACCGCGCTCAGCTCCGTCGAAGATGTTGAGAGGCCGCTCCCACACGCGAATTGCAAGAACGCCCGACGTGGCTCCGCTTAATGGGAAAGACCGCGGAAACGGCTGATAATACCAGGAGGCATGAGGCGGAAGCGTGCCATACTGCCCAACCAGGTTTCCATTCCAGTAGATCTCGTAAGCATCCTCCGCCTCCTCAATGTAGATGCTGAAATTGCCAATTGATCCGGCAGCGGGTATCAAGTCAATGTGGCGCCTGTACCATGCAAATCCGCTATACAAAGGATGGCCCTGGGCACCCCACTCGTCGTCAACGTGAATCGTTTCCCAATGCGAGTCATCCAGCGACGGCTGTGACCAAATTGGATTGTCGCCCAAATGGAATTGCCAATTGCCGTCAATGGGCACAACGCCTCTCCCGATCCCCTGCAGCACCAGAACCGGTGCATGATCCGACAGCGCCGCCTGCGCGGCCTTTTGCGGTGCCTGTTGCCCCACGGCATCAGCGCTCACCATCAGCAGGCAGAGTATGGGGATACGGAAGTTCACGAGCCGAGCATAACACCGGCGGAGTAATTTTCGTATGGGATTTCAGCAGTTATCCTCAACGGCATTTAGCAGTTCCCAGAATCGAGGACGCGATTTTTATGCGTTGCTGACGCGCTGTCCCTTACCATTGTCGTACGCGCATGCTTTCACCCATTGCCAAAATCTTCCGTATCATTCTTCCGGTTTATTTGGCGCTCGCCTTGCTGTCCGCAGGCGTCATTCCCAGTTCATCTGCGCAGGCTCAGCGATTCCCGGTTGGATCCACCGACGCTGGTCAGTCAACTTCCGCGCGCGGCGCAAATCAAACCGTCCCCGCACTCTTCATCAGCGACATTCACTTCGATCCATTTCACGATCCCGGCAAGGCACAGCAGCTTTTAACGGCGCCAACATCCCATTGGGCGGCAATCCTTGCATCCGCTCCCATGCCAAATCAGCAACAGGCATTCGATGCCCTGCAAAAACAGTGCCATGCAAAGGGAATCGATACGCCTCCTGCTCTGCTGCAATCCAGCCTGGCGGCAATGAAGGCGCGTCAACCCGATGCAAAGTTCATGATGATCAGCGGCGATCTGGTTGTACACGATCTTCCATGCCGCTTCCAGACGCTGTTTCCCGGTGCATCGACCGGAGATTACCAGGCGTTCGTTTTAAAAACCATCAGCTACGTTCTCGGCGAACTGCGGGCATCGTTTCCGGGAATGCCAATCTATACAGCCCTGGGAAACAACGACTCCGGATGCGAAGACTACAAGTTCGATCCCAACAGCGAATTCTTTGCCAAAGCAGGCAGTATTTTCGCGCTAAGCCTTCCCGCTGCCGCGCAACAGGCAATAAAGAAAGAGTTTTCAGCCGGCGGCAACTACAGCGTGCTTATGGCCGCTCCCATGAAGAACACGCGCCTGGTGGTGTTAAACGACACGCTGCTCTCGCCAAAGTACAAGACCTGCGATGGCAAGCGGGACACCAGGGGCCCCGACAATGAAGTTCTGTGGCTCAAAAAGCAATTGGCAGATGCGCGCTTGATCGGACAGCGCGTCTGGGTCTTGGGGCACATTCCACCAGGTATTGATCCCTATTCGACCGTTGAAAAGTTCAAGGATGTCTGCGGTGGAGAAGACCCCGTTGGGTTTCTCTCTTCAACCACGATTCCTGATCTCCTGGTCGTGTACTCCGACGTAGTCAAGCTGGGGGTCTTTGGGCATACTCATATGGACGAAGATCGCTTGCTGGAGCGAGGCGGCGGGTCTGGTCATGCAACAGCCGATGCTGGGGTCGCCGTCAAGGTGATTCCATCCATCACCCCAGTGCACGGCAATAACCCATCGTTCACCATCGCTCGCGTCAACCCCACCGCTGCAGGCATCAAGGATTACACCGTCATTGAAGCGTCCAACCAGACCGGCGACGACACCAAATGGGAGCTCGAATACAACTTTGCGAAGGCCTATCGACAGTCGGAATTCTCGCCGGCTTCATTAAAGGTCATGATCGACAAGTTCAAATCCGATAAAGTGGCGGTTTTGCCGGAGAGTGAAACCTACCTCCGAAGCTATTTCGTCGGAGATCGCTCAGCGCAACTCAGCCCATTCTGGATGCAATACACCTGTGCGCTGAACAACTACTCCGGCAAGGCGTACGCGGCTTGCGTGTGCCATACGGGAAACTGATTTACAGATCCTGAGCACCGCCTACCCAAAAAGGAACGAGTCAGCCCGTTTCAGCGCACGTTCGTCTATGCGTGACGGAGGCCGTTGTCCATGCGGGGAAATCAGGCGTACGATTGGCACGTCCTGGCGAGCAAGTGATGATCGTCAGCCCAGGAGCCGATCCTCATGCCGTTCAGCACCATCATCGAACCATTCCGTATCAAGAGCGTTGAACCCATCAGCTTTACCACGCGTGAGCAGCGCCAGCTGCTCCTGCGTTCCGCACATTACAACCTTTTCCTGCTCAAGGCCGACGACGTCTTGATCGATTTGCTCACTGACTCGGGGACCGGCGCAATGTCAACACACCAGTGGGCCGCGGTCATGGAAGGCGACGAGAGTTACGCGGGTAGCCGGAGCTTTGATCGCTTCAAACATTCCGTGCAAGATATTTTCGGCTACAAACATGTCATTCCAGCGCACCAGGGGCGCGCCGCCGAGCGCATCCTTTTTCATGTGATGTGTAAAAAGGGCGACGTCGTTCCGAACAACACTCACTTTGATACCACGCGCGCAAACGTGGAATACGTGGGAGCCGAGGCAATCGACCTTCCGATGCCGGAAGCGCGTCAACCGGGCACCGTTCTCCCCTTCAAGGGCAACATGAACGTTGCGGCGCTTGAGGAACTGATCGAGCGGGTTGGACGCGAACACATCCCGCTGGTCATGTTGACGGTGACCAACAACTCCGGCGGCGGTCAGCCTGTATCGATGGCCAATGCCAGGGCCGTTTCCAATCTGTGCCACCAGCACGGAATACCGCTCTACTTTGACGCCTGCCGCTTTGCTGAGAATGCGTATTTCATCAAGCTGCGCGAACCGGGATACGCCGACAAAACGCCCAAGGAAATTGCGCAGGAAATGTTCGCGCTCGGCGATGGCTGCACCATGTCGGCCAAAAAAGACGGCATGGCCAACATCGGCGGATTCTTATGTACCAACGACGACCTGCTCGCGCGTCAGGAAGAAAACCTGCTGATTCTCACCGAGGGCTATCCCACCTACGGCGGGCTGGCAGGGCGCGATCTTGAGGCAATAGCCGTCGGTCTGCAGGAGTCTTTGCAGGAAGATTATCTTCGCTACCGCATTGCTTCCACAGCGTATCTCGGCAACCACATTTCCGAGCGCGGTGTGCCCATTGTCCTGCCGCCGGGCGGACACGCGATCTACATTGACGCAAAAGCATTTCTGCCGCATGTTCCGTTGGAGCAGTTTCCAGGCGTCGCTTTAGCGGCCGAGCTTTATCTCGAGGGCGGTATCCGTTCAGTCGAAATCGGCAGTCTCATGTTCGGCAAGGCCGCACAAATGGAACTGGTGCGGCTGGCCATCCCGCGCCGCGTTTACACGCAAAGTCATATCGATTACGTCGTCGAAATCATTTTGCGGGTATGGGAGAAGCGCGCTCAAATCAGTGGGCTGCAGCTTACGTACGAAGCTCCGTTCCTGCGCCATTTCACAGCGCACCTTGAGCCGGCAGCATAATTTCCTGTGATAGATTAACGGCTTAGGTGTGCTGCGCATGCTTGTCGTTGGACATGCCTTCCATGCTGACCGCGAGTTGCCTGTTCTTGCGGTAGACATTGGCAACCGCGATCGTCCAGCAGGGAACCAGGTCGACCCCAGGTACCAGCTTGGCAAGGAACGATGGCAGGAATTCCCAATGCCAGCCAAGCAGCCAGCTAAGAATTCCGGCAATCGCAACGTCAAGGAAATCGTCTGCCGGAGACATGGCGCCGGCCACGAAAAGCGGAAAAACCACCAGCTGAAGCAGATCGGCAACGATCGCCAGCACCATCGCGCTGCGCAGCCGTGGACCAGCCGAAATAGTTATTGAGTCGCGAGCCACGGGGACCTTCCGGTTCAAAAATGCAACCGTACCTGACTAGTCCATTCTACGGCGCTTCCATTTCAAGCGCCAGCCTTCCACATTTCCTGCATCCGTGCGAGCAACATCCGGCTTGTACACTGGTCGCATGGTCAAGAGCATTGGGGTTCATTTAGGCGGTGGAGCATCCAAAG
>Ga0265338_10008386_pt1 | contig 12555 bp, 10 predicted proteins | sample 42126metaG_FD_193579 | JGI IMG/M metagenome (GOLD analysis project Ga0265338, IMG submission 193579) | Rhizosphere microbial communities from Carex aquatilis grown in University of Washington, Seatle, WA, United States - 4-21-26 metaG | ecosystem: Host-associated > Plants > Roots > Rhizosphere... | reverse complement strand
CTCGTTCATAGAGGAAGCCCTGCACCCAGGCCAGGACCCTTCGGGCGCTCTCTGTTGGGTCATTGGCAGGCAGGGATTCTGAAAAGGCCTTTGTGAGGTTATCCAGCTGGGCCGATGATTCCTTGTACACCATTCTGTAGTAACGCGCCCAGGCATCCACCCAGAGGGTTTCGCTATTCAGATACATAGTCATAACGTGAAATTCTCTCTGCACCGCATGGAGCTCGTCCTCCGCCTCCTCAGAGGACCAGGGCAGTGAGACGCTGCCGGCAGGCAGAACCGCCGTCTTTCTTTCAGCACGCGGGACGGGCCAGGGAAGGAGGAACTGACTGACAGGGCCGGGGAACCGGCGCGCGGCCCGATCAATGGAGAAGCCGTCCAGGCAGGAGATGACGAGCTCGGAGTAGGAGTCGAACCGCGAGGTGTCGGCAGAGGCGACCAGAGCATAGCTGCTCTCCGACACGGCCACGCCGGAGATAAAAACGGCATACCCCTTGCGGGGCCCGGCATCGGTAGAAAAAGCCAAATCAGCCATGACAGCAGGATGTCCCTGGTATGTAAAGCTCGAGGTGTCACCCTTCGAACCCATCTGTGCCAGGAGTTGTGCTGCCATGATCTCGGCCGAGCCGTAGCGGCCCGGCTCAAATGTCAGGATGTCGAACTCCATGCCCTCGTTGGCATCGAAGAAGGAGGCGCGGGTCTTCCCATCCCCTTCTCCCGGGGAGAAGCCTGACGGCACATCGACAAAGGCACCGGTGTCAGTCGTCAGCTCTCTTGCAGCGACAGGAGAAACCAGGGCAGTAAGGAACAAGGCAAGGAGGGCGAAGGGCATGAGTACTCGAGACATGGGAGGTCGACCGCGGCCAGCATCCAAATCCTTCATTGATGAGTGCGGGGCAGAGAGAACCACTCCCCTAAGATACGAAATCTCCTGAGCTTTTCCCAGTTGTCGATCGATTGCGCCGGCAAGGCGTTTGATTCAAACAGGTCCCAAAGTGATGAACTGCTGAAGCTTTGCGTTCAGGTTCTTGAGCTCGCGCAACGCGGTCTGAAAGGTCTTGGGATCCGGGTCTTGCAGGGAATCAGTGAGCGTCCTGAAATGCAAGTCCGCCTCCTGAATCATGACATTCGTACTGAGGTATCCTTCACGGGCGTCTGAGAGCTGGCCTTTGATCCCGCTCAACTCCATTACAAAAATGGAAAGCCCGCCCAAGGCGATTGTCACCCCGGTGACTGCCCCGATTCTCGAATCCAGATTGAGAGCGCTCGCTGCCTGACCCGCGGAGACCGCCCCGAGGGTCACCACGCCGTTGCTGAGGTTCCAGAACGAAGTAGCCTTGGAGAGGCTGTTGTATTTCATGATCTGTCTGTTACGCAGTGAATTGAGCTTCTGCATGTACTCATCGAAGCGCTGGACTTCTCTGGACACTTCGCCATTTTGGAGGTCCTCCAACTGGTATGTCGGAAAACTGGTCACTATGTCCCGCATTGTTGCGCATCCCGTGACCATGACGAAAGCCGCCAGCAACAATACGCCCGTTCTCTTTGTGCCCATTCTGCCTCGTTGAGATCTGCCTCGGTAGCTCCGGCTGCCCAGTCTACCTTATTTTGTTCTTTTTGTTTGAGAGATTCCGACGCATCAAAGATACTCTCCCGCCAGGGCCCGAATAAACCTGAAAAGGGCGAACCGCAGGTGTGCCGTGCCTCTGGACGAGGCTACACGAATCGCTGCCTTATTTCCGAGCTGACGTAATCAAGCACCGCCACGGTCACCGCGATAAACCAGACGGCAATGCCGGCGGCCCGGTAATCGAGCAGGCGGATGTATTGAATCAGGATGAAGCCGACCCCTCCCCCGCCGACAAGACCGATTACCGTGGACATCCGCACGTTGATGTCCCATCGATAAATCGAGAAGCTCACAAAGGGGGCTATCATTTGGGGCACGACGGCGAACATGATCGTCTGAAACCGGGTGGCGCCGGTGGCTTGGATGGCCTCAATGGGCCCTGAGTCGATGCTTTCGATTGCCTCGGAGTACAACTTGCCCAGAGAAGCCACGGAATGCACGGTCAGGGCGATGATACCGGCGAAGGGCCCGAGCCCGACCCAGACGACCGCGATGAGGGCCCAGATCAGCGGCTCGATGGAACGGATGATGTTCAGCACGGAGCGCGTGAGGTAGTAGATTGCGAGGGTAAGGTTCGAAGCGGACATGATATTGCGGGCGGCAAGAAAGCTCACTGGTATGGAAAGAATGATGCCAAAAAATGTCGCCATCATGCCCATGAAGATGGTTTCTACCATGCGCTCGAGGGTGAGCAGAAGCGCTTCGCTGGCGTGCAGCTTCCCCATTGCCGAAACCTGCCGCGCCTCGACCCAATGCGTTTCCGAGCCCGTTTCGTTCCGCGGGGACGTCCTGTAGGGCAAAGATATTTCCAGCGTGAATGATCCCTGGGAATCGGTCTTGACCGTCAGGTATGCGCCGCCCTGGCGGATCTGGAACTCATTGCGAAGGGGGTCTCTCCACCAGATCTGTGTTTCGGATTCCGGCAGAAAGCCGCGACCGGTGAGCCGGATGCGGCTGCCGGGGATGACCTGGTTGTTCGCATCCAGGCTTGAAAGCTCCCCGAAGTTCGGCTCAGCCAGGAGAAACGGCCTCCCAGGCTCTTCCTTTGCGATCGCCGCCGGGGCAGCCCGCCGCGGCACCTGGATTTCCGCCTCGGCAGTGAGGAGAACCGGGTCCCGGACCACGGCGGCCTGCCAGGGCCAGATCACCTTGCCAAAGGGTTTCGTGGCCTCCGGGAACTTCTGGATCATTTTGGGAATATCGATCTCGCTGAGCTGCCACCCCAGGACAAAGAAGGCGGCAAGCACGACCGCAAAGATCCAGAAGCCTCCCGCGCGTTTAGGCGCCAGAGGCCGTCCCGCGTCGAAAACGTTCAGCACCCAGATTGCGAAGATCGAAAGCAGAACCAGCGCGACGAATACCGGCCGCCGGCCCATGGCCCTGCCGAGAGTACCCCAGACGGTCGGTTCAAGCGGAGCGAGAAGCTTCAGGCGCCATATCAGCATGCCGACAAGGGAAACCATCGAGGCGAAAAGAAGGAGTCCCCTGCGCACGCGCAGCGTGAGCACCTGCCCCGCGCCCGGAACGAGGATCGATGCTGCCATCGCCGCCGCGGTCAGGATGCGTGGCGGCCTGGTTTCAGTGCTGTTTGACACCATGAGTCTTCATTTTCGCGCCGGGCGGCCAGCGTTCACGCGCACCGCCTCCTCCCCATAGATCTCCCTGAACTGGGTATCGGACATGGTGCGAATGTCCTCCCCGGTTCCCCGATAGACCAGCAATCCCCCGCGCAGGCCGATCACGTTCGTGGCGTAACGCTGCACAAGATCGAGGTAATGCAGGCTGCAGAGCACGGTGATGCCGTCTTCCTGGTTCAACTGCTCCAGATAGCCCAGGATGGAATGTGCCAGCACAGGGTCCAGGCTCGCGACGGGCTCGTCCGCCAGAAGCATGCGGGGCTGCTGTACCAGGGCCCGGGCAATCCCGACGCGCTGCTGCTGGCCTCCGGAGAGCTCCCGGGCCTGCTTGCGCGCCTGGTCCGTGATCCCGACCCGCTCGAGAGCCTTCCAGGCCAGCTCGCGGTCATGCGCCGGGAAATGGTAGAAAAGGCTGGAACCGGGGGTCACGTAGCCCAGCCTGCCGGTGAGCACATTCGTAAGGACGCTGGAGCGCTTCACAAGATTGAACTGCTGGAAGACCATCCCGATCTGCCTGCGGATCACGCGCAGGTCTTCTGCGGACGCCGCTGTGATGTCCACGCCGTCCCAGAGTATCTGCCCCTCAGTGGGATCTATAAGACGATTGATGCACCGCAGGAGGGTGGACTTTCCCGATCCGCTCAGGCCAATGATGACGAGAAAGTCTCCCTTTTCTACCGTGAAGCTCACGTTACGCAGCGCCACGGTCCCATCCCCGTACACCTTTGTCAGATTCCGGACTTCCAGCATTCGTTCCCCCGGACATCCAGGAGGGACGTCGGGTCCCCCCGACTCCGCGGAACTGCGCGGTGTACCGCGCAAGGTACCGCGGAAGGCTAACTCCGCGGACTACCGCGGAAGGCTAACTCCGCGGACTACCGCGGAAGGCTATTGCTTCGGCTTGGGAAGCAGGTCCGCCGCTTTTACCCCGGCTGCCTGCAGGAACTGTCGGAACGGATCGTAGAAAGTGTCGTCATGCTTTTCCAGCGCCGTCCACTGGTACGCCGTATTGATCGCCTTTTTTCCGTCATCCGTCGCTGCGATTTCAAGGAGCGCGTTCACGATCTTGTCCTGCAGGTCCCTGGAAACCGAGGGATGAAACTGGACTCCGTCGTTGGGAATATTGGCGGATTGCTGAAGAACAACAACTTTCTCCATGACATCCGGATGATCCTTCTGGATCAACGTCCGTGCGTCGACGAAACATGCACCGGCATCGACGTCTCCGCTGTACACGGCGGATACGACCCCGGGGTGGCTTCCGGCGTCGACGACTTTGATGTCCCGCTCGGGATCTATGCCCGCTGCCTTCAGTGTGATCATCGGGATGATCCACCCGCTCGTTGACAGGGCGTCCACCCTGGCGAAGGACTTCCCTTTCAGGTCCGCCAGCGTCTTGATGCCCGAATCAGCTTTCGTAATGATCTGGCCGTTGTAGAACGCACTCCCGTTGCGAACGGAAATCAGGGCTGCCTTGGAGACGCCCATGTCTGCGGCCATCACGTATGCAAACGTCGCCAATGAAGTCATCTGCGCGGTCGGCGGATTGCTCCGCAGCGCTTCGATGACGCCCGCGTACTCGGTGGCTACCAGGGTCTTGAAAAAAAGACCGGTCTTCGCATGCAGAAGGTCGGCGACGCTCTGAGCGCCCGCAGACACCTTTGCCATCTCACCGGAGGGCACGAAGGCCCACACGATCGGGTGCTCTTCCGAGCCGAGCGCGGCTTCCGCCTTGCCGCCGGCAAAAACAGCAGCGCCGCAGAGGATCAAAGAGAGCGCGGACAACATGATTTTCCTGAACATGCATCACCCCTTTCCAGTCAGCTTTCGAGGGCAACAGTAGTTCAGCCCGTCTCCCCCGTCAAGCGCGGTGCTGACGGCGGATGCCGGCCGCGGCTGCCCCGGCCTGTGCGGGCCTCAGCGAATGCCGCTGAATACGGCGGCCGCCTCAGAATTGGAGAGTCAGGTTGATGACGGTCAGATCGCTCGCGGGTATTTCGCTCACACGCGAATCCAGGTGCACGTTGCACCGGGAGCACTCGGCATGCAGAAAGGAAAGATAGTACAGCCCGAGCTCCGTATCGATATCCTCGGGAGGCATGCGCCGATAGAACTCGACAAGGCTCTTCTCCTTGATGTCCAGACCCGCCTTGATTTCGATCTGCTCTTTCACTTTCTGGTATTCACGTGCGTGATTGAAAATGACGATCCGCAGCCGGTTTTCCGTGCCGATGGAAGGCACTTTGCTGCTGACCTGGTAGGTCAGGTAGAGGTAGTCCTGCTGCTCCCGCATGGAGGCAGCAATTGCTTCCCGCAGCTTCGGGTTGCGCAGGATTCCCGACTTCGACCGCATGTCGGGAAACAGCCTCCGCGCAATCTCCAGAGCATGAACTGCTTCCGCATAAGAGAGCAGCTCCGTGACCATCAGGGAAAGGTACTCGGCGATCTTGGATTTCTCCAGGTAGCCTCGCAGCAGGCTGACCACCTTCGCCACGAGGACCACATACTCCGGCTCGCCGCGTGATTTTGCCAGCACGCACCACATGATATTGCGCATGCTGATCACGTACCTGTCGCTCAGGAAGCCGAGGATTTCACGCTCTTCCGCGCTCAGACGGGGGTCGGCCTGCAGCTCCTTCAGCAGCCCGCTCTGGATGTCCTCCGACACCATGGGCAGGTCAGGGGCGCAGCTGTTGAAAAGACTCTCCAGCTGGTTGCGGTTGAAGATCGAGTTCTCATCGATGATTTTTGTCGGATGGCCGCGATTCCAGCGCTTGATCAGGGGGGAATCGAGAAAGAGCTTGTAGGTCTCCCGTTCGAAGGATCGATAGAGGATACGGTAGACGATCAGCTTGTTCAGATCGATTATTTCCCTGCGCTTGTCCGCGAACTCCGTGCGCGCGATCTCTACAGTGGAGATGTATTCGATATTCATCATCTTCTGAAGGGAGGCGGCGGAAAACTCATCCAGCGAAATGCCGTACTCAAGGCGGTTGTCCGCCATACGCAGACGCTTGATCTGCTTGTTGTTCCGGATGAACCACTCAACCCCTTCAGAGGTCAAGGTGATCTTGACGGGAAGCTTGATGATCGGTTTCTTTTCGTTCCTGGCCATCTGCGCCTGCGGCCCGGGGGCCGCCTACCCTTCCTTCAGAGCGATCCCGTGACGGCGCTTGGGAAAGGTCTTGGCCACCGCGATGCAGTTGCGCCTCGCGCTGAGTACGACCCCGCCGTCCCAGTATTCCAGCGCGGCGAACAGGGCATTGCCGCTGTCGTGCGCGTCGCTGTCCGGTGTGATGAACGAGACGAACTCCGCCATGCGCTCGAAATCCTGCGTCTGAAAGCACGCGGTCCGCTGGCGGTTGAACTCGTTCCATTCCTCCATGCGTGTAAAGCCGGCTCCTTCGTCCTGCACGATCAACCGCGCGCTGTCGTCGCTGAACTGGAACCACACGTCCACATTCTTGCTTGCGTCGCTCTTGTTTCCGTGCTTCACGGCATTCTTGATGAGCTCGCTTACCTGCTGCTCCAGGAGATTGATTTCCTTGAACTCCGGGGGGGCCTTCTGCACGACCAGGAGGGTGTAATACCTGATCTGGCGAAAATCGCTGGCGAAGGTCTTGTGGAACATTCCATTCTTATTGAAGAGGGGGCTCTTTCCGTTCATTTGAATCTGCTTCACCTGGTCCATTCGTCTCTCCTGATCTTATTGCGTCGCCATGCCGCGGATGCGGCTTACCGCCTCGTTCACGTCCGCGGCAATGGGCAGGTAGCCGTTGAGCTTTGTCAGCTCGATCACGCGCTTCACCGACCCTTTGACGTTTGCAATGACCAGCGCCATGCCGCGTTTCTTCAGCTCGGAGTGGACGGAGAGGAGGGCGCCGATGCCGCTGGAGTCCAGGTACTCCACGTTCTCCAGATTGATCACATACTCCTTGATCTGGCGTCCGATCATCTTCAGGACGATATCCTTCAGCTTGAACGCATTGTAGAGGTCCATTTCGCCGGTGATGTCGATTACGTAGATCGTTCCGGCGCGTCTGAGCTTTATTTCCATTTCTGCACTCACTGTCGCTGCAGTCTCCTATAAGGCTTTCAACAGCAGCAGTGTCTGATCATCCTGCTGCCGGGCCGTTCCGACAAAATGCACCAGGTCACCCCGTATCGCCTCTACCAGCTCTGCAGCCGGAAGTGCCGCATGTTTCTCCACCATTCGTTTCAGCCCGCCGAGCCCGTATTGCTGCCCGGCGGGATTCATGGCCTCCAGGATACCGTCCGTGCACATGATGATCACATCCCCCGGTTCCACCGAAAAACGCTTCTGCTCGTAGCGCGCGTCCTTTTCGATCCCGATGGGCAGGCCTTCGGTGTCCAGCTTGAATGTCGTTCCGGTGGCCAGTCGGTGGACAAGCAGCGGCAGGTGCGCGGCGTTGGAATAGAGAACTTCCCGCTTCTTCTGGTCGTAGATGAGGAAGGCGATGGTGGCATAGTGATCGAGCTCGATCCTGCCGGTGATGCCGCGATTGATCCAGTTCAGCGTGGTTGCCGCGTCACGCTGCGAAGAGACAATGAGATGGAGAATGGAGCGGATCATCACCATCACCATTGCCGCAGGGATGCCCTTCCCTGCCACGTCGCAGATGGCGACTCCGAGTGTGTCATCATCCAGGCGGAACACGTCATAGTAGTCGCCGCTCACGCCTTTCGCCGGCATGTTGTAGACGGCGAGCTCGGCGGTGTCCAGCTCCGGCAGGCGGTCAGGCAGCAGCTTGCGCTGGATCTGGGCAGCGATGTCCAGCTCGCGTTCGAACTCCCGCTTCTCCAGCACCTCCGTGTACGTGTAGAGATTGTCGATCGTGATGGAGGCATACTCCGCCAGCGTGGTCAGATGCTGGAAATCCCGGTCGTCGAAGAACTGGTTTTCCGCCCGCTTCAGCACCGACAGCACTCCCAGCGCGTGATTGCGCACCACCAGGGGTATGGCCGCAAGAGAGCTTACGAACAGGATGTCGTCATCCGTATTGTGACGCATTCTCTCGTCCTGACGGGTGTCGTGTATCAGGTTCGGTTTGCCGCTCTGCACGGTCTCCCCCAGCACGGTCTGGCCGATGGGGATGGGAGTATCGGCGAAGTATTTTTTCAGGCTGGCGGGGGTCACCCGCGCGAGATCCGGCACAGGACCGAGGGGCGGATAGATCCCATACGTCGCCTTCACGCGCAGGATGTCCTCATACTCGTCCACCATGAGGATGGTTCCCGCGTCTCCTCCTATGTTTCTCACGGCGGAGGTGATGATCATTTCCAGTACACGGGACAGGTCGATTTTTGCCGTGATGGCGTTGCCAAGGTTTTCCATGAAACCGTACGTCGCGTCCAGGTTGGAGGAGTAGAACTGTATGGTATGCGCCCCCTCTGCGTGCAGGAGGGCGTTGTAGTTGAGCAGCAGCCACCCGGGTATCAGATAGGAGGCGGGGAGCAGCACGCCTTGAACAAGGGGATGGTCATATCCGTAGAGCAGGGTCACGATGGAGACGATGAAGAGAGCGGCAGAGACCACCGCCCTGCTGCGCAGAATTATGTCAGCCTTCTCAGTGTCTATGGCGGAGACAAGCCCGGTCAGCACCGCGAAATATGCGACGTTGACGAGGAGCCAGATGCCGAGGAAAAACTCGATCTGGCTGAAGAAAGGAATGAAGATGTTGACGGCGCCTGCCGCGCATGCCAGCGCGTTGAGGGCCAGATAGAAGACGTCAAATCGCGTGCGGCCGGTGTACGCGCGCAGCCAGAACACGTACAGGGTAATGATGACCAGGTCAGCCAGGGGAAAGTACGAGACGACGCCGGTGAAAGCGTGCAGGATGTCCCGTGCCAGCATGACCGCCACGATGACGGCAACGAAGCGCAGAGCGGGCACCGAGCTGACGCGGCGCACGGCCGCGAACATTACGATGCAGAAGAGCGCGGGCACGACCTTTGGCAGGAAAAGGCCGATGTTCATGGGCTTTTCTTTTCCCTCTGCTCGAGCTCCTTGACGACCGTGGCGAGGTTGGAAAGCATCCGGTTGAATGCTACTGCCAGAACCCCGACCTCATCCCGGCGGTGAATTGGGATCTCCTCCACTTCCAGCAGCCCCTTGCTCGCCTTATCGACAAGCACGGTCAAATCCTGGATGGGTCGGCTGACCTGATTTCCGAGCCATACCCCGATGCCGATTGAGAGGAGGACGAAGACTGCCATTACCAGGAGCACGAGTTTCCCGCTCTCCCGTACGGGCCGCACAATTTCGCTGCGCGGCACGATGACTCCGAGGCTTGCGCCGACTGTCGGGACAGGGGCGAACGCGACGTAGTTCTGCTGCCTGTCATCTCCCGCAAAGGTCCTGATGCCTGCCTTGCCGGCAACCATGTCGATTACGATATTCCGGAAGCCCGCATTGGGTGCTTCCATGAGATTGTCGGTCTTGTATGTCTTTTCCCAGTCCGTGTGAGTCTGTTCCATGTTGCGCCGGACAATGACGTGGCCGTCCCTGTTGAGCATGAACGGCTCGTTCTCGTAGCCGATCTGAATGGAGAGGATGTCGTTCTGCAGTGTCTGCAGGAGCACGTCCAGCCCGGCCACGCCGAAAAGGCGTCCCCCGGCATCGCGTACCGGGGCGGCCGCGGTCACGGTAAGTTTTTTCGTGTTGGCATCCACGTACAGGTCAGTCCAGATCGGAACGGATCCACGGCCGGCCTGCACATACCAGGGCCGCTGCCGAGGGTCGAATGCCTTGATCGCTTCGATGACATCGACCACCTTCTGCTGATCGAACACTGTCAGGGCGGTTTCCGATGCGTAGTAGCCCAGCGTCAGGTAGGGGTTCTTTGCCACCAGCGGCTGCAGCACCTGTCCGATCCTCTGCATGCGCAGGATCTCGTCATGCAGGTCACGCCGCTGCTCGTTGGTCCCATACCCGTTTCCGGTCCATGGCATGAGCAGGCGGTATCCCACATCTTCGCGGGGGGCCGGCGCCGAGTACATCGAGGCCGCATAGGCGGCCACTGCTTCGACCTCCTGCTGGATACGGCGGAAAATATTGTCGTAGCCCAGCGTCTTCTCTGCCACGATGCGGCTGAGGTTCTGCTCAGCCTGGGAGGCCAGAGAGTTCTGGTTCTGCCAAAGCGCGATCAAGCCTACAAGAAGAAGTGATACCAGGGGCAGCAGCACAAGGGCAACGATGATCCGCGACTTGATCGAGATTCCCCGAGTGGCCATCACGTCCTCCCCTAACCATTCGCTATATTTTCTCTATTCTATACGCCATCTCGTGTTCGGGGTCAAGCGAAATGCGCCGGGCTGAATCTGACGGGCCTACGAGTGCGGCCATTCGCAGGCAGCTCGGCGGGCGCATTGTCATCCCCATCCGCCCGGGCTATGATGTGCCGGAGCTGAGCATAACCGGGAGCGAATGGAAAAAGCGCATGGCGGACGGATCAGTCGGACAAAAGGAAGTCGAAGCCGGCGCTCCCCCCGGAGATCCGGTTCCGACCCATCCGGATCAGGCGCTGCTGCGGCGCGTCATAGACAAGTCCATCGCCGTGACCTCCGGAAAAGGTGGAGTGGGCAAGACAATCACTGCCTGCAACCTTGCGATCTATTATGCCCGGAAAGGACTGAATGTCGGCCTTGTCGATATCGATCCGCTGTCGGATGTCGTTTCCCTCCTTGATCTCCAGGCGCCCGAGCAGGCTCTGACAGTCCAGAGCGCCGGCCCGGCCAGTGCCGCGGGTCAGACGTTCATCATGCCGGTTTTTCGCGGCCTGGCCATCCTGTTTCCCTTCCAGAAGCTCGGCGCATCCGAAGTCAGCGGCGTGATGGAAAAGATCTACGGCACGTATCTTGCTGAGATCGACAGCCGCTTCAACCTGCTGCTCTTCGACATGCCGGCCGGCATGAACTTCGAAGACAACCTGGCGTACCTCCCCTACATGAAGCGGGTGATCCTCGTGACCAATCCCGAGCCCACCTCCCACGCTTCTGCCGGCGCGTATGCCAAAGAGGTGCAGAGGCTGTTTCCGGGCAAGCCGTTGCGCCTCTGGCACAACCGCTATTCACCCAGGACGCAGCAGGGGTTCAATCCGCGCGACGTGGCGGGAAACTACAATCGCTTCGTTTCGGAATCGGAGAGGCTGACGCAGACGGAGATCACTTTTCTGCACGATTTCGCTTTTGTTCCGGAGGACCCCGCGCTGGACCTCCTTCAGGGAGAGCCCAATCCCGTCGTGCACGTGCTGAAATGCATGCGGGACAGCCTGGACTACGCGCACGGCAGGCTGCTCTTCCAGGCGTCCCGGAGGCTGGGAATCCCACCTCGGATACAGGAAATCGTCACACACTACATCCATCGCAATACACGGATCGACGAAACGGATGAGTACCTCGCGGAGCTTGGCGAATACCTGAACGCCGTCCTGTTGAGCGTTCATCCGGAAGACGCGCAGCCGTTCACGCCGGAAGAAAGCCGTGCTGTGGACGGCTTCCTGCGCCGCGTCAAGGCGAGCGCAATGCGGCGGGAGATCCTGCGCGTGCATGAGCTGCTGGTGGAGCAGATCCGTAGAATGGAGGAGGCGCGGGGGGCGTTCGGGGGGCGTCCGCAGCCGGGGCACGACAAGCTGATGGACCGCGAGATCGCGCGGTTCCTGATGGCCCTGGGAAAGGCCGCTCAGCGCAGCGCCATGATGCGCAGCCAGGGTGTCCTGCTCCTCTTCTATTTCTCCCTGCACAAGCTTTTCCAGTCCAAGACCCTTGTTGCGGTGATCAAGCAGCTGATCCCGCGCAAGGTCAACGCGCGGGGCCGCAAGGTGCGGGACCGGTTCCGCCAGATCCAGATACTCGTTGAGCGGGATCCTGACTACCGCGCGCACTACCTGAAAACGATGCGCACGCTGCACATGATCGTCGGCCGGCAGCTATCCGCCGTGGCCAGAACTTTCGAGCTCGATATCCTTTTGCTGAAAGACGGCAACTCCCGGCTGGATTCGCGCGCCTACCTCAAGCTCCTGGCAGCGTTCCTGCACGAAACCCTTTACAGCGGACTCAGCGTCATTGTGGGTTTCGACTACCGCTCGGCCGCGCTCGCCTTCCAGGACGGGGCGGAGAGACTTCTCGCCTCAATCGGAGAGGCCGAGTAAGCGGCAGCGCCCATCGATCCTTGCCGCCAGGATGAAGTCATTTTCGTGCAGCCCGTCTATTGCGTGCGTAAAGAGAGTGATGCGCAGTTTTCCCCATCCCACGAGCATGTCGGGATGA
>Ga0265338_10008385_pt1 | contig 12556 bp, 11 predicted proteins | sample 42126metaG_FD_193579 | JGI IMG/M metagenome (GOLD analysis project Ga0265338, IMG submission 193579) | Rhizosphere microbial communities from Carex aquatilis grown in University of Washington, Seatle, WA, United States - 4-21-26 metaG | ecosystem: Host-associated > Plants > Roots > Rhizosphere... | reverse complement strand
GGCCACGGCGTCGGGCGCTCGGTGCATGAAGAGCCGCAAGTGCCGAATTACGTCGATGGCAAGTCGTCGCCTAAGCTGGCCTTGGGCATGACGATAGCGATTGAGCCGATGGTTAACGCCGGCGTCGCGGCGGTGGATATTTTGCGGGACGGCTGGACCGTCGTAACGCGGGACGGGATGCCGTCCGCGCATTTTGAACATACAGTATTAATAACCGAGTCCGAACCTGAGATTTTGACGTGCCTCGAGAAGATGCCATCCAGGTTGAAGGAACGGTGATTGAGATTTTGAAGAGCACGGTGTTCCGTGTTGAGTTGCCGAATCGGCATCGGATTTTGGCCCATGTAACGGGCAAGATGCGGTTGGGATTCGTCCGGTTGGAACTGGGCGCCCGGGTAACCGTAGAGATGTCGCCTTACGATTTATCGAAAGGCTGGATAACGAATAGACAAGCAGAGATTTGATTATGAAAGTTCGCGCTTCAGTTAAAAAACTTTGCGAGCACTGCAAGATTGTGCGGCGCAAAGGCGTTATACGCGTCATTTGTTCCAATGCGCGGCATAAGCAACGGCAGGGTTAACCTAAGAATTATTTTATGGCACGCATTCTCGGAGTGGACATTCCCGGCGAAAAGCGAATCGACATCGCTTTGCGCTACATTTACGGCATCGGGCCGGTCAATGCCAAAGTGATCCTGGCCAAGGCACAGATCGATCCCGCGATCCGGGCGAAGAGCCTGGACGAACAGCAACTGTCCCAGATCGCGCACGCGATCCAGGAAGGCAAATATGTGATTGAAGGCGATCTCCGTCGTGAGCTCGGCTTGAATCTCAAGCGGCTGCAGTCGATCAAGTGCTACCGCGGCGTCCGCCATCTGCGCGGCCTGCCCGTGCGCGGTCAACGTACTTCCACCAACGCCCGCACTCGCAAGGGTCCGCGCAAGACGGTCGGCGTGCAACGCAACCCCAACGCCAAGACCGGGATTCATTGATTTCCTATATGTCAGAAGATACCAAGTCCAAGAAGCCCGAGCAGAAGAAGGAAGCCAAACCGGCCGCGGCCGCCGCGGGTGGAGAGGCTCCTGCCGCCGCGCCCGCCGGAGGCGATGCCAAGCCCGCGAAAGGTTCCAAGAAGCCCCTTGGTGGCGCGCCTGCTCCGGGTGCTGATCCCGCCGCCGCCAAAGCTCCGGAAGTCCCGACCGCTGGCGCCGCGGCGCCCACCGTGGCGGAACTGTTGGGCGAAGACGCGAATCTTAAGAAGGTCATCAAGGCCAAAGGCGCGAAGAATATCACCAGCGGAATCGCCAATATTCTGGCCACGTTCAACAACACGCAAGTTACGATCACCGACATGCAGGGTAATCTCTTGGGTTGGTCGAGCGCCGGTCGAGTTGGTTTCAAAGGCTCCCGCAAGAGCACCGCGTTTGCCGCTCAACAAGTGGCGCAGGACGCCGCGCGGCAGGCGATGTCTCACGGCATGAAGGATATTGAAGTTCGCGTGAAGGGTCCTGGCTCCGGTCGTGAATCCGCGATTCGCGCGCTCCAAGCCATCGGGCTTGAGATTACGACGATCAAGGATGTGACGCCTATTCCCCATAACGGCTGCCGTCCGCGCAAGAAACGCCGCGTGTAATCGGCCGCATTCCGTCAATTGATAATCCGAATTTAATCATTTCCTATGGCTCGTTATACTGGTCCCCGCGTTCGCATCAGCCGTCGTTTCGGTTTGCCCATTTTTGGGCCGTCGAAATACCTCGAACGGAAAAACTATGGTCCTGGCGTTCATGGGCCGAAGTCCCGCCGCAAGACGACCGACTACGGTCTCGGTCTGATCGAGAAGCAGAAGCTCCGGTATTACTACGGTCTGATGGAACGCCAGTTCCGCGCCGTGTACGAGAAGGCCTTGAGCCGCCGCGGCGTCACGGGCGAGACCATGTTGCAGATTCTCGAAACCCGTCTGGATAGCATCGTTTATCACCTTGGCTTCTCGAATACGCGCGCCGGCGCTCGACAGATGATCGCGCACGGTCATGTCAAAGTGAACGGCCGCAAGGTCAACATTCCGTCCTGCGCCATCAAGGTCAACGACGTCGTGGAGGTCAAGGATTCCAGCGTCTCTCGCCAGATGGCGGTCAAGGGCCTCGAATCGAGCGTCAGCCGCGCGGTGCCGGATTGGGTCACCCTCAACAAAGAGGCGTTCAAGGGCACGGTCATTCGGATCCCGACGCGGGACGAAATCCAGCCGATTGCCAACGAACAGGCCGTGGTCGAATTTTATTCCCGCTAACCAACCCGCTCCCCAACCGGGGAGCTAGAAGCAATTACATGGACTCGGCGTCGCCGGCGGGAATCGGTGACTCGGGTCAGATTAAAATTGCGAGAAAGTAAACTATGCCAGTACGTCTAGGTCCGTTTGAAATGCCGAAGCGGTTGAATAAAGAAGAGTCAACCGCGACTCCCACCTACGCCAAATTCGTCGCCGAGCCTTTTGAAACCGGGTACGGCTACACAATTGGAAATTCCTTGCGCCGCGTGCTGCTCTCCTCGTTGGAGGGCGCGGCCATCACCTCCATCAAGATCGATGGCGCGATGCATGAATTTACCACCATCGACGGCGTGGTTGAGGATGTGACGGACATCGTTTTGAACCTAAAAAAGGTTCTCTTCAAAGCCCATTCCCGGGAAGCGAAAACGTTGCTGCTCTCGGTCAATAAGGACGGGGCGGTCACGGCGGGCGATATCAAACTGAGCACCGACCTTGACTTGGTGAATCCGGGGCAGGTGATCTGCACGTTGGACAAGAAGAAAAAATTCGAGATGGAACTCGAAGTCAAAGTGGGCCGCGGATTTTGCCCGGGCGACGAGAATAAGAAACCCGACCAGGCGATCGGTGTGATCGCGATTGATTCGCTGTTTTCTCCGGTGACCCGCGTGCGTTACGCCGTCGAGAGCGCCCGCGTCGGCCAGCGGACTGACTATGACCGTTTGCTTTTGGAGATTTGGACCGATGGACGCATTACGCCGGATGACGCGCTGACGCAAGCGTCGGCAATCCTGCAGCATCACCTGGACGTATTCGTCGGCTACGACAAGAACGCCGTCGAATTCGAAGAGGTCGAGGACAAACAGGACGACGAGAAGAGCCGCTTGAAAAAGCTGCTCAACATGAGCGTCAACGAAATTGAATTGAGCGTTCGCGCGGCGAACTGCTTGAACAACGCCAACATCACTACCGTCGGCCAATTGGCCATGAAGACGGAAGCGGAAATGCTGAAATATCGCAATTTCGGCAAAAAATCCCTCAACGAAATCAAAGAGAAACTGGCTGGCTTGGGCCTGACGTTGGGCATGAATATCGACCCCTTGCTGCTTGAAGGGCCGAAAGAAGAACCCAAACCAGCCGCTGTCTGAGGAATCGCCATGCGCCATCTTAAGAAAACCGCTAAACTAGGCCGCACCGGCACGCATCGTAACGCGATGCTGGCCAATATGGTTTGCAGCCTGATCATTCACAAACGCATCCAGACGACGCTGGCCAAGGCCAAAGCGGCCCGGCCGGTCGCCGAGAAGATGGTGACCCTGGGCAAGTCGGGGACGATTCATGACCGGCGCCTCGCGGTCGCGCGACTCCATCAGGAAGACGCCGTGCGCATTCTTTTCAACGAGATCGCTCCGACGCAGAAGGAACGCCGGGGCGGATATACCCGGATCGTGAAGCTGCATGCTCGCCGTGGTGACGCGTCCAATTTGGCCATCCTGGAATGGGTTGACGCCGCGTCTTTCGGCGCGACCCCTGAATCGACTGACACCGCCGCCGCCACCGAAGCCGGGTCGGAATCGGCGACCAAGCCGCCCGCGGAAGGCGCCAAGCCTTCCGAGTCCAAGTAGGTGCGCAAGCCAGCTCGCTTTCAAACGCTGCCCGGTTCCATCACGGCGCCGCAGGGTTTCTTGGCGGCAGGCGTGTACTGCGACATCAAGCGGCTCGGCACCGGCAAGGGGTCGAACAAAGGCAAGAAGCGCGATCTGGCGCTGATTGTCTCGACGGCTCCCGCCAGTGTCGCCGGCGTTTTCACCACCAATCAAGTCTGCGCCGCTCCCGTTCTCATTAGTTTGGAGCGCGCCAAGCGCGGTCTCGGCCGCGCGATCGTCGTCAATTCCGGCAACGCCAACGCCTGCACCGGGCCGCAGGGCTTGCGCGACGCTCGGGCGATGACCGAACTTACCGCGCGGCGCCTCAAGATTTCGCCGGAGGACGTGCTCGTTTGCTCGACTGGTCGGATCGGCGTCAAGATGCCGATGACCCAAGTCAGAGCGGGAATCCAAGCCGCTTCGGCCATCCTCAACGGTTCTCCAACCAGCGCTCATTGCGTCGCCGAGGCGATCATGACCAGCGATACCCGGCCGAAGGAAGTCGCGGTCGAATTCAAGCTTGGCGGTCGCCCGGTTCGGGTCGCCGGTATTTGCAAGGGCGCGGGGATGATCCAACCCACCATGAGCGCCGTCGGTCCGCAGGCTCGGAACGGGGGACTGCACGCGACGATGCTTTGTTTCCTGACGACGGACGCAGCCGTGGAAACGGCGACCTTGCGTTCCTCGTTGATTAAAGCGGTCGAACAAAGTTTCAATCGGATCACGGTCGATGGCGACATGAGTACCAATGATTCCGCCATCATTCTGGCCAATGGGGTGGCCGGGAATGAGGCGCTGGATCAGGCGGCCGCTACGGCGTCGGGCCGCGGCGATCTGGCCCAATTTCAAACGGCCTTGAATCACGTTACCCTTGAACTGGCCAAGATGATCGTGCGGGACGGCGAAGGCGCCTCGCGATTCATCACGATTCATCTGACGGGAGCCCGCACAGCCAGTGAAGCCGACGCCGCGGCTCGCGCCGTGGCCAATAGTTTGCTCGTCAAGACCAGTTGGTGCGGAGGCGACCCGAATTGGGGCCGCATTCTCGACGCGTTGGGATATTCCGCCGCGCGAATCGCGCCGGAAAAAGTGGACGTCGGCTACAGTTTGCCCGGCGAAAAGAAGGTTGCGTTCGCGTTGAAGCGGGGCCGGCCCGCCGCGACGCCGTTCGAGGCGCTCAAGAAAATCGTGGCGCAATCGGAGTTTGATTTGCATATTGATTTACATATTGGTCCCGCCGGCGCGGTCATCTACACGGCGGATTTGACCGAAGAATATGTCGATTTCAACAAGGGCGAATAAGTCGGAGGCGTCCCGGCGTTTATGCGCGAACTGATTGCCAAGGCGGCGGCGTTGATTGAGGCGCTCCCCTATATTCAGCGGTTTCGCTCCCAAACGTTCGTCGTCAAGTACGGGGGCAGCTTCATGGATTCGCCGGACGCCGCCGTGCGGGCCGGCGTGGCGCGGGACGTGGTGTTTCTCGAGGCGGTGGGCATCAATCCGGTCGTGGTGCATGGCGGGGGCAAGGCGATCACCCGCGCGATGGACGCGGCGGGATTGACGGCGACGTTCGTGCAGGGGATGCGCGTCACCGACGCGCCGGCGGTCGAAGTGGTCGATCGGGTGCTCTCGCGGGAGATCAATCCCGAGATCGTGAAAACGATCAATGAACTCGGCGGTCGCGCGCGCGGATTTTCGGGCGCGGAGATCTTCACCTGCCGCAAACTGGTGGGAACCGGGCCGAACGGGGAGCCAGCCGATTTGGGATTTGTCGGTGAAGTCACCGCGGTCAACGTTGCGCCGCTTCGAGAATGCATTCGCCGTGGCATCACGCCGGTGATCAGCCCGGTCGCGCGCGGTGAAGACGGTTTGATCTATAATTGCAACGCCGATACCGCGGCGGCCCAGGCGGCGATCGCCTTGAAGGCCCGGCGGTTGGTGTTCATGAGCGATGTTCCCGGCCTCTTGCGACAGCCGACCGACCCGGAAAGCGTGATTTCGATCCTGCCCATCGGCGAGGTGGATGGTTTGAAACGAACCGGCGTGGTGGACAAGGGAATGATCCCGAAGGTCGATAGCGCCGTCGCGGCGATCAAGGCCGGTCTGGACAAGGTCTCACTTGTGGACGGCCGCATGCCGCACGCGATCTTGCTGGAGATATTCACCGACGCCGGCGTCGGAACCGAGGTTGTGCCATGAAAGAGATCGTGCCCGCGCCACCGGCGATCGTCCGCAATGACGTCGCCGCCGTTCAGTCGCTCTTTACTAAAAACGTGATTCCGTCCTACGCCCGCTTCGACGTGGCGTTAAGCCACGGCGCGGGCAGCTACGTCTGGGATGTCGCCGGGCGGCGCTACTTGGATCTCGGTTCGGGAATCGCCGTCTGCTGCCTCGGCCACGCCAACCCGGAAATCACGGAGGCGTTGACCGAGCAGTCGCGCAAGCTCGTTCACATTTCGAATCTTTACTACCACGAACCACAGGGCCGTCTAGCGGAGTCGCTCGCCGGCTTATTGGGGCCGGGCAAATGTTTTTTTTCCAACAGCGGCGCGGAAGCGAACGAGGGTCTTTTCAAGCTCGCCCGGAAGTTTGGGCACAGCGAGGGACGCTACGAAATTTTGACGGCATTCAATTCCTTCCACGGCCGCACGCTGGCGGGAATAGCCGCGACGGGCCAGGAGAAGGTCAAGGCCGGTTTCGCGCCCATGGTCGCTGGGTTTCGCCACATTCCTTTCAACGATCTGGCAGCCGCGTACGCGGCGATTTCGCCGGCGACGGCCGCGATCTTAATTGAAGGGATTCAAGGCGAGGGCGGGATTTCTCCGGCACGTCCGGACTATCTGCTCGGGTTGCGCCGGCTCTGCGACGAGAAGAAGCTGCTTTTGCTCATGGACGGCGTGCAGTGCGGGCACTTCCGAACCGGGCGGTTTCAAAGCTTTCAACGTTTGCTCGAAGGGACGCCGGGCGCGGAATCGTTTACGCCGGATGGCGTTTCCATGGCCAAGTCTCTGGGCGGTGGATTTCCGATCGGCGCGTTTTGGGCGCGCCAACCGTATGCCGATCTACTGGGCGCCGGGACCCACGCCAGCACCTACGGCGGTACGCCGCTTGGTTGCGCCGTCGCGCTGAAGGTGCTCGAAGTCATCGAGCGGGAGAAACTCGCGGACAACGCGCGGACCGTCGGACAGTTTTTGGTGGACGAACTCGAGGCTCTCGCGAAGCGTTATCCGCACGTGATCAAATCCGTGCGCGGGGTCGGCTTGATGATCGGCGTGGAGTTCAACCCGGATCTGCCGGCGTTCGGTGGCTCCGAGAAGGCGCCGTCGATTCAACTGGTCAATCGTTTGCACGTGGAAGGGTTGCTGGCGATTCCTGCGGGCAGGAGCGTTCTGCGGCTCTTGCCGCCGCTCAATTTGCGGCGCATTGAAGCGGAAGAGGGGATTGAAATCCTCGGGAAGCTGGTCGCGGCGCTGAGCTGATATGTCCTCGCGAATTTCAATTTCGGAAAAAAGCCTCGTCCGCCGCGGAGCCGGACGACGAGCCAGCCGACGGAACCGGCTCGACTCTGCCGGCCGGGCGCTGAACGCTGGACCAACGATGACCCCGGAGTTCAGGCCGAGCCTGAGCGGCCGGGATTTACGATATGAAGCACCTCCTTAGCCTTAGGGAACTCTCCGGCGCCGACATGCGGCTGATCTTGGACTCCGCCGTGGTCTTCAAGCGCGATCGCCGTGCCGGCTCGAAGCAATCGCTCGCGGGCCAAAGCTGGGCGTTGCTCTTTTCCAAATCGTCCACGCGGACGCGGGTTTCGTTCGAGGTCGGGATTCGGGAATTGGGCGGCCAGGCGCTCTTTCTGAACGCGAACGACCTGCAGGTTGGCCGCGGAGAACCGATCCAAGACACCGCGCGAGTGCTGGGCCGACTCGTGCATGGCGCCGTGATCCGCACGTTCGCGCAGAGCGACGTCGAACTCTTCGCCCGTTACGCTGGAATTCCAACGATCAACGCGCTGACCGACGACGAGCACCCTTGTCAAATCCTGGCGGACATTTTCACGTACCAAGAGCGCTGCGGTCCGATCCAAGGGCGGGTGGTGACTTTCGTCGGCGACGGCGCTTGCAACGTGCCGGCGTCCTGGATTTTTGCCGCGGCCAAGCTGGATTTCGAATTGCGGATCGCCGCGCCCAAGGCGTTTCAGCCGGCCACTGAACTGCTCCGCGCTGCTGGGGGCAAGATTATCTGCACCGAAGACCTGGCCGGCGCGGCGGCGGGCGCGGACGTTCTCTACACGGACGTTTGGATTTCGATGGGCAAGGAGAGCGAGGCGGCCGACCGCATCCGTCAACTCGGCGGCTACCAGATCAACCGCGCCCTGGTCGAAAAGGCCAAGCCGGGCGCGTTGGTCATGCATTGTCTGCCCGCCTATCGTGGCAAGGAGATCGACGACGAAACGTTTGAGGCTCACGCCGACACCATTTTCTCGCAGGCGGAAAACCGGCTGCATGTTCAGAAGGCAATTCTGGATTGGGCGGCCGCCTGATGACGAACGTCCGCGAGCGAGGATCGATTTTGGACGCGGAATTGTTTTCTGGACGTCCCGCCTCCAGGTGATAAGCTCTCCACTGGTATGTCAACGTCTGCCCCGTCTGCTCCACCTAAAATAAACCTACGCCGCCCGGATGTCATGGCCGCGGTTCAGGCCCAAGTCCTCTCGCACTATCAAAGTGAGTTGGTGGACCGGATCCGCGCCAAGGGACATGTGTTGTCCGCCGATGGGCTGCTGACGGTCAAGCTGGCGAAGGAATTTGGCTTCTGCTACGGCGTGGAGCGGGCGATTGACCTGGCGTACGCCGCGCGCAAGGTTTTCCCGAATCAGCCGATTTATATCCTGGGCGAGATCATTCATAACCCGGAGGTGAACGACCAAATCCGGGCGATGGGGATCAAATTTCTTTCCGGCAAGGAAAAAGACGCGGACCTCGCCGACCTGAAGGCCAACGACGTCGTCATCATTCCGGCGTTTGGGACCGAAGTGGCGACGATGGAGATCCTTCGGGCCAAAGGCTGCCAATTCGTCGATACGACCTGCGGCGACGTTATGAGCGTTTGGAAACGCGTGCGCCAATACGCCAACGAATCGGTGACGAGCATCATCCACGGCAAGGCGTGGCACGAAGAAACTAAGGCCACCAGTTCGCGGGCCACCGCCAACGGCGGCGGCCATTACCTGGTCGTTTTCACCCTCGCGGAAACCGACTACGTTTGCGACTACATCGTTCGCGGCGGCGACAAAGTCGAGTTTTTGGAGAAATTCAAGGGAGCTTACTCCGCGGGCTTTGATCCGGACGTCCACCTGCAAGCGATCGGGGTCGCCAACCAAACGACCATGTTGCGCGGCGAGACGGAGGACGTGCAACGGCGTCTGCGCGCCGCGATGGAAAAGAAGTATGGCCCGGTCGATTTAGAGAAGCATTTTCGTTTCTTCGACACGATTTGCGGCGCCACGCAGGACCGCCAGGACGCGCTCGAAAAGTTGCTGACCGAGCCGCTCGATTTGCTTTTGGTCATCGGCGGCTACAATTCGTCGAACACGTCGCATCTCGCGGAAATGGGCGAGGCCAAGCTGCCGACCTACTTCATCAAGAACGCCCCGAAGATGGTTTCGGACCGGATGATAGTGCATTACAATCAGCACTTGCATCAGGAGGTCGAGACTCGCGATTGGCTGCCGCCCGGCAAGATTACCGTCGGCATCACCGCCGGCGCCTCGTGCCCCAACAATTTGATCGAGGACGCCATTCGGCGCCTGTTTGAATTGCGAGGCGTCTCCGTGCAGGAATTGCTGTCCAACTGATGCCCTGTACCAGGCAGGAACTCGAACAGCGCGAGCGCCTCCTGCTCGCTCCCTACGCCCAATTCAGCGCGGATAGCCGGGGGCGCAAATTCCCGGAACCGCCGCCCGAATGGCGCACGCACTATCAGCGCGACCGCGATCGCGTGATCCACTCGCGCGCCTTTCGCCGGCTCGAATACAAAACCCAAGTTTTTCTGAACGGCACCGGTGACCATTTGCGCACCCGGTTGACGCATACCATTGAAGTCGCGGGCATCTGCCGCAACATCGCCCGCGCGCTGCGCTTGAACGAGGACCTCGCCGAAGCCATCGCCCTCGCCCACGATCTGGGCCACTCGCCGTTTGGCCACAAGGGCGAGGCGGCGTTGAATCGGTTGATGAAAAAGCACGGTGGATTTGAGCACAACCGTCAGAGCTTGCGAGTGGTGGAGGAATTGGAACAAAAATACCCCGGGTTTCACGGGCTGAACCTCACCTGGGAAACGCGCGAAGGATTGGTCAAACATTTCACGACGCACGACCATCCACGGCGCCACGCGGAGTTCAAGGGCCGCTCGGCGTCGCTCGAGGCGCAGGTCGCCAATCTCGCCGACGAGGTGACCTATTACGGGCATGACATCGACGACGGCCTGGATTCCGGTTTGCTGACGGAGAAAAAGCTCGAGCGCGACGTCAAGATTTGGCGCGACGCGGCCCGCGCCGTGCGGCGGGAACACGGCGCTCTGCCGGATGAATGCCGTCGTTATTTTACCATCCGCTGCCTGATCGACAGCCAGGTAAAGGATGTCGTGGAGACGACGGAGCGCCGCCTGCTCGCGGCGGCTGTCACCAGCGCCGACGAGGCGCGCGGCCACAAGGTCGCGCTGGTCCAATACAGCCCGACCCGTCGCCAGCTGAACCGTGAATTGCGCGATTACCTTTACGCCAATCTTTACTACAACCCGGTGGTCCACGAGCCGAACTTGCGCGCCGTCAAAATGCTCGAGGAATTGTTTCGTTTCTACCTTGAGCAGGTAGGGGAGATGGGCGAATTCTCGCGCAAGCGCGTGCGTAAAGCGGGCCTGCACCGCGCGGTCTGTGATTATCTCGCGGGCATGACCGACCGGTACGTCGCGCTGGAACACCAACGGCTTTTGGGGGGCGCGGCGTGACCGTGGGCAGGGAAGCGGGACGGGTTGCCTACCTCCGGCGCTCGCGGGGCCAGCCTGAAATATTTGTGGTACGACTATTGAATTCTGCGCCTGCCTGCTTATAGTGCGCACGTTCTAAGAAAATGACATGAGCGATCATCTCGACGGCGGCCAGCCTTGGAACATCCAAGCCGCGCGCAGCCTGTACAACATCGATCGTTGGGGCGCGAAATACTTTGACATCAACGAGGCGGGGCACGTCGTCGCGAAACCGTTGCAGGAGGCGGGCGCGACCGTTGATATCACGGATGTTATCGAGGAGGCGAAAGGGCGGGGGTTGAAATTTCCCCTGCTGATTCGCTTTCAAGACATCCTGCGGCATCGCGTCGAGTCGATCAACCAGGCGTTTCGCAGTTCAATCGCTGAGTTTAATTATCAGGGGCAATATCGCGGCGTCTTCCCGATCAAGGTCAATCAACTTCGCGAAGTGGTCGAGGAAATCCTGGACGCCGGCCGAGCCTATAATCTCGGCCTGGAAGTGGGGAGCAAACCGGAACTTTTCGCGGGTCTGGCGCTGCAAAATCAACCCGGCAGCTTGATTATTTGCAACGGCTACAAGGATTCGAGTTTCATCAGGATGGCGTTGATGGGCATCAAACTCGGCAAGACCGTCATCATGGTCGTCGAAAAGTTGGAGGAGTTGAAGCAGATTATCTCCGTCTCCCGCCAGGTCGGGGTGGAACCGCTGCTGGGCATTCGCTGCCGGCTGCTGTGCAAAGGCGCGGGCAAGTGGGCCGAGAGCGGCGGGGAAAACGCCAAGTTTGGCCTGAGCACGGCGGAGTTGCTCCTGGCGGTGCAGCTTTTGCGGGCCGAAAATCTCACGCACTGTTTCAAGCTGCTGCACTTTCACATTGGCTCGCAAGTGCCGGACATTTTGACGGTCAAAAAGGCGGTCCAGGAGGCGGCGCGCTTCTACGCCAAGCTCAACAAAATGGGCTTGCCGATCGCTTACGTCGATGTCGGCGGCGGCTTGGGAGTTGACTACGACGGCAGCCGCTCGGCGTTCGACAGTTCCACCAACTACACGCTGCAAGAATACACGAACGATATCGTTTACTATCTTGCCGACATCTGTAACGCCGAGAAGGTCCCGCATCCGGACATCATCAGCGAGAGTGGCCGCGCAATCGTCGCGCATCACAGCGTCCTAATCGTCGAGGTGTTCGGTTCCATCGCGAAAGTCCGCGCGGACAATGGCTTTGACTACGGCGACAGCGAGCACGCGCTGGTCAAGGAGTTGCTCGATATCCGCAAGAACCTGGCCAAGCTCAACAAGCTCGAAGCCTACCATGACGCGCTCGAACGCAAAGAGGACGCGCACAACATGTTCACGCTCGGGTTGATGGAATTACCCGACAAAGCCAAGATCGAGAACCTTTACTGGGAAATCAGCGACGCGGTCGTGGCCAGTTTTCGCGGCCAGGCGTACATCCCGGAGGAAATCCGGAAACTCGAAGACAGCCTGGGCGATCAGTATCTGTGCAATTTCTCGGTCTTTCAATCGCTGCTCGACCATTGGGCGCTGGGACAGCTTTTTCCGATCATGCCGATCAGCCGCCTGCTCGAGCGCCCGAGCCGCGAGGCGACGCTGGTGGACATCACGT
>Ga0265338_10008384_pt1 | contig 12556 bp, 13 predicted proteins | sample 42126metaG_FD_193579 | JGI IMG/M metagenome (GOLD analysis project Ga0265338, IMG submission 193579) | Rhizosphere microbial communities from Carex aquatilis grown in University of Washington, Seatle, WA, United States - 4-21-26 metaG | ecosystem: Host-associated > Plants > Roots > Rhizosphere... | reverse complement strand
GTCCTCCCGAACCGTGGCGAGGGTGGCCCAGCGGGTTTGTGAAATGTATTCCGTGATTCGTTGTTTAAGTTCCTGGCTCATTTGATTTTGTCGTTGTTTGAATTGTTTGATTGTTCGCACTGTCGCCACCGTCAACCTTCAAAGCCCCGTTTCCATCGCAGCACATGCCGTTCGGCCACGCGAAACACCACATCCACCGAAAAGCCCACAAGGCCGATGACCACGATGACGACGAAGAGTTGATCGGTGAGCAGCAATTCTTGCGAGCGCGTCAGCAGGAAGCCCAAACCGTAACGCCCGCCAAGCATTTCCGCGGCGATGACAAACGCCCAGGCCAGACCCGCGCCGTAGCGGAGCCCGACGAAAATGCTGGGCGAGGCGGCCGGCAGAATGATCCTGCGCAGCAGCAACGCCTTGCTGTAATTGAATACCTGGCCCACCTCGATGTATTCACGCGGGACGGCGCGAATGCCCTGCAGCGTGTTGAGGAACACCGGGAAAAAGACCGTCTTGGCGATGATGACGATCTTGGCCGGGCTGCCAATTCCCACCCACAATGCAATCAGCGGAAACCACGCCAGCGCCGGGACCTGGCGGATGCTGTCGAGAACCGGCCCCAGCAACTGCTCCACCGTTTTTGAGAGACCCGTCGCGAATCCAACCAGCAATCCGCCCGCGGCTCCGATCAGAAAGCCTTGCCCAACGACCGAGGCGCTCGTCCAGAAGTCCCTCAGCAGGCCTTGATGCATCAACATCTCATAGAAGGCGGCGACGACCGATTCCGGGGCCGGCACAAACAGCGGCTTTACCAGTCCGAACCGGACAACCAGTTCCCAGACCGACAGGATCGTCACAGGCAGAATCAATCCCAGCAATTTCCCCTTTTGCGCCCCCAATCGCGCTGCCAGCAGCTTGCCCCATGGCCACCGGATGGAGGGACGAAGGCCGGAATGATCCAGCGGTCTGAGCTCTTTTGCGCCTGCCAAAGGCAGGGTGTTTTCCAGGTTCATGATGATTATTTCGCGCTCGCTTGAGCGAGCTGTTGATCGGGGCGGGCGAGCGGCTGAAAGTCGCTTGCCTGTGAGCCAGGCGACTTGTCGCCGGTATACACGAAGTAATCCCCGCCTTCAAAAAACCGCTTGTCCACAAACGATCTCACCTGCTGGTCGGACAAGGATTTCTTCTTAAGAAAGTCGTCTCCGTTCTCAATCGCCCATTTTTGGAAGCGATTGATGGCGGTCACGGCATCATCGTAGGAAGGCTGGCCGGCGACGAACATGTAGGATGAATTATCTTTGATGTTGTAAAGGGCCACATGCTTGGGTTCGCGCAGTTCGCGGGCAATGATGTTGGCTGATTCATCAGGATTATCCAAAATCCAGCGGCGAGCTTTGGCATAAACCACAAGGAACGCTTTGACGAGATCGGGGTTCTGATTGGCCCAGTCGCGCGGCACAAAATAGGATGTCCGCCCGCCGCCCGTCAGGTAGTAGCCACCCTCGAGGGAGGCGGAGACTTCCTTGACCAGCCCCTGGGTCTCCAGGGGAGTATAAGCGCTCGCTCCGGGATGAATGGAAAGGGCCTCAAACTTCCCCGCCAGAAATCCGGATACCTGTCCCGCGGTCGAGATCGAGTTGATAAACCGGACATCCCCGCGTTTGTAGTCGTTGTCTATTTCAAGGCCGTGTTTCTTCAATACCTCGAACGCCGAGAAGTAGGGGCAGCTGATCCGGCCGGCGGACAGGTGCTTCCCTTTCAAGTCCTCCACGGTGTTGATCGGCGAATCCTTCAAGACGACGATGACGTTTCGGCGCGGCGGGGCATCGCCGGATTGCCAGACGATCACGCAATCCAGCCCATTGAGCTTGTGTTGCAGGGATGGATATTGCATGCGTTGCGCGAAGTGCAGGTCGCCACGATCCAGCAGGGCGGCTTCCACGCCCGTGTTCCCCATCCTCGCAACGTCCACCAACTCGGTCTTTGCGCCGTATTTGGAGAATTCTTCCTGCAACCAGCCCTTTTGAGCCGCCACCACCGTCCATTCGTTTAACGGAAGTTTGGCTTCCCGATCGCTGTTGCGTTTGGCCGGCGCCACAGCGGTAGTATGAACCACCGCGTCAGTGGCGAATGTTCGGTTGCCAGCGGCCAACAGCAGTGTGACCGCCGCCAGATAGACTGATCGATTTTTCATAGTTCGTTTCTTTCTCTTTTTCTTGTTGGCAATAGTCAGAATCCCGGCTAAGCCGCCACGGCCAGCGGCGATCCCCGAAGATCGCGGGGGTGAGTCAGCGCTTTGACGCGCTTCAACCTCCGGCCCATGGTCTCGGCCAAAGAGCTCACTCCACCTCGGAATTGCGGCGGCGGCACGTTGTACTTGGTCAGAATGGCTGCAGCCTGTTCGTAGATCTTCTTCATCCGGTCGGCGCTGGGCACATCCACCTCTCCAGTGGCGCGCCAGGCCCGCCCGTGACCGAAGGGCAGGAACGGTGTGACCAGAGTTGGCACACCTTCACGGGCAAAATGTTCGACACCCTTGAGCAGGTTCTCGTCGCTTTGAATGCCTGCCACCAATTGCGTCGCCACTTCGCCTGAGAAGATCTCCCTGGCTTTCTTGAACGCTTTGATGTAGTCCGCAATCGGCCGTTTGCCCTTGGCGTTCGGCATCACATGGCGCCTCTCCTTCTCGTCATAAACATCCGCATCCATTTGAATGTCGGTGAACCCCGCCTCCGCCAGTTTGTCGAGCCATTCTTCATCCAACGGCGGCTCGATCACGGCGCGGCGATAAAGCAGGTTCGGCAGATAGCCGAGCTTTTGCTTGATGGTGTCGAGCACCTTGATATACACGCCGGCCCCTTTGTCGCGTCCCGGAAGGGTGCCGGAATCCACAGTCAGAGAAACATTATGGATTTCCGGGCCGATCTCCTGCACCGCCGCCGCGAAAGTCTCGGCCAGGTTATTCCAGTACTCCGGATCGGTGTGCAGGAGCTTGTGCTCGTTGTAATCGCCCGGGATGCAGCAGAACTTGCACTGGGTATTCGTCTTGGTATAGAGGCAGCCCCAGGCCGGCCAGATCACCAGGCCGTTGTAGCAGGCCACGGTGACGTAAGGGAATTTTCCGCGCGTAATTTTGAAAAGATCGCTCTCGTCGCGGTCCTTGGACGTGCCGCACGGCGTGATGATTCCGGACATGCCTTCGTCGATGAAAACCGTGTCTGTCTTTGGATCCAAGCCTTTGGCCGAGTGGAGCCGATTAAAGAAGTCCGGCTTTTTGTAAAATGTCGCATCCACGAAATATTCTCCGTTTTCAAACACGGCGTATCGGCCGCCGATGTCCTGCAATTCGAACGGAGATTCGTCTCCGTAACCGGTGAACGAGAACGGGCCGGTGATGTCGTCGGTGAGCCAGGTCAGCGCGATGGGATAATATCCCTCCTCGGTGATCTGGGCCTTGAGTTTGGGAGTGATTTTTATCCCGTGACCTTGGATGCGGATTTTTTTATCTACGATGCTGAGTTCTGACATAATGTGTCCTTTCTTTCCTGGCGATATTTGTGGGTTGGGGGTCTGTTAAAAGCTGTAAACGATCTGGCCGGTAATTCGATGATCGCCGCCATAATTGTTGTGGATGTAATTGATGTAGTCGTAGGCGATTTGAAGCTTGATCACCCGCTCGGTCTCGGTGGTCTCATAGACCCTGCGGGTCACGGGTTCGACTTGATAAAGGAAATAGTTGAATCCGATTGAATAGATGCGCCTGGCGTTGCTGGCGTTCCAGTCAAGGGACGCAGGAGTTACCGTCGTCACCCAGGACGGATCGTAATAGTCGAATCGAACCCAAGGCTGGAAGTCAGGCAGCGTCCGGGGCGTCCAGAACAGCGTCCCCACATAGCTGTCGGTGGTCCGGTGGCCGTTGGGCGCCGTTGCTGGGTTGTAGGCTGTTCCGTCGAATCCATCCTCGCTATGCACATATTCGAAAGTCAGAAGGAACGGCTTGCGCAACCATTGGAATTCGGGACCGAAACGGCGTTTCGTCGGACGCTCGCCATTCTTGGGACCCAGATTGCCTTCATAATAATCAAACCCAAATGACAGGTTTCTGAAGTTCGAGAAGTAATCCGGGAAGGGTGTAATGACCACTTTGCCCACGAACGCCACCGAAGTATTTGAGACAACGATCGTATTGGCTCCTGCGCCATTGAAGACCCCAACGGTATAGCCAATCAATGGGTTGACAGCGCTGGCAGCAGTGTTGCCCGACAACGGATTGAGCGTTGCCCCACCGGTTGGATCGTAGTGGTTAAAAAAGCCGCCTTGGGCAATGAAACCAATGTCACGTCCAAAGGTCCCGGGAATCCCCGACAGATACTGTGCCGTATAAATGGTCGGGCGGGCCAGTTCACCATTGATATTGTCCAATCCGTAAGGAACCAACTGCTGTCCAACTCGCAACGACAGGGTGTAAGCCGGTTCCAATTCCAGCTTCGCTGTCTTCAGGTCCCATTGCAGATAGACATCCGTCAATCCAATCGAACTGGCACTGCCGGTGCCGGTGGAGCCTCCCACGCTAACATTATAGGTGACGTTGCCGTCCGAACTCGGATCGTCCCGGAGTGCTCCGGCAAGACCAATGGTGGCATTGGGCGGAAGCGAGAAATTAAGCGACTTGGACACCGTATCGGCAAACCGCACGATCGCGCCACCCGTTACCGTCACCAAATGCGCGCCGTTAGCTGTGCTTGAACCCTTCGTGCCGACATCCCGCAGGATTTGTTCATTCAAGACGTCCTTCAAGGCATCGAGGTCCGATTGCCGAATGGACGGCTCGTTGTTGGTCAAACTGGCGGCACTCGAAGCATTGGCGGCTTTGGCGGCGACTTCCGCCTTGGTTTCCTTCAGTTCCTGCCGAATGACCTTCAACTCGTCACGCAGGCTTTGGACTTCGCCCGTGAGACTGTTGGTTTCATCGGCCTGAGCTGCAGCCAGCGGCGCCAATGAAAGCACCAGACCCAAGGTGATGATCCAATTTGATGCGGATTTGTTGAGGGGTAACGGCCGGCATTCACTGCTCCATACCGTTCCGAATTTCGCTCTGCGCGCCGCGGATGACTGAACTGGTTCCATGATAAATGAACTTTCGTTTTTTCATGCAACCTCCAGTTGCCTGGTCAGAAGCCACATTTAAGGTTTTATATCTGATTAGTTAAACCTCCAGTGGTCTGGTAGGAGTTCAAGAACTCCAGTTGTCCGGTCATCCTGCTGACATATTCCAATATCAAACTAAAACAACGACTATGTCAGTAAACAACGACTTGTTAGATCGTTGTTACAAACAATAGTTTCCGGCTCAAAGTACGCTAACCCTATGTTGCTATTCTTTAACCCTTTATTGTTCTCTCTTGAAAGGGTCAAAAACCATTCGCGTCCCACACTGTTTTCAGGGTCTGTGACGAATTGACTTCGTTCCGGATCGGCGACAGTTTTTCGTATGGCCTTTGATCGTGAGCAGATGAAGAAAACCGCGGCGGGACTGGCCGCCAAAGGCGTATTCATTGGCACGTCGAGCTGGAAATATGAGGGCTGGTTGGGCCAGCTCTACATCCCGACGCGATACGAGTATCGCGGGAAGGCCGCCAGAACACGGTTCGAGCGGGATTGCCTGGGCGAATACGCGGAGGTATTCAAGACGGCGTGCGTGGATGCGGCGTATTACACGTTTCCACGCCAGGTGTATCTCCAAAAACTGGGGGACGCTGTGCCCGATGATTTCCAATTCGGATTCAAGGTGACAGACACGGTGACAATCAAACGGTTTCCCAATCTGGACCGCTTCGGAGCAAAGGCAGGCCAGGCAAACCCCGACTTCCTCAACTCGGACCTGTTCGCAACCGAGTTTCTGAAACCGTGTGAACACATCCGCGCCAAGGTTGGAGTGCTCATCTTTGAATTCTCACAGTTTTGGGAAGGCGACTACGAACACGGGCGTGATTTCGTTGCGGACCTCGATTCGTTCCTTGGAAAGCTGCCGAAGGGGTGGCCTTACGCGATTGAGATGCGCAACAAGCACTGGTTGCGTGACGAATACTTCGGCTGTCTCGTCCGGCACGGTGTTGCTCACGTATTTAATTCATGGGATGCAATGCCGCCCGTCAGCGAACAAATGGCACTCCCAGGCAGCCGGACGAATCCAAACCTCTATGCCGCCCGCTTTCTGCTCAAGCCGGGGCGAAAATATGAGCAAGCGGTGAAGACCTTCCAACCTTACAACAGGGTGAAGGAGCAGAACCCGGACGCGCGCGCATCGGCCAAGGCCCTGATTGCGGAGGGAAAAGCAGCCGGGCCGGACCGCAAGACGTTTATCTACGTGAACAACCGCCTGGAGGGAAATGCTCTCGAAACAATTGCCGCTATGCTCGAACCTTGAAATGCGTTTCGATCAAACATCGCGCCGCAATGTCTCCGCCCCGCGTCCAGCGGGGCGGAATGGATAGCTCCAGAGGCTCAACCACGCCCATTGCGCCGCCGAACGCCCACCCTCCGCAGTGGCTCCTACGGAGGACGGGCGGCGCGGACGGCGCAGCGCGCCGTCCCTACCCACCCACTTTCATTCTACCTTTCCAAGCATACCGCCAGAACAGCGCTTGACATTGTAAACGACTCATTATATACTTATCCCATATAATAAGTCTGATTACTGCCGCTCTCGCCGATGAAACTGACCTCCCGCAGCGAATATGCACTTCTGGCGCTGGTGTACCTGGCGCGGCAAAAGACCGACGCGCTGGTTTCAGTCAACACCATCGCCCGCGCCCAGCGCATACCGGTGAAATACCTCGAGCAGATCCTGCTGGCTCTCAAGCGCGCCAAATGCCTGCGCAGTTCCAAAGGCCAGCGCGGCGGCTACCAGCTCGCCCGGCCCGCCGACCGGATCACGCTGGCGGAAGTCATCCGGCTGTTCGACGGCGCATTGGCGCCAACCGAATCTGTCAGCCGCTATTTCTACGAACCCACGCCCATCGAAAAGGAACGGAAGCTCTTGCGCGTGTTCCGCGACATCCGCGACCTGGTCGCAAAAAGGCTTGAAACCACTTCCATCGCGGACATGCTCTAAGTGCCTTTGTTTGTGAATATAATATGACTAATCAGATAGGATAACTAGAATATGATTGATAGCATTTCCATCATGGGCGGACGCGGCAAATCGGGCGATCCCGAAGCCGTTGACCGCATCGACCTGCGCATGGGGGATGTCGTCAGCATCGTCGGACCCACCGGGTCCGGCAAGACGACGCTGATCAACGACGTGGAGCTTTTCGCGGACGCCAACACTCCCACGCGGCGGCGGATTCTGATCAATGGCGAGCGGCCGCCGGTGGAGTATCGCGATGACCCGTGCCGGAACCCCATCGCCCTGATTACCCAGCACACGACATTTCTCTCCGATCTTCCTGTGCGGGAATTTTTGACGACTCATGCTCGAATTCGCAGCGCGCGCGGGGCTTCCGTGGAGGGCATGTTGGAGCGCACCCTTGGATTTGCGAACCAACTCACGGGCGAGCCGATTCTCGTCGACAGCCGGATGACGGAGCTATCCGGAGGCCAGACACGCGCGTTGCTGATCGCCGACGCGACGATTATCTGCAACACGCCGATTGTGTTGTTGGACGAGGTGGAGAACGCCGGCATCCATCGCACCCGCGCGCTCGAGTTGCTGCGCGAGTATCGCAAGATCTTCATCTTCGTCACTCATGACCCGCGCATCGCGCTGCTGTCCGATTACCGCATCGTGATGCAGCGCGGCACCATCACGCAGGTGCTGCACACGGACGAGGAGGAGCGACGGCTCGCGGTCAAGGTAAGCCGGTTGGACGATATTCTGTCGGGTTTGCGGGATCGCCTGCGGCAGGGCAAGCGCCTGGGCGCGGACGAACTGGAGGGCTGGACATGCAACTAGTCATTTGCGCCGGGCCGGCCACGACGGGCAAAACGTCCGTTCTACGGCATGTGATCCGCAAGCTGCTGGACGCCGGCAAACGCCCCGCCTTTCTTAAAGTCGACGTCCAATATGCGGAGGAGGATGAGCAATTCGCGCGCGAATTCAACATTCCGACGCGCAAAGTGTATTCCGGCGAGCTGTGTCCCGACCATTGCAACGTGATGGTGCTGGGCGACGCGCTGACCTGGGCGCGGAAGGAGGATTGCGCCGTTCTCCTGGTGGAAACGGCCGGGTTGTGTCTGCGCTGTTCGCCGTACGTGGACGGCGGACTGGGAATCATCGTCCTGGAGGCGACCAGCGGAATGAATCTTCCGCTCAAGGTGGGACCGATGCTTTCATTGGCCGACGTGGCAGTGGTGACCAAAATCGACCGCGTTTCTCAAGCCGAGCGCGAAGTGTTTCGCGCCCGGATCCAGGATGCCGCGCCGGGCGTGCGCATCCGCGAAGTCAATGCGCTCCATGGCATCGGCATTGATCCCTTGATCCGTCACATCCAGGCGACGCCCGACGCGACCGAACATCTGCTCCTGCGAGGCAATCCGCCGGTGGGCACATGCACGATTTGTGTCGGCAAAAAAGAAGTCGGCTGGCAATCGCACTTCGGGGTGGTGCGTCCGCTGGAGAATCAAATGTTCTACCGGGGCGAGTAGGATGGCTGGGCGCGTCTATTTCGACAATGCCGCCAGCACGCCGCTGGATCCGCGGGTGGCGGAAGCGATGCAACCTCACCTGGCGGGCGCATTCGGCAACCCGTCGAGCTTGCACTGCGAGGGGCGTGAAGCTCGGGAAAGCGTTGCCTTTGCGAGGCGACAGGTGGCCGGTCTCCTCCATGCCGAACCAGGGGAGATTCTTTTTACGGGAAGCGGCACCGAGTCCGACAACATGGCGTTGCTGGGTGTGATTGAAGCCTTGGGCCGGGAGCGAAATCACGTGGTGACCAGCGCGATCGAACACCCCGCGATTCTGGAAACCTGCAGGTTTCTGGAGCGGCATAGAGTCGAGGTGACGTTTCTGCCCGTGGATGGCGATGGGTTGGTAGATCCGGACGACTTGATCAAGGCCATGCGTCCGACCACGCGTCTGGTTTCGGTCATGGCAGCCAACAACGTGGTGGGCACCGTTCAGCCGATCCAGGAGCTTGGGACAATCGCCCGGGAACACGGTGTGCCGTTTCACACGGACGCCGTCCAGGCGGCCGGAAAAATCCCGCTGGATGTGCGGACACAACCGATCGATTTGCTCTCCTTGTCCCCGCACAAGCTGCATGGTCCGAAGGGTGTCGGCGCTCTGTATCTGCGGGAGGGAATTCCATTGGCACCGCTGGTTCATGGAGGCGGACAGGAACGAGGTCTGCGTTCGGCCACCGAGAACGTCGCCGGCATCGCGGGACTGGGGCGCGCGGCCGAAATTGCGGCCGCCGGGATGGCGGATGAAGCCGTGCGGCTGGTCAAACTCCGCGATCACCTGATCGAATCCGTGACCGCGTTGATTCCAAACACCTATCTGATCGGACACCGGTACCGGCGGTTGCCAGGGCATGTTTGTTTCGGCTTTTCCGGCTTGGAAGGGGAGGCGATCAAGCTGTTGCTGGCACTGGACTCCGCGGGTGTGGCGGTTTCGAGCGGCAGCGCGTGCAGTGCGCAACATGCCTCGGAGCCGTCGCACGTTTTGCAGGCGATGGGTTACGATCCATTGCGCGCCCGCGGCTCGCTGCGGGTGACGTTAGGCCGTTTCAACACGGAGGCCGATGTCGACCGGTTCCTGCAAGCGTTGCCTGAAGCCATCCGAACCCTTCGTCCGGTGACGAGTTATCCCGCAATGACAACCAAAGGAAGAATCTGATATGAACGTGACCGTAAATGATCTGCCGGGCTTGAACTGTGGAGTGTGCGGCTATCGCACGTGTGATGCGCTGGCGCAAAAGCTGCCCTCCGAACCCGATCTGTTGAAGCGCTGCATCCATTTTTCAAGCAAAACCAAAGCAGCAATGCCGTCCGTCGCCGTCACCGGGCCTTCTCCGTTGCCTTGTGGTTCCTGCGCGAATTCGGCGACTCGTTCTGACAAGCCGGCCTCCTGGCGGGACAGTCTGGATCGGGAATTTGATTTTTATCTGGACCATTTTCCAGCGGAGCCAGGCCCGCGCGAAATCATCATTCCGCACAATCCAATGCTCACGCGCGAGATGAACATCCAGCCAGGCGAGACGCTGATCGGGCGCCCCTTGGGGATGTCCTGCGGATGTCCCATCACGCATTGCGGGGTGGCGATGCAGGTGGACCATCGCACCGGGGTCATCGTGTGGTGCGTTACCGGACCATTGCGTCCACGGCAGGAGGGCTACAAGGATCTTGGTTATTATATTGCGGAAGGCTACGAGGGGTTGGTTTACAAAAGGCGTTGCGATCTCAAAATTGGGATGCGTTACTTCTTCCAGCCCAGCATGTGCATGCTGCAATGGCGGCACAGTGGGCTGATCAATTATCTGAACCGCACGCCGGACGCCTTGCAGATTCGTGTTGAGGGATTGTGGATCGGTTAAATTACCTGAACTCCCGTCGAGACCGAGAGCATCTCCGTAAAAAAATGCTGGTTTTCCGCGTAGATTGCCAGAACGCCCCAACTGGGAGTTCCTGGCCAACTCGCGAACGCGTCATTGAGGTTGCCTGCAATCTATTCGCTGAAGCCGGATTTCACGGAACACACCTTCGTGAGGTGTGTAGGCAGGGAACCAAAGCAGCTCACTTCAGGGCGCAGTCGCGCTGAAGTCGTGCGAATGAATTTTGGTTCGATGCTGAATCACCGGTCGTCGCGTCAAGATCATCCTCGCCCTGCTTCCCTCTGCGGTCTATCTTGACCCACCGCCCGGCTCCGGGGAGTTGCTCATAGGATTCTACGCACGAACGAGTTTTCACGGCAAATTATCCTGATGTAGCTGCACTGCTTTGTTGAAACCTCTTGGAATCGTCGAGAGCGGAAAAAACGAGCGGCCAACCTCCCACAGTGCCAAAGAATAGCGAAAATTTGGGTTGTGTCCAACACAAAATGCACCTTGTTTTTTGCTATACACTGGCCTGTGAAAAATCTGTGCCAGCACAGTGCGAGGAAACTGAACCTCGTCGGTCGCCAGGTCAGCCGATTGCGCAACCAACTCGGCTGGTCGCAGGAATTGCTGTCCGATAGGCTGCAGCTCGCCGGCTGGATCATTTCACGCAGTGGTGTTTCAAAAATCGAAAGGGGCCTGATTTACGTTCACGACTTCCAATTGTTCTTTCTGGCCCACGTCCTTGGAGTCGAACTCGTGGCGTTGTTGCCGCGGATTGATGTTCGGCACGACATTCACGAGACACTGCTTCAGCACATCCACAATGAAACGAACCCGAGCATGATTCCCGAATTGGAAAACAGCTCGATCACATTTGGCGCAATCACTCAACAGAGAAATTCGTATGGGAAATGAAACCAAACCAGAGACACCGGTCACGACCGAACGATTGGCCTATTCGATTCAGGAATCGGCCGACATGCTGGGCGTGAATTATTTCAGCGTTTACCGGCTGATTCAGCGCGGCAAACTAAAGGCGTGCCGAGCACTGCGCGGTAAATTGCTCGTGCCGCGAACCGAACTGATCAGGCTCCTGAACACCGAATGACACTGCTGACAAACCGCATCGGTTCGGTTACAAGGTGCAGAGCAAATGAAGATTAAACCCAATCCCCGCTACGGCGCCTTTGTCGTGGAACTGAAAAATTTCAAGCGTCGCTTTTGCAAATGGGAGGGCGTCGCATTTCGTGCCGCGCCGCTGGAGTTCGCCCGGCTGACGAAATTGCTTGATGGGAAAGGCGGCTTGCAGGTGGGCGGACGGTGGCTGGCGGCAGCACATTTCCCGGCCGTGAATCTTTCCACAACGCAGGAAGCCGCGGTCAAGGAGAGCAGTGCGAATTTCACCTACTACAACTTTGCGTTGAGTGACGTGAAGCCGAAGGTGATCGTCGGCGTGCGTCTAAAACTGGCAAGAGTGGTTGATTTGACGAAATCTCGCGGCATTCGAGCGCAACCGTGGCTGCGCCTGGACGAACTTCTTGCCGAGGACTGGCGCAAGGTCAACGACGCGGGCCATGAATCGCAGAGCCAGGCATTTGGCCGCGCGGCGCACGATATCGGCGCGGAAGCTTTGCTTGTCCCGTCAGCACGGGTTCGGGATGGAGTCAATCTGGTCTATTTCCCGGAATCGGTGGCCAGCCCAAGCGGCATTGAGATTTTGGGCGAAGAGGAATTAGCACGCTGGCTCAAGAAGAAATAGTGCAATAGTGCATGAAACTATGCTTGCACTTTGCCGATAACCTGTTAGAGTCTCGATATGAACAAGACATTGCGTCAGTTGTCGGGCGGAGTCGCGGCAAAGAAGCGAAACGGGCACGTTGCGCTCCGCTCCAAAGCCAGGGCTTTTCTCGGCACTGCGGCAACGGCTGGCGGTTTTCGCCGATTTGCCGTCAAAGACTTTTGCAGGGCCTACGCGGTGACTCAGGATACGTTCACCCGCCTGACGGGTTTCTCGCCGC
>Ga0265338_10008383_pt1 | contig 12556 bp, 15 predicted proteins | sample 42126metaG_FD_193579 | JGI IMG/M metagenome (GOLD analysis project Ga0265338, IMG submission 193579) | Rhizosphere microbial communities from Carex aquatilis grown in University of Washington, Seatle, WA, United States - 4-21-26 metaG | ecosystem: Host-associated > Plants > Roots > Rhizosphere... | reverse complement strand
TTGCAAAAACGTCTCGGGTGATATGAAAAGGTACGGTTTACCAAGCAGCATGTTAAACTGGCCCGTTCCGAGTCTAGAGCAGGAATGCCGCCTAACATGCATGCCATCCGGCAAAAAACTGTCGTAGAGCCGTCCGCGCTCAGTATCGGGAAAATTTCGCTCGCACATTTTCGTAATTACGGCGATCTTTGTCTTGCGCCCGAAGCTGCGCCCGTGGTGCTGACAGGACCAAATGGCGGCGGCAAGACCAATTTGCTCGAGGCAATCAGCCTTCTGGTGCCGGGCCGCGGCCTGCGCCGCGCGCAACTTTCCGAACTGCAAAGCCGGCAATCACCCACGCCATGGGTTGTCGCCGCCGATTTGCACACACCATCCGGATCCTTACAAATCGGCACCGGCCGCGATCCGGAGGAAGAAGGCGGCGAACGCCGCCTCGTCCATATCGACGGGCGCAATGCGCGCAGCCAGAACGCACTCGGCGAATATGTGGCGATGGCCTGGATCACGCCAGAGATGGATCGCATTTTAGCTGAAGGGCCGGGTCCGCGACGCAAATGGCTCGACCGTCTCGCCTTCAGCTTCGATCCCGCCCATGGCGGCCGCGTCAGCCGCTACGAAAAAGCGATGCGTGAGCGTATGCGGCTGTTGCGCGAAGGTCCGGCGGACGCCGTGTGGCTCAGTGCGCTCGAAGACGAGATGGCCAGAACCGGCGTTGCAATTGCCGCGGCGCGGCGGCAGCTTATCCGCCAACTCCGTACGGCGATCGCCGAAACCGAAGGCGCGTTTCCGCAAGCCGATCTCGCACTGAAGGGCATCGCCGAGGAAGCACTTGAAGACCAGCCTGCCCTTCCGGTCGAGGACATGATGCGCGCGGCTTTGATGCGGACGCGCGGCGAAGATGCGCAAAGCAGCACCTGCGCCGCGGGCCCTCATAGAAGCGATTTGGCTGTCACGCACCGCGCGCGGCAATGCCCCGCAGAACTTTGCTCGACCGGCGAACAGAAGGCGCTCGTGATCGCTATCATGCTGGCTTACGTCCGGATGCTGACAGAAGCGCGAAAAATGGTACCACTTCTTCTGCTCGACGATATAGCCGCCCATCTTGATGACACTCGCCGAACGGCCCTGTTCGAGGAAATTCGCGCGCTCGGCGTTCAGGCGTGGCTCACCGGCACTGATACAGAGCCTTTTGCCGCGCTCCTGCCCCACGCGCAACATGGTGCAGTTGCGAACGGCTCTGTAAGCTGGGCATAAGCGCACAAGCGAACTAAAAACTATCCTTACGCCGACTCTTGCGATAAAAATTACCGAAATCGATTCCGGTTTCTCCGCATGAGCGTCTATCTCCCCGTCGCCGAAATTTCTACCAACGGCTTCCTGCTTGTGGTGCTTGGCGTCATGAGCGGATTTCTCTCCGGCCTGTTCGGCGTCGGCGGCGGCTTTGTCATGACGCCACTACTGGTGTTCGCCGGCATTCCGACCGACATCGCCGTGGGAACGCAATCCTGTCAGCTTGTCGGCACGACATTGTCGGGAGCTCTCGCCCACTGGCAGAAACGGCAGATCGACATCCGCATGGGCCTCGTCGTCATCATCGGCAGCTTCACCGGTACTTTCTGCGGCGTTGAGCTTTTCAAATGGCTCAAGCAGACGGGCGCTCTCGATCTCACGATTACGCTCGGCTACTTCCTTTTGCTGGGCTCGATCGGCACGATGATGATTTATGAAAGCTGGCGGAGCCTGAAACAAAAACCGACTATGCTCGGCGTCACAGGGCAGGAAAAATCGGCACACGAACCGCTCGGTGCCAATTGGCCTTTCCTGATGGATTTTCCAGCTTCGGAATTGCGGATCAGCGTATTGGCTCCCATCGGCATCGGTTTCGTCTGTGGCGTGATGGTGGCGATTTTCGGCATCGGCGGCGGCTTCATCCTCGTGCCGGCGCTGTTTTACCTCCTGCGCATGCCGGTCGGCCTCGTAAACGGCACGTCACTGTTCAAGGTCATCTTCACCACCGGCTTCACCGCCATCTTGCAAGCTACCATGACGCACAGCGTAGATGCTGTACTCGCCTTCTTCCTTCTGCTCGGCAGCGTCGGCGGCGCCCAGCTCGGCGCGCGTTACACGGAACGGCTGCGCCCCGAACTGGCGCGCTTCCTGCTTGCGGTGCTTCTGCTGATTGTCGCCATAAAACTATTTTACGATCTCGTGGCGACGCCGCACAGTCTCTTCTCGCTTACAATGCTGTTCCCATGATACGGCGATGGCTTCTCCTTCTCCTTTTCTTCTGCGCGGCACCCCTGCCCGCGCTGGCTGACGATCTGGTCGCCGATCTCTCGGCACATGTCATTCGTGTTACCACGGGCTTCACTGGCGCAACGTTGATCGTTTTCGGCAGCATGGATGTGCCGGCCGATGTCGCTATCGTCGTCGAAGGTCCGATGGGTCAGGCGACGGTTCGGCAAAAGTCGCGGCCATTCGGAATCTGGCTCAATAGGGATTCCTTCGTCTTCGATAACGTGCCGGGCTATTACGCAATCGTATCCTCAAAGCCGGTGAACGAGCTTGTCGCGCCTTATATCGTGGACGCCAACGGGTTGAGCCTCGATGCGATTCATTTCGAAATGGCAGATGGCGCTGATGCCGTCAAAGCAGCGCTTTTTCGCAAAGCACTAATCGAGCGGCGCATGGCGCGCGGGCTTTACCGGGAAGTTCCTAACGGCGCTCATATACTGTCGAACCGGCTGTTCCGCGCCGCCGTACCGTTGCCCGCCAACGTGCCGATCGGCATATATACCGTACATATCTATCTGTTGCACGAGGGCAAAGTGCTGGCCTCGCAAACTATGTCGATGTCGGTCGATGAAATTGGGTTCAGTGCTGCTGTGCACCAGGCGGCGGAATTTAACTCCTTTTTCTATGCCATTGCCACACTGGCGATGGCCCTCATCATGGGCGGCGGCAGCGCGTGTCTTTTTCACAAGTTGGGTGAATAGATGGGCGAGCGCACATTCCTCGTCGTCGTCGATCGCAGCCCAGAAATGACGGTGGCGTTACGCTATGCCGCTTGGCGCGCACGACAAACAGGTGACAAAGTTGCGTTACTCTACGTTATCAAGCCACTCGAGATTCAGCCGTGGAGTGGCGTCGACAAAATGATGCTGGCCGAGGCAGTAGCTGCAGGCAAGGCGGCGCTGCGACAGCATGAGGAATTCATCGAACGCGCGGTAGGTGTGAAGCCGACACTCTACATCCGCCGTGGCGCCGCGAAACACGCGCTTTTTCAGCTGCTCGAGGATCAGCCGGACATCCTCGTTCTGGTGATGGCCGCAAGTACGGGACCCAAAGGACCGGGCCCGCTGGTGAGCTATCTCACCAGCGCCAGCGGCATCAAACAGCTCAAGATTCCGCTCGTGATCGTGCCGGACATTTACAAATTCGATGTCGAAAGCATTGCGATATAAACACAAAAGCGCTGCTTGACCCTGGGATACGGAAGCCCCACATAATAAGGAACCGATCGCAAGGAGCGCCATGTTCATTCAAACAGAAGAAACGCCGAACCCGGCGACGATGAAATTCCTGCCCGGTCGCGAGATCATGGGCCAGGGTACCCTCGAAATCACCGACGCGCGTATGGCGAAGGCTTCACCGCTGGCCGAAGCCTTGTTCGCGGTCGACGGCGTGAAGGGCGTTTTTCTCGGCAGGGATTTCGTTACCGTCACCAAGGCCGGCGACAAGAACTGGGCCGCCATGAAGCCGCCGATCCTCACCGCGATCATGGAGCATCTCGCCGCCGATCGCCCGATCGTGAGCGCTACCGCCGAAGCGCCCGTTGCCGCGGCGAATGCCGATGATAGCGAAATCGCCAAGCAGATCCGCGAGATCATTGACGTCAAGGTGCGCCCGGCCGTGGCGCAGGACGGTGGCGACATCACCTTCGAGAACTACGAGGATGGCGTCGTCTATCTCAATCTCAAGGGCTCATGCGCCGGTTGTCCGAGCTCGAGCGCGACGCTCAAGGCCGGCATCGAGAACATGCTCAAGCATTACATTCCCGAAGTGCGCGAAGTGCGACAGACCAGATAACGGTCATGCAGGCGCCGCTGATCATCCGCGACAGCCGCGAGAGCGATATGCCGGCAATTACCGGCATATATGTCCATGCCGTGCTCAACGCCACTGGCACTTTCGAGCTTGATCCTCCGGATCTTGAAGAAATGAAGCGCCGCCGGAAGGTGCTCCTGGAAACCGACTATCCGTACCTCGTCGCCGAATGCGGCGGGAAAGTCCTCGGCTATTGCTACGCCGGGTCTTATCGGCCACGTAAAGCTTATCAGCATACGGTGGAAGACTCGGTCTATGTCGCGCACGAGCATCGAGGTCAAAAAATCGGGCATCGGCTGCTCGGCGCGTTGATCGAACACTGCGAGGCGAAAAGCTTTCGTTTGATGATCGCCGCAATTGGAGATTCCGCTAACACACCGAGCATCAGGCTGCATGCCGCACACGGGTTTTCCCACGCCGGTGTACTGTCGAACGCGGGACGGAAATTCGAGCGCTGGCTCGACTCTGTCCTAATGACACGCGCGCTCGGTCCCGGCGCTACGACGCCACCAAAATCCGCATGCTGATCCTCTCTCTCGATAGCGCCGGGACCGGTTGCAGCGCTTGCGTTTGGCGTGATGGGAAAGTTATCGCCACGGCCGACGAACGCATGGAGCGCGGACAGGATCAGCGGCTGATGCCGATGATCATGGGCGTCATGCAAAAAGCTGGCATCGCCTTCCCTTCTCTTAACCGCATCGCCGTGACGCGCGGCCCCGGCAGCTTCACCGGCATTCGCATCGGGCTTGCGGCGGCGCGTGGCGTCGGCCTTGCTGCCGAAAAACTGGCCGTCGGCATCGATCGTTTCGCGATCTATCGCGCGCAAATCGAGACGCCCGGTAAAAATCTGCTTGCGATCATAGATTCGAAGCGCAAGGAACTTTTTTGCCGATTTTATCCGGTGCAGGGCTTGCCAACTGAACCCTGCATGATGACTCCGGACGAGATCGCCGCGTTTCTCACCAAACACAGAAACACGATTTGTGCGGGCGACGCCAAGGTTGCAGGCATCGATATGTTACCGCCAAGCGAGATTGAAGCCGTTACCGCCGCCCGGCTCGCAGCCGAGGCCGATCCCGCTGATCCGGCCTTTCTTCCGCGCCCGCTTTATATCCGCGCGCCGGATGTTACAATGCGCGCTTCCTGACCGGGACAGCGTCTATGAAAAACTATATCCTCGTTTTGCTTATCGCCGTGATCACGGCATTTGGCACCGTGAATCTGATCGAAAAGCCGGGAGCTACGCAGAAGGAAACGGCTTATGAGCGCATCATTCGCACCGGCACGATCCGCTGCGGCTATGCGCTTTACGAGCCGCTGCTTGGCAAGGACCCAAATACTGGCGCGCTGCACGGCATTTTCTATGATCTCGTCAACGAAATAGGCAAAGAGCTAGATCTCAAGATCGACTGGACCGTAGAAGTAGGCTACGGCGAAATCGAGGAAGGTTTTCAGACCGGCAAGTACGACATGTTCTGCAACGGTGTCATCCCCATTCCTAAACGAGCGAAGTTCAGCATGATTACCGCGCCGGTTTTTTATAGCGGTTTGCTAGCATGGGTCAGAACTGATGATCACCGGTTCGACGGGCATCCCGAACGCCTGGATGCGCCGGATGTAACCCTTGTCGTACGCGATGGCGATGTCAACGCTGACGTCGCGCAAAAACTTTTTCCCGCTGCGAAAACCATCAGCAGTCCGCAGATGGAAGATTACACGCAGATGCTGGTCGATGTGCAGACGGGCAAGGCCGACGCCGTGTTTTTCGAAAAAACTTTCGGCGAGAATTTCCTCGCCCACAATCCAGGCGCAGTGCACAGCGTGGATGATAAGCCGGTTTACACCTATCCAATCGGGATGATGCTGCCGCCCGGCGAAGCACAGTTGAAAAACACGATCGACGTGGTTTTGGCAAGGCTAGCGCTCAACGGCAGCGTTAAGAAAATTATTGAAAAAGACGCGCCGAATTACAGCTATTTACCGATACGCCCGCCATACGAAACTGCGCCGCAATGAAAACCGCTGACATTCGCACCGTAACGACAAAAGATGCTCTGGCACTCGCCGAGCTCCACACCGAAAGCTTCGGCGACGAAGGCTGGAGCTTTGAGCAAGTCAAAGGCAGCCTTGCGCTGGAAACAACGCAAGGCTGGGCTGCGTTCGAGGATGACAAGCCACTCGGCTTCATTCTCTGCCAGATGCTGCCAGAGCAGGCAGAAATCCTCACTTTCTGTGTTACGCCCGCCAAACGGCGACAAAAAATCGGCGAGGCGCTCGCGCACGCGGCTGTTGACGCCGCTCGCGTGAAAAAATGCCAAAAAACCTTTCTCGAAGTGGCTGCAGACAACGTCGCCGCGCAAAATCTGTATGAGCGGCTCGATTTCAAAATAATCGGCGTTCGGCGCGGCTACTATAGACGCGACGGCGTTAGAGTCGATGCGATCACGCTTGCCCTTGCGCTCTAATTGCTTCATTCCCGCCCGCATGTTAATGATCCCGCCCCGGCAACAACCCGTTCAGGACGATGCAATCTCTCGATTTCGAAAAACCCGTGGCCGAGCTTGAAGCCAAGATCGACGAGCTGCGCCATATTTCGGATGGTGGCCGCGTCAACATCGCCGATGAAATCGGCAAACTGCAGGATAAGGTCGACCGGCAGTTGCGGCATATTTACGGCAAGCTGACGCCTGCGCAAAAGGTTCAGGTCGCGCGGCATCCTGAGCGCCCGCATTGCCTCGATTACATCAAGGCACTCGTCGAGGATTTTACGCTGCTCGCCGGCGACCGCGTATTCGCCGACGATCAGGCGATCATCGGCGGCTTGGGGCGCCTTAAGGGCCAAGTCTGCGTTATCATCGGCCAGGAACGCGGCCACGACACCGAAAGCCGCATCAAGCACAATTTCGGTATGGCCAAACCCGAAGGCTACCGTAAGGCGCAGCGCCTGATGCAACTCGCCGACCGTTTCGGTTTGCCCATCGTCACCTTAGTCGATACCGCGGGCGCCTTTCCCGGCGTCGATGCCGAGGCACGTGGGCAAGCCGAAGCCATCGCTCGTTCGATCGAAGTTTGCTTTTCGGTTGGCGTACCGATCGTTTCCTGCATCATTGGCGAAGGTGGATCGGGCGGAGCCATTGCCATCGCCGCCGGCGACCGCGTGATGATGCTCGAACATGCGATCTATTCGGTGATCTCGCCCGAAGGCTGCGCCTCGATCCTGTGGCGCAGCGCCTCCCATGCGGGAGATGCGGCAGCGGCGCTCAGGCTAACAGCGCAGGACTTGCTGCAGCTCGGCATCATCGACCGCATCATTCCGGAGCCGCTTGGCGGCGCACACCGTAATCGGCAGGAAATAATCGCCGCAGTCGGCGAGATCATCAGCCAGAATTTGAGTGAGCTTTCCGGTCTCGATAGCAAGGCCCTGATGGCCCAGCGTCAAGCGAAATACCTCAATATGGGCAAGCGCGGCCTGTCTTAATCGTCAGGGAGCGTATTCCAGCGCTTTTTCGTAAGCCGCCCGATGGGGGCCTGCACCGTAATCCGGATGCAGGCCGAAACCGATGGCCGCTTTGCTCTTGGCGGGCTGGATGGGCTTATAACCTGCTTTCTGGCTGGCGAGTTCGTGGTCCAACCCCTTGAGGGAGAGACCGAAGCCGGTGAACGTCGCGACGAGATCTTCGTCTGTTATATTCTTGCCTGATGCGTCGGCTTTGAACTCGTATTCCACGACACCTCTTCTGCCCAACTCACCATAGTTACGCCCTTGGCTTTCGAGTATTTCTTCGATCGCGTCACCGGCATTTGGGCGACTATAAACGACCTCGTCCAGCGATAGTTCGAGGCATATGTATTTGCCGCTTGTCTTCATTTTTTGCGTCGGATTGTTTACCAGTTCGATATCCATAAACCCCGGAATCATGGTTGTTCCTTCCGACTTATGGAATTGGGCGACGTCCAGATAAAATTTGTACTTACGCCTTTCCACGGGGGTAGAGAAAACCGGCCGCAAAGCAGCGCTCGGCGAAACTTTACCGCCGATAGCCTTGGCAATATCAGACGGCAGATCGGAGAGACGAAATTCAGTGGCCTTCGACGATTGCCAGCTCGAGCGCTCGATTTCGGTTCTTACGTACGGCCTGAAGCCTTCAAATTTCTGGGCAGGAAAAAGTCGGTCGGCAATCTCGTCCGCTGCTTGCTGATAGCCTGGATGTCTCGCTTTAAAAAGAAACCGGTTTTTATATTGCTTGTTGTCGGCCGATGATCCTTCATGACGGCTACCCAATGTGAAACCTGACGACAAAAGATCCATTCCGTCGGTTTCACAATAGAGCGTGTTTACTATGAACGGATTGGCACTACGTTCGTAGCTGATACCACGCTCGAAAAAATGCGAGTCAAGACATCCCCATAAAGGATCCGCAACCTCGAAAGCATTCTCGATTTCAACGTCGCGGGCGCTGACAAGGCGTTTGTGACCGGCGGCAGCCATAGGTCTCTTCTCTGAAATACTTTATGCAGAATGCGCGCGTTATGGCGTGGCGGTGCTTTTGTTGTCAACCCAAGAGGCCGGATTAACCATAAAATCCGGCTCTCCAAACAAAAAACCTTAAGTAATTTGCGCCAGCCCGTCCCTGATCATGCCCAAAGCCACATACAGGACGACCGCGATCCCAAGCCAGATCAACCACGGCCAGCGCTGGAAAAACTTGGCTATCGCGGTCGCCGCGGCACCGGTCAGCAGCACAGAAAAAACCAGGCCGAGCGCGAGGATTACGTAATGATCGCGCGCCGCGCCCGCGACGGCGAGAACGTTGTCGAGCGACATGCCGAGATCGGCGAGCAGAATTTGCACGATTGCCGCGCGCAGCGTTTTAGATTCTGTTTTTGTCGCACGTGGATTCGCGGCACCGTCACGGCTGGAAAACATTTTCCATGCAACCCACAGCAGCAGCAATCCGCCCGCAAGCGCAAGGCCGGTTATGCGGAGAAGCTGCGTCGCGAAAAGCGCTAGCAGGATGCGCAGAACGGTCGCGGCGCCGATGCCGAGCCAGACCGCGCGATGCCGCTGCGCGGCCGGCAGGCCCGCCGCCGCCATCCCGATCACCAGCGCATTGTCCGCAGCCAGAGAAAGATCGATGACGAGGACCTGAAGTAAGGCAGAAAGTTGAGCGGCGAGGTTCATGGTGATAACGCAAACTCTACTGGAAGCCGTTTAATGGAGCAAAACCGCTAATTTTCATGAAAGCGGGGCTTGCAAGCGGATCGTTCCGGTGCCAAAAAGGGCGTCCACATTTTCATCCGATTCGTGAACGCAGGTGGCTAAGGCCTATGTTTTCCAACCTATTAGGATTGCTCTCCGCCGATATGGGCATCGATCTCGGCACGGCTAATACCCTTGTTTACGTCAAAGGCCGTGGAATTGTGCTCAACGAGCCTTCCGTCGTCGCCATCGCACATAGCAAGGGCAAGCGTCATGTTCTGGCCGTCGGTGACGAAGCCAAACTCATGCTCGGCCGCACGCCCGGCAACATCCAAGCCATTCGCCCCCTGCGCGACGGCGTGATCGCCGATTTCGAAGTGGCGGAAGAAATGATCAAGCACTTCATCCGCAAAGTTCACAACCGCCGCAGCTTCGCCAACCCACAGATTATCATCTGCGTCCCCTCGGGCTCCACCGCCGTCGAACGCCGCGCGATTCAAGAATCTGCTGAGTCGGCCGGCGCACGCCGTGTGTTTTTGATCGAGGAACCGATGGCGGCTGCCATCGGCGCCGGACTACCTGTCACCGAACCGACTGGCTCGATGGTCGTCGATATCGGCGGCGGCACCACGGAAGTCGCGGTGCTTTCCTTGGGTGGCATCGTCTATTCGCGCAGCGTGCGTGTCGGCGGCGATAAGATGGACGAAGCGATCATCAACTATATTCGCCGTTATCATAATCTTTTGATCGGCGAGAGCACCGCCGAGCGCATCAAAAAAGAAATCGGCTCCGCCTGCCCGCCGGAAGACGGCGAAGGCCGCGTCACCGAGATCAAGGGCCGCGATCTGATGAACGGCGTACCGAAGGAAATCGTCATCACCGAGCGGCAGGTGGCCGAAAGCCTTGCCGAACCCGTCAGCGCCATTCTGGAGGCCGTCAAGGTCGCGTTAGAGAACACCGCGCCGGAACTGGCCGCGGATATTGTTGACAAGGGCATTGTCCTTACCGGTGGTGGTGCACTCTTGCGCAATCTTGATCTCGTCCTGCGCCATGCCACCGGATTACCTGTCTCCGTCGCTGAGGATCCGCTTTCCTGTGTGGCGCTGGGCACCGGCCGCGCGCTGGAAGAACTGCGGACTCTCAAGAGCTTACTGGTGGGCGGCTATTAGCCGTTGAAACAATTAAAGTCCTTGAAATGATTGTTTTTACTCGGCTTTTATTTTAGACTTCGCCGTTATTTGAAATCGATATTCCGAAGTTTCAAAAAATTTTGCCATGCCCATTATCAAGGAAAATATTTACAGCATAGGCGCCGGCGTTGCTGCACTGGCCTTGCTTCCCCCCGTCATCAGTTTCCCTTTGATCGGGACGATACTGTGCGCGCGGATAGCCGATTATCGCATGGACAAGAAATCGATCAAGCCGCGCTCGACGATTTCCGACGAGCAGCTTGGGGTTGTTGATTTTCTGGCGTCACGCTTCGATACCCTTTGCCTCGGCGATACAAAACACGATTCTCGCTCTTCTTTTGATTTCATAACGGATGAAAATTTTCAAAAGCGGCTCGCGGGCAAGGGCGCCAGGAACCTTTTCGTCGAGCTGGGGTATCCATTTCAGCCCATAATAAGCGACTTCGAATCTGGAAAAATTTCCCGCGACCAGTTCACGGCGATTATGAACCGGCATATGGTCACCGCCAGTTCGACCGCCAAGGACAAACTGCGTATCGAGCTGCTCGCCACCAGCATCGCAGAAAAGAACCTCGCCTATCACGCGGTAGATTCGCGAGAGCTTCAGGGAACCAAAAATATAGCCTTGGCTGCAAGGCTGCTGAATACGCTGACACGCATTTTCTTCCCGAGATTTTTTCCTCATAAAATTGGTTTTTTGTTTGCGTTCACGGCAATGGCTTGCCTACACAGAAAGAAGATAAGAGAAGCCATATTGGACGACACGAAGGCCGCGGCAAACATAACGGCCTGCGTCGCGCCGCAAGAGCTTTGCGCCATCGCCTACGGCGCCGGCCATTTTTCAGGAATAGCCGAAAATTTCGGCATGCAGGATATGAGAGGCCTGATGCAAAAAAATGGAAGAAATCCGGTCGTCGTCAATATATACGAAAGCGACAGACAGCGGGCGGAATATACCGAAAATAAGGACCCCCTGTTTCATATGATCATGGGCAAAGTTTCTATCCGCAAGGCGGATGTCGAATTCGTGCTTGGAACAGCCGGTTCACCCGGCAAAGTTATTTTCAACAACCCGGTTCTGGAAGCAGCCTACAAGGCGCAAATTGGCCAACCGCACCCAGCGACAAAACCTGCAGCCCCGGCGGCATAAAAACCCCTCAGGAAAGGCTTTGAGCCTTGGCCGCGATTGGCTAAACTCCGGCCGCCGTTTCCAAACCGGGGTTTATCATGACGAAAACCGTTCCCTTTATCGCCGCAACCGTCGCGATGCTTGTCGCGGGCATGCTCGCTGATGCCGCATTCGCCCAAGCCTTTCCCGGGATGATGGTTCATCCGCAGGCAGCAATGACGCATAACGGCCCACCGCCTGAAGATTCTTCGATGGCGGTGCCCGCTCCGATGCAACCGCAAGCGCCCGCGCCTCAACCGGCGATGGCCGCCCAACCCGCGCCAACGCCTGCCCCTACTCCAACTTACACCACACCTACTCAGGCCTACGCCGCACCTGCTCCTGCGCCCAGGCCATATGTGTTTCCGCCTGCTTATAATAGTAACGCGGGACCCATTCAGGCCCCCGCCCCCGCTCCGGTCGTGATTTCTGCACCGACTCCCGCTCCCACACCCATGCCGATGACAGCTCCTAAGCCCGTCGCCGCGAGCAATACCGCCGAGGCGCGGATCAAAAACCTACACGACCGGCTCGCAATTATGCCGGAGCAAGAACATGATTGGGCACCCGTGGCACAAGCGATGCGCGATTACGATGTCGTCATGAGCAAGCTTGTCCAGAAACGCCGCGCGCTCGGCCCGACGCCAACAGCAGCGCAGAACCTCGTTTCCTATCAGGAAATGGTGGCGGCGCGCGGCGAGGCCCTGAAGCACATCTCGGACGCCTTTTATTACCTTTACACCAACGACATGCTGCCGGAACAGCAAGGCAACGCCGACGAAGTATTCGCCAGTCCTGGCGTGATGGGGCAGTAAAGGCTCTTGCCCCGTCCTTCGACTTGCGCACAAAAACTTTCTCACCCGCTGATCTGGGCGGCGCTTGAATTTTTTG
>Ga0265338_10008382_pt1 | contig 12558 bp, 9 predicted proteins | sample 42126metaG_FD_193579 | JGI IMG/M metagenome (GOLD analysis project Ga0265338, IMG submission 193579) | Rhizosphere microbial communities from Carex aquatilis grown in University of Washington, Seatle, WA, United States - 4-21-26 metaG | ecosystem: Host-associated > Plants > Roots > Rhizosphere >... | reverse complement strand
CGCGCACGCTTTCCGTCACAAACGTGAAATCTCAGAAGATCTGCGTTTCTGAGAAACCCGCATAGCATCACTTTGATTTCTGTTCCGCTATCCACTTGTTGGTGCGGGCTTCCAGCAAATCCAGGGGAAGGGTTCCACCGTCGAGCATCTTGTCGTGGAAGGCGCGAATGTCAAATTTGGATCCCAGCTCTTTCTGCGCACGATCCCGCAGTTCGCGGAGCTTAAGCTGCCCCAGTTTGTAACTGAGAGCTTGCGCAGGCCATGCAATATAACGGTCCGCCTCCGATTGAACGGTAGGCTCGTCGACCGCGCCCGACGTTCGGAAGAAGTCCACGACCTGGTCGCGGGTCCATCCCTTCGAGTGAATGCCGGTATCGACTACCAAACGCACCGCGCGGAAGAGTTCCGAGGACAACCGTCCATAATCCGACACCGGGTCTTGGTAAAACCCGACTTCCTTACCTAGTTGCTCCGCGTAGAGCGCCCATCCTTCGCTGTACGCGTTGAAGCCAAGGCCGTGGAGGCGGAATTTTGGCAAACCCGTAAGTTGTTGCTGAACCGATAGCTGCATGTGATGTCCAGGGACTCCTTCATGGTAGGCGATAGCTTCATCATCGATAAGTGACCGCTCAGCGAACTTAGAGGTGGCGACGACCACGCGGCCTGGACGCTTGCCATCCGGAGTGCCGGTCATGTAGTGAGTGGCTGCCGCCGCTTGAAAATCCGGAATGGCTTCGACGGTGACCGGAGATTTGGGAAGCAGGTTGAACAGGTCTGGAAGCTTCGGCTCCATCTGGGCGATGTAGTGTCGGAAATCTTCGAGAATTTGCTCCGCGGAGGTCGGAATATATTTCGGATTGGTTTTAAGAGACGCTCGGAATGAGGCGAGATCGGCGAAGCCCTCCTTCTTTGCAATCACGGTCATCTCGGCCTGTATGCGATCGATCTCGCGCAGACCGAGTTGATGGATCTCGTCTGGCGTCATGCGGGTAGTGGTCCGGGCGTAGATGTCATTCTCGTAGCGTTTCTCGCCGTCCGGCAAAGAAGTAACCGAGAGTGTGGTCCGGCCCGCGGGCGCGTATTCCGTGCGAAGAAAGGCTGCGAATGTTTTGTAAGCCGGCAACACGTCGACCTTGGTCGCATCGGTAATTTGCTGCGTCAGGCGCTTCTGGTCCTCCGCGGAAATGCTTGTCGGATATTTCTTCGTCGGCAGGAGGAAAGGGTTCGCATCGATGATTCCCTGACACTGAACCGGGAGTTTCTCCAGCAGGAAGCGTACCGGCATGAGCTTGTCTTTCATTCCTGCGCGAAGTACTTCGGTGGTTTGGCTCAGTACAAGCGGAATCTGGTGAAGGCGCGCGATGTAGTCCTCATAGTGCTTGACCGAGTCGAAGGGGACCGACAGCGGCAGGTCTGCCAGGCTGGTGTGGACGCCATTCTGTTGATTGATTGGCATCTCATACTCTTTCAGCTTGTAATCGGCAACCCGCTGCTGCAGCACGCGGATCAGGAGGTCGTGCGAAAGCTGGTCCTGATCCGAGAAGCCAGCACCGGAGATCGCCTCGAGCCGGGACAGAAACTCCTCATCGGTCTTGTGGTACCTGGCGATGGCGTCGAGTGAGCGATCTGCGAGCTTATCGTTGTACCGGTAGTCTCCGAAAGCGGTAGCCCGCTCAGGAAAGTTCTTCAGATCAGACTCGTACTGCTCTTCGAAGAGTGCATTCTGCGCGGCAACGCGATCGGCGACTGGTTTAACCTCTTGGGAGAAGGCTAGACCGGCGACGACCACGAGAAAAAGGAAGGTATTGTGGAGACGCATAGTGTAGGCAGGGTATCAAAAGGAATGCCGGTTCCGCGCGAGAAAACGCCCTTGAGCTGATCGCGCCGTTCCCTTCCCCCCCTTCAAGAACGCAAGCTCTTTCCGATAGACTGGCTATCCACTGGAGGATGGCCTCTTGCACAAACCCCGGTTACGTCTCCACCGCGCTCTCATCGCGGTCGCTCTCCTGTTCCTCTCCTCGTCAGTGATTGCTCAGTCTGCTCCGCAGGAACTGTGGAACGGGCTCAAATGGCGGCTCATTGGCCCGTTCCGGGGTGGCCGCGCCGTCGCTGTTGCCGGAGTACCCGGCGACTCTACTACGTTTTATTTTGGTGCGGTCAATGGAGGCGTCTGGAAAACGACCGATGCCGGCACGGTCTGGAAGCCGATTTTTGATGATCAACCAATAGGCTCAATCGGCGCGATCGCCGTCGCTCCCTCTGACCCCAAAAGAATTTACGTGGGAACCGGCGAATCCGACATTCGTTCCGATCTCTCTTCGGGCAATGGCGTCTATCAATCGTCGGATGGTGGTACTACCTGGACGCACGTAGGCCTTGACGAGACGCGCCAGATCAGCCGGATCGTGATTGATCCGCAGAATCCCGACGTGGTTTATGTAGGAGCGCTGGGTCACGCTTTTGGCCCCAACGAGCAACGCGGTGTCTTCAAATCCGTCGATGGAGGATTGCATTGGAACAAGGTTCTCGATGAAGGCGCCCAACTAGGCATTTCCGATCTGGCGATCTGCTCGGGGAACCCACAGATTCTCTTTGCCGGTACTTGGAACACCAGTCGTCCTCCCTGGAGCACTTACGCGCCCATCGATGGACCTGGCGGCGGCCTCTTCCGCTCACAAGATGCCGGCAAGACGTGGTCCCGGATAAAGCGCAGCGGATTACCCGACGGCGATTGGGGCCGCATTGGTGTTGACGTCGCACCCGACGGCAAGCGCGTCTATGCACTGATTCAGGCACAGAAACCCGGCCTCTATCGTTCCGATGATGGGGGCGACACCTGGGTTCTTGAAAACGCAAACCCGCGCCTGACCAGTCGCGCATGGTATTTCAATGGCATCACAATCGATCCGCGCAATCCGGATGTTATCTATATGCCCAACGTCGCTCTTTACCGCTCTGAAGATGGTGGAAAAACAATCTCCATCGTGCGTGGCGCACCTGGTGGGGATGACTATCATCAGATTTGGGTCGATCCGAAGAACCCCGCCAGCATGGTTCTGGGAACGGATCAGGGCACCACGATCAGTCTCGACCGCGGCCTGACTTGGAGTACTTGGTACAACCAGCCCACCGCGCAGCTCTATCACGTGATTACCGATAACCAGTTTCCCTACGTCGTCTATGGCGCCCAACAAGATAGCGGCAGCGCCGCCGTTCTGAGCCGCACCGACCACGGCCAAATCACTCCCCGCGATTGGTTTCCTGCGGGCGCAAGCGAGAGCGGATACATCGCCCCCGATCCCAAGGATCCAAATATCGTTTATCTCAGCGGAACCTACGGTAGTGTCAGCCGCTTCAACAAGCGAACCGGCCTCAGCCAGGATATTACTCCGTGGCCCGCGCTGAGCTTTGGATCAGAGATTAATCGGCGAAAATATCGAGATCCATGGACACCGGTTTTGCTCTTCTCCCCCGCGGATTCCGCGACACTCTACTTTGGAACGCAATATGTGATGAAAACTGTCGATGGAGGTCTGCACTGGCAGACCATCAGTCCTGATCTCACCGGCTCGACGCAAGATGTCGCTGATAACAAATCTCAGGGGCTACCCACGATCGAAAATGCAAAGCAACGAGGCTATGGCGTAGTCTTCACGATTGCGCCATCGGCTCTCAATCGCGATCTCATTTGGGCGGGAAGCGATACAGGCCTCATCAACATCACCCGCGATGGAGGAAAAACCTGGAAGGACGTGACGCCCCAGGGCCTGAGCGCCTGGAGCAAGATTTCCCTCATCGAAGCGTCCCACTCCAATCCCGCCGCGGCTTACGCTGCGGTCGATCGCAGCCGCCTGGACGACCAGGCTCCGTACCTCTATCGAACTCGCGATTTCGGAGCGACTTGGCAATTGATTACAAACGGCGTTGCCAGCAAATCTTTTCTCCGCAGCATTCGCCAGGATCCCGATCCGCACAGCAAGGAGCTGCTTTTTGCAGGAACTGAAACTGGCGTCTACGTATCATTCGACGATGGCGACCACTGGGAATCCTTGCGACTCAATCTACCTACAACTTCTGTTCGCGATCTGATTATTCATGGCGAGGATCTCGTAATTGCTACGCACGGCCGCTCTTTCTGGATTCTCGACGACATCACGCCCCTGCGCCAGTCACACGAGGCCGCTACTGCCAATGCATTCTTGCTCTGCCATCCAGCACCCGCATTTCGCATCGATAACGATTCCTTCGTAGGCACGCCGCTTCCGCCCGAGGAACCGACGGCCGAGAATCCTCCCGGCGGCGCTGCAATCGACTATTTCCTCAAATCCTCAGCGAGCGCCGTTACGCTAGAAGTTTTCGACGGGCAAAAGAACCTGGTGCGCAGATTTTCTTCGGAAGATAGGCAATCCGAAAAGCGTCCGTCACTGCCCATCGCAGAGCGTTGGTTCCCGAAGTCAGAATCCCTTCAGACAACAACAGGAATGCATCGATTTCACTGGGATCTCACGTGGGGCGGCTCCTCGGTCGATGAGGAGTCTGAATCCCGTAATCCCAGCGGTCCAAGGATTGTGCCGGGAATCTATCAAGTCCGCTTGACGGTCGACGGCCACACCCAAACTCAGTCGCTGAAAGTCATCATGGACCCTCGCTCCCCCGCAACGTCCGACGTACTTCAGCAGCAATTGCAACTCGGCAAGCAGATATACACGGAAATCCTCAAGGCGCGCCGCGTGCTCGCCGAGATCAGTCTGGTACAGAAACAACTGGCCGACGCTGAGCACAAGCTCGGCGAACAAAATGCAGCTTTGAAGTTGGCGCTCGCAGATGGCCAATCGGAAATCACAAAGATTCTTACGGAGGAAAAACTTCCACAAACGTCCGGAGGCTTGCAAGAAGGCTCGACCGCACTGGCCTCAGCACTCCATGTTGTCGAGGGCGGGGATCGTGCCGTGCCCTCGCAAGCGATCGCGGTCTACAAGGAGTCCAGCCGGCGCGTCAAGAAAGGAATTGAAGCTTGGACTGTATTCAAGCAAACGAATCTACCCAAGCTAAACCAAGCTTTACGCGAGGCAGGATTCACTCCAATATGAGAATCGCGCTCAAAGCATACCGGGGAGAAACTAGGTCCTACGTTGACGTCTTAACTGAAATTGGGGCGGAACGCGCCAAGGAATGGGATAGCGCAAAAACGTGACGCAGCCGTCCCATGGGCTGCGTCACTTAAGAGGAACCGGATGGCCATGGGGATGGCCGGCGTCAGTTCTCTACGTCTCCGAGCAATTCATTGAATGTACTGGTCTTCCGTAATACGCGTCTGATCAAGATTGCTCAGTATTGAAATAAATTGGAAACGACTGGGGCCCGCTTCGCACCCCTCCTCGCAACTTCAATAGAGGCGAAACTCGACTTCCACGCTAATCTCCACGTTTACCGGTTTCCCGTCTTTCAATGCTGGATCGAAACGCCACTGCTTTACTGCCTCCATCGCCTTCGCATCCAGCCCGGACCCAAGGCCGCGGACCACGCGAATGTCGCGCGGATTTCCGGAGGCGTCAACAATCAACCAAAGAGTGCAAGTGCCTTGTGTCTTCGTCCGGCGGGCTTCTTCCGTGTACTGCGGATCGGGTGCCGAAATCGCCTGTGGCGCCGAAATTCCTCCCCCTACTTTAAACACTCCTCCACCGATGCCGCCACCGCTACCGGCGCCGACACCTGCTCCATGTCCCACGCCTACGCCGCCCCCCGAACCCGATCCGATACCGCCGCCCGATCCGGTGCCGTTGGAAGGTGGTGCTGCTGGCATGGCCGTAGCCGATGGCGTGCCTAAGATCGGCATGTGATTTTCAGCAAGATGCACTTGTGGCGGCACGATGACAGTCGGCTCTACCGTCAACTTCGGCGCGGCATTACGTAGGACGATCTGTGGCGGCGCAATCTGCAGCACTTCAAATTTCGGGACTCTTCCCTTCGGCGCGGGCAGCGGATCACGATCTCCTCCCCCTCCGCCACCTCCAACCACATTCGCGGCGGCCCGCAGCGTATACGAGTCCGGAGGGGGAGCGACGAGGGTTACGACCTCTCTCTGCTTGGCTTGTTGCACTACTTGGGTTTCAACGGCAGCTCCGGCAAGAAGCAGACCCAACAGTCCAAGGTGTACAACGACCGACCCGAACAAGCCATTCGTCCGGTAGTTGTTATATTGGCCCCAAACTTCTCCCGGCGCGAAAGATCTTTGTGCTCGCAAGCGTGCCCCCTTTTCACCTGACAGGGCCGGCGCCCGTGGGCTGCCGCTGACCTGCTTCCACGCCCGGCAGGAACATAAAACCAATCGGACGCGGTTCGACAATCTAGATAAAAATGAAGGATGCCAGATTACCGGCGGAAAGTCTGAGCAAGTTAGCTCACACGAGGAAGGTTCGTCGTAGCGGACCGAGATCGGTTTACGGATATTCCGCAATGCTCTCGTTGCGGGGGATCAAGGGAGATGCTGAGAGAATCCGGTAGTCCCGATAATCAATGGTGAGAGAAGCGTGGCCTCCCAGTCGTACAGCACTCGAGCTGTGATTGGAAATCGGGAGCCAGAAATCACCCACTCTGCCATAGACCAGTTCTATTTTCGATTCCTTGGTCCAGAAGGACGGGTTCTTGGCAGGCTCTCCTTCAATGCGCGCCACCGCAAAATCGTCCGCATCCACCCAGATCTTGCCCCGGAATAAAAGCTTGTTTTTCACGCGCGGCTCCACTGACAGCACGTACATCGAGCCGCTTGGACCGGGCTCGTACCCTTGGAGCACAAATGTGTAGTTGTCATTGTTGAGCGCTACGTGACTCTGGTTCTCTTCGCTCAGTGCCTCTCGTTCGGCCTCCAACAGTTTCTTGAATACCCTTTCAATGACCAACTGGGAGCCCGATTCCGATCGGACCGTAAACTGTTTTGTTGAGGGAGAGTCGTACCTTACCTCCACGACCATTTCGGCAGCTCGAAAACCCGGGAAGCCGCGGTATTCCAGTCGGTAGGTTCTATTCCCTTGGTAGGCACGCAGGGCGCGTGCACGATCCAAATTTCTCTGCACTAGATTGTTGATCACTTCTTCAGCGGTTAGTACCGGTTGAGGAGCAGCGACCCACAATGCTTGCGCTCCAAGCGAAGCGCATGAGCCCACGCAAAGCAGCAGCGCTAGTATTACTCGCATTGGAATACGCCCTTAGTCATTGGGCCAGAATACGGCCAACAGCCACCCCAAAAGTGTTCAATATTGATCATGTCTTGTTTTCCTTCCATTCCGGGAAAAATTGCCGAGCGACTGAGCATTCTTGCTCAGACGGTCCACATTTGTTCCGTTACCATTTTCGTTGGTTCGAAACCTAAGACACTGGCATCGAGAAGGCACAGATTGAATTTGCAGTCGAGCCGCTACGGGAAACCATCGGCCATGGCCGCGGCGGCGCTCACCGTCATCGCCCTTGCTGTGGCAATGACCTTTATCGTTACGCTCGCTGTTTTTATCACGTGCACGGGATGGATTTGGGCCGCCATGCGGCGAAAGTCACGCATGAAGCGCGCTCTAATAAACCTGAAACTCGCGGACCGTTACGTCGACCTTGATTTTCGGCAACCAGCAGGAATATCGGAAAACAGTGTTAGTGCCTACGGTTCGAGCTTGGCGTGTGGAGGCGAGCAATTCCACTCGTCCGGACCTCCGCCCAACCTACGATCGCAATCCGAAGCCCTTTTACAGACACCTTTTTCACCCTAAAAAGGATGTTCGAGCACGTCCAGACACCAGTCGTGCGGACCAGCGCCGGCGTCATCTATCACCGTGCCCCTGGAGGCTTGCTGGGAGTAGCTCGACTCAATGTGACCACGGTTCCCACCGCAACGCCAGCTCCAACAACCGCGCCGAACCTTAGGACGATCGTGCGAACCCGTCGCTGCTTCGCGGGTGCGATCGCGATTCCTGCAGGTTGAGCTGCAGCGATTCCGCTGGCCTTCGAAGGCCCTGCCGCCGCCGTCCCGACGGGCTGCTGGGGCGGCACTGACTTCGGCGATTGAGGTTCTTCTAGGGCAGTTGATGTGGATTGCGCGTTAGGACTCCCCGGCTGGTTCTGCGCGCTCTGCCATTCGGAGCCGCTTGTACTCGGACAACTCGGCAATTCGATTTGACTTGCAGGTTCTTCACGGGCGGTCGAGTTCGCAGACGAATTCGACTCTGCCGGCGCAGCATGAGGCTGTTGCGCACTCACCGGCACCGCATTCGAGGACAAACCAAACAACAGCAGTCCGATCCATACCAGGGAGGTACTCACGTTACTGCGCACTTTCATGGTCGTTTCCCAGCTTCGGACCAAGAGACGAGCTCCACTTCGAGAAAGTTCCGTGTCCAATAAGCGACCCGTTTCGGGCTCAGTGATCGGAGAGCGAATGCCTGAAATACTCTGAAGCTCTACCCGGCGTCTTTTTTCCGTATCGAAGCTTTCAAACAGCCGGTCCATCCTGATCAACCTAGGCGGCAGGAGTTGGTGCGGGAGGCGCCGGACGATTGTCATTCACCGCCGCGACAATCGCGGTCTGGTTTGTGTTGCGCATCACGTTGAGACGGCGGACTCCACGCTTGGGGAACAAGAGATCCCGCATCTTCGTCTTCGCTTTGTGCAGCTGCGATTTCGAATTGCCAATGGAGCAGTGCAGGAGTTTTGCGATCTCGTAATGCCGGTACCCATGAACCGCATGAAGTCCAAAAATTCTTCTGCAGCCAGGCGGCAGTTCCAGCATTGCCCGGCGAATCGAAATCCGGTCGAGCGCGCCCGAGAGGTTCGGATCGGTCTTCCCATATTCCCGGCGTAAGGATGGCGAATCGGGTGACAAGGGCTCGTCCAGCGATGCCATGGGTTGCTTGCGCTGGCGAAACTTCATCAAGACCGTATTTACCACCACGCGATGCAGCCACGTCGAGAAAGCCGAGTCTCCACGGAACCGGCTCAGGTTCCGGAATACCTGCATGAACGAGTCTTGCATCAAGTCTTCCGCCTCGCTGGCGTCTTTGGTCATTCGCAGGCAAATTGCGTAAACCCGCCTGTTGTGCAACTGAAAAAGTATGGCGAAGGCAGCATCATCTCCTCGCTGTGCACGCTCGATCAGGCTCAGTTCGATCTCTCGCTTCGTAACCTTCGCAATGGAAATTGGGCTTTTTGGTATCGCGGAAATGCACGTCGCCACTTGAGTCTCCTCATTCCTCTAGCCGCCCCTAGAAATGCATCTCGGAATCGGAGCTTGATTTCGAGAGTTTCAGGCCGAATGGGCTTCCTTCTCGTGTGTCTTTTCCTAGAGGAGAACCATCTTCCCATTCCGAGTTCCAGAGGTCTGGTCACAATTGCACACTCGAACGGAAGAGGTGGGTACAGAAGATGAATGCGCAGAAAAGGAACTGCCTGAAGAAGATAGCACCTTGGTGCACGACGGAGCCTGAAGGGAGAGTGGGCGGCGGTTGCCGCATCGTGCAGCAGGTGTTCGAACTTAGAGCTCTAGTGATCGATGGAGCTGAGAATGCCGTCGGACGGCGTGGGCATCAATCCTTGAATAGCGTTTAGCACGGGCCAGTGGCTACGGGGCGGAAATCACATTTCCTGTGCAGCGTCGAACTGTTCGTTATCCATGTTGTTGAGGCAGAGAAAATTCTTGCGGACGAATGGGCCGCGCTTGGCGAGCGCGGCCCAAGTCCTGGCGTTAGTGTGATGGAGCCAACACACGCCGGCTAGTGCGTGACTGTAAACTTGCCAGTACTGGTTGCGGTGCCTCCAGGAGTAGTAACCGCAATGGCGCCGGTGATCGCTCCGGTCGGCACTAACGCATCAACTTCCGTGTCGCTGATGACTTGGTAGCTGGTCGCGGCAACTCCACCAAAAGTTACACTCGTCGTTCCGGTTAGAGTGTTCCCCTTAACGGCGACCGATGTTCCCACCGGTCCACTCGTCGGCGTGAAGCTGGTGATGGATGGCAAAACGATGAAAGTTGCCACACTGCTAACCACTCCTCCAGCCGTAGTGATGATGATCTTTTGCCCGGTCTTTGCTCCGGCGGGCACGGTAGCTGTTACCTGGGTGTCGGATTTTATGGTGAACGCAGCGTTCTTGCCGCCAATAGTCACCTTCGTTGTTTGAGAGAGGCTGACTCCGGTAATCGTCACCAAGGTCCCTACCTTGGCGCTCGTTGGAGTGAAGCTCGTAATCTGCGGCGTTACAAGAAATGAGCGATTGCTCTTGAACGTGCTGGTGAATGTGGTTACGGTTACCGGCCCGGTGGTGGCTCCCGAAGGAACGGTCGCCGTCATATAGGTGTCCGAGCTGTTGTTGAAAGTCGCTGGGGTTGAGCCGAACAGAACTTGCGTGGTTCCTGTAAACCCTTGACCGAGGATCTCAACTGTTTGCCCAACTTTTGAGGACCAGGTCACAAGGTTCACAAGCGGACTGAAGCCCATGCTGAGCCGGTAGAAGACGGCACCACCATTTGAGTTCCCGTTGGTATTGCCATAGAAGTTTCCATCGGTGTCGAGCACCAGGGGCGTCGCTGGGAAGTAGCCATTGCACGACGGATCGCAGAAATTGTAGAGAACGGTCTCCGTACCAGAGGGCGTAATTTTGAAGACCGTTCCGTCATTCTTGGTCCCTCCGTTCGCGGTCGTCCCGTAAAAATTGCCGTCGGGCCCGAGCGTAAGGCCATCCCAAGGGAGTTGCCCATCAAACGCGGGGGATGCATAGAGAAAGCTGTGGATCAGGGTAAACACTCCGGCGGGAGTGATCTTGAAGACCGACCCCTCATTGTTGGCGCCGCCCTGATAGGTAGTGCCGTAGAAATTTCCGTCGTTTCCTTGCACCAGAATTCCTCTGGGGTAGGTTCCGTCCGTGGGATACCCGACGAAATTGTGGAGAACTGTAATTTTTCCTGCAGCGGTGATCTTGTAAACCACGCCCAATCCCTTGCTGCCACCGAGAATGGTCGTACCATAGAAATTGCCGTCGGTTCCCTGGGTGGGGAGGTTGGGATCGGCCCCATCCGTGTAGGTGAAGTCATGAAGAACGGTGAACATACCGGAAGCCGTGAGCTTGAAGAACGCACCATACTGCGTGTTGTATTGCCCGATGGAAACGCCGTAGGTATTGCCGTCCTGTCCTTGGAGAGTCGTGTAAGCGGGAACACTGTCATCAGTGCCATTGACGAAACTGTGAAGCGTCGTCAACGTGCCAGTCGGAGTAATTTTGAACACGGTCCCGGCATTTCCCGTGCCGCCCCCTTGGGTCGTTCCATGGAGATTTCCGTCGAAGCCCAGCGTGACTCCTCCCAAGGGATAGGCGCCGTCAGTGCATGTGGTCCCCGGGCAGAAATCGTAGACATCCGTCAATGCGCCCGCGGTCGTCATTTTAAAGACAGAGCCCACAGTCTTAGCGCCGTTGTTGGAGATGGTCCCGTAGAGATTGCCGTCGCGCCCCTGCGACATCACTTGCGGGAACGTGATGCCACTATAGGCACCGGAACCGACGGGATAGGTGTGCAGTACGGTATAGGTCTGGGCGCTAGCCATCGTAACGGTAAGTAAAAACGCCAACGAGATCAGCGAGAGTACGGTTCCATGGTGTTTCATAAAAACTCCTTCTCAAAACGAGATTCGGCCCGAAGCCTGGCGTGCGAGCTGGTCTCGCCGCAGGTCTTCGAAATCCTTGGGTTCCCCAAAATCTGCGTGCTCATCGGACTGGTTCGTGGCACAATGTTGCGGCTTGCCAGTGTCCGTTGGGCAGACAGTCTGCTCGATCCCCCGCTGTAAGTCCTGACGGAATTCTCAAGAACTCTAAAGCTCGGCTAACTCTATGAATTACAAGGGACCTGCAGAAGGAGCAGCAGAGACGTCTGGTCGCCTGTGGCGCTTTGCGGATTACGAGTTTGATGAACTTCGACGCGAGTTGCGGGTTAAGGGCCGGCAGATTGATTTGGAAACCAAGCCTTTGGACCTGCTGCTGCAGTTGCTTCTCCATGCTGGTGAGGTCGTTACAAAGGAAGAGCTGCTGGAATCCGTCTGGCCCGATGTGATGGTAGTGGACGGGTCATTGGCGACCGCTGTCTCCAAACTTCGCAAGGCCATGGGAGACGAGGACCACCCCGTGATCCTCACGGTTCCAAGGGTGGGCTACCGGCTTGCTGTGCCCGTGTACTGCAAGACCGTTGCGGCCGCCGCCGGGCCTGAGCTTGGTTTCAAGACCGGACAGGTCGTGCCCGGACGGGAGCAATGGCGGCTTTCTCGTCCCATGGACCTTTCGGGATCGAGCGAGGTCTGGCTGGCTGAGAATCCTAAAACTCACGAACAGCGGGTATTCAAGTTCGCCGCGGACGGAGCGCGCCTGAAAGGTCTGAAGCGCGAGATTACGGTCTCACGCTTTTTGCGGGAAACGTTGGGAGACAGGCCGGAGTTTGTTCGCATCCTGGAATGGAATTTTGAGACGCCTCCTTTTTTTCTGGAAAGCGAGTACGCGGGGTCTAACTTGTCGGAATGGGCCGAAGCTCAGGGAGGC
>Ga0265338_10008381_pt1 | contig 12558 bp, 12 predicted proteins | sample 42126metaG_FD_193579 | JGI IMG/M metagenome (GOLD analysis project Ga0265338, IMG submission 193579) | Rhizosphere microbial communities from Carex aquatilis grown in University of Washington, Seatle, WA, United States - 4-21-26 metaG | ecosystem: Host-associated > Plants > Roots > Rhizosphere... | reverse complement strand
ACCTACGCGATTATCGGCCCGGCTGCGGGCTGGTTGCTCCTGCTGATGCGCTGCGTGATCGGCCTCTCGGTGGGCGGCGAGTACACCGGCGTGGTCGCCTACTTGTTGGAAGGCGCGCACGTGGAGCGGCGAGGGTTGATCACCTCGTCGGCCTCTGCGGCCAGCGAGGTGGGCGGTCTCCTGGCGGTAGGGCTCTCCGCGCTGACGGTGCACGTGCTGAGCGCAGCCCAGCTGGAGGTCTGGGGCTGGCGCATTCCCTTTCTGGCGGGCGCGGCGCTGGCGGCCAGCATCTGGGTGGCGCGCTCGGGCATGCAGGAGTCGCCCGACTTCGAGCGTCAGCGCGCCAGCGGCACCACGCCCGACCGACCCTTGCGTTACACACTGACCAACCATGCTCCGGGCGTGTTCCGCTCGTTCGCCATCTCGGCGCTGGGCTCGATTACATACTATGTCGGTATCACGTATGTGCCGGCCTTCCTGGCGACGGCGGGCGCGCTCTCGGAAGACGCGTCGCTCTGGCTCTCGGTGCTGCCCGCGCTGGTGGTCATCGCGGTGACGCCGCTGGTGGGGCTGCTCACGGACCACTGGGGCAGAAAGCCCGTGCTGGTGATGTTTTGTCTCGCCAGTGCCTTGCTGCCGGCCGCGCTCTTTTCAGGGATGGCCGGCGGCTCGGTCGTGCGGGCCTTGCTGGGCGCGGTGGTCCTGGCCGGTGTGGGCGGCGGCGTGAGCGCAGTGGGCGCGGTGGCGACCGCCGAGCAGTTTCCTGGCGAAGGACGCCTCAGCGGTCTGGCCCTGGGCACCACCACGGCCACGGCGATCTTCGGCGGCCTGACGCCCTGGCTGGCCCAGGTGCTGGTGGAGCGCACCGGTTGGCCAGCGGTGCCCGGAGTGATGATCGCGGTGGTGGGGTTCTGCGTGCTGCCGGTGTTCGTGGCCATGCCGGAGACGGCGAAGCGAAGCCCACCGGTCTTCGACTGAGTTGGTAATGATAAGTCGGTGATGCGCGATCACGGATGCCGAACGCAGAGCACGCGCGCGTGGTACGCGTAACCCTCAGGTCCCGTTCCCGGGTAGCCCGTGTCGAATCCGAAGCCGCGACCTTTTCCGGGGCCGTCGGACTCTGCGCTCCAGAGCCAGTGGCTGGTGATTGAAAAGCCCTGGGGGACGCCGCAGTAATAAGTTCCGCACCGCGCCATCTTCGTGCCCACCGCATCAAAGTAGAGATTCTGAAGTTCACCGATGCTGGGCATTCGCCACTTGCCGCCCGCGAGTGGCAATCCTTCACAGTACTTCTGTGCGTCGTTCCAGCCGATGTCGCGGCCGTTATCGCTTTGCGTCCACTGCAGGCCCGAGCTCACCTGCTCGAGCACGCCGCCACCGCGATCGATCTCCTTCACAGGATCGCGGTGCGATGCCTCTTCGGCGGCCCTGGCGCGCGCTTGAGGGGTGTCGACTTCTTCGGCGCGCGGCGCTCGGACACACAGCGCGCGGCTGCCGGACGACGCGCCGGCTGGATATGAATAGGGAACGCCGTAGCCTTGTTGAAAAATATAGGTCCAGGCGAGCGGCGGATCGCGCTTCTCTCCAATCCAGAACCACCAACTGGTCAGCGCCAGCTTGGATTTATTGCAATATGCATCTCCGCAAGGCTGCGGCCCCGCGATGCGGATCTCGTCGAAGATACTTTGGAACTCCTCGCTGCTGGGCAATCGCCAGCCGCCGCCTGAGGTCGACAAGGTTTCACAGTATCTTTGCGCGCCGTCCCAGGTGATGTCGGCGCCGTTGTCGCGCTGCGTCCAGAAGAGGCCCGAGCTCACCTGCTCGAGGACGCCGTTGCCGCGGTCGATCATCGTGTCGCCGGTTGGAGCGACTTTCTGCGGCGTTGCCTTCTCGATGGCCTCGAGCGCAAATGCCACCGCGACGTGCTTGTCCGCGTCGACCTTCTTCACTGCCGATGACTTGGCAGCGCTCACCTTCTGGCTGGTGCAGGTGAGGTTGTGCTCACCCGGCGCGACCTTGATCTTGTTGACCACGTCGGGTTGCACAGTTCCCTCGAGCGCGCCATCGATGCGCAGGGTGCAGAAGGCGTCGCTGGTGACATCCATGAGGCCGAGCGGCGCCTTTGGAACGAACGCGGCGCGCGCTTCCTTCTGGATGAGCTTCGGCGTCTCGATGAGCTCCGACTCGAGCGCCTCGTGAAATCCGACGATGTTGTCGCCGCGCTGCACGGTCCGGAATCGATACTTGAAAGTAATCGTGCCTTCGCAAGTTCCGGAGATGGGCCGCTTCGTCAATCGGCTCACCCCGACGCCGACGATGTGCACCGTCGCCGTGCCCTCGGATGGAAACGCCGGCAGCGCGGATTGAACGGTCGCTCGAGGCGAGCCTCCAAGCATGTCGACCGGCAGTCCGCACATTTCAGATGCGAGCGCGTTGATGCCACCTTCACCGGGATTGCTCATCGACGAGAGCGCGAGCTGCTCGATATCGCCTCGGGTCACCACGCCGGCGCTGGCCGCGCCTGCCAGAAGCGTCGCGATGACGAACGTGCAGATACTTGTGAATCGCATGGGCCGAGCATGCGCAGCGGGCGTCGCTGGCTGCAATCAAGACCGGAAGCGATCGAACGGCACGAGCTCGAGCCCCGCGGCATCGAAATCGGCGTCGACACTGGAGATGAAGTGCGTGGGATCGCTCGGCGCGAGCGCGTGGAGGGAGTCCGGCCGATCCAGGAGCCGCTCGAGATCGTCGATGGTGAAGGCGTCGGGGGCGGTGGTGTCGAGCTCGCTCCAGGCGAGCGGCGTGGCCACCGGCGCGAGCGGCCGTGCGCGAAGCGAGTAGGGCGCGACCACGGTGGAGATGGGGTTGTTGCGCAGCCAGTCGAGGAACACCCGCTCGCGGCGCTGGGCAATTCGATAAGCGACCGTGAGTGAATCCTCGTGCTGCGAGGCGAGCAGGGTGGCGAACTTCTGCAGCGTCACGAACAGGGTCTCGAACGACGCCGAGGGCGTGAGCGGCGCGACCACGTGGTAGCCCTTCGAGCCCGTGGCGACCGGCGCGCTTTGAAGTCCGCGCTCCGCCAGCGCCTCGCGCACCACGTGCGCCGCTTGCCGGGCGAGATCCACGCGTCCCGGCGGCGGATCGAGGTCGATGATCAGCCGATCGGGATGGTGGAGGTCGGCGGCGAGCGCGGTGGGCACGTGGAGCTCGAGCGCGCCCTGATTCGCCACGTAGGCCAGCTGCTCCGCCTCGCGCAGCACCGGGTAGATCGTGACGTCGGCCTCGTTGCCGCCCTTGCCGCGGTGCTTTGCCGACGCCTCGGGGCTGCGCGGCACCGCGAAGCGTTCGAACGACGCCGGGTAGTGCGGCGGCACGTTCTTCTGGAAGAAGCCCGGCGCCGCGAGCCCCTTGGGGAAGCGCTTGATCGACAGCGGCCGGCCGGCGACGTGCGGCAAGAGCCGCGGCGCGATGCGCGCGTAGTACGCGACCACGTCGGCCTTGGTGCGGCCGATCTCCGGGAAGATCACCCGGTCTCCGTTCGAGACGTCGACCATGTGCGGAGCGTACCTGCTGCGCGCGCGCGATGCAGTTCGCTCACGCGACGCGAATCACGGCAGGCAGCAGAACGTGAATGGCGTCTGAGGTATCGCGTCGCCGGTGGGCTCACCGCCACTCGGGCCGCAGAAGCCAGGCTGGTACACCGGCGGGTTGGCGGACTTGCTGCCGATCGGGGTCCCCGCGGGCACGTCATAGCAACCCGCCGCGCCGGACTGCACCACCGTGCTGCACGCTCCGTCGGCGTAGAGGGTCACGGTGGTGCTGCAGGCGCTGCCCGAGACCGGGCCGCAGCTGCAGGCGGTGCAGGCCCGGGCATCGTCGACGCCCGCGTAGAACAGGTGCGCGTCGGTGTACCCACCGGCGCTGGAGCAGCCCAAGTCGCCGGCGTGGCCCACGCACGTATGAAAACCCGAAGCTGCAGCAGGCAGGCACGTGGAGCCGGCCTGCGCGCACGAGCCGCCGGCAGTGGGCTCACAGCGGCGCGCGAAGGCCTGCCAGGTCACGGGCGCCGGTGAGGGCGTGGCGGAGGCGGCACAGGCGTCGGCGACTGCGCTCGCGCCGATGACCACCGATTGCACGCAGTCCACGCCGCCACAGAGCTTGCCTGCCGGGAGCGCGTTCGTCGCGGTGCAGGAGCCATCCCAACCTGCGGGCGGGTCCGAGCTCGTGGCCGCGCCGCCGACCGCGCACGTCCCTGCGGTGGCCGAGATCGACGTGGGCAGGGCACACGTGCCGCTGGACGCACCACACGTGCACCGGTCGCACGTTGCGGGGACCTGGAGCTGGCCGAAGCCCTCGTACGTGTTCGCCGGCGCGGCGTTCGGGCAGGCGGGCGCGTTGGCAGGTGCATCGCCGAGCCAAACCAGCGCAGGCGCGTCCCAGCCGCTTGGCGCGCCGTCGACGCAGGTGCCCGCGCAGCCGCCCGTGCTGCCGCCGCTGGAGGTCGACGTCGACGAGCCTGTGGCGGTCGACGTCGAGGACCCTGAGCTGGAGCCTCCGACCGAGGACGTCGCCGACGTGGACCCGGAGCTCGAGCTGGCTGCCGTGGAGGTCGATGTCGAGGATCCGGAGCTCGAGTCTGCGGTGGTCGTCGTCGTGGAGGAGCCGGACGACGAGCTTGCGGCGGAGGACGTCAAGGTCGTCGCTCCCGAGCTCGAACCCGCGGCCGTCGCGGCCGTCGCGGCGCCGCCGGTGGACGTCCCCGCACCGCTGCTCCCGCACGCTGCGAGGAGGAGGAGCATCCATGCGTGAGGGATCGAGAGGAGCCGCACCTCCGCAGCCTATGCGATCGCGCAACGTTGGTCGGCACGAAGATGGCGCCCCGTGGAACGTCCTTCTGCGGCCTTCCCCAGAGCTTCTGATTCGAGCAGCCACTGGTTCTGGAGCGTGGAGTCCGAAGGTCCCGGGACGGTGCGCTGTGTTCGGTGTCTGCGATCGAGGTGTTGAATATTCTTTTCTATGGAAGACATGCCGTCTGCACTTGTCCGACCTCACCGCTCGGTGAGCTTTGGGATTTCACCATTAAATAAAGCCTTCACTTTTTGTGTCGTGCTATCGAACGAGGACTGTCGCCTCACCTCCGAGGCGCGACCCGGCTCCGGAGCTCCTCGATGGCGGTTCATAAGTATTTGGTTTGCGCACTTGCATGTACGGTTGCGCTGGCGTTCGTCCAAGGCTGTAGCAGCACCCCCAACGGCAACGACGCCGGTCCGACGACCGACGCCGGCCACGTGACGGACGCTGGCCACGTGACGGATGCGGGCGCAGAGGATGCGGGACCGATCGACGCAGGTCCGGAAGATGCGGGACCTGTCGACGCGGGTCCGGAAGACGCGGGTCCGGAAGACGCGGGTCCCGTCGATGCGGGTCCGCAGGATGCCGGCTTTGTCGATGCGGGTCCGGAGGATGCGGGTTCGGTCGACGCCGGTGTGGATGCGGGGCCGATCTGCGGCGGCGGGACCGCCTGCACCAGCCCCAGCGATTGCCCGGCGACGGGAAGTGACTGCGTGGCGGCCACCTGCGACAACGGCTGCTGCGGCACCACCTCGGTGAGCGCCGAGACGGCCTGCAGCGGCGTCGACGGCGGCCAGGTCTGCGACGGCAACGGCAACTGCGTGGGCTGCGTGGGCGCGAGCGACTGCGCCAGCGGCTCCTGCAACGGCAGCACGTACACCCCGCCCGCGACCTGCACCGGCAACGCGTGCGTCCCGGGCACCGCGCAGACCTGCCCCCAGGACTGCAACGCGGACGCCGGTGGCTGCGTGCAGTGCAACAGCAACGCCGATTGCTCGCCGTCCACCTGCGACATCAACAATGTGTACACGCCGGCCGGAACCTGTGTGAACAACCTCTGCCAGGCCGGGACGCCGCAGACCTGCAGCGGTGCCAATTCGCTGTGCGTCGAGGGGCAGGGCTGCTTGCAGTGCAAGAACGACAGCGATTGCCCGGGCAGCTCCTGCAACGGGAACAGCTTCACGGGCCACCAGACCTGCAACAGCAGCGGCCAGTGCGTCACGCCGGCGTCGACGACCTGCACGGGCGGCACGCCGGTGTGCAACTCGGTCAATGGTTGCGTGCAGTGCAACGCCAACGGCGACTGTCCGCAGGCCGCTTGCGTCGGAAACATGTACGTCCCGGCCCAGACCTGCGTCACCTCCGGCAACCAGTGCGTGCCTGGCCTTTCGATTGACTGCAACACCCTGAACGAGCGGTGCGACGCGGCGGCGGGCGGCTGCATCCAGTGCGAGAGCGACGCCGACTGTTCGGGCTCCACCCCGGCCTGCAACACGACGACCCACACCTGCGTCACCTGCACCAGCAGCAACAAGACCCAGTGCGTGGGCACCACGCCGGTGTGCAACACGAGCAATGACACCTGCGCTCCGTGCACGGCCAACACCGATTGCTCGGGCTCCACGCCGGCGTGCAACACCACCAGCGGCGCGTGCGTGCAGTGCACCAACAACTCGCAGTGCTCGGGTGCCACGCCGGTGTGCAACACGACGACCAACACCTGTGTGCAGTGCCTGAGCGACTCCAACTGCTCGGGCTCCACCCCTGCGTGCAACTCCAGCAGCAACACCTGCGTGCAGTGCACCGCCACCAACCGCAACAACTGCTTCGGCACCACGCCGGTATGCAACACGATCGCCAACGTCTGCACCGCTTGCACGGCCGATAGTCAGTGCTCGGGCTCCACGCCGTCGTGCAACACCACCAGCGGCGCGTGCGTGCAGTGCACGGCGACGAACCGCACCCAATGCAACGGCACCACGCCGGTGTGCAACACGACCACCAACACCTGCACCGCGTGCACGTCCGACAGCCAGTGCTCGGGCTCCACGCCGGCGTGCAACACCACCAGCGGTGCGTGCGTGCAGTGCACGGCGACGAACCGCACCCAGTGCAACGGCACGACGCCGGTGTGCAACACGAGCAACAACACCTGCACCGCCTGCACGGCCGACGCCCAGTGTTCGGGCTCCACGCCGGCGTGCAACACCACCAGCGGCGCGTGCGTGCAGTGCACCGCCACCAACCAGACGCAGTGCCGAGCGGGCTCGTGCGGCGGCGTCGACAATTCCGTCTTCACGCCCGCGCAGAGCTGCAACACGGCCAGCAACGTCTGCGTCAACGGTGGCTTCCCCACGGATTGTTCGACCAACACCTCCAATCTGGCCTGCATCACGCCCACTGGCTGCGGGTGCAACACCGACAGCGACTGCGGCGGGTCGACCACCGCGTGCAACACGAGCACCCACGAGTGCGGACTCTGCGTGCCGTCCGGCAACAGCGTGACCTCTCCGGGCGAGTGCGCCGCCGACTGCTGCAACGGCAGCTGCTCGTTCGGCACCACCTGCAACTAGGGCGGGGCTGAGACAACACGAAGGGCGCTCCCGAAAGTCGGGGGCGCCCTTTGCTTTTGAGGCCGCGACGCCTCGAGCGGCGTGCGTCGGCGTGCGACGATAGCGCGCAGATGGGGCGCCGTCGTTGCCGCTCTGCTCACAGCACGAGGTGAGCGCCGAAGACGGGGTGCTGCAGCGTTGCCGGTCACGACGTCGAGCGCGGTGTTGCCGCCGTCCGGGGCTGAGGTTGGGCGCCTCGGCCGCGACCCTGCCACCTGTGCAGCACACACAACCTGCGTCGTCGCTGCTCGACGCGGAGCGCGTGAGGTCGTGCTCGTGGAGCGCTGCAAAGCAGAGCGCCTCCACACGGAACGCAGGGCGGATTTATCGGCCCTGTGTCAGCCGCGCGCGAGATTGGCCCTCAACCCTGGGGAACGCGTCTTCCGTGAACGCGATAAGAAGTGCGGGTCCTGGCGCGCGCGTGACGCGGGCCGCAGGGATGGGAATTCAGGGCGCGAAGAGAACGAGGCCAATCGATGACTCCCACCCAGATTTTGAACGCATGCCTTCGCGAGCACGACCCAAGCGCCACGAACCGCCCGTGCAGCAACTGTGTGGAGCGGGCGCTCGACAAGGCCGTCGCCAAGGAGCGCGAAGCGTGCGCGAACGTCGCCGACGAAGAGGCCGCGGGCTTGGACCGCGCCGGGGACGAGGGAGAGCGCATCACCGTCGCCAAGGAGATCGCCGCGGCGATTCGAGAGCGCGGCAGGTGAGTCCGTGAGTCGAGACGCCGTCGCGCCGGCGCGGGTGGTCAACGCATCGGCGGGAGCGCGGGCGTCACGCCTCAGTTGCAGAAGAACTGGCCGTTGACGCAGACGCAGGTCGCCGCGCCGTAGACGCATTGCTGGGCGGCGGCGGTCGAGCACGCGTCACCCGGCGCGGGCTCGGTGGGCGGGCAGGGCACGGTGCAGCGCCAGTCGGGCCCGTTGATGCCGTTGGTGCAGACGCACGACGTCTGGTCGTAGGTGCATTCGATATTCGCCGTCGAGCACGCGCTGTTGTCGGGCGGCAGCGTCGACGGGCACGTTCCGCACTGCCAGCCGCTGCTCAGGCAGCTGCAGCTGTCCGAGCCAAAGGCGCAGACGAGGCCGTGGTTCGGGCAGGTGTCGCCCGTCGCGGGCTCGCTGCCCGGACAGGTGCCGCAGCTCCACGTCGGTCCGCCGGCCCCGAGGCCCGCGCAGCGGCACACGTCGGCGCCGTAGTCGCAGCTCGTGCCCTGCGCCGTGCAGCTCGATCCGCCTGCGGGTTCGGTCGACGGGCAACTGCCGCTCCCCGACGTGCTTCCCGAGCCTGAGCCAGACGTCGAGCCTGTCGACGAGGTGCTGGCGGTCGCGCTGCTCGAGCTCGCTGTGCCGGACGAACCCGAGCCCGTCGCGGTGCTGCTCGAGGCGCTCGACGCGCTCGTCGTCCCCGCGCTGGAGCTGCTCGCGCTCGTCGCCGTGCTCGTCGAGGATCCCGTGCTGCTCGACGCGCTCGATCCCGCGGCGCCGGTCGATGACGCGTGCGAGCCGGTGCTGCTCGACGACGACGCGGAGGAGCTCGAGGTGCCAGCGACGGTCCCGCTTCCCTGTGTCCCGCTGCTCGACGAGCCGCCGACGCTGCCGGTCGCTGGGGTACCGCTGCAGGCGACGAGCGAGGAGAAGAGGATCGAGACCGAAGCCAAGCGGGTGACCGTCATGTTGAGAGAGTACTCCAGGGTCGCGAGTTGCCGCCGGGGTGCGTGCGCTTCGACTATTCTCGGCACTCGAGGAGACGCCTCTTCGATTCCTCGAATGCCCTGCATTGCCATTCAGATCGTCCGCTTCGTGGATACGAATCAGCCAGGCTTCGTCGAGTGCTCGCTTCGGGATGCGGCCGGCCGAGAGCATTTCTTTGTCGAGAAGAGCTTCACGCCGGGAGCAGATATCCGTACGCGACACGGCCTGCAGCGACAGGATGGTCCACCACACGGGCCATGTTGGTGAGCCCATTGCTCACGAAAGCGGCTTGATCGAATTGATCGAGAATCATTTCTGCATTGTCGCGGCCACCAAAGTACAAAGTCGCCACGATCATGGTTCCAATCATTCCTTCTCGATAATTGCTCCCCCGCAGAAAGGACACCGTCATGTTGTCCCGAGTCATGCTGGTCTCCGCCTGTATGCTCATGCTGCCGCTGACGGCCCTGGCCGACGACAAAGCCGCCGCTGCAAAGGCGGCCCAAAAGGCGGATCGTGAGCTGAACCTCGTCTATCAACAGCTCATCACCCGCTTGGAGAACCTGGATCCGGGTCGCAAGAAGGCGCTCGTGGACGCCGAGAGCGCCTGGATCAAGTTCCGGGACCTCGAATGCACATTTCAGGGCAGCGCCACAGGTGGCCCGGCACCTGATCGCGTGCTCTACGACCGCTGCCTGGCGACGTTGACCACGGAGCGGGCCCGCGAGTTGCGCGAGACCTTGGCGAAGACGGCCGGAGATTGACGCGGCGGCACTTCGGCCACTGAATCACCGCGAGGGCGTCGCCTTGCGCGTGCGCGGCTTCGACTCCAGCGCCTTCTCCAGTTCCTGCAGCGCCTCGCCGGTGTACACCGCGAGCTTCTGCAGGTGCGGCAGGGTGTCGCGGCAGCCGATGAAGCCCAGCCCCAGCGTGCCCGCATAGCTCTGGCACGTGATGTTCAACGCCATCCCGTGGGTGGGAATGGAGACCGGGTAGCTCGCGTCGAGACGCGCGCCGCGGAAGTAGAGGGGCTTCTCCGGGCCGGGCACGTTGGAAATGCAGACGTTGAACGTCACCGGCAGCCAGGGCGGCACACCGGCCATCGCCTGCAACGACTGCAGCCCGAACGGCGCCATCAGGAGCGCGCTGTAGGTGAGCATCGCGCTCTGCGACATGCCCTGGAGCTGCTCCTTGGCCCGCTGCGTGGACGCGATGATCGCCTCGAGCCGCGCGCGCGGGTCCTCGAGATCGGTCGCCATGGAGGCCAGGATCGCGCCGACCGCGTTTCCGCCGCCGGGGTCGTCCTTGGGCCGGATGTTCACGGGCAGGAACGCCACCAGCGGCTTGTCCGGGAGCTGGCCGAGATCCTGGAGAAAGCGCCGGAGCCCGCCGGCGCACAGCGCGATCACCACGTCGTTGAGCGTGCCGCCTGCGGTCTTGGCGAGCTCCTTCAATCTGTCCAATTGATACTTTTGAGTCGCGAATCTCCGATTGCGTCCGATGCGCGCGTTGAGGATGCACGGCGGCGCCTGGAGCGGCGGCGTGAGGTCGGGCGCCTTTCCGCGCGCGGCGGAGCCCAGCGAGGCCAGGGCGTGTCCGACCGCCTTGAACGCACCCAGCTCGCTGCGCACCTGGCGGAGCACGCTGGTGAAGTCCGCGGCCGGCGCCTCGGCCGCGCTGCGCCCGGGCGGCGGCAAGGTGAAGAACATCGGCTTGTGCTCGGCGGGATCCGTGGAGAGGCTCCGCGCCAGGATGCGCATGGCGGTGATCCCATCCACCAGCGAGTGGTGACACTTCACATAAAGTGCAAAGCGCCCGCCCTCGAGGTTCTCGATGAGGTGCAGCTCCCACGGCGGGCGGTGGAAGTCGACCTGGTTGGAGTGGAGCCGGGAGACGAGCACGCCGAGCTCGCGCTCGTCACCCGGCGCGGGCAAGGCGGAGCGGCGCACGTGGTAGTCGAGATCGAAGTGCGCGTCCTCCACCCATGACTGCAACGGATTGCGCAGCAGCCGCGGGGTGGCCAGCTCCAGATTCCACGGCGGCTGCACCTCGCGCGAATCGCGCACCTCGGCCACCAGCTCGCGGAGAAAGTCCGGCGGCGCGTCGGGCGGCGGCGTGAAGGGCAACAAGCCCGCCACGTGCATCATGGTCTCGCGGGTCTCGAGGTAGAGGAAGAGCTTGTCGAGCGCGGAGAGCGGCTTGGGCATGGGGCTTCCGGTCAGGCCGGGCGCAAGGCGGCGCCCGGCGGTGTGGACCACACCACGTCGAGGAACGTCGTCAGCTCGGCATCGAGGCGCTTGGGTCGCAACCGCCACTCGAGGATCGACTGGGCCAGCACCAGCCGCGCGTTGGGCAGCTCGCCGGCGAGCATCTCGGCGTCGCTGAAGGGGTGAATCGGGTCCTTGGGGTGGCCGATGATCAGCGCCGGGTGCTGCAGGCGCATGCGCTCCTCGCGCGGCGGGGCCACGCGACCGAACGTCACGCCGTCGAGCACCGCCAGCGAGGCGCCCGGATCGCGCCGGACGAAGTCGAGGAGCAGATCGGCGGTGAAGTGGAGGCGCGGCACGCGACGCGCCACGGACGAGATCGCCGCCATCACCCGTTCGCCGCCCACGCGCAGCGCCAGGGCCAGCGGCACGAAGAGCGCCGCCGCGCCGGCCAGGCCGTGCTCCAGCACCGGCATCTCCAGCACCAGCGCGCGCACCCGCTCGGGCCAGGCCACAGCCACCTCGAGGGCCACGTTCGCGCCCAGCGAGGTCCCGCCCACGACCGCGCTCGGAAGCTCGAGGTGATCCAGCAGCGCCACGACGTCGCGACCAAACTGGGTCATCGAATACGCGTGCATGTCGTGCGGCTGGGCGGACGAGCCATGGCCGGGCATGTCGACGGCGAGCACGCGGTGGCCGCGCGCGGCGAGTGCGCGACCGAGCTTGGCGTACATGGTGCCGTCCATCAGCAGGCCGTGCGTGAGCACGATGGGGCGCCCGCCACTTCCGTACTCGCGGAACGCGACCTGGCGGCCGTGGTGCACGAAGCTCTGGGGCCGCGGCAGCTCGAGCGACATCGCCGCAAACGCTAGCACGCGCTCGCGGTCCAACCGAGGGCGGCGCTTGTCGCGGGCGGGAGGTTTCTGCACACTCGACGCATGCCACTGGCGAGCGTGCGCGGGCTCCCGATGTACTACGAGCTGCGCGGGAGCGGGCCACCGCTGCTCCTGGTGATGGGCTGGCGCGCGAACCTCGACTGGTGGCCGCGTGCGTTGCTCGCTCCCCTGGAGGCGCGGCACCGGCTCATCCTCTTCGACAACCGCGGCGCCGGTCGCACCGGCGATCCCGGCGGCGCCTTCTCTATCGCGCAGATGGCCGACGACGCCGCGGCGCTGCTGGAGGTGCTCGAGG
>Ga0265338_10008380_pt1 | contig 12559 bp, 11 predicted proteins | sample 42126metaG_FD_193579 | JGI IMG/M metagenome (GOLD analysis project Ga0265338, IMG submission 193579) | Rhizosphere microbial communities from Carex aquatilis grown in University of Washington, Seatle, WA, United States - 4-21-26 metaG | ecosystem: Host-associated > Plants > Roots > Rhizosphere... | reverse complement strand
GTGAGCCCTGGCGCGACCATCACCCGGCCCAGCGCCCTCTACGATTGGCTGCCGACCTTTGCCGACCTGGCCGGACTCCCCTGCCCTGCGCGCGCGGATGGCGTCTCGCTCCTCCCCGAGTTGACTGGCGCCGGCCACCAACGCGACCGCGGCTACGTCTATTTCGAATATTTCGAATCGCACCGGACTCCGAATTATCCGGAATTCGCGCCCAACCACCGCAATCGCCCGCGCCAGCAAATGCAAATGATCCGCGCCGGAGACTACGCAGGCGTGCGCTACGACATTAAGTCGCCTTCGGACAATTTTGAGATCTACAACGTCCGAAACGATCCCCAGGAAACCAACAACCTCGCCAAGGCGCTGCCCGACATGGAACAGGTAATGAAAAACCAGGTGTTGCAGGCGCGCCGTCCCGATCCCGGCGCGCCCCGCCCCTACGACAACGAGCTGGTCCCCGCTCTGAGCACACACGACCTGCGCGCCGGTGTTGAATCCGCGTTTTTCCAAGGGACGTTTCCGTGGGTCCCCAATTTCGATGGCGTGGCGCCGACGCAATCCTCAAGCGAGTCATCGCCGCGCGTTCAACGCGTCGCCAACAGCGCCAGCGACTTCGGGATGCTGTTCTCGGGCTACTTCAAAGTCCCAGCGGCAGGCAAATACACGTTCTATTTGCAGACCGACACCGGCGCCCTTCTGCGAGTTCACGATGCGACGGTTATAGACGCCGATTTTGGCTACTCGCCCAATACAGAGGTTGGCGCCGCCATAAACCTTCAGGCCGGACTTCACCCTTTTCGCCTGTATTACGTCCATCGGTCGAAAGCCGAGCCGTCGCTATCACTGAAATGGAGCGGGCCCGGCATCGACAAACAACCCATCCCGGCCGACGTCTATTGGCGTAAGTAGGCGCCTCTATAGCGCTGGGACAACGTTGCGCGCCGCCCGGCTGTACCAGACGCCGGAACAAACCAGCACAACCGCGCAGGCGCCTGTAAAATAAATGAGAAACGGGGACGGCAGCCAATACCACGCGCCGACCGCCGCCCCGGCCGACAAAACCGCGGACACGTAACAATAAAATGCGCTGGCGCGGAGGCTCTGCCCGCTTTTCTCCAAAACCTGCCGCATCACCGCGTCGCTCGCCGTCAGCGCCGCGTCGCAATCAACCGAGCAGGCAAGTCGCGAGCCGGGCTTGGCCTTGGCGCATTCCACGCACACACCCCGTCCGCAATGCGCGCAAGCGCCAATCGCGTCGAGGCTTTGGTGTTGGAAGCATTTCATCAGACGCGGCGCCGACGGGTGTCACGCTTTCGCTTCCGCGCGGTACGCGTCCCAGCATCTCTGGCACGTCGGGTCCTTCTCCGTCCACTCCGGGTGGCTCTGCTTGATCAATTCAACGGTATAGGCCTCGATGTCCCGGGTTTCCTGCTCGCGATGCGCGCGCAGGAAGGCCGCGGGAATTTCATGCTGGCAAAGGCTGCAAACGATTGTGTCCGATGGCATAGCAATTTCGAATGTGTTAAGTGATTTGTCGGCCAACCGAAGTAATCCTTACCATAAGGAACCTAAAAAATCGAGCGCAACCGCCTCAAAAGTCGCTCCCCGGCGCGCCGCAACGGGAAAAGATGGCCCGCAAGACAGAGACTTCCCCGATGGCGGCTGGCAGCCTGCTGGGCGATTCTGTTGCAGCATGGCCCTGGAGAAACAAACTGATGATAAGACGCTTACGACGTTAAGGGAGGCCACCCATATCGTGGAAGAGGGTCTGTTGACAGCCCGGCGCGCGATCGCCGAAATAGATGCGCGCCTGACCTGGAGCAACTCAAGAATCGCGAAGGCGGGCATGCCCAAACAAGCGCCGTCGCGGCCCGACTCAGGCGCACGCGGCTAGCACGAGTCAGGGCATCAGGCGCCGGTTAGACAAAATCTACTGCTTCAAGCGGAAAAACGAACTTCCTGTAGGCGGCGAAATCGCGGCGCTCCTGTTTGTGCCGTCGTCCAAAATGACGAGGCCGTTGGTTGACCAGTTCGTCGTGGCCAGATTGCTGTTCCGCTGCAAAACAAACCCCGTGGAAGGCGATGGCCAGGAAACGACGACGCTTGTTGTGGCGTTTGTGATCGTTAAAGAGAATTGCCCGCCTTGCGCCACATAAATCTTTTGCACTTCGTCTGAAGACAGGGCGCGGTTGTAAATCATCACTTCATCAATCAACCCATAAAAAGGATCGTAGGTTCCGCACCAATTCCGTTTCCCAATGACATCGTCATACGGTCCGGCCAGAGTCGCCGTTGTCGCGTCGGGGGCGGCAGCCACAAGCGCTCCGTCAAGATAAAGGCGCACCGTCTTGCTCGTTCCTTCTGCTTCCCGGACACCAACGACATGATGGAAATGTTGCAAAGACACTGGCGCCGGCGATGACACTTCTGCTTGAACATTATTGGCGTCACGAATCTCAAAATATAATTCGCCGCTTTCAGAGAGGGTCAAAGCCTCAAGTGTCGGGCTGCAGTTATAATTCAAGGACACGATATGCTGACCGTCATTGGGTGAGCCTGTCGGGCCATAGCAATCGAACCATGCTGATATGGAAAAACCGCTCGCGGCTCCGAAATCAAAGTCGGCGACATTTCCCAGATCGATTCCGCTGGCTGGATCGTTGCCCTGGCCGTCAAAATAAAAGGCCGTTCCGACCTCGCCAGGCGCGAAGCCTGTGTGGTCTCCGATGGCGCCATTATGGCCGCTGACTGAATCCACAGCATTGCTTTCGCCGCGATACCAACTGATCAAGCCGTCGTTGATAACCTGTGCCGCCGCCTGGCTGGCCGTCATCACGCCCAGACAAGCAATCAGCGCCAGCGCAATGTCAAATGGTTTGCTTTGATTCTTCATCGTGATTCGTTCAATACCCTCAGGGACAGGGCGATAGCGGACAGGAACTGACGCGAGGCTGCCAAGAAACCGTTTCCACAAAAGCGAACACTGGAGCAAGCCAACCCACGCCAAATGAGCGCAACCCGCCAGGAGGGCGCTCAGTTGTCAGGCTCAGAACATAGAGGACAACGATCTTTTATGTCAACATTAAAGGACTCTGTTAAGGGGCTTGTCACAGTTCCACAGCGCCGTTGCGTCGCCAACAGACAAAAGCTAATCAATCCATGGAGAAGACTCCGCAGTCGCTGGCGAATACGGCCAAGGAACCCAACGCGCGCCGCGCTAAATCGCCGGCTGACCCGGCTTATCCTTTCAGGATTCCAATGAATTGCTTCATTGCCGGCGACAGCACCTTGTTCTTCTTGTAGATAGCCGCCAACGGACGCACCAGGTCAACGCCTTCAATCCTCACTTCGGCCAGCGTCTGCTTGGCCACTTCCTGAAGGATGGTGCCCGAAGGCACGATCGACACCCCCGCCTCGATTTCCACCGCGCGCTTGACAGTCTCAATATTGTCAAACTCCATCACCGTCTGCACTTCGATGTCGTGATCCCGCAACACGCGGTCGATCGCTTTGCGGGTGGGAATGTCCGGCTCAAAGCCGACGAATTTCTGGCCTGTCAATTGGCTCAGCTTGATCGATTTGAACTTGGCCAGCGGATGAGACGGATGCGTGATTAGCACCATGGTGTCCTTCCGCAGCGGCACCGTCTCCACTTTGGCGTCCCGGATCGGAAAGGCGACCAGCCCCAGGTCGACCACGTTGCTTAGCACGTCCTCATACACCTGGTTGGCGCGCCGATATTCGATGTGGACGTTGACCGTCGGGAACATCTTCAAAAACTTCTTCAAATACGGCGGCAAGTCATGCAGTCCAATGCTGTAGATCGTCGCAACCCGGATCGTCCCCGAAATGATGTCCTTGATTTCCTGCAGGCGATTCTGCAGCGAATCGTAAGTGGAGATGATCTGCTTGCTGTACTCGTAAAGGACCTGCCCCTCGCGCGTCAGCCGGAATTTCTTCTTGCTGCGCTCGATCAGGAGCGACTTAAAAACCCGCTCCAGCGAGCTGATTTGCTGGCTGACGGCGGATTGGGTGACTTCGTTGATTTGGGCCGCCTTGGTGAAACTTTCTGTTTCCGCAAGGTCGCAAAACACTTTCAAGCTTTCGATCTGCATTGGCTCATTGAAAACCTAAAGCTGGATAATGTCAACTTATGATAAACGATTTTCATTCTGCCTGTCAGCCGTGCAAGGCTTGCTTCACCTTCCTCAACAGATCCTGCGTCGTGAACGGCTTCTGCAAATACCGCTCCTCCTCCTGCGCGTTGCTCGAACGCACAAACCCGCTGCACCACAATACCCGCGTCTCCGGCGCCTGTTTGAGAATCTGCTCCGTCAGCTCTCGCCCGCTCATCACCGGCATCACCAGGTCCGTGATCACCAAGTCGATCTTCCGCTTGGACTTCGTGAACAGCTCCAGCGCCTTTTGACCGCTGTTGGCTGTGATGACCGTGTAGCCGAAGGACGAAAGCACCATCTGCCCCATCGTCAGCAGCAAATCCTCGTCGTCCACCATCAACACCGTTTCCGTGCCGTTCAAATCGCCAAGGTCGCCGGAGGATTCCCGGATCAGCTTGCGATTGCCCGGCAGGTAAATGCGCACCGTCGTCCCCAGCCCCGGCTGGCTCGAAATCGCCACGCCTCCGCCGTGATTGGTCACAATCCCATACACCCACGCCAGCCCCAAACCCCGGTGCCGCGTGCCCTTGGTCGTGAAGAACGGCTCAAATATTCGCGGCATCACGTCCTCCGGAATCCCGCCCCCATCGTCCGTGACCTCCACGCACACGTAATTGCCGGCGTTCAGCTTCGCCGTACGGTCCTGCGTCGCCTCCGTCAATTCCAGGTTGCGCGTTTGCACCGTGATGTTCCCCCGATCCTTGATCGCCTCCAGCGCGTTCTCAAAAATCTTCATGAACGCCTGCTGCATTTTCGCCTCGTCGAAATTCGACGTGAAAAGCTTGCGCTCCAACTGGCGGGCGATGGCGATGCTCGTCGGCCGCGAATTCTGGAACACCTCAATCGTCCGCTCCAGCAACGCGTTCAGGTTGCCCGACATCTGCGTGCGCGTGTCCTTCTCCTGCCGGCTAAAGGCGGCAAGGTCATTCGCGATCTCGGCCGCTTTGGCGGCGGATTTTTCAATCTCGCACAACGAATTGCGCCAGGGATGGTTCGCCTCCGTCTTGCTCAAGAGGAGCGACGCATGGCCGAGAATGCTTGTCAGGGCGTTATTGAAGTCCAGCGCCACCGACCGGGCCAATTGCAGCGCGCAATCCAGCTTTTGCTTGTGCGCCGTGTTCGTTTCCGCCGTCGCGGGGGCAGCCGCCGGAGCCGCAATGGGCGCTGGCGCGGGAGACGGGGGAGGCGGCGGTGGAACTGCTGCGGCAACCGGCGCCGGCTTGGGGTGTGCCGCCGCAGGCTCGGGAAGTGGGCTTGAACCCCCTGGACGATCCGCTCCCTTGAATAGCTGCACGACGAAATACCCGGAACCCTCCCGAAATAACCGCGCGACATGCGTCGTAAACTCCTCGTCATGGCTCCCGCGCAATCGCAACTTGATTTTGCCAGTCCCCGCCTCGGCAAGACGCGCCAGCAAAGTCTTCGAATCGGGAGCGTGTCCATTTGAGAGGAAAGAGTCAAGCGAACGACGGTCGCGCTCCGCCAACCCAAGCGCTTGCCGCGCCGCCGGGTTGGCTCGGCAAATCATCCCGTTTTCCTCCAGCAACAGCGCAGGCCAGGCAGCCTTTTCCAGAACGAAGTCTGTCTCCGGTCTCATGACACTGCCCCTACTTTAAGAGCTTTGGCCACTTTGACCAATCATTTGTTTGGAATTGCCCTGCGGAAGATTTTCTCAACGAAGTCAAATAGCCGCCTTCGGGCGCAAATGCGTCCTCTCGCGACCCGAAGGTCGCGGTCAACCGACAAGAGTCACTTCCCACGCCAGAGCTACTGCGGTTCCCCACCGAAATGAAAACCCTCTTCGTCCTCGTATCCGGTTGGAACCCGGCTACGGATGGCTGCCCTTATTGTTGCCAGCCAGCCGACCCCGCATTCTTCGGCCTCAACAGTCTCTCTCTTGCGCGTGTCCGTGTCTCTTTCGTTATGACTTGAGTCAGTCATACGCACGTTACATTCTCTAAAGCGTTGGCAGCCAGCCTCTCGGATTTTGGCAGAAACTTTGCAAATCTTGTCTAAAACGACGGCGTCCGCGCGTCCTTCGGGTCCGCCCATCGGTTGTTCGGGATGGTCGGATGCCACCCCGGCCGCAGCGGATCCTGGTCGTACGGATACCCGCCTAACTCCCGATACAATTCGGCGTATTTTGCCAGCTTCTCCCGGTCAAGCTTCACGCCAAGGCCCGGCCCGTCCGGAACGCGGATGGCGCCCTCATGGTATTTCATCCGACCGCCAACGATGATGTCGTCTGTCAAGTGATGATAATGCGCGTCCGCCGCAAAACTCAGGTTCGGCAGCACAGCCCCCAGATGCAGCATCGTCGCCAGTTGAATGCCCAATTCCCCCGAAGAATGCACAGCCACGCCAAGCTGGAACGTCTCGCAAACCCCAGCCGCCTTCACGCACTGCCGGATGCCGCCCCAAAACGTCGTGTCAAGCAGAATCACATCCACCGCCGTGTCCAGCACATTGGCCGAAAGCTGCTCGAAGTTCACCACCACCGTGTTCGTCGCCAGCGGCACCCGAACCATCTGCCGCACCCGCCTCATTCCATTGAGACCATACACGGGGTCTTCCAGGTAATCGTTGTTCAGTCCCTCGATGCCCTGCCCGAACCGGATCGCCTGCTCAGTTGACAGCGCTCCGTTCGGGTCAAATCGAAACCGGTCGCTTGGCATCGACGCCGCCAGCACCCGGTAGCATTCCATCTCGTAGTCAGGCGGAAACACGCCCCCTTTCAATTTGTGCGTTGTGAAGCCGAATTGCTTCTTGTTGTCCGCCGCGTGCGCCATCAACTGCTCCGGCGTCCGCACTTCGCCCTCTCCCGTCTTACTGTCGGCGTAGCGAAAAAACAAATACGACGCAAACGCCACTCGATCCTGCAATTTGCCCACAAGAATGTCGTAAATCGGAACGCCCCACTTCTGCCCCAGGATGTCCAGACAAGCGAATTCCAACGCGGCCGCCATCTGCGTGCGGTTGTTGTAGAGCGACGCCGTCGGGTTGCTGATCGCAAAACGCATCTCCTCCAAACGCGCCGGATCGTGGCCCACCACATACGATTTCAAACCGCGAAAAGCCGCCTCGGCCGATTCGCCGCCCCCTCCCATTTCGCCCAATCCCGTGATCCCCTCGTCCGTCTCCACCTCGACAATCGTCCGCACAAACCGCCCCCAATGGCATCCGTTGGCGTGCCGCAACGGCGCCTCCAACGGCACAGTCACCGTCGTCGCCTTCAAGTCGGTGATTTTCATTGGCAGCCTCTTAGAGATATTTCTGCAGGATCACCCTCAGCGCCGCCTTCGTTTTGGGCGGCCAAAGCTTCTTGTCCGTCATGATCGCATTCTTTAGCGCGTCGTGGCACGGCCAGGCCGGCTTCGCCGGAATCTTCGGAATCGTCCGCGCGATGATTGCTTTGGCCTGCGCCGCGTTGCGGTTCAAATTCGCCACCACCATCTCCACCGTCACGTGCGCCTCGTCCATCTTCCAAGCGTCGTAATCCGTGATCATCGCCATCGTCGCATACGCGATCTCCGCCTCCCGCGCGCATTTGGCCTCGCCCAAATTCGTCATGCCAATCACGTCGTAGCCCAATTCATGGTTCGTGATCGACTCCGCCCGCGTGCTGAACGCCGGCCCCTCCATGTTCACGTAAGCTCCGCCATTGTGGACCCGCGCCTTCTCAGCTCGCGCCGACGCGAACAACAGCTCGCGCAACTCCGCGCAAATCGGATCGGCGAACGCCACGTGGCCCACAATCCCGTTGCCGAAAAACGTGTGCTCAAAGGAACGCTTCGTCCTGTCAATAAACTGGTCCGGCAGCACGATGTCGCACGGCCGGTATTTCTCCTGCAACGAACCCACCGCGCTCACGCTCAGAATCCACGCAACGCCCAGCTTCTTCATCCCCCAGATGTTGGCCCGATGATTCAGCTCGCTCGGCATCACCCGATGCCCGCGCCCATGCCGCGGCAGAAACACCACCTCCCGCCCCGCCAGCCGCCCTGTCAAATAAGCGTCCGACGGCGCCCCAAACGGTGTTTTCATCTTGACCCATTTCTGTCCCTCAAAACCCTCGATGTGATAAAGCCCGCTCCCACCGATCAAGCCGACGCGATAGTTCATTCACGCGGAGCATAACCAACCCCGTCGAATTTGGAATTCATTTTGCGCCCGGCCCTATTCACCCGCCGCATCCGGCGCCAGATTGAGCCGCAGCCAATATTGCCCCAGCAGCGTCACCACCCGCCCGAACTCCGCGAACTCCGTCGGCTTGACAATGTAGCTGTTCGCTCCCGCCAGGTAGCAGTCCTCCGCGTCGTGCCGGTCAGCCGAAGCGCTCAGCGCCACAAGCGGAATTGCGTGCGTGTGCGGATTTGACTTGAAATGCCGGATCAGTTCCAACCCCCCGATCTTTGGCAAATGCAGATCCAGCACGATGACCCTCGGGGCGAGAATAGGTGGCTGTTGGCTGCCCTCGGCTCTTCCAAACATCATCTCCAACGCCTCCGCCCCGTTCTGCGCCACCCGCACCGTCACACCCCCCAATTGCTGCATGAAATACGACACGAACGCGCGGTCGTCCACGCTGTCTTCGACCAGCAACAGGTCAATTCGTGATTCATGCATCGCATTATCTTCACTTCAGAAGAGCCCATTGCAATCGTAGCTGTGTTGTCACCTCCGTCAAGTTCCGAATATCCAACGGCTTGACGATGTACGCCGCCGCCCCAAGCCGCTTGCTCGCCTGCAAATCCCGCTCATGCGACGACCCGGTCAGCACAATCACCGGGATCTGCGCCGTTCGCGGGTCGCTCTTGATCCGCCGCAGCACCTCCAGCCCGTTCACCTTCGGCAAACTCAAATCCAGCAGAATAATCTGCGGCGGGCGAACCGCCGCGCGCCCGGGCGCCTCCCGCCCCGCCGCGCCAGCCGCCTCCCCGCGCCCGAACAACAGCTCCAGCGCCGCCTGCCCGTCCCGCGCGACCTGTATCCGGTTGACCATGCCCACCGCCTTCATCGCCTGCATCGCCAGCTCCAGATCCTCGGGCTTGTCTTCGATGAACAATATGTCCACCAACTGTTTGGTCGTCCCATGCGCCGCCCTTTCGGCGCCCGATCCCTCCGCGTACGAAAACAACGCCGAGACCGAAATCTCCAGCGCTTTGGCCAGCTTCTGAATGCTCGCCAGCGAGACATTCCTCGCCCCGCGCTCGATGTCACATACATACGTCCGGTGCAAGCCGGCGCGGTCCGCCAGTTCTTCCTGTGAAATCCCCAGCCGGCCTCGCCACGCCCTCACCGATGTGCCAAAAGGCTTTTTAACGTCATCCATTGCATTCAAGGAACGCCTCGATCATAACAACCCTCACAACAGACTATGAGTGACCTGCTTGCACCCGGGGTTTTGCTTGATTGCCCTCGCAATTAGCCCGCTCAACAGTCAACTGAACGAACGCCTTCACGATTTATCCACAGTCGCCATTTCGTATCCGCCGCTGACGCTCCGCCCCTTCCTCGTCGCTCCACGCGACAAACCGCGCCGGCGGCACGCCATACCGCCGCTTGAACTCACGCGAGAAATGCGACGCCTGTTTGAAGCCCAATTCGTATGACACAACCTTCACAGAGCGCTCCCGGCGCAGCAACTCCGCCGCCGCCGCCAGACGTTGCTCGTCCAGCCACGCCTGTGGACTGCATCCAAAAAGCCGGTGTGTATAACGATGAAGCTGCCGCCGTGAAATGCGCAGCATGGAAGCCAGCGCCGCGCTGCGATACTGCGCCCGAACCGCCCAACCCAACCACTCATGCTGATCCCGAAGATTCACCCGTTCCATATCCCGTCCCGTCGTTGTTTGTTCCCGAAAATCCCAAGCGCCCCATCCGAGGCGCCGCCAATATTCAGAGGAACCCTGACCTTTTTCTACGACTTTCCCCCCATTTTGCAAGCCCTTTCTTGCAGGTACGATCGTGCTCCTCTGTCAATAGAATTAAACTCAGGACGTCAGAATGGCCAGCCGCCGTAGTCCCGCGCCTTGGCGGGACGAAAAGATGGCCTGCCATCCGTAGTCCCACGTGCCTTGGCGGGACGAAGGATGGTGCGCGAGAGAGGACTCGAACCTCCACCCCTTTCGGGACCAGATCCTAAGTCTGGCGTGTCTGCCATTCCACCACTCGCGCAATTCCCGCCCGCCCAAATCCTAGACAACCCCGCCCACCCGCGCAAGAGTCCACCACAGAGCCTCAACGCCGATTATTGCAACTTCTTCGTTGCCTTCGTTTCCTTGGTGTGAAAACTCCAACCTCACATCGCTCTTTTTCTTTGATTTTCCTCTTGCATCCCATATACGGGTCGTGCTAGGGTTATAACGTCGCTGCGGACGGCGCCCTCGCCCGCCGCGTGGAGAGATCCGCCGCTTTCCGCGCCAGCCGCGCAGCGCGCCGCCACCCCAACTTATGCCCGCGCCAGCCCCACTCCCGCCGAGATGGCCCTCTCGCAAATTCGTGCTAATTCGTGCCAATTCGTGTCTCAACCCCTTCCCCGGCCTCGTCCCTGAACGAATTCGCGCCCACGCAGTTTTTTACGTCCTGCCCCATGTCCTGCCACCTGCCCCACACCTCCTCAAACCTAATCAAACCTAATCAAACCTCCTCAAACCAACTTTGAACTTCGTTTCGAACCCCAGCTATGGACCTTATAAGCCTTGCTCAGATATTTGAGTTTAACCACAGAGACACCGAGGCACGGAGAAGACCTCAAATTGCATCTCTGTGCCTCGGTGTCTCTGTGGTTTCAATCTGAGAAACAATTCGATGGGATTCTAATTTTAGGAATCTAAACCTTAAACTTTGAACATTCGCCCACACGCCTTAAACTTCCTCCTGTGACCGAGTCCATTTCCATCCACGGCGCCAGGGAGCACAACCTCAAGAACATCTCGTTGCTCATCCCGCGCAACAAATTCGTCGTCGTCACCGGCGTCAGCGGTTCCGGCAAAAGCACCCTCGCGTTCGATCTTCTGTTCGCCGAAGGCCAGCGCCGCTTTCTGGATTCCATGAACGTCTACGCCCGCCAGTTCGTCGAGCAACTGCCACGCGCCGAAGTCGACCTCATCACCGGCATCCCGCCCTCTGTCAGCATCGAGCAGCGCCAATCCCGCGGCGGCGGCAAAAGCACCGTCGCAACCGTCACCGAGATTTATCATTTCCTGCGCCTGCTCTTCGCGCGGCTGGGCACGCAGTTCTGCCCCAAATGCGCCGAACCGGTCCAGGCCCAGACCCGCGACGCAATCGGCCGCCGCCTTAAAGCCGAATTGAAGCGCCGCGGCGATCTCCTCTTGCTCGCCCCGGTCGTCCGCAATCGAAAAGGATTCCACACCGACGTCGCCCAATGGGCCGCGCGCCACGGATTCAGCGAAGTCCGCGCCGACGGCAAAATGTACCGCACGGACGAGCCGTTTCGACTCGACCGGTTTCGCGAGCACGACGTTGAACTGGTGGTTGGCGTGCTTGAGAAAAACCGCCCGTTCTTGCAAAAACTTGTTGACGAGACCCTGGAACTTGGCCACGGAACACTCTACGCCCTCGGCAACGACCGCCAGACCTCCGTCCATTCCACCGAGCGCGCCTGCCCAAAATGCGGCCAGTCCTTCGACGCGCTCGATCCCAAAATGCTCAGCTACAATTCCCCGCGCGGCTGGTGCCCCGGCTGCCGCGGCTTCGGCGAGCTCTTTTATTTGCCGGACGTCGACCGCGGCGCGCGCGCCGAGGACATCGAGGAATCGTGGTTCAGTTGGCAGGAGGGCGAACGCGAGCTGTGCGGCCAATGCGGCGGCGCCCGGCTGAACGAAGTCGCGCGCGCACTGCGCCTGGTTCATTTCGGCAAAGCTCGCCGCGACGGCGTCGGCGCCAGCCCGACCGTCGTGGAACTCTGCAACTCGCCCGTCGACGCCGCCCTCGCATGGTTCAGCGGCCTGAAGCTCGCCGGACGCGAATTGGAAATTGCGCGCGACATCCTCCCTGAAATCCGCGAACGCCTGAAATTCCTTCGCGAAGTCGGCCTGGGCTACCTCCAGCTCGGCCGCGCGGCCACGACGCTTTCCGGCGGCGAATCCCAGCGCATCCGCCTGGCCGCGCAACTGGGCTCCAACCTCAGCGGCGTCCTCTATGTGCTTGACGAGCCCACCATCGGCCTGCATCCGCGCGACAACCAGCAGCTCCTCGCCGCGCTCGACATGCTCAAGGCCCGCGGCAACTCACTCGTCGTCGTCGAGCACGATGAAGAGACGATGCGCCGCGCCGATTATATTATTGACCTCGGCCCCGGCGCCGGGACCCTCGGCGGAGAGGTCGTCGCGCATGGCACCCTGGCGGAATTGATGCGC
>Ga0265338_10008378_pt1 | contig 12560 bp, 10 predicted proteins | sample 42126metaG_FD_193579 | JGI IMG/M metagenome (GOLD analysis project Ga0265338, IMG submission 193579) | Rhizosphere microbial communities from Carex aquatilis grown in University of Washington, Seatle, WA, United States - 4-21-26 metaG | ecosystem: Host-associated > Plants > Roots > Rhizosphere... | reverse complement strand
TGAAATCAAGATTCAATTGTTTGTTGAACTTGATTTAGATTAGATTTAATCTTCCCAATTTAATTCGGGCAAATCTTCAAATTCAAGGTCATTAATATCGCAATTTTCTTTCTTTGCACTCAATTGTAATGATTTAATCAAGTCTTTATATTCTTTACTAGATTCGGTAAAGTAGTTCTCTAACAGATTGGGGATGTTTCTAAACCTTTTAATACCAGGTTTTTCGTTGAGGTATAATTTATTTAAAGCTTGATAAATAATGAATACATATTGATTGGAAATGTTTATTCCTTTTTCGATATAATCCTTTATATAGGTTGCACCCTCTAAATCATATTCATCAAGAGCCAGTTCTACAACATATTCCAACATATATAATTGTGCTTGTTGAAGTTTGTTGATTTTTGAAGATTGGGAATTAAATCTCAACGTTGCTATAAAAATTAGGATATCGGTCCAGGCAAATTGAGAACCGTAATAGTTAATCTGATTTTCGTTTCCATCTAACGTTACCCTTTTTATTATCCGATTGCCGGAAAAAGCTTTCCTAATCTCATAGGCAAAATTTAATAGTAACAGATGTTGTCCCTTCTGGTTCAAATCCGTTTCATCAAGTACCTCTGCAATCTCATGAATTACATTATACAGGGTGTTTAAATCGGAGTAATCCCCATAAATGGTAATACCTTCACTATTCTTTGATGGGGTAGCTTGTAACATTGAGTTAATGATATTTATATTTTTTATTGAAGTAATTTAAGATTACTCTTTTCATTTGACAAATATAAAAAATGTTAGATATCAATCTCCATTTTGAATTCTATTTAAGTCGATTCATACAAAACAAACGCAATTTGAAAATGGAATCTCAAAATTTCATATACACCAAATCTCATTTTATAAATTTTAAAAAATAAGGATATAGTATTAAATGCATTATATGCTTATTAATCGACTATTATTGGACAAAACAGACGCAATTTGAAAATGGAATCTCAAAAAACCATCAACACCAAATCTCAATTTATAATTTTTTCAAAAAAAGGATATAGTAATAAATGCCTTATATGCTTATTAATAGACTATTGATGAGTAAAACAAACGCAATTTGAAAATGGAATCTCAAAATTTCATCAACACCAAATCTCATTTTATAATTTTTTCAAAAAAAGGATATAGTAATAAATGCCTATCTACTTGTTAAACTACAATTGATTGACAAAAACAGATTAAGTCTGAATTAAATTTTAAATGAATATTCTAATATTAAAAATCTAATATTGGAGTCTTTATTAGTAACTAACTAACATTAATACAATTTTTTAACAATTTAAATTTTAAAATTATGTACAAAGACAAAACAGTATCGAAATTCGATAATTACCAAACAAGTAGTTCTAATGAAACAGTAAACATTTGGAACTGGCTTTTAGTCGAACATCCAATTTATACTCCCAGAGTAATGGAAATTCGATCAACAACTGATCCAATTAGAAAAAAACAACTTAAATCTCTTTTACCAGCAATTACAATAAGTGGTATCTTTTCAAAACGAGAATCAAGTAAAATAATAGAACATTCAGGACTAATTTGCATTGATATTGATAAAAAAGAGAATCCTATTTTAATCGATTTAGAATTAGTAAAAAAAGAATTAGCAAAAAAAACATATATTCTTTATTGTGGAATTTCTGTTGGTGGTGAAGGCCTTTTCTGTGTTATTCCTATAGCTTTTACTGATAAGCATAAACAACACTTTAATGCATTGGAAAAGGAGTTCCTCGAAATCGGAATAATAGTTGACAAACAATGTAGCGATGTTAGTCGTTTACGCGGATATTCATACGATTATGAACCAAATATTAATTGGAATGCAACCGTATATGGAAGTACACTTGAAAAAAGTACAGAAACACCTATCATAAAACATAGAGAATCTAATAGTAATTTCAAATTTGAATCAGCAGTTCAGACAAACGTTGAACCTAAAAAGTTATCAAATGATGAATTAATGGCATCAATGTTAAAATCTTCAATTAATAATAATGTAAAAGTATTACTTACGACCAAATCATCTGATATTAGGGGTTTATTTGCTTCAGTAATTGAAAGCAAAATTGATATCACAGATAATTGTAAGGACTGGTTTGATATTTGTTGTTATTTAGCAAAGAATTTTGAGCCCAATGAGGGACGAGACCTTTTTCAAGCGATAAGTCAATTCTATCCAAATTACAAACAAGATGAATGCGATGATAAGTTTAACGAATGTCTCAGAAATAAGTATTATCCTAGTTATGGAACTATATCTGAAATTGCTAAGAAGTATGGTTTTAATTGTTAATTTTTTAAAAGCAATTTATATAGTGAAGTAAATGAATGAAGTGAAGCTTTTTATCCTTTATTCTATTTTAAAAATGTAATTTTAGAAATAGAACTGATTTTTATCTGATGCTTTAGACTTCTCAAAATGAGATTTTTTTACTTGTTAAATTCCTTATTTACAGGTACGTCTATTTTGATATTAAATGCCTGTTTAACAATAAAATAATTGTATATGATTTACAATATAGGTTTCATTAAGTTGTGTGCAAATCGTGTGCAATGGCATAAAAAAACGCTTACGAAATATATTCGTAAGCGTTTGATTTTCAATTCGTAGCGAGAGGCGGGCACGATCCGCCGACCTCATGATTATGAATCATGCGCTCTAACCAGCTGAGCTACCTCGCCATGATTCCCGTTTTTTGGGAATGCAAATGTAGTATTATTTTTATATAAGACAAACCCTATGGCAATAAAAATATTATTTTATCCAGCCTTTATGCTCGAATTTGCAAGAACGATAGCTAGGGTCGATGGTAATATAGGTTTTAACGAGTTTAGTTGTAACCCAATCGTTGAGTGTTTTGTTCTTTTTGTCGGTCAGAGCCATTGATTTAATAAGTTGATAATCATCTAATATATTAGCTTTATGGGCATCGGTTTTTGAAAGAAGTTTAACGATCTTGTATACTTGTTTGCCTGTTTCATCTTGCGTCAGGAAAGGTTGTGAGTATTCATTCGTTTTTAAATCTTTTAATACAGAAAAGAGTGAGGGATCTATTTGTTTGGGATCGAATTTCGAAGTACCGGTATATTGATTCTGATACAAGCCACCATTATTCTTGGTTGATTCATCGTCGGAAAGTTGTCCGGCAATCTTTGCAAACGGCACGGTATCTTTTAATAAGGTATAAATAGAATCGATTTTAGCTTTACCTTTTATGATATTGTCTTTCGATATTTTAGGTGACATAAGAATATGACGTACATTCACTTTCTCGCCCTTTTTTTCAATAAATTGAATGATATGATAACCATATTCCGTTTCGACGATTCTTGATACCTCGCCTTCTTTTAATTTAAATGCCACAGCCGCAAAGTCGGGAACTAAATCGTTGCGCGACACAAAGCCCAGTTCGCCACCTTTTTTAGCCGATGCAAGGTCTTCAGAATACAATACGGCAAGTTTGGAGAAACTTTCGCCTTTCAATACCCTTTGTCTAAGCTCTTCCATACGTTGTTTCACCTCAAGTTTTTGTTTTATTGAAATAGGAGGTTTAACAACTATTTGAGCCATTTCGTATTCCGGATTAACTTCGGGAATACTATCTTTAGGTAATGTTTTATAAAATAACCGTACTTCATTAGGTGATACCTGAATATCGGTAACAATTTTATTTTGCATTTGATTGGCAAGAATTTGATCTTCTACCAACGAACGCCAGTCTGATTTTATTTCGGTAATTGTCTTACCATAAAAGGCTTCAAGTTTTTGTTCCGTACCGATTTGTTCTGAAAGAGCTTTTATCCGTTTATCGAGCTCCGAATTTACTTGTCCGTCGGAAAGTTTAAGACTGTCGAGACCTGCTTGATCTAAGAGGAGTTTTTGTAACAGAATTTGTTCAAGGATCAGACATTTTGATTGATCGTCGACCGGCAGATTCTCCATTTGCATTTGGAGAAATTGATTCTGAATGTCCGAAGCTTTGATTATATGAGTACCAACAATGGCTGCAATTTTGTCTAAAGGTATTCTTTCTTGAGCTGATAGGTTTAAACCTGCCAATAGGCAAGTAATGATAGAGAGCAGTTTGATTTTACGCATGTATTACTTATTGTATATTTCGAAAACATTTTTCTTTAACGCATCGTCAAAGATTTTATTTCTTAAAGTTTTGTTTAATTCTTGTGTTCGTTTTTGTAAGATAACTTGTTTGATATCGTTTTGAACGTATTCAATAGGAGCTAAATCGCCTGCTTGCAAGTATTGATCGACTTTTAACATATAGTAATTCAAAGAGTCTTGCTGAACTATTGTTTGTTTCGATCGCACTATTCCATTTAAATCGATAGCTTTATTGGGTAAATCGTTTGCAATGCTGCTTGCCGAAAGCCATTTATCGGGGAAAAAGAACTTTTGCGAATATTGATAACAAAAACCTTTAAACTTTTCCAGATCATCGTCTTTTCGCGAATTAAGCAATTTTGAAAGTTTAGACGGATCGTTTACTTTTTTATTGAATTCTATGAAATATGCTTTAACGATGTTTTCGCTGAGAATAAATTCAGTTTTATGTTCATTATAGAATGTTTGCATTTCTTCGGCACTGATTTTCTTGTCAAGCTTTTGCGAAATGTATTTTTGTTCGTATTTAAATACATACAACGATTGCTTGAATGCTTCAACCTTTTCTTCTATATCTACCTGGTCTTCTGATAAGTTGATCGATGCTTTTTCGAACATTAACTTGTCTTGAACCCATTTTTGAATAAACGATTCAACAAAGGCAATACTATCCTGCTTTTTCAATTCTGTTGGAATTTGATGTTGAATATCCGATAGATAAAGATAATCGGTTCCAACACGAGCAAGTGTTTTATCGTTGGTTTGCACCTTTTTGTTGCACGATAAAATAAACAAGAAAAGAAATGCATACAGTAGTATTCGCATAGCAACAATTATTTCAACGTTTCTTTAATGTTTTTCAAGACTGCTTGATCAACAACAACTTTATTCTTTTCTTTTAATGAAGCTATCCATTGATCTTCCAGTTGTTTTTGATAGTCGGATATAATCATTCCTCTACATTCGTTAAGTTGTTTAACTTCAGGTTGAATAGTTGCTATATTTTCAAGAACAATGTTATCTTTTAATACCAAAGTTGCATATGGTTTTGTTTCGAGTTTGTCAACATCGGCATCTTCGGCTTTAGAATATTTTTTTGTTTCAACGCTAACAGCTTTTGCATCCTTTTTGTTGACAATAGCTACAATCTGGTCGGTTGTAAGATTTTTCTTAGGTTGTTGAGCTAGTATCTTTTTCAACACTTCAACCGTTGCTGCATCTTTACAGGTAAATTTAGCTACTTCTGTACGTTGAGCCCACATATAATTAGTTTTGTTCTTAGTATAGAATTCTTGAATACCTACCGTATCGGAATTCGATTTCGACCATACTGTTTTGTCGATCAAATCGAACAATAGCATTCCATCGTGATATTCTCTTAAAAGATTTCTAAGATCGGGATATTTTTTTGTGAGGTTAGCCTTTTCGTACGACATTATTTGTCCTTCGGTGTAGATATCCCACAGATAGTTAATAACGAATTCGACAGATGCATCTATTTTTGATTTACGTTCAAAACCTTTTATCCAGTTTGCAAATACAGCTTCAGTTAGTTTTTCATTTGCAAACGTACCGAGTACTGCTGTATTAGATATTGTTTTAGGCAGTTTCCAATTTCCCGATAATATAGAAGTGTCTACTTTTTGAATAAAAGCTTTAAATTCTTTTGGGTTTTTCGTTAGGTTATATTCTTTTTTCAAACGTAAATACACTGAATGTTTACCGGCGTTATTTCTTGAAGCATCTCTTGCTATTTGCGATTTTAATGTTTTAATGGCTTCGTCATATGGCATTACCGATCGTTTATCTGTGATTTTAATAATATGCCATCCATATTCTGTTTCAAAGGGTTCAGACATTTGTCCTATTTCCAAACCGTAGGCTATATCAAGAAATTTTTGTGGGAAACGTTGTGTCGAATTTATCCATGTTGGGAAATTACCTCCATTGGCACTTGTTCTTTTGTCATCGCTATACTCAGCAACAACTTTTGCAAAATCTACGCCCGATTTAATCTTTTTGTAAGCACTGTCGATACGTGCTTTACCATTAAATGTGGAATCTTGTTTCTTTGCTAAAATAATAATATGAGCCATTTTTATATCACCTTTAGCAGGTTTTTTACCGGTGATTTTAATTATATGATATCCAAATTGTGATCTCACCGGCATTGATATCTCACCAACATTTAAAGAGAATATTGCATTTTCGTATTCATAAACGGTTCCGAAAACTTCTTTGTAACCTATATCGCCAAAGTTTTGTTTAGCACTGGGGTCTTTTGAGAATTTCTTTGCCAAGCTATCGAAGTTCTCGCCGGCGAGTATTCTTTTGCGTATTGCCATAGCCGATTGATACGCTGCTAAAGTATCTTTAGGCGATGCATTCTTAGACACTTCAAAAAGAATATGACTTGAACGAACTTGCCATTTTGAACGTTCGTATGCTTCTTTTAATATTTTGCTATCGACATTGGTGTCGATTAAAAAAGGTTCTGATAGTTGTTTTACATAACCGTCGTATTCTTTTTTGAATTTCTTATTGGTATCGAGTTTAAGCTTTTCAGCTTCAAGAACTTTTAATTTGAAATTTGTAAATAATTGCAGATAATCGTCAACATTCTTTTGTTCACCCGTAATTCCGGGACCATTGTTTTTCTTGTATGTTCTCTCAAACTCCGATCGTGTAATCTTAATTGAGTCATTAATTGTTAAAAGAATTTGATCTTGTGCGAATGACGATAAAAATGCAAATACAATTGCTACAGAACTAATAATTTTTTTCATATTTTTATTCCTTTTAATGTTTTAAAATGGTCAAATAGAATTCCAAAGAATTCAGCGTTGCTAATATGCCAAGAATTAATTGTTGTCGGTTGTGCGAAAACTTTTGTTCATGGCTACTTTATCTTAATATATAGTTTTAAATATTGAATGAAATTATATAAACGTTATATTCTTTGTTGTTGATAAATTCGATTGCTTTTAACGTGAATACATTCTTTTTATTGTTCAATTCCGTTTTGTTACTTTATATTTTTGTTTTTAATAATATGATGTTCATTTTTTTATGTAAACACCCAAGTATTCTATTTTCGCAATAACAGATTAAATGGGCGTTTTTCGTTTGAATGTTTAAATTTCTTTATTCTCTACTATAATTGGGTGCTTCGTGCGTTATCTGTACATCGTGAGGATGACTTTCTGCAATTCCGGCACTGGTGATTCTAACAAATTGAGCTTCTTTTAATGCTGCAATATTCTTTGCTCCGCAATATCCCATTCCTGCCCTTAATCCACCTATTAATTGATAGATAGTTTCCGATAAGGTTCCCTTGTAGGGAACATGAGCCATAATACCCTCGGGTACCAGTTTTTTAATATCATCTTCAATATCTTGAAAATAGCGATCTTTCGAGCCATCTTTCATTGCTTCAATGGAGCCCATTCCACGATATACTTTGAATTTGCGACCTTGGTAAATAATCGTTTCTCCCGGCGATTCATCAACTCCGGCAAATAAAGAACCTGCCATAATACAATCGGCTCCTGCTGCTATAGCTTTTGCTATATCGCCCGAATAACGTATTCCTCCATCGGCAATTACCGGGATTCCTTTACCCTTTAAGGCTTGTGTAACATTATAAATTGCACTTAATTGAGGTACGCCTACACCGGCAATTACTCGTGTGGTGCATATTGAACCGGGACCAATACCTACTTTTACCGCATCGGCTCCTGCTTCAACTAAAGCAAGTGCAGCTTCGGAGGTTGCTATATTTCCTGCAACAATATTTAATGTAGGGTATTTTTTTCTCGCTGCTTTAACCATGTTTATTACAGCAATTGTATGTCCATGTGCTGTATCGATTACAACCGCATCAACTCCTGCTTCAACAAGTGCATCGAGTCGCTCGATGGTATCTTTTGCAATTCCTATTGCTGCTGCAACACGTAAACGACCTTTTGAATCTTTACATGCGTTTGGATTATCTTGTGCCTTAAAAATATCTTTATAGGTTAACAAACCCACAAGTTTACCCTTTTTGTCGACTACCGGAAGTTTCTCAATTTTATGTATTTGTAATATTTGAGCGGCATCGGAATGATCGTCATCTTGATTAATGGTGATCAGGTTTTCTTTGGTCATTATTTCTTCAACAGATCTGTTTAAATCTTGTTCGAAGCGTAAATCCCTATTGGTTACTATTCCTAATAACTCACCTTCTTTGCCAATTACCGGAATACCACCAATCTTAAAATCTTTCATCAATTGTAAAACATCTTTTGCTTTCGCATCGATGCCAATGGTGATGGGATCGTAAATCATTCCGTTTTCAGCACGTTTTACCCGTTTAACTTCGTTCGCTTGTTTTTCAATACTCATGTTTTTATGAATAACCCCAAGTCCACCTTCGCGAGCCATGGCTATTGCCATTGTTGCATTGGTTATGGTATCCATAGCCGCAGAAACAATAGGAGTATTGATTGTAATGGTTTTGGTAAAATGAGAAGTAATATCAACATCTCTTGGTAATATATCGGAATATGCAGGAATTAACAGCACATCGTCAAAGGTAAGAGCTTCAGGTTGAATTTTTTCTGATATGAATGACATCGGAAATTGTATTTTTTAATTTAAAATTGCACAAAGGTAAAAAAAAATAATACCCTTCAATACTATTTTAAACATTGTTTCGGTTTCTTATTAAAAACAAATTGAATTAATCTTGCTAAACTCACAGCATTGTTTATTTTTGCAGAAAAAGATTGCTAATGAGCGATAATAAAGTAATAGAGAAAAATAGTGCGGAATTCTTAACCGTTGCAGTTGAATTCTGTGCTTTCTTGAATAAATGCGAGAAATTTTCAAGACCCGGTTTCATCGATAAATCGATAAAAATTATAACATTATTGTATTTGAAAGCTTCAATTCTCGATAGTATTGTTGATGAAAATAACGGGTATGTTGAAAAAATGGTTACCGAAGACGATTATAATAAGATACATGCTTTGGTTTCGGAAAAAATAGGCGATATGGAAGCCTATTTCGATATTACCGATTCGGTTGGTTACGAACTGGGCGAAACGGTTAATGTAAGTATTACCGAATGTTTTGCCGACATATATCAGGATGTTATGAATTTCGTATTATTATATCGCGACTTTGAAGATGATGACCGATTTATTGCTGTGGCCGATTGTATTGCCAATTTCAAAACATTTTGGGGTATACGTGCTCTTCGTTTAATTTCGGAATTGCATTTAATTCGATATAGTGATGCTTTATTACTTGAATCGGAAGAATATTCGAATAACAATAATAATAATAGAGAGGACAGGTAACATGCTACTATTTCCCGACATTGCAAAAATAACTTCAGACGAGTTGAATGAATATCCTCAAATTGCTTTTGAAGGACCGATTCATCTTATCGAAACAGTTGCCGATGCTGATGAAGCTTGTGAATATTTAAAACGATTCAGTCATATAGGCTTTGATACAGAAACGAAACCGAATTTCAAAAAAGGACGAAAGAATAGGGTGGCGTTGTTACAACTTTCTACATCCGATAAGGCTTTTCTTTTTAGAACGAATAAAATAGGAATTCCCAAATCGGTAGCTTCTTTACTTGCTAATCCGTCAATAATAAAAATTGGTGCTGCAACCAAAGACGATATCGGTACCCTAAAAGCAATTACACATTTTGAACCAAGAGGTATTTTAGATTTACAACCTCTTGTTCGTTCATATGGAATCGAACAATTAGGACTTAAAACCATATCGGCATTATTCCTAGGATATAAAATTTCGAAAGGTCAACAACTTTCGAATTGGGAAAACGAAACATTAACCGTTCCACAACAAGTCTATGCGGCTACCGATGCCTGGATTTGCTTGGAAATATTTAAACAAATAGAACGTTCGGGATATCTGCAAAATCCCCCTAAGGTAGTTATTCCTCAAATACCCGAATCAGACGTTACTGCAGAAATCATATAATTTTAGCATGTCATTATCAAAATGTATTCTTCTAAAAGGTAAAGAACCTTCAATTAAAAGATATCATCCTTGGATTTTTTCAGGAGCAGTAAAATCAATAGATCCTAAACCCGAAGAAGGCGATTTGGTTGATGTTTACTCTTCAACAGACGAATACCTTTGTACTGGATATTATCAAATCGGATCTATTTGTGTTCGTATTATATCGTTCAAAAAAGAAGAAATAGATTATTCTTTCTGGAAAACAAAAATTGCCAATGCATTTAAGGCACGTCAGGCAATGGGATTTATCGATAATGACGAAACCAATGCTTACCGTCTTATCAGTGCCGAAGGCGATGGAATGCCGGGATTGATTGTCGACTTTTATAATGGTGTTGCTGTTTGCCAATTTCATGCCGTTGGTATGTATTTGGTTCGCGATCATATATGTAAAGCATTACAAGAAGTATTAGGGCTTAGGTTGAAGGGTGTATATAATAAAAGTTCCGACACGCTGCCATTTAAAGCAAAAGTATCGCATACCGACGAAGCTCTTTGGGGCGATGTGTCGCCTCGTGTAATTTTGGAACAGGAATGTCAATTTGAAGTGAATTGGCTGGAAGGTCAAAAAACAGGCTTCTTTCTCGATCAACGTGAGAATCGACGATTGGTGGAACTCTATTCAAATGGTCGTTCTGTTCTTAATACCTTTTGCTATACGGGAGGATTTTCTGTATATGCAATAAGGGGAGGAGCCAATAGGGTTGTTTCTGTCGATTCGTCGAAAAAAGCTATTGAATTGACTGTCGACAATGTTACCTTGAACTTTGGACCTAATGCACCCCATCACGAAGCTATTGCAATCGATGCTTTTGAGTATTTAAAAGATATTGATAATAAATTCGATCTTATCATTCTCGATCCTCCTGCATTTGCAAAACATAATAATGTTTTGGATAATGCCTTACAAGCATACAAACGTATGAATGCACGAGCTATTAAAGCTATTAAACCGGGTGGCATATTGTTTACCTTCTCGTGTTCGCAAGTGGTGAGCAAAGAAAACTTTCGCAAATCGGTATTTGCTGCAGCTGCCAATTGTGGTCGTGAAGTGAGGATTCTTCATCAATTAACTCAACCTGCCGATCATGCCTTTAGTATTTATCATCCCGAAGGAGAATATTTAAAAGGACTGATTTTGTATGTCGAATAATAATCAGACTATTGATAGCCATCTGATTTCAGCGGCAGTAAGAGCAGCAATGTGTGCAGGTTCTGAAATTATGGATGTGTATTGCGAGCCTTCGTTTGAAGTTGAATACAAATCGGATAAATCGCCATTAACAAAAGCGGATATTCGTGCAAATGCCGTGATAACGGCTGTGCTGCATGAAACCAACCTGCCTATTTTAAGCGAAGAAGGAGAACAGCTGCCTTACAAGGAACGTCAATGGTGGAAACGCTTTTGGTTAATCGATCCACTTGACGGAACCAGCGAGTTTGTTGCCCGAACCGGCGATTTTTGTGTAAATATAGCTTTGATAGATAACAGCGAACCTATTGCAGGTGTAATATATTCACCCGTTTCAGACACTATTTGGTTTGGTGCTATAGGATATGGAGCATATAAAATTGAAGACGCAACAAAATCGATCGACGATTTCTCTTTTGAGTCGTTAATCGATGTAGCTATTACATTACCATTTAGAAATACCGGCGATGAATTTGTTTTTGTTTCCAGCCGTTCGAATGTCAACGCAGCCACTAAGCTCTATATCGATACCATTTCAAAGGAATATACTAAGAGTAGGATTATTCATATTGGTAGTGCATTAAAATTTACGGTTCTTGCCGAAGGCATGGCCGATTTATATCCTCGTTTTGCTCCAACAAGCGAATGGGATACCGGTGCCGGTCATGCAATACTTAAATCAATTGGGGGTAATATCTTTCAACAAGGAACTTCTATTCCACTTGAATATAATAAGGCTGATTTGGATAATCCTGGATTTATAGCATTTCTGAAAATTCGTTAGGTTTCACCATTAATAGTATTAGTGGATCTTATTTATAGTCCCATTGAGTCATTTCAATTTTTAAAAATTGAACGTCTAATTAAGATAACTTTAGGCTGTAATTTATAGTAGCGTTGTAATAGATATTTTAAAATATTTCTATTCCTTTACTTCTTCGATTAGGTATAGAAACAATCGTAAACTATTCATAATAATAAGGTAATAAGGTTCTGATTCTCTGTTGTTTTATATTCTACTAAGGTTTTCGTTTCTATTTATGGTTTTATCTACTTAACCCACATTGCAATCATCCATCCATAACGATTTGATTATGTATGTTTTCGTTTTTTTGAACGTTGATAGGAGTCCACACAGATTTTTTTCTATGA